>Ga0182021_10009184_pt1 | contig 11702 bp, 10 predicted proteins | sample 612E3MmetaG_FD_120493 | JGI IMG/M metagenome (GOLD analysis project Ga0182021, IMG submission 120493) | Permafrost microbial communities from Stordalen Mire, Sweden - 612E3M metaG (Illumina Assembly) | ecosystem: Environmental > Terrestrial > Soil > Wetlands > Permafrost | place: Sweden...
CGAGGTGCTCGCGGCCGTCGTCGATGCCGGCTGGAGCAACTCACTGTCGGAGGCCGCTGTCACGCTGACGATGCCGGGGGTGCCCGACGTGTACCAGGGCAGCGAGCTCTGGCAGCTCAGCCTCGTCGACCCCGACAACCGGCGGCCGGTCGACTTCCTGGCGCTCGAAGCGATGCTGTCCGATGCCGACGTCGCCCACCTCGTCGGCGGCATCGACGATCCGGGCACAGCGAAGCAGAAGCTCGTACGGGAAGCGCTGCGGCTCCGTCGCGACCAGCCCGAGCTCTTCCGTACGTTCGCGCCGGTCTCGTCCCAGGGCTCGGCCGCCGAGCACATCGTCGCGTTCGACACGGGCGGCGTCGTCACGCTGGCGACGCGGCTTCCCGTCGGGCTGACCGCGAAGGGCGGCTGGGGGGACACCTCGATCGACCTGCCGCTCGGGAGCTACCGGGACGCGATCAGCGGCACCGTGATCCACGCGGACGGCAGCTCCGTACGGGCGGACGTGGTCTTCGCGTCCGGGCCCGTCGCGCTGCTTGTGGCGCTACCGGCACCCGCCGGGATCCGTACCCCCTTCGATGTCTGGGCGCCGGGCCACGACTCGGTGACCCTCGTCGTACGTCCCGTCGGCGACCCGGTCGCCGAGCGTCAGATCGGCCTGCGCCACGCGCCTGACGGCTGGTGGACGCCGCCGACGCTGCTGCCGAAGCGCGAGTACGACTACGGCTACTCGATAGACGACTCCAACGATGTGCTGCCCGACCCGAGGTCGCGGCGCCAACCGGACGGCGTGCACGGCCTCTCCCGTACCGTCGACCCGACGGCGCACCGGTGGCACGACGGCGCGTGGACCGGCCGGCAGTTCGCCGGGTCGATCCTGTACGAGCTGCACGTCGGGACGTTCACGCCCGAGGGCACGCTCGACGCCGCCATCGCCCACCTCGGCCACCTCACCTCCCTGGGCGTCGGCTTCGTCGAGCTGATGCCGGTCAACGCGATGAACGGCATCTGGAACTGGGGCTACGACGGGGTGCTCTGGTACGCGGTGCACGAGCCGTACGGGGGGCCCGAGGCGTACCGGCGGTTCGTCGACGCCTGCCATGCCTGTGGCCTCGGGGTGATCCAGGACGTGGTCTACAACCATCTCGGCGCCTCCGGGAACTACTTGCCCCGCTTCGGTCCGTACCTCACCGAGGGCGGCATCTGGGGCGCGACGATCGACGTCGAGAGCCACGAGCAGCCGCGCCGGTACGTGATCGAGAACGCGCTCATGTGGTTCCGCGAGTTCCACGTCGACGCGCTGCGCCTCGACGCGATCCACGCCCTGGTCGACTCGTCGGAGATCCACGTGCTCGAGGAGCTCACGACGGAGGTGGAGGCCCTGTCCGCGCACCTCGGGCGGCCCCTGACGCTGATCGCCGAGTCCGACCTCAATGACGCGGAACTCGTCCTGCCGCGCGAGGCCGGTGGTGCGGGGCTGGACGCGCAGTGGAACGACGACTTCCACCATGCGCTGCACGTCGCGCTGACCGGCGACACGTCCGGCTACTACGCCGACTTCGCGCCGCTGCGGTCGCTGGCCAAGGTGTTCGAGAAGGGCTTCTTCCACGACGGCACGTGGTCGTCGTTCCGCGGCAGCGACCACGGTCGACCTGTACCGGTCGAGCGGTTCCCGGCGTGGCGGCTGCTCGCGTACACGCAGAACCACGACCAGATCGGCAACCGCGCGCGTGGCGACCGGCTGCCGGAGTCGCTCGACGACGACCAGCTGCTGCTCGGGGCGATGCTCATGCTTGGCAGCCCGTACACGCCGATGATCTTCTCGGGCGAGGAGTGGGCGGCATCGACCCCGTTCCCGTACTTCTCGTCGCACCCGGAGCCGGAGCTGGCCAGCGCGGTGACCGAAGGGCGCGTACGGGAGTTCGCGAAGCTGGGCTGGGACCCGGCCGAGGTGGCCGACCCGCAGGACCCGGCGACGTACCGGTCGGCGATCCTGCGCTGGGACGAGCTCGATATGGGGCGGCATGCTGTCGTGCTCAACGGGTACCGGGAGCTGGCGCGACTGCGGCACCAGCTGCCGGAGCTCACCAACCCGGACCTGCGCCGCGTGCACTGCACGGTCGACGAGGACGCCCGCTGGATCACCGTCGAGCGCGGGGATGTACTGCTCGCGGCGAACCTCGGCGACTGCGCCGTGGTGATCCCGCTGACCCTCGACTCGTACGAGGTCGTCTGGCAGACCCCGACGCCGGTCAACCTCGGAAGTGACCGGCTCGACCTGCCGAGGCATGCGGGCGCCGTACTGGTCCGCCGTTGACCCAGCGGGCAAGATCGATCCATGAGTGAGAACCGCGAGAGCGACCTTCTGGGACGAGTTCCCGACGGGCTGTACATCGGTGGTGAGTGGCGCCCCGCGACGGGCGGAGGCACGTTCGGGGTGACCGACCCGTCGACGGGCGAGGTGGTCAAGGAGATCGCGGACGCGTCGGTCGAGGATGGTGTCGCGGCGCTCGATGCGGCGTGCGAGGCGTACGAGTCGTGGTCGCGCACGCCGGCCCGCCGGCGCGCAGAGATCCTGCGGCGCGCGTTCGACCTGCTCACAGAGCGCAAGGACGACGTCGCGCTGCTCATGACGATCGAGATGGGCAAGCCGCTGGGGGAGTCGGCGGGAGAGGTCACGTACGGAGCCGAGTTCCTGCGGTGGTTCAGCGAGGAGGCGGCCCACGTGCAGGGGCGGTACGGGGCGAACCCGGAAGGTACGGGGCGGATGATCGTCACCCAGCACCCGGTCGGTCCGTGCTACCTCATCACGCCCTGGAACTTCCCCCTCGCGATGGCGACCCGCAAGATCGCGCCCGCCCTGGCCGCGGGCTGCACGATGGTCGTCAAGCCCGCATCGCAGACGCCGCTGACAACTCTGCTGTTCACGCAGCTCCTCGAGGACGCGGGCGTACCGGCCGGGGTCGTCAACGTCATCAACACTTCGGCGTCCGGGAAGGTCACGGAGGCGATCATCACTGACCCGCGGCTGCGCAAGCTCTCGTTCACGGGGTCGACCGAGGTCGGGCAGAAGCTGTTGGCGCAGGCGGCGCCGGGTGTGCTGCGCACGTCGATGGAGCTGGGCGGCAACGCACCGTTCATCGTCTTCGACGATGCGGACCTGGACAAGGCCGTCGACGGTGCCATCGCCGCGAAGTTCCGCAACATCGGTGAGGCCTGTACAGCGGCCAACCGCTTCATCGTGCACACCTCGGTCGCCGAGGAGTTCGCGAGGCGGGTCACCGAGCGCGTACGGGCGTTCCGTACAGGTCGGGGCACCGAGGAGGGCGTGACGATCGGGCCGCTCATCGACGAGCGCGCCGTGGAGAAGGCGGACGAGCTCGTACGCGACGCTGTGGCCAACGGAGCGACGCTGCGGGTGGGCGGGGAGAAGCTGGACCGCCCTGGGACGTTCTACGCCGCGACGGTGCTCAGCGACGTAGCGTCGGGCAGCCGGATCCTGCGAGAAGAGATCTTCGGACCGGTCGTCGCGATCACGAGCTTCACCGACGAGGATGACGCCGTACGGATCGCCAACGACACGGAGTTCGGGCTGGTCGGCTACGTCTACACCCGCGACCTCGCCCGCGGCCAGCGCATGATCGAGCGGCTGGAGACCGGGATGATGGGCCTCAACGTCGGGGTCGTGTCCAACCCGGCAGCCCCGTTCGGCGGCTGGAAGCTCTCGGGGCTCGGGCGTGAAGGCGGGGCCGAGGGCATCCACGAGTACCTGCAGACCAAGTACACGCTGACGCCCGACCCGTTCGCGTGAGGTGGGCTGGGCTGGTCAGGCCGTGAGCAGCATCACCACCTGAGCCGACGACGCGCCCGTGTAGGCAGCCGTGGCCACGTACGTGCCGGCCTTGAGCGCGGTGGGGACGACCTTGCACGTCGCCTGGGAGCGATGACGGTCCCAGGTGGTCTGCCAGGTGGCGGCCGCACCGGCGGCGAGTGCTTGCGAACCGGTCGGGGCCCACTGCGCGCAGTCGGCGGTCGACCAGATCTCGTCCGTACCGGACACGATCTTGAGCGTGAAGCGGGAGTCGAACGCGAACGTGCAGGCGTCGGGCCCGGAGTTGGTGACGCTGACCGTGAACTGCTCGGTGGCGCCGGCCTTCACCGTTCCGGGGCCAGTGATCGACAAGGTCAGCACACCCGGGTCGCACGCGGTCGGCGCGGGAGCGCCGGTCGCCGAGGCCGTGGTCGGCTGCCCCGTCGCGGTGGCGGCGGTCGTGGACGCCGGTGCTGGGAGTGCGGTGGCCTGGAGCGAGGCCGCCGGAGACGGGGTCCGGGTCTGAGCCGGGGCTGCTGCGCGTGATGCGGGAGTGGCGGTCTTCGCGCCGCCTCCGATCAGCGAGACGAGCCACATGAGCAGGGCAATGATGATCGCGAGGCACACGAGCACGAAGGCGCGGCGGAACCAGTACACCCGTTCGGGAAGCCGACCGGGTGCAGCCCTCCGGGGGTCCGGCTCCATACGAGCATCGTACGAACACCGGCTGCGCGTGGTCGTGACCGGCGCGCGGCCGAGCGTCAGCCCAGGCGGTACGCAGCCTCGGTGAGCCGTACGAGACCGTCCCGGATCAGCGCCGCCCGGGTTTCGCCCACACCGTCGACATCACGCAGCTCGCTGTGCGAGGCGGCGAGGAGTCCCTGGAGGCCGCCGAAGTGGTCGAGGAGTCGCGGTGCCAACGAGGTGGGCAGCCGCTGGATCAGCAGCAGCTGCCGCATGCCGCGGGGCGTGAGCCTGTTGTCGAGGCCGGAGAAGCCGAGTACGGCGGCGACGCGGTCGAGATCGACGATCTCCGCGTCGACCAGGTCGGCCAGCCGGTCGAACGTCATGACCTCGGCATCGTCGCCGTAGTCGAGACGAAGATGGCCCGCGAGGTCGGACAGGTGGTCGGTCGCCTCGTGGAGCTGCAGGTCGAGAAGGCGCCCGTCGACGCCGAGCTGGCGGATGTAGCCGCGGACCTCGCCGGCCAGGCGGCGTACGAGCTCGAGCCGCTGGGCGACCAGCGTCACGTCGCGCGCGGTCACCTGGTCGGCCACTTCCAGGGCCGACAACGTGGCCGTGACGCCTTCGAGCCTGTCGTTGTACCGGCTCAACGCATCGAGCGCCTGGTTGGCACGAGCCAGCAGCGCGTCAGTGCGCTGTACGACGTGACGCTGGCCCTCCAGGTACAGCGCGATCGTCGACATCGACGCCGACACTGTGACGACGGGGATGCCGGTCTGCTTGGCGAGCCGGTCGGCGCTCGCGTGCCGGGTCCCGGTCTCGACGGTCTCGATCGAGGCATCGGGGACGAAGTGCACCCCGGCCCGTACGATCCGGCTCAGATCCGCCGTGACCACGAGACCGCCGTCCATCTTCGACAGCTCCCGCAGCCCTGTCGGCGTGAACGACGCATCGACGTGGAAGCCGCCGGTCGAGACCTCAGCGACTTCCTCGGTATCGCCGATCGCGATCAGCGCACCCGTACGGCCGGCCAGGATTCTGTCGAGGCCTTCACGGAACGGTGTACCTGGCGCCATCTGCGCCTGGTAGCGACCCAGCCGGTCGTGATCCACCTCTGCCTCATCTCTCCGGGGTGATTCCGCATCGTAGTCGGCCGACCTGGGAGCGCCTGAGGACCCGCCTCAGGCGACGATCCCGAGAGCGAGCCGATCGGCAGGCCAAGCCCACCTTCCGAGGCGCGCCGTCGCCCCGAGTGCGCACCTTCCGACGCGCGCCGCACCCGAGTTCTCTCTTCCCGACGCAAGCCGTCACCCCGAGTTCTCACCTTCCGACGCGAGCCGTCACCCCGAGTTCTCACCTCCCCGGCGCGGGCGCAGGTCGAGCGAAGCCAACGCCTCGTGGAGCGTCCCCGCCTGTACGACCCGCATCGTCGGGGGGATGTCGAGCCGTTCTCCCTTGCCCGGTACGGGCACCACAGCGGTCGTGAACCCCAGCCGGGCCGCCTCCTGCAGGCGGCGTTCGAGCCCTGGTACTCGCCGGAGGTCGCCGGCGAGGCCCACCTCGCCCAGCGCGATCACCTTGGCGGGGAAGTTGCGGTCCAGCGCGGCCGACGCGACCGCCACCGCGAGCGCCAGGTCGGACGGTGGCTCGTCGACGCGGGCTCCACCGACCGTCGACGCGTACACGTCCTTCGTGGACAACGGCAGGCCGGCCTTGCGCTGCAGCACCGCCAGCACCATCTGGAACCGTCCGGAGTCGAGTCCGGTGGTCACGCGTCGCGGCGGCACCTGCTGGGGCGCCGGCGCAACCAGCGCCTGAATCTCGGCGAGCAGCGGCCGGCGCCCCTCGAGCGTCACGGTCACGCATGTGCCGGGTACGGGCTCGTCGTGGCGGGTCGTGAACAGCCCGGACGGGTCGGGGACCTCGATGATGCCGGCCTCGACCATCTCGAAGCAGCCGACCTCGTCGGCCGGCCCGTACCGGTTCTTCGTCGCTCTGACCATCCGGAACCCCGAATGGCGGTCGCCCTCGAACGACAGCACGACGTCGACGAGGTGCTCCAGCAGCCGTGGTCCGGCGATCGAGCCGTCCTTCGTGACATGGCCGATGATCACGGTCGACATCCCACGCCGTTTGGCCACTCTGACGAGCGCGGCCGTCACCTCCCGGATCTGGGAGACGCCACCCGGCGACCCCTCGGACTCGGTCGTGCCGATCGTCTGTACGGAGTCGACCACCAGCAGCGACGGCGCGACCTCCTCGATGTGGCCCAGTACGGTGCCGAGGTCGGTCTCCGCTGCCAGGAACAGGTCGTCGGCGACGTTGTGCGTGCGCGTTGCCCGGAGTCGTACCTGTGCGGGAGACTCCTCGCCCGTCACGTACAGCGTCCGGCGGCCCTCTCTGGCCCATCTCGCCGCCACCTCCAGCAGCAATGTGGACTTGCCCACCCCGGGTTCGCCGGCGAGAAGGGCGACAGCGCCCGGCACCAACCCACCACCGAGGACGCGGTCCAGCTCGCCGACGCCGGTGAGCACCCTGTTGGCGGCCTGCTCGTCGACCTCGCCGATCCGCACGGCACGACTCAGCGGCGCGGTCGCGGCAACCTGCTGGAGCTTCGGCCCACCCGCTTCGGCGACGCTGCCCCATGTCTGGCACTCGCCGCAGCGCCCGACCCAGCGCACCGATGTCCACCCGCACTCGGTGCACCGATACGTCGCTCGTGCCTGCTTCACCATGGCCGTGACTCTCTCACGAGCCGCAGACAGTTCCGACGTCGTCATCGAGTGTCACCACAATCACCGACTCAGAGCCCCGAAAGGGGCCTTCGGTAGCACTCGCCTCGACAGAGCACGCGGAGTGCGGCAGCGACAGCGAGTTCCGCCTGTGGATCCCAGCCCCGAGACATCAGCCGAGAGCGTCAGCGACACCAACCAGCGAGCCGCCCGCGCGAAGCCGGGCGGCCAGGCGCCCTATGAGTGGCTGTGCCAGTGAGGTCCGACCCGGGAAATGGCGGTAGTGCCCGCCTCGATCGAGTCTTCTGGACACGACATTTCCCGGGTCGGACCCGAAGTCTCCTCTTTCCACGGGGATCGCAAGGCACAGACCCACGCAGGGGTCGCTCGCGACGAGTCGTAGGCTGCCCGACCCTTCGCGAAGCGGTGAGACTTCGTCACCGAGCTCCTCAGGAACGAGCGACCGAAGCCGGTCGGGCTCAGCTCAGATGCGTACTTCGCCCGCCGCCGTCACGAACGTCACCGACTGCACGCCCGGGTAGCCGCTGGGGGAGGAGAAGTCGAGGGCGACACCGTCGAAGAGTGGCGGTACGGACGCGCCGAGCCAGTTCTCGACCCGCTGGCGGTTGCCGGCGATCTCGATGTTCTTGAGCGCCACGCTGCCCTTGAGGGCGCTCGGGCGGACGTCGGGCTCGGAGAGCCAGGTGATGAAATACGGGAGCTGCGGGTCGGCGATGAGGCCCTTCACGCCGATCTGGCGCCACTCGAGCGCGCGGCCGTCAGGGAAGTGCCGCAGGCCTGCGACCGCTGGACGGTCGAGACGCTTCTCGAACGGAGTGAGGTCGTCCACCGACACGACCCAGCCCAGCCAGCCACCGCCCAGCTCGGAGCGTGCTCGCACAGCCTGGCCGTACGGCGCCTTGTCGGCAGCGGGGTGATCGAGCACCTCGACGATCTCCAGGTAGCGGTCCTCGGCGAGCGGGATGAGCCGCATGATGGTCCCGAACCGTGGGTGGATCCCGCCGTCTCGTGACTTGACGCCGAGCGCCTCCTCGAACCTCTTCGCTTCGGCGACAAGCCCGGCTGGTCCGACTGCGTAGACGACATGATCGACGTGCATGGCCCCATTCTGGTCGGAGCGGTACCCCACCGCGAAATCGACCCCCTCCTTCAGCTTCCCCACGCTCGTGGAAGCGTCCGGATACCGCCCCCGGAAGGCAGGCACCTCGCAATGCGAGCGATGGCGGCTACGCTGGCAATGTGTCTGCTCAACCGACCGCATCGAGCCTGGCCAAGGTGTTGCTGTCGACTTCCTCGGTCTACCCGGAGACGACGGCGAGCGGTTTCGAGCTCGCGGCCGCGCTGGGATACGACGGTGTCGAGCTCATGGTCGGCATCGATCCCGTCGCCGCGGACATCGATGCCGTCGAGAAGCTGCGCGACTTCCATGGCGTAGCCGTGCAGGCGATCCACGCCCCCTGCCTCCTCGTCACACAGCGCACGTGGGGTGACGATCCGTGGGAGAAGCTGGCCATGTCGGCCAAGGCGGCCAACCGGCTGGGCGCGGACACCGTCGTCGTCCACCCGCCGTTCCGGTGGCAGGGCACGTACGCGTCTGGCTTCGAGGCGGGGATCCGGCGCCTCAACGACGACACCGGGATCCGGTTCTGCGTGGAGAACATGTACCCGTGGCGTACTCCGGTCCGGAACTTCAAGGCCTACCTGCCGAGCTGGGACCCGTCAGACCTCGACTACGACTACCTGACGCTCGATCTCAGCCACGCCTCCACGGCCAAGGTCCAGTCGCTCGACCTCGCCAAGTCCTGGGGGAGCCGCCTGCGTCACCTCCATCTCACCGATGGCTCCGGGTCGGTGATGGACGAGCATCTGCTCCCTGGCCAGGGAGATCAGCGCGCCGACGAGGTGCTCGCTCACCTGGTCGAGGGAGGCTTCGACGGACATGTGGTGCTCGAGGTCAACACCCGCTCGATCGGGTCGCGCGGCGCCAGGGAGCATGCACTGGCCGATGCGCTCGCGTTCACTCGTACGCACCTGGGACAGTTGGCCGGAGCCCCCGCTAGCTGATGCCGATCACGGGTGCCACCACTCCTTGATCGCAGAGACCTCTCCGGCTGCGTTGGTGGAGTAGGTGACGATGATCGCACCCGTGGCCGCGGTCGTGGGCCACGACTTCTCCGCCATCGGAACCGTGACGAAATCGCCCGGTTGGCCGCTCGCGCCGATCACGCTCAGCACCGTGCCTGACACCAGAGGCACTGTGTACGTCTTGGTGCTCAGGTTCCGCAGCTCGTAGTCGTTCGGCGGCGGCTCGGTGAGGTCTTTGCAGTTGGGGTCGGTGCTCGGGTACATGCACATCGTCACGGGGTCCAGCACGACGTTCCAGCGCCCGGAGCTCTTGGTGAGCTTGTACAGGTACGCGTACGTGTATCCGGCTGGCAGCTTCTCGAACGCCGACGACGCGCTGGGGCTCGATGACGCCTTGGCGCTCGCAGACGTCGCGGGGCTCGGCATCGGCGATGTCGTGGTCTGTGCCGCCGACGTGGGCGCGGCGGCCGAGGTGACCGTACTGACGCTGGGCGCGGTGGGCGACGCGCTGCACGCACCCATCGCGAGTGCGAGGGTGACGACCGCGAGACTCTTCCGCATGGCCGTGATTCTGGCCTGCCCACGGCTGCCACCGCTGCAGAACCGCGGCAATCGTGAGCAGATTGTCACCGGGTCCTCAATCCGAGTGATGCCGCATGGCACGATGGTCGCCATGCGGACCTACACGGCAACGGTGCCTGTCGACGAGCAGTGGATCTCGATCACCAAGGGTCTCAAAGAGCCTGCGCCGTGGTCCGAGGTCGAACCTGCCATCCAGCTGCGCTCCAGCGCCGATTGGGGGCAGAAGGTCGGCCTGGAGCTTCAGGTGTACGAGCAGGAAGAGATCCCGACCGTACCCAGCGGCGCGTGGCAGCGCGACCTGATGAACACCGTGACCGTCGACGGCGAGCTGCATGTCCTCAGTGGTACGGGTCGTCAGGCGGAGCTGCCGCAGGTACCGGCCGGCGACTACGCCGTCACCACGTGGGTCATGGGCCGCAGCGAGAACGCCGAGGCCGTCGCTGCGTGGGAGAAGCACCTTCCCACCGGTGATGCCGGCGAGGTCTCGGCACCCGACTGCTCCGAGCGGTGGATCGTCCAGCTGCAGCGTCGCGACCAGCCGCGCTCGCTGTCGTACGATTCCTGAGGCTTCGGACATGATCCGCGGCCGCGGGGGGAGCTCCCTCGAGGCAGATCGGGAGGGGGTCACCGGAGCATGAGCGTGAACGCGAAACTCGTCATGATGATCCTCGTCGGCACCTTCAACCTCATGATGGGTCTGACGATCGCCGTCGTCGGCGTACTGATCCTCAGCTCCTGGCCCATCCTGCTGCTCGGTGTCTTCCTGGTCGGTATCGGCACGTGGATCGCTGTCGACTCAACCATCAACCGCGCCCGGCTGAGCCAGCAGTGACGGGGTCGCCCGTACGGCCCGATGCCGGATTGGGTCGACCGCCGGTCACTCGGGTTTGACGTAGACCGACACCCGGCCCGTGTAGTCGTTGTCCGGAGCCTGCCTGTCCCAGTCGGTCCAGCGGTGGCGGAGCCGGAGCCCCGCGAGGCGCGCCATGAGGTCCATCTCGCCGAACCAGACCCAGCGGTGGTGCGACGCGAAGAGCTCGCGGTCGCCGAGGCGATAGTGGTGCGACGTCAGCCGCTGGGCGACCAGGTCGTACGTGTCGAAGCCCAGCTGCTGTTCGCCGATCTCGAACGGGACCGCGACCGCGCCCGGCGGGAACCGGCGTAGGTCCGGCTCGCCCTGCTCGACGACGAACACGCCGCCGGGCGCGAGATGCGCTGCGGCGTTCGCGAAGCACGCGACCTGCTCGTCCTGCTCGATGAGGTTCGAGAGGGTGTTGAAGACCAGATAGACGAGGCTGTACGTGCCGGGCACGGTCGTCGTCGCCATGTCGCCGACGACGACCGGGAGCAGGTCGCCCCCCGGCTTGCGCCGCAGCTCGGCCACCATGTCCTCGCTGAGCTCGATCCCAGAGACCGGAACGCCTCGCTGGGCCAGCAACAGGCCGACCCGACCTGTACCGATCGCGAACTCCAGCGCCGCCCCGCCAGCCGCCAGCTCCTCCAGCACATCCAGCATCGGCGCCAACGCCTCAGGCGTCGAGATCTCCGCGCAGTCCTCGTCGTACCGCTCCGCCACCGCTCCCGTGAACACGTTCTGCATCGTCCGAACCCATCACATCGGCCGTACTGGGGCAACGGGTTATCCGGGTTTTCGCAGCTCAGTGGCGCCGCCGGGGCGGCGGGCTCAGGTCGTCGTCGCAACGCCTTGAGGCAGGGGTGGTGCGATGTATCGGGTGCAGGTGCGGGACGAGGCGTTGGTGTTGGTCCGGCAGGGGTTGTCGGGGCAG
>Ga0182021_10009185_pt1 | contig 11702 bp, 8 predicted proteins | sample 612E3MmetaG_FD_120493 | JGI IMG/M metagenome (GOLD analysis project Ga0182021, IMG submission 120493) | Permafrost microbial communities from Stordalen Mire, Sweden - 612E3M metaG (Illumina Assembly) | ecosystem: Environmental > Terrestrial > Soil > Wetlands > Permafrost | place: Sweden...
ATATGGTTTGTAAGAGGGTTTTTTAGTAATGACATTTATCACGCCGCCGATTGCGCTTGAGCCGTATAATGAGGAGAAAGCACCTTTTACAATTTCTGTTCTCTCGATTATGGCAACAGGGATAAGCGACCATAAGGCACCCTTAGAATCGCACGTCAGTGAGGGCCTTCCGTCGAGCAACAGGAGTACCCTGTTACCGATACCGCCTCCTGCTACATCAGAGCTTCCTCGAATCGATAGCGCGCTCACGTTTATTCCGCTTGTCCGGTTTATAGTTATTCCCTGAACATCTTCCAGAACTTCATCGAAAGTTAATTTATTTTTTTGTCCTATGCTTTCGCTCGATACAAGGTTTATAGATGACGGAGTTTTTTGGAGAGTCTGTTCGGTGCGCGTGGCAGTAACATTTATTTTTTCGATTTCGACTTCGACAGGTGTCAGTGAAATCACTATAGATTTCAATTCATTTTCATCCATACTGAAATCCATAATTTTAGACTGATACCCGATTCGGGATAAGCTAATCTGGTAATTTCCCCCGGTAAGATTTTTAAATTCGAATTTTCCTAATAAATCAGATGAAGCAATTGCTGTAAAAGCATTATCTTTAGAAGATAATTTTACCGCAACAGTGTTCACGACTTCATTATTATTTCCGTCAAATACAAAGCCGGTCAGACCGGCTTTGCCCTGTGCGAAAATATAAGAATTACATAACAGGAATGTTATTAGTAAAAAAGTTCTCCTCAAAATCGAAAATTAATTACGTAATATTAAAAATTGTAAATTTTATTCGTAGTATCAATCCAGGAATTAAAATTAATATTTCCGATTCCTGCACCGCTTGTAATAACTGCTTTTGTGTGACTTCCGAATATTGTACCTGAATTATGCGTTGTATCATTTCCCGATGTTACATCGTACATTCCAAGGCCTAAAACAGAACCCTGCCCGTAGGGAGTTTTTATAAAAGCTGTTGTTAATGTATAAGAACCATTTCCTGATACAATCAGTTTAAAATTTGCCGTATATTTCCCGTTAGAGTTTTTAGAAGGAATTATTTTTGCGATTGCAGAAGGCATACCGGTTGGCGGCCATGATGAATAGGCATCTATGCTGTAATAACCGTGAGTTGTATCTGAAATAAATAAAGAATCAACAAAAGTAATCGTCCCATTTATTGAATTGGCATCAAATGGCGTACTTGTAACAGGGTTCGTCGAATCGCTTTTACAGCCGAATGTAGAAAAAGATATTGTTAAAATAATGCTCAATATAATTGTGTAAAAAAACATTTTTTCCAATTTTTATTCTCCTCGTATTATTTTTGATTTAATAATACAAATGCATTTTAATATATATAAGTTCCTTTATTACATAAATATAAAAAAATCTTTACGAAAAACCTTTCGGAATTTCGTAAAGATTGGGGAGAGGAAAAAGGAGAAATAAATACTATTTTTTCAGCTTCAATTCTCTTGTCTGCTCTATACGTTTGGATGTAAACTTATATAAATAATCTCCTCCCGGAATACTCGATATATCAAAGGGTTTTGAATAGACCCCTTTTATTAAAAATTCATTATCAATAATGGTATAAACCGTTCCATTATTTTTGTCCGAAAGAACTAAATTTACCCTACCATTTGTAGGTAAATTAAACTCAACTGCCGCGCCAAGACTCTTGCTTATTTCTTCTATCTTATTAAAAATCCTTGTCTTTAGAAAGAACTCATTTGTTTTGAAGTTTTTGCTTTCCATTATGTGTTTAATTAAGATTTACCCATCATTAAGAAGTGCAAAAATAGTGCCTGAAAGATAGCTTAAATCCGTTAAAAAAATCAATATTACTACTTGAAAACATAACAATTAGATGAAAAATAGTAGTATGATAACTTTGTTTTTAAATAATATTGAATCTTATTAAAATCATGTTTATTTTGCACTAAGCCCTTGTAGTGTAATGGATAGCACATCGGTCTTCGGAACCGCTAGTCAGGGTTCAAATCCTTGCAGGGGCACCACTTCTCAATTAGTAATTAGTATGAGTAATGAATAATAAAGAGCTTAAAGCATGAAAACTCAAATCAAATTTTTTAAAGCAGATTTATTGCGTCCATATCTATTGTCAGGCGGACTTTCGATGTAAGTTTTGCATCTGAATATTCTTCTACTGCTTTTAATATTTTTACAAGATAATTTCCCGACGGGTCTTTATCTTTCGGTGCTTTTATTAACAAGTGATATCTATATTGATTTTTGAGTTTAGAAAAAAGCGGCGGAGTCGGGGGGAATAAATATAAATATTTTTTGCTGTCTAATTTAATTACGAGATTATAAATTTCTTTTATTTTAGATTCGGATAATTTTTGGTCTGTGGATTTGGTTTCAACAATAGCTACCCTGCCGAATGGCGGATAACTCATATCTTTTCTTGTTCTTAATTCCTTCGAGTAAAAATCTTTGTAATTGTGATTTCTTACATCTTCGAAAACATAATACTCGGAGTGATTTGTCTGAATCAGTACTTCCCCTTTTTTATCGCTGCGTCCGCTTCTGCCTGATACCTGAGTTAATATCTGGAAAGTCTTTTCAGTCGCCCTGAAATCGGGATTCAGCAATCCTATATCTGCATTTATAACACCGACAAGAGTAACGTTAGGAAAATCCAGACCTTTCGAAATCATCTGGGTGCCTACGAGTATATCTATTTTATTATCATAGAAGTCTTTTAATATCTGCTGGTATTTTTTACGTGATGTGATAGTATCGGAATCAAGCCGTTCGATTTTTGCTTTCGGAAAAATCTTCACAAGTTCCTCTTCAACTTTTTCCGTACCTGCACCGCCGGGAATTATTTTATTGCTTCCGCAATTTGAACAATGATAAATTACATTTTTCTGATAACCGCAGAAATGGCATTTCAGTGTGTCGAATAACTTATGATAAGTAAGTGTTATTGTACACCGCGGACACATTTCCACGCTTCCGCAGCTAACGCATTCAAGAAAAGAGTGATATCCCCTTCTGTTTTGAAGAATGATTACATTTTCTTTCTTCTCGAGCCTTTCCCCAATTTCGACTATCAGTTCTTTAGATAAAAATCTTACTTTAGACTTTTCAATTCTGTTTAAGAACTCCAGTTGCTTATCATCCAAATCCTGTTTGGTTTTTAAATCAATAATTTCAATCTTTGGAGGATTGATATGCGTTGCACGTTTAGTCAGTTCGAGAAGTTTATATTTTCCTTTTTCGCAATTGTAATAGCTTTCAAGTGAGGGTGTGGCAGAGCCGAGGACAACGACTGCATTATTCAGCCTTGCACGAATTATAGCTGCGTCCCTTGCATTATATCGCGGAGAGTTTTCCTGTTTATAGGATGAATCGTGCTCTTCATCCACAACTATTATTCCTATGTCTTTTACGGGTGCAAAAAGCGCAGAACGAGCCCCGATAATAATCCTGTAATCACCCGTAATTATCTTTTCAAATGTATCGAGTCGTTCACCATCAGAGAGTTTGCTGTGAATCACACCTATCTTATTACCGAAATTCTGCTTGAAGCGGTAAATAAGCTGTGGAGTGAGGGATATTTCAGGTACAAGTACAATTGCTGTCTTATTTTTTTCTAATGCATTCTTTATTACACGAATATAAACCTCCGTCTTTCCGCTTCCTGTGACTCCGTGAAGAAGATACGGAGAGAATTCATTGCGATTTAGTGCACCGGTAATTTCAACATACACATTTTTCTGTTCTTCATTCAGTTCTATTTTACTGTATTCTTCGCTGTAAATTTCGGGATGTTCGCGGAATACTTTTACCTCATCTATTTTTATCAATCCCTTTTTCAAAAGTGTATTGACTGAGGATAATGAAATTTCGGTTAATTTAATAAGTTCGGGTAATTCATAAGCATCTTTTTCCAATAATTTGGAAAGAAATGTTTTTTGCTTATCGCTTTTTAGTTTATTTTCTGAAGCTATTGATTCAATATCGCTGCCTGTAAAATTCCGGCTTACATATTTTACAAATTTTTCACGGGTTGATTTTGAAAAAAGCTTTGATGAATATAAAATATTTTCCGATACCAGATATTCAAGATATTTTGAAGAATCTTTTATATCAAACTTTTTTTCAATTTGTTTTTTAGTTAATACCAGAGATAATTTATTCTTAAAAGCATTTACAATATCCACATATATTTCATCTTTAACGCTTATTCTGTTTAGACCGGTTAAATAATCTTCATTCAATGAATAATAAACATCTGACTCTATATTGGTTTTAGAAGGAATGAACAGGAATAATACTTCACCAAAGGGTGCGAGGTAATATTCGGATATCCACTTGGCGAATTTGATCATTTCATTGGTCAGGACTTCCTTATCATCCAAAACAGTTTTTATGTCTTTAGTATTTTCAAATTCGGTCGATTCGCTTAAAGAAACTACTAAACCAGTCAGGATTTTATGAGAGAACGGTACGAGGACACGCTTGCCCGGTTTAATACTATTCAGATAAAAATCCGGCACCTTGTAAGTAAAAAGTCTGTTAATCGGAATATTCAGTGCTATATTTGCATACAAGTCCTTAGGCATAACAGCTATATTTTTTTAGTAGTTAACTTTCTTATTATCCAGATTAAATTTGCAATAAATAATGTCATAATTACCCCAATAATTGTATACCAGGTATATGCTATTTGAGTAAAATAAATGATATATGCCATAGTTAAAATACCTGAAATGAAACCGAAAAATGCCTCCATCTGGTCGATTCTTTTGAAGAATAACCCGAGTAAAAACGTACCGAGCAGCCCTCCATAGGTAACGGAAGCAATGGACAGTCCAATTTCTACTACGGGGTTCTTTGAGTCCCTGAAAAGCATTGCACCGCCAATAAGTACTACACCCCAGAGCAAAGTAAATATCTTAGACCAGAATATTTCGGTTTTGGGATTTGAGGACTTATTTTTAAACAGGTCAAGGTAAGTCGAGGATGCCAGAGAGCTGATTGCTGATGATAATGTACCCATAGCTGAAGCAAGCACACCTGCAATCACCAGACCTGCAAGTCCGGTGGGCAGGTTTTCTATAATAAATTTAGGAAAAATCTCATCTGAAGATGTAAGATTTAACCCTGTTGAATTTAATGTTAACTGATTGAATGGAGTCCCGTGATAAAAAGCATAAAGGCACAATCCGAGAAACATAAAAAATCCAAACTGAATGACAATTAAAGTTGCATCGAGCATAAGGGCTTTCTGGCTTTCCTTTTTTGTTTTACAGCCAAGCAGTCTCTGCACAAGAAGCTGGTCTGTGCCGTGGGATGCCATTGTCAGGAACGTACCGCCTATAAATGCTCCGAGCAAAGTATATGGAGAAGTAAAAAACTCGGAAAATCCCCCTGAAAAATTCAAATTAAAAATTTCAAATTTATTTGTTCCGTCTGCGGTTGCATATTTTACAACGTCTGCCATTCCATTTGGAAGAAAGCTGAATATTAAAACCATCGAAGCTACTGCACCGCCGACATAAATAAACATCTGGACAACATCCATAGTTACAACTGCTTTCAATCCTCCGAGATATGTGTAAATAAGAGTAAATATTCCTATGATTGCAATGCTTGTTGGATAATCGAGCCCTGTGATAATATGAACCGGTATAGCTGTAGCGAAAAGTCTTACACCCGAGGCAAGAACTCTTGTGACTATAAATACAGAAGATGTAAATTTCCTTAAACCCAGCCCGAATCTTTTCCCGAGAAAATCATAAGCCGTCTCCATTTCACCTTTATAATATGCAGGAATGAATATCATAGTAACAAGAAGTCTGCCGATAAAATATCCGATTATCAGCTGCATAAAAAACATATTGGATTTATACGCAAGCCCCGGAATGCTGATAAATGTGAGTGTGCTGGTTTCGCTCGCCACAATAGAAAAGCCGACCATCCACCATTTAAGTTCTTTACCTCCGAGAAAATAATCGTTAGTAGATTTCTGCTTTCCGGCTGCCAGCACACCAAAAACAACGCTTCCAACCAGGTAAATTATTACACTAAAATAATCAATAGTGCTGAAATTCATTAACTCGGATTTAAAGATTAAAAGATTGCAAGATTAAAAGACTTCAAAACTGAAAAAATCAGATAATTAATCTTGTTATCTTAAATTAATCATTAATAACGAAAGATTCTTTGACAAAAAATCCCTTGTCGCTTAATCCTATTTTTGCACTTTGAAGGAAGGGGTCGTGTTCAAAAATAATTACCCAGTCATTTTTTACAGCTTCTCCAATGTAAAATCTTTTTTCTTCGAGGGTCACAAGCGGATATAAATCATAACCCATTATATAAGGCAGGGGTACGTGGGCAGACATAGGTATCAAATCTGCCGAATATAATAATGTATTTTTTTTATCGGAAATTTTTACTATCTGCATATTTCGCGTGTGCCCGTTAACGGGAAGTAAAGAAATAAAATCATCGAATCTGAATTCACCATCTATTTGATTTATAACTTTTTTATCGAACAAAAGCTGGAAATTATTTTGTATAAAACTGGCTTTATCTCTTTCCGTCGGGTTAATAGCCCATTCATAATGTTTCTTTTGAACATAGTGCACCGCATTCGGAAAAGTTATTTCAAGTTGTTTTTCTTTATTATAATAAGTCGAGCCACCGGCATGGTCAAAATGAAAATGAGTCAGAATAACATCTGTAATATCTTCGGGTTTTACATTAATTTTTTTAAGAGAATCTAAAAGTGTGAATTCAGAAAAATCCACGGCATAAATTTCATTCACTTTGTTTGAGAGCTTATGCCCGATGCCTGTATCGATAAGTATTTTCTTTTTCCCGTTATCCAGAAACAGGGAATTCATACACATCTGAATCCTGTTATTCTCATCCGAAGGATTAGTTATAGACCATAATGGCTTGGGTACCACACCGAACATAGCACCACCGTCTAATCTGAAGAGACCTGTCTGAATCAAAGAAGCTTTATAATCCCCTATTTTCATAATTTTTATAGTTTTAACATAAGAACTTGCAAATAAAGTTCTAGAAATACGGGAAATATATATATTTATTTATTATTGAATCCCTTTAGGAATTTAAAGAAATCCTGAGGTTTTGTAAAAGTCCACCTTGGTATCAGTTTTGCAAAATAGGCAGGATATTTTTTTGCCATGCGCCACAGAGCTCCCGATTCGACGGGAAAACGCGCTTCAAGCTCATTGCGTATTTCATAAATTTGTTCGGAGGATAAGTGATTAGTTTTTATGTTTACTTCCCAGCAGTCGTATTTGGAGTAATCAAATTTATTCGTGATTAAATCCAGCTGAAGAAGTTCTTCACGGATTTTTGTATTAGGATAAGGGGTTAAAATATTAAAAGTAGGTATATCCACACCTATTCTTTTCGCAAATTCAAAATTATCTCTTAGAGTTTCTTCTGTATCATTTGGATAACCGAATACAAATCCGCCGATGACAATTATTCCGTATTCTTTAAGCTCTTTTACAACTTCTTCAGTATCAGAACTTTTTAATTGAGTGCTCTTATTCAAATAATCAAGTGCAGAATCACTTGAACTTTCAATTCCAAGAAAAACCCAGTTCATTCCCGAATCAGCCATTGCTTTTGCAAGACCGGGTGTTCTTTTAATTCCGTTGACACTTGCCTGTGTAAGATATTTTACATCATTTAATTTTGCATCCGTAATAGATTCGCATAATTCTTTAAATCTCTTACCGTCCAAAGAAATATTATCATCGGTCATCATTAATGATTCCGCCCCGTATTTTTTTGCATCGCGGATATCTTCGAGAACTCTTTCTATTTTATATTTCCTGTAACTTTTTCCGTACATATTCTGGATAGAGCAGAAATTGCATTCATAAACACATCCGCGGGAAGTTTCAATTGCGTCGGATTTAAATCCCATGCAGTTAAAACCTTTATCAGACAAACGGACACTTCTGTCAGGAATTTTTAAATCATCAAGATTTGCAAGGCATCCAAACGGAATATTTATTACGGTCTTATTTGAGATATAAGAAATTCCCGGAACGCTTTCGAAACCTTCTCCTTTTGAATATGCTTTTACAAATTCACTGAAAGAAATTTCACCCTCTCCTCTGAAAATATAATCTATAAATCTCATATCATCGCTCTCAAGAATGCTCCGGCTATCCACAGTCGGATAGTAACCCCCTAAAAGCACTGTAATATTTTCGTCATACTCTTTAGTTAACCCGGCAAGGCGAAGAGTGCTGGCGTACTGAAATGCCATGCAGGAAAATCCCACAATATCAGGTTTGAATTGCGTAAGCAGATTTACAAAGTATTTTTTATATTTATTTTTGACTGCAATTAAATCAATTACTTTTACAACACAGATATTCCTGTCCACATTCGCAGCCAGTGAGCACAGTCCGAGATTCGGTATCCTGAACATCATATCAACGCCAAAATATGTATCGGGATTAGCGACCAGTAAAATTCTTATTTTTCTTTTTTCCTGCAGAGTATTAGAAATAAATTTATTTTATTGAAAAAAACACACGATTCTTTTTTAAAAACCGTGTGCTTAATTATATTAACAAATTTAAACTATATTAAAATCCAAGTCTTAATCCTGTAAAAAACGAATAATTGAGAGTGGATATTCTTTCCACTGTCGATGTGCTGCCTAAATTATTTATACCTCCATACTGTAAATCAACACCCAATAAAGCTCTTAACGGATATACAATAACATAACTGCCTGTTATGGTGCCATTCAATCCCAAATCAAAATTTTTAAATCCCGAACCGTTTGAAACGTTATCCGGAACAGACATTCTTATTCCCAGATACGGACCACCGTTAAAATCGATTCCGACTTTTTCTGAAACCATGCCACCAAAATGAATATTCAACGGAAATTGCATATAATTAGCTGTAACATACATAGTGGAATTAGGTTTAAACTTGCTTGTATCAATAGTTGGAGGAAGAATGTTTGGATTTGTAATTTCAAAACTCTTACCGTTGAAAGTTATACCTGATGAAAAACTTATCATATCGAATAAACTTATGAAAAACAATGCTCCTGTTTTGTATCCAAGTTTCGATTTTGTTTTATAATCAGCAACTCCCGATGCAGAAGTTACGTTCGGGCTTGTACCGCTGACTCCCAGCTGAAAATCAACATAAAAATCGACAATTTTATTTCCCGAAAGAAAATCAAATTCCCTTTTTGCTTTTTTATAATCCAAATCTTTTTTTGATAATAAATCGGTTTTGCTGTATTTATTTACAACTCGTTTGTCCGGGTCACCGTCTGCTTTTGCAATCTGTAAACTAAAAATGAAACCCAGCATTAAAAACAGTGTAATAACTTTTTTCATTTTATCTCCCTTTTTATATATTATTATTTAAATTTCATTAGCTTTTTCAAGTTGGTGCAGTTCGCTGACTTTTTCCTCCCATAGTGAATTCAGCTGATTAACTTTTTTCTGAATTTCTTTATATTCCGCATTAATTTCAATTACATAATCCGCATCCTTGAAAAAATCTTCCCCTGACATAATTAGTTCAAGTTCTGATTTTCTTTTCTCTTTCTTTTCTATTTCGGATTCTATTTCCGCAATTTTTTTCTTTACGGGGCTGAGTATCTTTAAAAACTTCTGGCGTTTCTTTTTCTGCTCCAGGTTAATCATATACATAGATTTCTTTTCATCCGTATTTTCATTTTTATCCTGATTATTCTCTCTTGCGAAAATATTTCTTTGATTTAATTCCATTTCCTTAATCTTTATATAATCATAAGAATTTCCGAAGAATGTCTTAATATTTTTATCTTTTACCTCAATAATTTTAGAGACAAAACCGTCAATGAATTCCCTGTCGTGCGATACGACTATCACAGATCCTTTATACTGCTTCAGTGCATTCTTCAATACTTCTTTGGATTTCATATCGAGGTGGTTTGTAGGCTCATCGAGTATCAGGAAATTCGAGGGTTCAATAAGCATCTTGGCAAGCGCGAGCCTTGATTTCTCCCCTCCTGAAAGCACTTTCACTTTCTTGAATACATCATCACCCCTGAAAAGAAAACTGCCTAGTATGGTTCTTAAATCTTTTGCAGTAACGGCGCTTGATGTTTCTTCCATTACTTCCAGAACAGTTTTATCAGTGTTTAATTCTTCTGCCTGGTTCTGTGCAAAGAACTTAAAGTCAACAAGATGGCCGTATTTTATATTTCCGCTGTTTATTGGTTCTATTCCTGCAATGATTCTGGTTAATGTGGATTTACCTGCCCCGTTGTTCCCGACGAGCGCAATCTTCTCCCCCCGCGTGATAATCAAGTCCAGGTTTTCTAGTACATTGTGTATCCTGTCATAGCTTTTCCTTATTCCATCGAGTTCAACGGTTATTTTACCCGAATGAGTTGCAGGCGGGAAATGGAAATGCAGTGTTGTTTCTTCATCTTCCATTTCAATTAAATCAAGTTTTTCGATAAGCTTTATCCTGCTTTGCACTGCCCGGGCTTTGGTAGCTTTATACCTGAAGCGCTCAATGAATTTTTCCTGCTGCTTTAAATATTTCTGTTGATTTTCAAATCGGCTCTCGAGCATTTCCTTCCTTTTTTCTTTTTCAATTATATAAAAAGAAAAATTACCGTTGTATTCGGTTACATTGCCGAGAGAAATTTCGTAAGTTTTCTTCGTAATATTATCGAGAAAATTTTTATCGTGAGATACGAGTATTACGGCACCATTATAATACTGCAGATAATTTTCAACCCACAGCAAAGATTCAAAGTCCAGATGGTTTGTAGGTTCATCGAGTAATAGTATAGAAGGATTTTTCAGCAGTAATTTTGCAAGCGTAATTCTCATCTGCCAGCCGCCGCTGAATTCATCTGTCAGTCTTTCGAAATCTTCAGAAACAAATCCAAGTCCTATTAATATTTTTTCTATTTTGGATTTCAGCCGGAATCCATCGAGCAGAAGGAATCTCTCCTGCAATTCCGAATATTCATTCAGCAAATCCAGATACGCATCAGATGTCGTATCCGTAATAGTTTTAAGTTCTGTTTCGGTATCCCTCAATTCATCCTGTATCCTGTTCAAATCATCAGCGGCAGAATAAACTTCATCATAGAGAGTCTTGCCTTCGAATAAAGCTGCTTCCTGCGGCAGATAACCTACTGTTGTATGTTTTGATACCGCAACAACACCGCTGTCCTGCTGCTGCAAACCTGCGATGATTTTCAAAAGTGTAGATTTTCCTGCTCCGTTCGAGCCTACAAATGCGATCCTGTCCTTTCCTGCTACCCTGAAACTTACATCTTCGAATAACGTCCTTGAACCGAAAGACAGACTTATGTTGCTTAGTGAAATCAAATAAATTGTATTTTATAATTCTCATAAATTACCATTCATAAATCAAAATATAAATTCAATAATATTCCTCATTATTAAAATAAAAGCACTGATTAATATTGTGTTTTGAATTTTTAATGCATAAGTTTATTAATATGTACTTAATGATTAATATAAAACGAATAGTAATATTATTACTTCTTTTCGCTTTTAATGTTCAAAGTCAGAGTTACAAAGAAAACGACTTCGATATTTCAAGGAAAAATTTCAAGCTAAAACTAAGGGATGATGTCAGCCTGGATTGCACATCGTTCACTC
>Ga0182021_10009187_pt1 | contig 11700 bp, 11 predicted proteins | sample 612E3MmetaG_FD_120493 | JGI IMG/M metagenome (GOLD analysis project Ga0182021, IMG submission 120493) | Permafrost microbial communities from Stordalen Mire, Sweden - 612E3M metaG (Illumina Assembly) | ecosystem: Environmental > Terrestrial > Soil > Wetlands > Permafrost | place: Sweden...
AGAATAAGAAAATATGCCATAGCGCGGGTGCTTACGCTCACTGATCGCGCCACTCTAGGAATCGTGCGTTTCCGGAACCTGACTTTTCCGGCCGCGATTGGAAAAAGCGGCGTGCGCGCAGGCAAGCGGGAGGGCGATGGAGCAAGCCCGCGCGGAGCTTGGCAGGCGGTGCGGATTTACTACCGCCCAGACCGGCTGAGGCGGCCCCGCACGGCGTTTCCCGCCATACCGCTGCGTGCCGGGCTTGGCTGGTGCGATGCGCCCGGCGACCGCAACTACAACCGCCCCATTGCGCTGCCCTACCCCGCAAGCGCGGAAACGCTCTGGCGCGAGGACGGCCTTTACGACGTAATCGCCGTCCTCGATTACAATATGAGCCGCCGCAGTCTCGGCCGGGGCAGCGCCATTTTCGTTCATGTGGCCAGCCCCGGATTCAAGCCGACGGCGGGGTGCATCGCACTCAACCGCGAGCACCTCTTGCGGCTGCTCGCGGTTCTGCCGCGCGATGCGGTTTTCGCCGCCGGCAAGGATTGGGGCGGCCTCAGCGCGGCCGCCGCGGGTTCAGGTAAAGGTCGGTCTCCTGCTTCGCGAGGGCGAGCTTCAAGGCGCCGGCGGTGACCCGCTGGGTAACGCGGCCAACGTGGCGGCGGGCGGCATGATTGAACTTCAACATAGCGCTCGTAAGCTGGAGGATGGCCGCTAGCTGGGCTGGCTGTCCTGGCTCGATGGAAACGTCCCAGCGCCCGGCGACATCGAAGAAATGGCCCTCCAGGCGTCCGGCTTTCGCGCCGGTCTGGTCGTAAAGGGTGTAATCGCCGCCGAAATCGATCCAATCCTGCCGCAGCCGGTAGAGCCGGGCTTCGCCGTCCACCATGAGGAAGAAAGAGAACTGCTCGGGCATGCCGGGCCACTTGCGGGCCGACCGCTCAAGCTGGATCACCTGGTCGAGCCCATCGACGCGGATGGAATAGGCGGTAACCGGAAAGCCGCCGGCGCCCGCCGATAGCTGCACGCTGCGCCCCACAAGCATCTCCATGCTGGCGCGCCAATTCATCGACGGCGTGAACAGCTTGAGCACGAGCCGCTTCTCGCCGGGATTGTCGGACTTCCAGAGCGCCTCGCGGTAGGTGAGAAGGCCGCTGCGCTCGCCGCCTTCAAGAATTTCGCCGATCATATCGGAGTCTTGCGTGAATTCCCGAGACTTGGCGCGGTGCCGCGTGTGGACAAAAAAGCCTATCTCCACATCGTGCAGATTGGTCCACCACATATTGACCGTGAATGTACGCTCCGCCGGTTTGGCCATGCCTTGCCCTCGCAAATAGAATCACTTCGCAAAGTCTGGGGGTAAGCTGGGGATAGTGCGACAAAAGAAAGCGCGCCATCCACAGATGCTTCATCAAGCCAGCCTGTCTTAGCGGTAGAATTTCCACATGCGGTGGATGGTGCGGTGGACCTGATCCGCGGGCGGAGCGAAGGGCTGGAGGTTGATGCGCACGATGTTGTCGTGGCCCATCTGCCAGGGCAGGCGCATCAGAAGACGCCAGATGGGGAGCCTGCGCCAGTCGGCCAGGAGCGCGGATTGCACCGGCTTGCCGAGCTTGATGTGAAGCTCCTCCATTTCAAGGGTGCGCACCGAGTAGGTGACGAGGCTTATGTCCGAAATGGAGCGCCAGGCGATGAGCCCGAAGCCGTCGATGAAGAGCCCGTACTGGTTCGCGCCAAGGCGCGGCCGGCGGTTTTCGGTGAACGGAAAGAAGTAATAGGCCGGGCAGCCGGCAAGGACGGCCAGGATCAGCAAAGGCTGAAAGTGCCAGACCGACCACGCCGCGAACGACGCGGCGGCAATCCCCGCCAGCACGTGAAAACGCGCGGCGTCGGCACGGTTATAGGGAAGGATAAAGCCTTCCTGCAGATAAGCGGGCAGTTCTGGACGCCGGACCATAAATTCTTTCGTTCCAAGCCTCTTAGGGCTCGATGCGAAATAGATGCGCCATCTGACACATTCATTTCGCATCGAGCCCTAGTACCGCCTCTCCGGTCAACCCACCTGCGCCCGGTGCCTCAGGAAATGATCCGCGAGCACGAGCGCCAGCATGGCTTCCCCAACCGGCACAGCCCGGATGCCTACGCAAGGATCGTGCCGGCCTTTCGTCTGGATGTCGGTCTCCTGGCCGCCCGCGTCCACCGTGCGGCGCGGGCTCAGGATCGAAGATGTTGGTTTCACAGCGAAACGCGCGACGATGGCCTGCCCGGTCGAAATGCCGCCCAGGATGCCGCCCGCGTGGTTCGAAAGAAAAACCGGCTTGCCATCGGGGCCGATGCGCATTTCGTCGGCATTTTCCTCGCCCGAAAAAGCGGCGGATTCGAAACCCGCCCCGATTTCAACGCCCTTGACCGCGTTTATGCTCATCAAGGCGGCAGCGATGTCCTGGTCGAGCTTGCCATAGAGTGGCGCGCCAAGACCCGCCGGCACACCTTCCGCCACCACCTCGACGATGGCGCCGCAGGAAGAGCCCTTCATGCGGATCCCGTCGAGATAGGCGGCCCAGCCTTCCACCGCGCCGGCGTCCGGACTGAAGAAGGGATTGCGGTCCACTTCGTCCCATTCCCATCGGCTGCGGTCAATTTTCTCCGTGCCCATCTGGATGAGCGCGCCGCGGATTTTCACCCCCGGCAGAACCTTGCGCGCGACCGCTCCGGCGGCGACCCGCATCGCGGTTTCCCTGGCCGAGGAGCGCCCGCCGCCCCGGAAATCGCGGATGCCGTATTTGGCGATATAGGCGTAGTCGGCATGGCCGGGCCGGAATTTGTCTTTGATCTCCGAGTAGTCCTTGGAGCGCTGGTCTTCGTTCTCGATCTGAAGCGCGATGGGCGTGCCTGTCGTAACCTGAGCGCCCGAGCCGTCCGGAAATACGCCCGACAGGATCTTGACGCGGTCCGCCTCCTGGCGCTGCGTGGTGAAACGGGACTGCCCCGGCCGGCGCTTGTCGAGATAGGGCTGGATGTCCGCCTCGGTGAGCGGAATGCACGGCGGGCAGCCGTCGATCACGCAGCCGATTGCGGGACCGTGGCTTTCGCCCCAGGTGGTTACGCGGAACATATGGCCGAAGGTGTTGTGGGACATCGTGCGAGGGCCTTGTCACTGCCAAGCCGGTCTAGCTTGCTCAATCATCAGCATCTTCTCCTGCGGCGCGTCAAGGTGCGGCCCGGCGCTTGGGGCGGCTTCGTTAACGAATTGGCGGCGGCGCTGGCCGCTTTTCTATCTTGAGACAATTTAGCAGAAGTGTTTTGAAAAACCGTTAAACGCCAAGGTCGCAAATAAGTCATTGATATATCGAAGCAATACCAAAGACGGCTACCGTGTACCGGCCAAGGTTATGGTTAATTTCAAAACTGCCAATATATTTAAGGGGTATTTTGAAACGCAAAAATCGACCCAAAGCGCGGAAAAATTCGCAAAAATGCGGGTGTGGAGAACACACGGCCCGCGCGTTTACCTTACCTGTATTAACTATGACAGAGGCTTAGGCGCTATGAACGATCCGGTAATCTTTGCACAGCCGCCAAGCCAATTCGCGCCCCGCCCCGGTATAGTGCCTTGCCCGGACAAAAGACGCGGGGTTGGCATCTTTGCGCTTATTAGAAACATCGCCGTGCGGAACCTTGGCGCCAATCCATCCGCCCCCGGAGAGGTTTGGGCCTGTGCCGCCTCGCGGTGGACAAGATTTGCGGGCGGTTTGTTTTTGGCCGCCGGCCCTCGTTCGGCGTGAGGCGATGCCAACTGGGCAATTTGGACAAGTAGCGGGAGTATACGATGCCTCGAATCGAGACTCGCGTGTTCGGCCCGCACACCGCGAGCCCTGAGCTTTGGGCCTCGTTGCATGCCTGCCGCCGCGCCACGTCCGAAGAGCTGCGGCCCGGCGACCCTGTGCTGAGCGATGCCGAATTCGAGACCGGGTGGCGCCGGCCCGATCCGCTTCATGACTCCGTGCACTGGGTGGCTCTGGCGGGGCAGGATGTGACCGGCTTTGCCAACGCCTGGTTCCGCAAGGCTGGGACTCCGGATGCAGCCGGACACGCTCCGCATCTTTTCGTTGCTGGGGCGGTGCGCGCGGAAGCGCGGCGGCGGGGCGCTGGCACGCTGCTCCTGCGCGAGGTGCTGGGCCTCATGCACAGGCTCGATAAGACCATGCTGACGCTGAGAACACACGCGGAGGCGGGCCATGCCTTTCTGACGCAGGTTGGAGCTTCCGCGAAGCTTACGACCCTATCGAGCCGCGCCGTTCTCACGGAACTCGACTGGAATCTCTTGCGCGAGTGGGAGGAGGCGGCCGGGGATTGCGGCCTTGCCTGGGAGCGTCATGCCGGCCGGGTGCCGCGCGAGGTTCTTCTGGCGCTGCTGCCAGAGCTTACGGCGCTCTTTGCCGATGTGCCGCGGGGCGGGCTTGAGGTTCCGCCGGCCCGCGTTGAGATCGAAGGCTACGACGAGTGGTACGAGACAGCCGCGCGGACGGGCGGCGCGCATCATCTCATTCTGCTGCGCGCCCCGGATGGCAGCGTGGCGGGCGTTACCGAGGCCATCTGGGACGCCCGCGCACCGGGCCTGGTGCATCAGGCGTTTACCGCCGTGGCCCGGCCCTGGCGGGGGCGCGGCCTTGCCAAGGCGATGAAGGGGGCCGTGCTGCGGCAGGTCCGGGAGAGCCACCCGGAGGCGGAGGAGATGGGCACAGTCAACGCCGAAACGAACGCCGCCATGCGCGGGATTAACACGCGCGCGGGCTTCAAGGTACACCGGCGCTTCGTGGAATATCAGGCCGGACGCGATGCCCTTGATCTTTGGAGTTCAGCGCATGCTCGTAGCAAACTATTTATAACGTGAATTACGGTGGAAAAGAACTTCTTGCTCTTTTCCTGGGCATGAATCATAAGTTACCAGCTTGCGGATATAGCAGGTAAACGGTATCACCGAGGGCAGGCGCGTTTCCTGTATTTGGCTTGGCGTCCCCAGCAGCAGTATGGAACAGGATTATGGAAGGTACTGAACCCAATCTAACCTCATGGACCGCGGACATCGTATCGGCCTATGTGGCGCATAACGTTATCAGCGGCGAGAAACTCCCGGAATTTATCGGTTCCGTCTATGAGGCATTGAGCAAAGCTTCGACGCATGGCGCCGAGCAGCCGAAGGTGGAATTGAAGCCCGCAGTACCAGTCAAGAAGTCGGTGTCGCAGGAGCACATCGTCTGCCTTGAGGACGGGAAGAAGTTCAAATCCCTCAAGCGGCACCTGCGGACGCATTACGATATGTCCCCCGAGGAATACCGGGAGAAGTGGGGCCTGCCCCGCGATTACCCGATGGTGGCGCCGGCCTATGCCACCGCGCGTTCAAATCTCGCCAAGAGCATGGGCTTGGGACGGCGCGCACAGGGTGAGGGAGCCGGTTTGAACGGCGCCGCGCAGCCTGAAGCCAAGCCTGCGAAGGGCCGGCGCGCCGGAGCCGCCGCGAAGGGCGCACGGAAATAGAGCAGGGAGCGGGCGCGGCTTGCGCCCCTCTCTTCGTTGGCATGAAGGGCGCCGAGGGAGCCGGATGCGGCTTTTCCGGCGTTTTTGTTGTGTTCCGCCTGCCCCGTGGACACGGTGAGCGCGACAGGCACAGCCCGCGCGCGAAACTCAGGCATCGTCCGGAAATAGCTGCGCCGTCCAGCTTGTTCTCTTGCCCGCCTGCCGCATTGCAAAGAGGGTTACATATCTTGGATATGTGCCCCTTTCTTGCACCCAGCCAACATTCCGGCGCCCGGCTCACTTGTTCTCGCGCGATGCCTCAGGCGATGAGCTGCAGGGCCGCGACGCGCTCGTAGTAGGTGCTGCCGCGCATCAAATCGTGATGCGTCCCCACGGATTTAACCGTGCCGTCCTCGATCAAGGCGATCTTGTTCGCCTGGCGCACCGTGGAGATGCGGTGAGCGATGACGATAATGGTCTTCTTCCCTGCCTGCGCGTGCATATAGGCCCGGATGAGTTCCTCATTGTCCGCATCGAGGGCCGACGTTACTTCGTCGAAGAGGAGAATGGGGGCGTCCTTGATGATGGCGCGTGCAATGTTGACCCTTTGCGCTTGGCCGCCCGAGATCAGCGCGCCCAGTTCTCCCACATCCGTATCGTAGCCCTTCGGCAGTCCGGCGATATACTCGCTCATCCCGACCGCTTTGCACGCATCGTCAATCGCCTGCTGCGAAACGCCGGGATGCCTTAGCGTGAGGTTGTCGCGCAACGTGCCGCTGAATATGAAGTTGGACTGGCCGACATAGGCGATGAGGTTGCGCAAATCGGGCACCGGGATCGTTTCAACCGGCTGGCCGCCAATCAGAATGCGCCCCGCCTGCTCGCGATGAAAACGCATCAACAGCGCCATAACCGTGGATTTTCCCGCTCCCGAAGGCCCCACGAGCGCGACCATCTCTCCCGCCTTGATGTCGAGCGATAGGTTTTTCAGGACGTCCGAGCCCTTGGCATAGGAGAAGCAGACATTCTCAAGTGTAATCGCCATGCCGGTTTTGGAGACAGGAAGCGCGGGCGCTTGCAACACAGGAAGTTTGCCGTGATCGGGTTCGTCGTCGTTCAGCAACTCGTGCACCATGCTCACACCAACGAGCGAGGTCTTGAGCGAGACGCGAAGCTGGCTCAAACGCCGCGCGGGATCGAGCAGCAGCAGAAGTGCGGTGATGAACGAAAGGAAGGTGCCCGGATCGTATGTGCCATAAATGGAGCGGTAGCCGGCGTAAAGGATGGTCAGGCCAATCCCTACGCCGCCAACTGTATCCATGATGGGCACTGGCGCGGTTTGCAACGCGGAGACGCGGTTGGAGCGGTCCTTGATGCTTTCGATGATGCTGCCGACTTCCGACGTGATGACAGGCTCAAGGTTGTAAGCCTTGATGACTTTGACGCCTTGCACAACCTCGCGCACATGCTTGTTCAACTGCGCGACGGAAAGCATCTCCTGCTCCATGAGGGACTTTATCCGCTTAAGAAGCCGGGTAATCCCCAGGAAAACGATGGGGACGCCAAGGAAACAGATGAGCGTGAGCGTCCAGTCCTGCGCCATCATCACCGAGAGCAGCGAGACAACGGCCGCACCGTCGCGGGCGCCGTTCAGAACCGTCTGATTGAGGATGGTGCCGATCGAGCTTGCGCCCATGCTTACGCGCATAATGAGATCGTCCGAGGAGTAGCGCTCGAAAAAGCGAACGCGCTGCGCGAGGATGTGGGCGAACATCCGCTCCTGGGTGCGGGCGACCATGTCGTTGGCGATTCGCGCCGAAAGCACGGCCTGCCAATAGGACGACGCGCCCTTCGCGATGAACAAGCCGACGATCAGCAGAAAAAGAGGGACGAGGAATGTCCCCTCCTTCTTGACGAAGAAGTCGTTGACGACGTCCCGGACCAGCCACGCCGCGGCCGCAGTGACGTAGGACGCAACAATGATAAGGGCCAGAATGAGCCCGTACTTGTACTTATAGAGCGGGAAGTATTCCCTGAAAATGGACACGAATATGCGAAAATCGCTATCGCCGAAGATGTTGAATATGGAGAAGCGGCTCTTGCTGAAGATCGCCATACGTTAATTCCACCGGCCAACGCGGCAATGCAATGCCGCTTGAGGGGCATAAGAGCAACGGGTTTGACGGTCAAGACATTTGAGCGCACGCAACCGCGGTGTGACCGGAATGCACTATGGCGCAAACCGAGGCGGCGGTATCCTCCCAGGTGGTGAGTTGCTCGCGGATACCGTCTGGCAATTCGACGGGGCTTTCGATCATCTGGCGCAGAGCATCCCGCAGGGAGCCGGGCTTGCCGTGATCGAAATACACCGCGAACTTGCCGCCCGCCTCGGGCATCGATGCACAGTTGGCGCAGAGAACCGGCTTCTTGAACCAGAGGCTTTCGCCGACCGGCAGCCCCCATCCCTCGACGAAGCTTGGAAAGACGGAGAACTGGCAGGATCGATAAAGCAGCTCCAACTCGGCGTCGCTGGGGTTGTGGATAATTGTGACGGCTTTGCCCGCATCCCGAGCCATCGAGCGCAGGAAGTTTTGTATTTCGCCGGCTCCGCGCCCCGCGGCTCCGCAAATGACTGCGTTGGGCACGCGGACTCCTTGTTTGTACAACTCGTGCCAGGCCTGTAACAAACCCAGCGCATTCTTCCTGTGATCGACGGTTCCAACGCACAGCATGAACCGTTCCTGGGCCAAGCGGCGAATTTCCTCGCCGATGCCCGCCCCGGAATTCCCGGACGCATTTTTAAACTCATGAGGAAGATCGATAATGTGAATTTGCCTGTGTACACCCTTGCCATGCAGATAGGACAGAAGCTCGCCCTTCGAATATTCGGAAATCGTGCAAATCGTGTCCGAGTTCGCCGCAATATAATCGATCCAGGCGCAAAAGCGTTTGCTCCTGCCGGGGGCGAACTGAGGGTGCGTAATCGGGATGAGGTCGTAAACGACCGAGACCGTCTTGCACGCGAAGCGCTTCGCCAGCTCGTGAACTTCACGGTACTTCGTGCTCCAGCCAACCCCCATGGTGACGACGATATCGCCCTTTTTCAGCTTCAGCGGAGCCAGACTGGATGGTTCAGGGGGCCGGGCCTCCAATGCCAAATCGGCTTGTGGCCTTTTCGAACGTGCCCAGCGCAATTTCCGGTGCATCGATCTCAGGAGGGAGCTTAATGGATTGGGCCGGTATTTTGGGGGAAGCGTGTGGCCCCAGGCATCCCCAGAACCCGCATACTCAAATCGCATCGCATAATCCGAATAACTGTGCGCCTGCCGCAAAAACGACAGGTCGGCGGCCGCGAACTCTTCGGAAAAGGAGTCTCTTACGAGTCCCCAATACCTGCCTTCTTCATCGAACCTGATTATATTCTCAAGTACGCTCGTAGCCACCCGTTGAATGCCGGTCACGCTTTTGTTCTTGAGTGCATGGCCCACGACATCGGTAATATCGAAATAGACATTGCCCTCCCCAACGAACCACCGGGCCACCGGAGCAAGAGATCTCAGCATAGGCATTCCTCCCGATCTCCAGGCAGGCGCACCTGAGATAGCCGCCCGCAGCCGGTGCTTAGCCGGGTATGAATGGAGTCCGCGCGTATTTCGGAAAATACATACGCTTCGTAGCTGGGGGGAGGCTGGTGGCGCCGGCCGTATTACCGGCGCTGCGTGGCTCGCGCCCGATGTGAGCCAGGCGTTCTTGTCGCTGCGATAGGCGGGAGCGATTCCAGCGGCGAGGCCCGCCGGCGCGGTTTACACAACAGACGCCTGGGGCTGCGGCACCGGCACTCGATGCCTGATCGAACGGGCGTGGCTGCCTGCTCCAGCCGGTTCAGGTCCGGTCAGGCTTTTGCATCCAGCGAACCAGTATACCGGCAAAAAAGAGCCAGATCAGCGTGGTTACCAGATAGAACAGAAGCTGCGTGCCGATCGTGGTGTCCGGCAGGCGTACGATTGCCACGGTGATGGCAAAGAAGAAGTAGCTGAAGCTTCCCACAACGAAAATCGTTGTTCCAACGAGCTTTCTCATGCGGCTATTCATCGGTCTTCGCCATCCCTTGTCTGTGACCGCGCTGCAACGGTTAACACCCTTTAATGTTCAGTAGCTTGTTTTTTAGAGATTTTTCACTTTAGTGGATTTCAATGCAAGTGGGTACCTTGCTTATTCATTAAGCAATGAGGTGACTGCCCCTTCCCGCATGCAACAGCAATCGAGTCGGGGCAAGCGCTTCGGCCCGCTATCCCTTAACTTAACTCCGGTGCGTTAGTTATGAAAAAGTTAGTTGTCGCTTTTATGAGTCTGCTGGCGGTGGCTTTCGCCGCTGGTAGCGGGTTTGCAGCCGAAAAGCCCGCAACCGCTCCCGTCAAGGCCGATGTTCAGGTCAAGCCCGCCGATGCCGGCAAAGCCGTGCAGAACAAGGCGGATGCCGCGAAGCAGCCCGATGCCTCCAAAAAGATGGACGCCTCGAAGAAGACCGATACTCCGGCGGCCGCCAAAGCCGGCGCCGTTACCGGAACCAGGGCGGCAACCACTCACAGGCACGGCATGGCAACCGTTCACGCCGGCAAGGGCAAGGCCAAGAAGCATGTCCATGCGAAACGCCACCGCAAGCACCATGCGCGGGCCGTGCATCGCCGTCACCGGCACAGGCATCACGCCCGCCACCACGCACACCGGCAGGTGGCAGTCCGGCATGTGCACAAGCACGTGAAGAAGCACGGCCACGGGGCTGTGCAAGTGAACAAGCCCGCCAAGGCTTCCAAGAGCGCGATTGAGCCCAAGAAGGAAGCGAAGCCTTTGGAGGCCAAGAAGGAAGTGAAGCCAGCCGAGCCGAAGAAGGACGTAAAGGCCACCGAAACGAAGAAGGACAATGCGGCGGCCGGCGCAGCGAAGGACGGCAAGGCGGGCGAGACCAGGAAAGACAAGAAATAGGCTTGCCGGGTTGCGATTGAAAACTGGCGGTCCCGGTTTGGGCCGTCAGTTTCCGTTTCCGGACCGGACCCGCCCGATAGCCTGCGTCCACACGCGTAGATTGCGTACAGCGTGCCATACAACATATATTAACTGCTTGAATTTATGGTCTGGGCCGGCGGCCTTCCTGGCTGCACGAACTTTCATTGTTGCGAGGTCCAGAAAATGAAAAGACTTATGCTCGCGGCGGCAGCCTTGCTTGCAGCCACATTCCTTACGGAAAACGCCTTCGCCATGACGGTGAGCCCGGCGAACGGCCTGCACGCAAACAGCAGCGCCGTGCTTGTGCACCACTGCCGCCACAGGCACGGCTACCGGCACAGCGCTTGCGGATGTGGCGGATGCGGCTGCGGAGCGTGCGGATGCAACCTGTACACCTACAGCACCAGATGCATAAACTGCGGCACGTGCGGAGGCTGCTGGGACTATACCCCCGGCTATTACGCACCCCGGACTGGGTGCGGGTGCGGCGGTAGCGGCGGTTGCGGGTATTACGGGTTTTATGGCAGCGGCTGGCGGCCCTTCGGCTGGCTGTTCTAGGGCAAGCGGGAGGCGGCCCCCGCAGCCTTCCCGCCTTCGGCGGGGCGCGTCTCCCCACCGCATTCTTAGGTGCGATTTGAGAAAATTCGCCTGAACGCTCCAAGTGGCCGGGGCACCCAAGCAAGGACTATCCGGATGAGAACCTTCATTTGCATCGCCGCGGGCATCCTGGCCGCCATCTCCTTTGGAAGCGAGGCGGACGCGCTGACCGCGCCGCACGGATTGGCCCGGCCGGCAATGGAACGCGCCGCCAAGCCCGCCACGGACCTTATCCAAATCCGGCACCGCCGGCGCGGAGGCACCTTCAGCAACTGGTGCGCCTATAATTGCCACGCCGTCCCGCGCAGATGCGCCGGGTGCTGCCTGGGCCGATACGGCTACAGCCGCTACGCCTACGACGAGGATCTGCCCTTCCCGCACCGCTGGGATTACGAGGCGAGCCCGTTCGACAACGCCGATGCCTTCGTCTACCGCTTCACCGGCGAGCCGGGCATGCGGATTTTCGAGCGCATCTACTAGGGCCTGTTTACATTCACCGGAGCCAGATGAATGATACGACGATATTGATAAAACCGCTGAAGCACGCATCTGTTTTGTCGTAACGGGTTGCTATTCGGCGGAATGCTTTAAGTTTAC
>Ga0182021_10009188_pt1 | contig 11699 bp, 7 predicted proteins | sample 612E3MmetaG_FD_120493 | JGI IMG/M metagenome (GOLD analysis project Ga0182021, IMG submission 120493) | Permafrost microbial communities from Stordalen Mire, Sweden - 612E3M metaG (Illumina Assembly) | ecosystem: Environmental > Terrestrial > Soil > Wetlands > Permafrost | place: Sweden...
CTCCTCCGCGAGCATCCACTCCCGCTCCACGTACTGGAAGCTCGCCTCCTTCGCCACGCCGTGGCCCGGCCAGCTGAAGAGCCGATAGTCGAGAAGATCGAAGATGGGCCCGGCGCCGGCCGCCGCCACGCCCGACCCGATCATGGCATCGGGCTGGAGACTGTTGGCGTAGCTCACCCACGCTTCGCTCGCCTTCTCCGGATCGTACATGACGTCGTAGGGGGTGAACCCTGCGCGGTCGGCCGGGTAGAACTGGTTAAGGGTACATACCGGGACCCGGTCCGGCGTCTTCCGTAGAAGGATCGTGTCCGTCAGCCTGGCCGCGCGCGCCTTGTAGTCGTTCTCCGCCTCGGGGCTGACAAACGGTTGACGAGGGCTCGTGTAGAGCTGGAAGCGTTGCTCCAGCTTCTCATCGGCGGTCAGACGGGCCCAGGGCCGTTCGACATCCATGCTGTTCTCCCTATTTCACTTGCCGAGTCTGGAGGACGGGGCTGGCGACGGCACAGCCACCAGCCCCGGCGTCAAATCGAGTGGGACGGGCTCCAGGGGGAGGGAGCCCGTCCCGATGGGATGGGACTAGTTGATGGTATTCACCAGCACGAACTGCCCGTTCTTGACCTGCCACTCCACCATGTTGCCGTGGATACCCATGGAGGTGGCATCCGGGGTGAAGGTCATGAGGCCTTCGAGGGTCGGCACGTCTTTGAGGCTGATGAGCGCCTGGGCCACCTTGGCCTGATCCACTTCTCCGGCCTGCTTCATGGCGGCGACGAGGACCGTCACCGTATCAGCGCCGTCGGCAGCGAAGAAGTTCGGAGCCGCATTGTACTTGGCCTGGTAGCGCTGAGCGAAGTCGAGCTGAAGCGGCTTGCTGGGCCAGCTATCCGGCAGCGCGGCCGGGTTGACGTTACCGCCGGAGTCCATGACGTAGGTTCCCTCAACCGCCTGCGGGCCCTGGGCGAAGATCGCCGGGTGCGCGCAGGCCGTGCCGGCGAGGATGGGGAGCGTGACGTTCAGGCCACGCAGACCCTTGTAGATCACCGGGAACGCGACGGGGTTGACGTAGAGGATGATGGCATCCGGTTTCAGAGTGTTGATCTGGTCTGTGATCTTGTTGAGGATAGGCTGGAAGTCCTGCTGGTCGAACCCGAAGGTGTCCTTCATCTTGGTGAAGGCATAGCCCCCGGCCGAGGCAGCCTGGCCGACGAGGTCGAGGGTCTCCTGGTCAATGGTGAGCACGTCGGCCATACCGAGCACGTTCTTCCAGCCACTGGCTTTGATGACCTTGTCGACAGCGTCGGCCTGCACCGGCGCGGCGGCGGCAGTCATAACGCTCCACTGATACTGGGTGCCCTTGAGCTGATCGAGCGTAGCCGGACCGTCTCCGACCATAGGCACCTTGTTCTGCTCAGCGACCTGCCGCGCCGGCTCCTGCCCATACTGGACGAAGGGGCCGATGGTGGCAAACACCTTGTCCTGCTGGATCAGCTTGTTGAGGTTCGCGATAAGTGTGGGTACGTCCGATTTGTCGTCATACGCGACGAGTTGGAGCGGCCGGCCGTTGATGCCGCCGTTCTGGTTGACGTAGTCGATCTGCAACTTGATGCCGTTGCCGAACGACGCACCAGGAGCGGCGCCGCTGCCGGTCAGACTGTTCGAAAGACCGATCTTAATCGGTTCCCCGGTTGCCGGCCCCGCGGCCGTCGTCTCCGTGCTCGGAGCAGCCGTCGTTTCGGTGCTCGGAGCAGCCGTCGTTTCGGTGCTCGGAGCAGCCGTCGTTTCGGTGCTCGGGGCAGCGGTTGTGGTCGTTGTGGTACCGCCGCCGCATGCGGCCGCCGCGAGCGCGACGACCAGCAGCACCACGAGGAGACCTGCCAGGATGTAGCGTTGCTTCATCTGTTTCTTCCTCCCATTCTTTGGTCCTCGAACCATGTCCCTTTCCCTGCCTGAAAGCGTGGCCAACGGCTATAGAGCAACCCCCAGATAGCTCGCCCGCACGCGATCATCCGACCTCAGCTCCTCGGCCAGCCCGGTGACAACCACCGAGCCGGTCTGAAGCACTACGCCCCGATGGGCCAGCGAAAGCGCCATCTCCGCGCTCTGCTCCACCATCAGCATTGTCAACCCATCCTTGTTCAGCTTTGCCAGGGCCTCGAAGATCCGCTCCACAACGAGAGGGGCGAGACCCATGGAAGGCTCGTCGAGGAGAAGCAGTTGCGGCCGCCCAACGAGGGCGCGGCCGATGGCAAGCATCTGCTGCTCTCCTCCCGAAAGGGTGCCGGCCGGCTGTTTGCGCCGCTCACCGAGAATCGGGAACAGCTCGTAGACGTAGTCAATATCGTCGTCCAGCTTGCCCCGCCAATCCTTGCGTCCGGAACTGCCGACCACCAAGTTGTCCTGCACCGAGAGTTCCCGGAAGAGCCGCCTGCCTTCGGGCACCTGGCAGAGCCCGCCGGCCGCTATCTTGTCCGGGGCAAGGCGGGTGATATCGGCGCCCCGGTAGGCGATGTGTCCGGCCCTCGCGCGGAGCAGCCCGGACACGGTGTGGAGGAGCGTCGTCTTGCCGGCGCCGTTGGCCCCAAGCACGGCCACGACCTCGCCCTTCGGGACCACGAACGACACGCCGTGGAGCGCTTCGATCGCGCCGTAGGCCGTCGTCAGGCCTTCGATCGTCAACAGGTTCTCGGGTTCGGGGCACTCGCCCGAGGCCAGCTCGCGCGTCTGGCAGAGGTCCACCCGCTCCCGCTTGACTCCGAGGTACGCCTCGATGACCCCTGGGTCCTTCTGGACGTCCTCGGGCCGCCCTTGCGCGATCAGACGCCCGTAGTCGAGAACGAAGACCTTCTCGGAGATTCCCATCACCAGCTCGACGTCGTGCTCGACGAGGAGCACCGTAATCCCCGAAGCGTTGATGTTGCGGATGCGCTCAACCAGGTTGGCCCGCTCGAAGGCGTTCATACCGGCGGCGGGCTCGTCGAGCAGCAGCAGTTGCGGTTCGGACGCCAAGGCGCGAGCGATCTCCACCAAACGCTGGGAGCCATAGGGAAGACTCGCTGCAGGCAGGTCGGCCATCGACTCCAGCCCGACAGAAGTAAGGGCCCTTGTGGCCCGTTCCCGCGACCGCTTCTCCTCTCTTCGCTGATGCGGCAGACCCAATCCCCCGGCCCAAAGTCCGGACCGCTCGTGCCGATGGCAGCCGACGAGAACGTTCTCGATGACGGTCATGTTGGGGTAGATGCGAAGGTTCTGGAAGGTGCGGGCCATGCCCAAACGGGCCGTGTCGGCAGTCGAGAGACGAGTGACGTCCTTGCCGGCGAAATGAACGGTGCCGGTGGTCAGCTTCTGGAGACGGCTGACGGCGTTGAAGAAGGTCGTCTTGCCTGCCCCGTTAGGGCCGATGAGTGCGACTATCCCTCCGGCGGGCACCTCGAGCGAAACCCGGTCGACGGCTTTCAGCCCACCAAAATACACCGACAGGCCCTCAGCTTCGAGGAGTGCCCGCGCGGTTCCGCCGGCGGGTCTCGCGGCTAGCGGCCGCGCGGAGGTGGCTAGCGGCTGCGCGGAGGCTCCAGGCCCCGGCTCCTCGCCAGCGCTTGCGACCAGCAAGGATGCCCCTGCGAGCGGAGGTTCCTTGAGCTTCTCCCTCTTGAACACGGCCTTCAGCCGCGCCCGCTGATCCGGACGCAGCGCAAGCCCGGCGGGCAGAAAGATCAAGAGAAGAACCATGATGAGGGAGTAGGCGACGCCCGTGTACTGCTGGATGCTCGTGAACCCGTTGATGACCCAGGTCATGATGATGGCCCCCACCACGGCGCCCCAGACCGAGCCGCCCCCGATCATCATCATCACGATGGGAAGGATGGCGGTCGAGAACGTGAAGGAGCCCGGGGTGATGGCCAGAGTGATGAACGCGAATAGCCCGCCGGCCAAGCCGCAGATGACCGCACTGGTGACGAAGGCCAGGAGTTTCCAGTTCGCGGTCCGCACGCCCAGTGTCGAGGAGGCGATCTCACTCGTCGCGATACCGCGGAGTGCCCGGCCCATGCGGTACTTAAGGGCGCGGTCCACGAAGAGGACCACGAGCGCGGCGATCACCCAGATCAGGTAGTACTGGCGCAGGTTCGAGGCAAAGGTGAAGCCGAGAATCTTGAGATTTGGGATCGGGGCGAGGCCCATCTCTGATCCGGTGATCGTGCGTAGTTGGGTCACCAGGACCAGAACGATCTGGCCGAGGCCGATCGTCGCGAGCGCCAGGTAGAAGTAGCGCAGTTTGAGCACCGGCCGACCGACGATGAGTGCGATGATCCCGGCCACGAGCGCCCCGATGATGAGCGCCGGGAGAGTGGGAACGGAGGCCTTCATGGCAAGAAGCGCGGCGGTGTACGCGCCGATGCCGTAGAAAGCCGAGTGGGCGAACGAAAGCTGGCCCGCCTGGCCGAGGATCACGACAACGGCCACGGTGAGCATGGTGAACAGGCCGCCGGTCGTCATGATGCGCATGGTGTAGCCGTTCGGGTAGAGAAGCGGCCAGACGACCAGGACGACGAGCAGCAGGATCTTGAGGAGGAAGGCTTTGCGCCGGATCCAGAAGGAACCGCGCGCCGCCTGGACCTGGGCCTCCGGCGCCTTCATCACGCCTCCCCCTCGCTCTGTGGCACGCCCAAGATGCCCCCCGGTCTGAGGTAGAGGACCAGGATGAGGATGGCGTAGGCGATCGCGTCCTGATAGCCGGCGGGCAGGAAGCCGGTGACCAGCGACTGGATGATGCCGAGCGCGAGCCCGCCCACGACGGCCCCCGTACTCGATCCCCATCCGCCGAGTATCGCGGCGACGAACCCCGACAGCGCGTAGATGCCCCCGGACAGGTAGTTGGTGGAGCTGATGGGTGAGACCGCGATGCCTCCGAGGGCTCCGATCGCCGCCGAGATAGCGAAGGCGAGGATGATCATCCGCCCGGTGTTGACCCCCGACAGGCTGGCGGCGCCGGGGTCATTGGCGGTCGCCGTCATCTGCTTGCCCACCCGGGTGCGGTTGGTGAGAGCCCAGAGGCCGACGAGCACCACGATCATGAGGCCGATTACCCACAGACTCTGCGGAAAGACCGCCACCTTGCCTACGAACAGCGCTTTGTCACCGCTGAAGGCCGGGACGCTCTTGCCATAGCCTCCCCAGCGAAGCAGCGAGAAGTTCTCGAAGAGGATGCTGAGTGCCATGGTGGCGAGAATGATCGACACCAGAGAGATCTTCACCAGCGGCCGCAGGACCAGCAGGTACATCACCGCCGAGAGGATCACGACCCCGATGATGGAGAGGATGGCCGAAAGCCAATACGGGAGACCGAGCTCCGAAAGCAACGAGTAGGCGAAGAACCCGCCGAACATGACGAACGCGCCCTGGGCCATGTTCACGATGCGTGAGGTCCGGTAGATAGTGACGTAGCCGAGCGCGATCAGCGAGTAGATGCTGCCGACGGTGATGCCGGTCACCAGAAGCTGGATCCACTTGGCCAACGTCGCCCCCTACTCGTCCACCTCAAGAGCCGTGTTCCTCGACAAGGAACGAGCCGACCAACAGAGTAAAAGTAGTTTTCGTAAAAGCAATTTACTAAACTACCCTGGATGCTGTAGGCTTGTCAAGCGGCCTTTCGCCAGGGGCTGTTTCGGGCATAATGCGCCTCGGGAGAAAAGCGGGAAGGGCCAGATGCCATGTCAAGTTATGTGAAGAGACACATCCGAAAGAGCCAGTCGGAGCGCCGGCAAGAGATAATCGAAGCGACACTAGAGCTTCTGGGAGAATACGGCCTGGAAGGCACCACCGTCTCGCGGATCGCCGCAGCCGTTGGGCTTACGCCCGGCGCACTGTACCGGCATTTTTACAGCCGGGCTGCCTTACTCGATGAGGCCAACAGGCAAGCCGCCGAGAGGTCGACGGACTGGCTTCATACCGCACACGACCCCGACGTGCTGCTCCGGCTGGAAACGCTCGGAGCCAGCCACCACGCCTGGGCGAAAGACAACTTGAGCACGGTCGTAAGGCCGTTCTTTCTTGAGGTTGCCGTCGCCGATAGGCCCGAGCTGGCCGACCAATTGAATCTAGCCCGGATCAAGTTGTACCCGAGGCTGGTGGACCTAGCCGAGGAAGGCAAGCGGCAGGGCAGCATTCGCGTAGACATCGACTCGGCAGACGTTGCCTGGGCCATGCTCGCTCACGTCTGGATAGAGGACATCGCGTTCCTGCTGGGAGGCGAACAACTGGTCGTTGAAGGCGCTTTGGCCCGCAATCTTAAGCGCCTGCTCGACTCCTTCCGTCCGGAACAGCCGTCGGAAGGGGAAGGCTAGCCTTTCTCCGACCTTTCGCTGGGTGGGCCGATTCCGGCAACAAAGACCCGGCCTTTGCGGGATTTCTAGGGAGCTCTCAACGCTATGTCACCGAGCAGCCGGGTGAACAATCGGGTTCATCCGTGGCGCAGAACGAGCGGCGCAGTGAGATCTCGCGCCCTGCTCATGCGGCACGCCGAGCTGTCGGCAGCCAGCGATGCAAAGCGGCGCAACTATCCTCCGCCCGAAGCCGCTCCTTGGATGAGCGCTTCATAGCGCTTGACCTCACTGTCTATGTCGACTCGCCCGTCCAGCGCCGCGCGTACTGCCAGGTACAGCCACATGTGCGCGCGGAACAGGTCGGCGCGAACGTACTTGTCGTCCCATGACGCCCGAAATTGGGTGTTGTCGTAGGCGCCCAGCATGCTATAGGCGAGCAACTCGATGGGTACGGCGGGAGTAGGCGCGCCGGGGAGGCGCATCGCCTGAATGTCAGCCGCCACGCGCTCGACGATCCTTGCATACGTATGGATCAAGGCGTTGGGCACCTCGTTCGGAGGTTCCGACGTTCCTGCCCTGATCAACGAGACGGCCTCGGACTGAAGCGTGTGAAGCGCGGCGTTCGAGGCCAGGCGGGCCAAGAGTCTCTCGGCTAGATCGGGAGTGGTCTCCAGCTTGGTCTCCACCGCCTGGAGATTGCATTCCACCATCGCCCTGAAGCACTCCGCCAGAAGCTGGTGCTTGCTGGCAAAGTGGCTATAGAAGACGTGAGGAGTCGTGCCGATCTTCTTGACAATCGTGGCCACGTGCGTCTCTTCGTACCCGTTGGCGACGAACTGCTGCGTGGCCGCCGCGATTATCTCCGCGCGGACGCGCCCGTACTCACGCGTTGCCAGGTCAACTCCACTCCCGCTCGTGCGGGCGAGATCGTGCTTCAACTCCTCCTTGATCTCGGCAAGCGATAGACCCGACTGCTTGAGATTGTTGATCGCCTGTAGCAGCTCGACATGATCCTCCGAGTAGAGGGATCGGCTGGCGGCCGTTTTCGCGGGGCGCGGGAGCAGTTCCTCGCCGATGTAGAAGTGGATCGTGCTGCGCGGAACACCAGTCGCGCGCTCCAGGGCTGAGATGGTGTAAGTACTGATGCTTCCTCCCGGCCATCCGATACGTTCCGAACCGAGCGACGGTTACAAGCCGATATCATAGTTCGCCGCGCGACCCGGCTGCATGTCTGGCACACATCGTAGGAGCCTCAACAGCTCTTGTCAAGGAGTTTACTACCATCATGTACTCATTGATTTACTTTACTATAAGAAATAATAAGTCCAGTCCTTGACAACACCCGCGAGCACCACTAGCATGGCTATCCGAGGCTCGCCCATTTCGCCTACTTCTTGGAGGTTGACCGAGTGAAGATCCTTGTAGCCAATGTGGCGGCCGCCGATGAAGACACTGAGGTGGGCCACATCTTCAAGTCCGTGGCCGTGCCACTCTTCCGCAAGAGCTTCGGCCTCACCAAGCGGCCCGATACCGAGTTGGTGTTTCGCTTTCCCAAGAGAGGCCTCAGCAACCTCGAGGCCCAGCCCTACGGCTTCTTCCATTCTCTGTCGGACTGCGAGACGCTTTACATGGTGATGCAGGCAGAGCGCGAGGGTTTCGACGGAGCGATCATCGCGTGTTTCGATGACCCGACGCTGTGGTCGGCGCGTCAGGCGGTGGACATTCCAGTGGTCGCCTTCGGGGAGTCGTCCCTCTTTCTCGCGGCGATGATGGGTCTCAGATTCGGCCTGTTCTGCCCCTCACCGTTCGGCGTCCCCGAGTTTGAGGAGAAGATAGTCAGATACGGTCTCAAGGATCGTTGCGCGGGTGTAGCCGCCGGCTATCTGCCGGCTGCCGAGCAAGAACGGGCGATGTTCGACGCCCGTCCGGTCATCGAGGAGTTCGTCGTCGTTGCGCGCCAACTCATAGCCCGCGGGGCGGAAGTCCTCGTCCCGGGCTGCGGTCTGATAGCCCCCTGCCTGCGTTTTGCTCCAGGTTGTGAAGCGGACTACCCTGAGGGCGTTACCCACGTGGACGGCGTCCCCATCGTGGACATCTACGGAGCTACGGTGAATGCCGCCGAGACGCTGGTCGAGTTCAAGCGCGCCGGGTCTCCCTGGATAAGCCGCGCCTGCCGCTATGCGAAGCCGTCGCGTGAGGCCTTCGAAGGCGCGCGATCGGTCCTTGAGTACACCGGTCCCGGATTCTGGGACTGCTGAAATCGTCAGTATGGAGCCATGGAGGAGCGGATGAGCACGAGCTATCGGATCTCCGTCGACTGCGGCGGCACGTTCACAGACGGCATCCTTCTCAGCGATGCCCACGAGGTGTGGGTGGCCAAGGCCGACAGTACCCCGAGTGACCCCAAGATAGGGGTGGTAGAGTGCATCTCTCGGCTCGCGGCGCAGGTGGGGCTGCCCCTGCCGGGACTTCTCGCCGCTACCAATACCATCGTCCTTGGCACCACCCTAGCCACCAACATCGTTGCCACGCGTACCGGCGCCAAGACGGGCGCCATTACCACCAAAGGCTACCGCGACCGCCTTTCGTTCCTGCACGTGGCCAAGTCCGACCTCGGCGGTGACCGCAAGGCGACGGCGGCGGAGCTCTTCAGCTTCAGAAGCGACTACCCGCAGCCGCTCACGCCGCGCCACCTGGTGGCCGAGGTGGACGAGCGCCTGAACTTCAAGGGCGAGGTATTGATCCCGCTCCGTGATGACGACGTGAGGCAGGCCGTCGCCTACCTCAGGCGTAAGGGCGTGGAAGCCATCGCGGTCAACCTGCTCTTCTCCCATCTGAACCCGGCCCACGAGCGGCGGGTGGAAGAGATCATCAAGGAGGACTATCCCGAGGCCTACGTAGCGCTGTCCTCCCGGGTGCTGCCGACCGTCGGCGAAGTGGGCCGCTGGAGCACCACCATGTTCAGCGCCTACGTCGCCCCCAAGACCACCGAGTTCGTCAAGGGCATCAGCGATTTGCTGGCCGCCGATGGCTTCGCCGGGGCTCTTGCCTTCATGCAGAGCAACGGTGGGGTGGCAACAGGTGAGGTGGTCTGCGAGAATCCGGCGGCTCTCCTCGTCTCCGGCCCGGCGGCCGGACCGGCTCTGGGAGTCAGCCTTGGCCGGGCCCGGGGCGTCTCCGATCTGGTGACCGCCGACATGGGCGGCACGAGCTTCGACATCTCCATCATTCCCGACGGGCAGGTGAACGTCAGCCAGAAGAAGATCATCGACGGCAAGAAGTACGCCCTGCCGACCGTCGACGTGAACGCCGTGGGCGCGGGTGGTGGCAGTATCGCTTCCCTCGATATGAGCGGTCGCCTGCAGGTCGGGCCGGCCAGCGCGGGCGCCGTGCCGGGTCCGGCCTGCTACGGGCTGGGTGGCGCTGAGCCGACCGTCACCGACGCGAACCTGGTGCTCGGCTACCTGAACCCCGGCTACTTCCTGGGTGGTGCCCGACCGCTGCACAAGGATTTGGCCGAAGCGGCCATCGAGGCGAAGGTGGCTGGTCCGCTGGGGCTGACCGTGTCCCAGGCCGCTGCCGCCATCCATGACGTGGTGAACGCCAAGATGGCCGGGGCAATCGACGTCATGTTCAGCCAGCGAGGATGCGATCCTCGGGACTTCACGCTCATTGCCGCCGGCGGCGCGTCTCCGGTGCATGTGGCCCGGCTCACACGGGAGATCGGTATGAAGCACTTCATCTCGCCACGCTCGGCACCGGTCTTCTGTGCCTTCGGGATGATGTATGCCGACCTGAAGCACAACTACACGCGGCCCTACGCCGCTCTGGCGGAAGCGGCCGACCTCGCGCGCATCAACGAGTTGTACGCCGAGATGGAGGCAGACGCCCTCCGCACGCTGGAGCGCGAAGGCGCGGCACCGGTGGACATCACGATCGAGCGGTCCATGGACATCCACTACTACGGGCAGGTAAGGGAGCAGAACGCCGCCGTTCCGGACGGCCCGGTGACAGCCGAGTCTCTGGCCGTGACGGTCGATCGGTTCCACGACAAGCACCGCCGGGTCATCGGCTACTCCGAGCCCGGCTATCCCACGGTGATTGTGCGGCTGCACCTAGCCGGCGTGGCCAAGATCGTGCCGCCGCCGCCACGGGAGATCCCGCGGGGGACCGGAGACCTGGCGGCGGCACTGAAGGAGCGCCGCCCCGCCTACTTCCCGGAGGCCGGTGGCTTCACCGAGGTGCCAGTGTACGATGGGGAGAATTTCGGCGCGGGAGACGTGATCGCCGGGCCGTGCATCATCGAGGAGCGGATGACCACCTTGGTGCTTCCTCCTGCCGAGACCGTCACCGTCGACTCCGACGGCAGCTATACGACCATCGGCAGCCTCCCCAGGAAGGGTAAGTGACATGGCAGACACGACGATGACCGGCGCCGGTGCGGCGCCCGCGGCGGCCGGCGCCGCACCCCGCGAAACCGGACTGGACCCCACGACCCTTTCCGTGATCTGGAACCGGCTGGAGAGCCTCCTCGACGAGTCGGGCGAGAAGGTGCTGCACGCCACCCAATCGTACGTGCTGGCGCTCGTGCGCGACTTCGGCCTCTGCTGGCTTGATCCCCAAGGCGAGATCGTGGTTGCGGCCGCCTACATCGCTCGCCACATCTTCGCGGCCGGGCACGCCGCCGGCAAGATGATCGAACCCTTCAATAGGCCGCTGAGGAATGGCGTTTCGCCCTCAGAGCGCGATGGACACGCGCAAGACAAGGACGCAGGGAGCGCCAATAGCAGCGCTATTGGCGCGACTGAGGACGAGGAATTGTGCCGGCCAGTGCGTTCTGACGGCCGAGACTCCGTTCTTCAGCGGCCTCTTAGCGGCGACTTCGCGCCGGGCGACCTGATCATCGGCAACGACCCCTACCTGGTACAGAGCGGCCACTTGTCCGACTGGGCTTTCCTTCGCCCGGTCTTCTACCGGGATGAGCTCTTCGGCTTCTTCCAGTTCCGCGGGCACATGGCCGACACCGGAGGGTTCTTGCCCGGCGGCTACGGTCCGAAAGCCTACGACATCATCGCCGAAGGCCTGAACATCCCGCCGCTCAAGGTCATCAAGGGCGGCGTGGTCGACAAGGACCTCTGGGCTCTCGTGTGCCGCAACGTGCGCAACTCCAACCAGGTGGACATGGACACCATGCTGATCGACGGCGCACTCGCCCAGGCCGAGACCCAGGTGGTGAAGCTCATCGACAAGTACGGCCCCGAGACTGTCAAAGCCTGCATGCGGGAGATCCTGGCCTCGGGCGAGCGGGCGGCCCGCGCCGAGATCGCCGCCATGCCCGATGGCACCTACCACGGCGAGTCGGCCGGCGACTGGGACGGCACC
>Ga0182021_10009189_pt1 | contig 11699 bp, 13 predicted proteins | sample 612E3MmetaG_FD_120493 | JGI IMG/M metagenome (GOLD analysis project Ga0182021, IMG submission 120493) | Permafrost microbial communities from Stordalen Mire, Sweden - 612E3M metaG (Illumina Assembly) | ecosystem: Environmental > Terrestrial > Soil > Wetlands > Permafrost | place: Sweden...
AGACGGACGGAACATGTCGACTGACCAACCAGTAGTAGCCAAGCCAAAGACCAAGGCCAAGAAGGCCAAGAAGAGCATCCAGAGCGGCATCGCGCACATCACGGCGTCGTTCAACAACACCATTGTCACCATCACCGACGTTTCCGGCAACGTGGTGTCGTGGTCGTCGTCGGGTGTGAAAGGGTTTAAGGGCTCGCGCAAGTCGACTCCCTTCGCGGCCCAGCTGGCCGCCGAGGACGCGGCCCACAAGGCCATGGAGCATGGGATGAAGTCCATCAACGTCTTCATCAAAGGTCCCGGTTCGGGGCGCGAATCGGCACTGCGCGCGCTGGCCGCCACGGGCTTCAAGATCAATCTTATCCGCGATTTGACGCCGATCCCCCACAACGGTTGCCGGCCGCCCAAGCGGCGCCGGGTTTGATGCGTCCGTTTTCAACGTCATGAAGTCAAGCGAAAGCACGAGGAAGGTAACTTAGCGATGGCGAAGTATTCCGGTCCGGTTTGTCGCCTCTGTCGCCGTGAGGACACGAAACTGTTCCTGAAAGGCGATCGTTGCTACACCGACAAGTGTGGCTACGAGCGGCGCGCCTATGCGCCTGGGCAGCATGGGCAAGCCCGTCGCAGGAAGGTGTCCAACTACGGCTCCCAGTTGCGCGAGAAGCAGAAGCTGAAGCGAATGTATGGGTTGGCGGAGCGACAGTTCCGTGGCTACTACCACAAGGCCACTCGCATGAAGGGCGTGGCTGGTGAGAATCTACTTCAACTGCTTGAGCGGCGTCTTGACAACGTGGTGTATCGCCTGGGTTTTGCATCCGATCATGCAGAGGCGCGCCAGCTCGTCCGCCACGGGCACTTCGTGATCAATGGCAAGAAGGTGAACGTGCCCTCCTTCCTTTGCTCCGCCAACGACAGCGTGGCGGTCAAGGAGAAGTCCCGCAAGGTGACCCGCATTCTGGAGAACCTGGGTGCCGTCGATCGCCGGGGTGTGCCCAAGTGGCTACAACTGGACAAGGACAATTTTCAGGGCAAGCTCGCCACTCTGCCTGCGCGTGAGGACTTGACCATGGCCATTCGCGAGCAGCTCGTCGTAGAGCTTTATTCAAAGTAGATCACCGGCCCACCAGGATTTCAGATAGGAGAACAGAATGTCGACCGCGAGTTTACAGACTGGGGCGGCGTCTCAGCCAGCGTTTGTTGCGAAGAACTGGCGCGATCTCATCCGCCCGCGCAAGCTGGAAGCGGATGCAGAGTCGCTGACCGGCACCTATGGGAAGTTCACCTGTGAGCCATTGGAACGGGGCTTTGGCACCACCATTGGCAACGGGATCCGTCGGGTCCTGCTATCGTCGCTCCAGGGCGCAGCCATCACGGCCATCAAGATTGAGGGCGCCGTGCATGAGTTTACCTCGTTGCCAGAGGTGGCTGAAGACGTGACCGATATCGTGCTGAACCTGAAAGAGGTCATCATCCGGTCGTTGGATGGAAAGCCACGCACTTTGCGGCTGGACAAGGACGGCGAGGGTAGGGTGACCGCGCGGGATATCCAGTGTCCGGAGGGGATCGAAATCCTGAACCCGGACCGGCTGATCATGACCTGCTCCAAGGGCGCGAAGGTGCGTATGGAGATTGAAGTCAGCACGGGTCGTGGCTACGTGCCAGCCGATCGCAACAAGACGCCGACCATGGGCGTGGGGACCGTCCCCATCGATTCGTTGTTCTCGCCCATTCGCAAGGTGAACTTCGCCGTGACCAACGCGCGCGTGGGCCAGCAGACTGACTACGATCGTCTGACCCTGGAAGTGTGGACCAACGGCACGGTCAAGCCCGAGGATGCGGTTGCCTTCGCGGCCAAGATCTTCAAAGACCAGCTCACCATCTTCATCAACTTCCAGGAAGGCGCCGAGCCCGCGCCCGAGGCCACCGTCTCCGAGGAGCAGCAGAAACTCAGCGAGAATTTGTGGAAGTCGGTGGACGATTTGGAGCTGTCGGTGCGCTCGGCCAACTGCCTGCAGAACGCGAATATCCGCTGCATCGGCGAGTTGGTGCAGAAGACCGAATCGGAGATGCTGAAGACCAAGAACTTCGGGCGCAAGTCGCTCAAGGAAATCAAGGAGATCTTGGCCGGAATGGGCCTATCCCTGGGCATGAAATTGGAAGGCTGGCCGGGAGACGGTCCGCCCAAGAAGGCCTGATCGGGAAGGCCGACCCTCAGAGCCAAATCAACCAGTTGCTAGGCAAACATGCGACATAGAAGAGCAGGACTGCACCTTTCTCGGACCCCAGCACACCGCAAGGCTTTGTTTTCCAACCTTGTGGCAGCCCTTCTGACCTACGAACGCATCCGCACCACGGATGCCAAGGCCAAGGAGGTGCGCCGGCTCGCGGAGCGGGCCATCACATGGGCGCGTCGGCTTGGCCCCGTGCTGAGCAAGAAGCCCGAGAAGCGTACCGACGAGGAAAAGGCGCGTGTGGTTCATGCTATGCGCATGGCTTTGCGGGCGATTCGTGACCGGCAAACCGTGCTCAAGCTGTTCGAGGAAATCGGACCTCGCTATCTGACCCGGCATGGGGGCTACACTCGAATCATGAAGCTGGGGCCGCGCCCGGGGGATGCGGCGCCTATGTCGCTGCTCGAGCTGATCCCGGCGGAGGGTGCGACAGAGAAGCCCGAGTCAAAGCCAACCCAAGAGAAGGGCAAGGCCAAGCCGAAGAAAGAATCGACTGAGAAGGGCAAGGCCGTGGAAGAGGCCGGCCGGCCGAGGAAAGCCGCGCCCAAGGCGGCGGCGCCCAAGGCCGGGGTCAAGAGGGAGTCAGCGGCTCGAGGCGCCAAGCCGTCGGGCGCCACTGTCAGGCGGGCGCCTCGGGGCAAGCGGGGCGGGGGCGAGTAGGGCTGCCCGTGAGGGCGGCCTAGCGGGTCGCGTGTGCGAGTGCGTGTTCGTGTGGGATACGCGGAAGGCGGAAAGCGTGGTGCGAGGGCGTGAGCGCTCCGGGTGGCGTGGGGCGCGCACGCGCACGCAAATCGCCCACGCAAACCGCACCACGCTGGTCGCTACCGCCCACGTTACCGCTCACCCCTGGGGGGCTTCGGGACGGACAGCCCACCCTGCCCACACCTCGCGCTTCGCGCTCGCCCGTCGCGCTCACGCTGGCCAATCGGCACTGGACCGGAAGGCCGGCCGCGGGGGCCAGCCGCGCGAGCACAGTCAAGCACAGTGCCCTCGGTCTTGAAGAAGCGAGGACCCTCTCTCGGGTCCGGGTGGGCTGGCCCCGATTCTGCGGTTGACATCGCAAGGTGGATGGCGGTAACAGGGCGGGATGGGTGCGTCAGCGGCTGATCTGCCTGGCCTCGGTAGTTCCTTCGCCTTGTCGCTTGTGTCTCTGGCGGCGGTCTGCCTGTTGGCGTACGCAGCCCTGCGGTGGTTTTCTCGCCGTGGCGTTGGGGGCAGTGAGGGTCCTGTGCGCGTCGTGGCTCGCTGCTCGCTGGAACCTCGGCGAGCCGTCTATCTTTTGCAAGTGGCAGGTCGCTGCTTTCTGGTCGGGGTCGGAGATGGCCCAATGTCGATGCTGGCTGAGATCGATCCGGCGGCCGTGACCGGCGCGACTGGTGCCGCGGCGCTCGTCCAACAAGGCGGTCTGCGATTCGCTGATGTGCTGTCCCGGTTCCGGGGGAGGGCGAAGTCGTGAACTCGGTGCTGGTCGGGACGGCGGTAGCGATCGATGCTGGCCTCGCCTCGAGGCCACTCCTGCTCCTGGTCGTGATTGCTGCGCTTTCTTTGCTGCCGTTCGTTCTCTTGCTCATGACCAGCTTCGTGAAGATCGCGGTGGTTCTTTCGGTGCTGAAGAGCGCTCTTGGCACGCCCCAGATACCGCCTTCCCAGGTGGTAACCGGGGTGGCCCTCGTCCTCACCTTGTGCGTGATGGCCCCCACGGGCATGCGCATGTTCCAAGCGGTGGAGCCGCTCTTGGGTCAGGGCGCGGGGGCCGATCTGCTGAGCGGGCAAACCGCGGAGGCATTGACCGCCGCCACAGCCAAGGCCAAGGAACCCTTGCGCGAGTTCCTGCTCAAGAACGCCAGCGCCAGGGATCGGGCGGCCTTTCACCGTCTAGCCCTGCGCATGCGCACGGCGGAAGAACGGGCTGGGATCTCCGAGCGCGACTTCCTGATCGTGGTGCCCGCGTTTCTGACCTCCGAGCTGCGGCGCGCGTTCGAGATTGGGTTCTTGCTTTTTGTTCCCTTCCTGGTCGTCGACATGGTGATTGCCAACCTGCTCTTGGCGCTGGGCATGCACATGCTGTCGCCAACCACAGTGTCGCTGCCCTTCAAGCTGCTGCTCTTCGTGCTGGCTGACGGTTGGCAGCTCCTTCTGCGGGGCCTGGTGGAGTCGTATGTCTAGTGCTCTGGGCAACGAGTTGATCTTGCGGGCGGTGCGCGAGGGCCTGCTGCTCATGATCTTGGTGTCGGCGCCACCGCTGCTCGCCAGCCTGGCTACCGGGCTCATCGTAGGCGTCCTGCAGGCCGCGACCCAGGTCCACGAGCACACCCTGGCGTTCGTGCCCAAACTGGTGGCGGTGACCCTCGTCTTGATTGCCATGGGTCCGCTTCTCGGCGCTCAGGTCTTGCGCTTCACCCAGGCGCTACTGCTGGCCATCCCAACCGTCCACTGATGGTCGCAATGCCCTTGCTGCCGGACAACTTCGAACCAACCCTGGTCGCCTTCGCCATGGGCGCGGCTCGCACCGTGCCGTTCGTCTGGCTGATTCCGGCCTTCGGAGGGCCGAACTTGCCTGCCCGGGTGAGGTTGGCATTGGGCTTGGCGCTGTCGGCCCTGTGTTTCCCGCTGGTTGCGGGCCGGGTTCCCTCGGGGGGACCTGTCCTCTGGGTGTTGCTCTCGCTGCGCGAGATTGGGGTGGGGCTGGTCATGGGTTTTGTGGCCGCATGTATGTTTCGCGCGGTTGAGGCGGCCGGGCGGCTGACAGACATCCTGCGTGGGGCGAACCTGGCTGAAGCCATCGCGCCCGAGCAGGGCAGTCGCAGCAGCCCGCTTGGCGACCTGCTGCTGCTTCTGGCCGTGGTGATCTTCCTGGAGATGGGCGGCGCAGGCTACCTTGCCACGGCCCTGGCCCGCAGCTACGAGGCGGTGCCGATCGGGGCGCCGCCGGGCTCGGACGGCGTGCATGGGGCGGCCTTTCTGGTCATCGCGGCGTCTGCCAAGTTGATCGAGGCCGCCATCGGGTTGGCGGCTCCCGCCGTGGTTGCGCTTCTTCTGGCAGACCTGATTCTGGGCGCCCTGGGCCGCGCCGTCCCACAGGTCCAGCTCTATTTCGTGGGCATGCCGGCCAAGGCATTGCTCGGCGTGGGCGCGATGTTGGCAGGGCTGGCGACGCTGGATTCCGCGCTGACCGTGGGGTTCCGCGGCTTCTTGGGGTTGCTGGAGAGGGCAGCGCAACTTGGACATTGACGGTCCGCCTGATGGCTGAAAACACCGCCGCCTCCAAGACCGAAGAGCCGACCCAGCGGCGTCTGGCGGAGGCACGCCGCCGAGGCTCGATTGCCGTGAGCCGCGACCTGCAGTCCGCGCTGACTGGGCTCGCCCTTTGCGTCGCCCTGATTCTTGGCGGCCGGTCCTGGATAGGCGGACTGGTGGCCTATCTGCGCCTGGCCCTGGGTGACGCCGTTTCTCGCCCCAGCTTGGCGCCGGCCGGGCGCCAAGCTTTGCACGCGGCCCGAGACGGGTTGCTCTGGCCGCTCGGGGTGGCGGTGGTGGCAGCGCTCGCTGTCGGGCTCACCCAGACGCGCTGCCTTTTCTCTACCCACCCGTTCAGATTCGACATTGCGCGAGCCTTGCCATCGGCTAGGCGGTTGTTCGGGATTGAGGGGTTGGGCGAAATCGGCAAGGGTTTGCTGAAAGCCCTGGTGGTGGCCGCGCTGGCGTGGTGGATCCTGGCCCCAGCCATGTCGGACGTGGCCCAATTGACGGGCGCACCGGCGGGTTCAACCCTGGCCGTGTTTGGGTTTCTCGGCGAAAGGCTAGGGCTGCGTCTGGCGGTGGCCGCAGCGGGGTTGGGAGTGGCGGACTATCTGTGGCAACGCCACCGGCACGCCAAGTCGCTGCGCATGAGCCGTGTGGAAGTCAAGCGCGAGCAAAAGGAGAGCGAAGGAGATCCTCTTCACAAGGCCGAGCGCCAGCGTCTACATCGCGAGATCCTCGAGCAGCAGATGATCGACGACGTGCGCCGGGCCAAGCTGGTGGTGGTCGATGGTAGCCGCCTGGCCGTGGCGCTTCGCTACGACTTTGACCAGCCGGGCGCTCCGATGGTGGTGGCCAAGGGCGAGCGGCTGGTTGCTGCCATGATCAGAGACGTGGCACTGCAAGCCGTGGTGCCGGTCGTGGGCGACGGGGCACTGGCCCAGTCGCTGCGCGAGGTGGAGGAAGGCAGCGAGATTCCCGAGGCAACCTTCGAGGCAGTGGCCAAGTTGCTGGCACGGCCTGACGAAAAATCGTTCGATCCTCGCCCAGATACGCTACGTTGAAGGGGCATGCGCCACGGCCACCTGTTTGCGCCTTCCCCCGGTGCCTCCGTGGCTGTCGTGAGCAGATGCAGGAGAATACGATGCGCAAAGCGATAGCCATGGTCTTTGCCGGCGGGCGCGGCGAGGATCTGTCGGTTCTGACCGAGCGGCGCCCCAAGTCGGCCGTCATTTTCGGCGGGATCTACCGTTGTATCGATTTTGCCCTGACCAACCTGGCCCGAGCCGGGATCGGGCAGGTGGGCATCCTGGCGCAGTATCGGCCGGCGTCGCTGATGGATCACGTGGGCACGGGCATGGCCTGGGACCTGGTGGGGGCGAGCCGCGGGGTTCGCTTTCTTCCTCCCTATCTCAAGCTTTCCGTCAGCGAATGGTATCGCGGTCCCGCCGATGCCCTCTTCCAGAATCTCGATTTTGTCGAGCGCGCCGATGCGTCCGACGTGCTGGTGGTGTCGGCCGACCATGTGTACTCCATGGACTACGGGCCGCTGCTCAATTTTCATCACGAGCGTGATGCCGATCTGACCATGGTGTTCGCGCCGCGCGACGCGGATGCCAGCCGGTTCGGCATCGGCGAGCTGAACGCCACCGGTCAGATCATCAACTTCATCGAGAAACCCGAGTTCCCTCGCACCAACCTGGCTTCCATGTCGGTCTACGTGTTCAAGAAAGAAGTGCTGCTCGATGAGTTGCGCCGGGCGGTGAGCGGAGAGGACCCGACGGTGACCTTCCAGATCCATGAGGTCCTGCGCCGGATGATCTCACGCCGCCGGGCGTACGGGTTCATCCACCGGGGCGTGTGGTCATACTCGCGCACGCTGGACGAGTACTACGCTTTCCACCAGGATCTGCTGGGGGCCGCGCCGGCGGTGGACATCGCAGCTTGGGACGTGCATTCCAACGTGATGGCCGGCCGCGCGTCACCGCCGCCTCCGGCCCGCTGCCTGCCCGGGGCCAGCATCGCCAATTCGCTGGTGTCGGCGGGCTGTGTGATCGAAGGGATGGTGGAGGACAGTGTGCTATCCCCAGGTGTGCGGGTGGGGCCACGGGCGGTGGTGAGGGGCTCGGTGCTTTGGAACGATGTCGTGGTTGAGGCCGATGCACAGGTGTCAGGTGCGATCGCGGACAAGCGCGTGGTCTTTTCGCGCGGCTGTCAGGTGGGCGTGGGCGACTCTGTCGCCAGTGAAGAGAAGCCCGCTTCACTCTCCTGCGGGGCCACGGTACTGGCGATGAATGTGCGCCTGCCGGCCGGGGCGCGCGTGGGCAAGAACTGCCTCGTCCACATCGAGGCCACGGAGAACGATATCGGGGCCGAAGTGCCCTCGGGCAAGAGCGTGTGGCCCGCGGCTGCGGCCAAGCCGGTGCGGCCATGAAGGTCACCTTTCTCGCGCGCGAGTTTCCTCCCCACGTGTACGGAGGCGCCGGGGTGCACCTCAAGAATCTCGCCCGGGAGCTGGCGCGCAGTGTCGACGTGGAAGTCCGTTGCATCGGCGATCAGGACGCGACCGATGGTCGCTTGCGGGTGCGCGGGTATCAGGCCTGGCCGCGCATGTGGGAAGGAGAGGACAAGCTCTTCAACAGCACGCTCGGGACCTTCTCGGTCAACCTGTCCCAGATTCGCGATCACATCGATGCCGACGTGGTCCACTCGCACACCTGGTACGGCGCACTTGCGGGCTTCATGGCCAAGACTCTCTACAAGGTCCCCTATGTGGCCACCGTGCACAGCCTGGAACCGTTGCGGCCCTGGAAGGAAGAGCAACTCGGTCGCTCGTATCACCTGACCTCGTGGATCGAGAAGGTGGCTCTGGAGAATGCGGATCGAGTCGTGGCTGTCTCGACCGACGCACGGCGGGAGATCCTGGAGCTGTTCAACGTGAACCCCAGACGGGTGGTGGTGATCCACAACGGCATCGAGCTCAATGTGTGGAAACGGGTAGAGAGCCGCGCAACCTGCAGGGCCTACGGGATTGACGGTGACTACATTCTGTTCGTTGGTCGGACCACGCGACAGAAGGGGATGGTGCACCTCATCGAGGCGATGAAGCATGTGGCTCCCGGCCCCCGCCTGGTGTGCTGCACCAGCGCGCCCGACACGCGGGAAGTCGAGGAGGAGATCGCGGCGAAGGTAGCGGAACAGCCGCGCTGCGTGTGGATCAACACCCTGTTGCGCGAGGAGCAGTACATCGAGCTCTACAGCAATGCTGCGCTCTTTGCCTGCCCCTCGGTGTACGAGCCTTTCGGCATCATCAATCTGGAGGCCATGGCTTGCGAACGGCCGGTAGTGGCCAGCGAGGTGGGTGGCATCAAGGAGGTTGTGGTACCAGAAGCCACGGGCCTACTGGTGCCGCCGGCTGACCCGCACGCCCTGGCCGATGCCATCAACCGCGTTCTCGGAGATCGGGAATGGGCCCGGCGGCTGGGATTGGCCGGACGCAAGCGGGTGGAGGAACACTTTTCGTGGACATCTATCGCCGAGACGACCAAGGCGATGTATCGGGAGTTGCTGGCCGAACGCTTGCCTGCGCCAGGCCAGAACTCAGCAGAGTCGGCACAGGATCAAGCCCCGTAGTGGCGGTAGTCCCCCCGGGGACGCAGGGCGAAGCAGATAGACTCACCTAGTTCAGCACTCGGAAGCGATCCAGACAGTCCGCCAGGATCTGCTGGCTCTCGTTTTCGAAGCCGTAGAAACGGACGGCCATGCCAGAGACAGAATGGGTCAGACCTTCTCTGGTGAAGTTCATGAAGTAGTGATTCTTCACTTCACCGAGCGCAACAATCTCAGCCGAGTTGTCCGCGCTGAGGAACGAAACCCGCACGTGGGCTCCCAGGGGGAGGGGCTCGCTCATCTCGACGAAGATCCCGCCGGCTGAAACGTTGCGGGCCACACAGTCCAGCTCGCCGAACAGAATCGACTCCACCCGAACCGGGAAGACTTTGTCGAAGCGCAGGTGCTGGCGCTTTTCGTGGACGGGAGGGCAGGGCGCTCGGTCAGCGGAATCACGGTTGTTCATGTTGACACGGTGCCACGACCCACAATGAAGTCAAGAAACCTACATGTGCGTTTTGATGTATCTAAGCTAGATGAGTCCACACGTTGTGCTAAGCGTTGAAAAGCTTCGCGGTTTTTGATACCTTGATTCCCGGCGCGGGATTCGCCGACCAATGCTATCCAGTGAACGGACGACACGGAACGATGTCGTACCAACCCCGGGTCAGGTCGAAGGCCTGGTGGTTGCGTCGGCGCGGCTGTCGGCGCGGCCCCTGGTGGAGTTTCTCAAGTCCGAAGGCATCAACGTCCAGGTGGCCGACAGCGCGGACCTTGCCTTCGAGGAGGTGCTCCTGCACCGCCCGAATCTGGTTCTGATCGAGACACGCGCCACAGCGGCGGGAGGGGTCGATCTCTGCGCACGCCTCAAGGCGAACGCCCGTTCGCATTTCGTGCCTGTCGTCTTGTGGGCTGGCGACAAGAGCAGTGAGGCTTTCCATCTGCGTGCCCTGACCGCGGGCGCGGACGCGATCTTCTCCCCCGCCACCAGCCTCGACGAACGGCGGGCTCGTCTGTGGGCTCTCCTACGAACTCAGGTGCTCTATCGGCGTGAGGAGAAGAAGCGCGTGGTTCAGGGCGCCGCCATACGAGACCGACGTCGCTGGGTGGGCGGGTTGATCCATGATCTGCAGAATTCCATTGGTGCCGCGCAGGCGAATTTCGAGTTCTTGGCGCACGAGCTGGCGTCCCTCGGCCCCGTCTCCTCCAAGAGTGAGGTCGACGAGTGTGTCCAGGATTGCCGCGCCCTATTCCGCGACATGGCGCACGGACTGCGCACGGTTCTCGACTACGAACGATTCGAGTCAGACCGGGTCGCCCTGCGCGACGAGCAGGTCTATTTGGCCGATCTGGCCGAGAAAGCCAAGACCTTCATCGAGTCCTCGACTGGCACCCGCAACAAGACCATTGCAATCGAAACAGCAGCCAACGCCCAGCCGACGCAGGGTGACCCTGACTATCTCCAGGAGGCCATCGCGAACCTGATGGGCCACGTTTTGCGCCAGCCGGGCAACCGCCAGTGCCGGGTCAACATTTCCTGTGCGGGTGGGCTGATCCATGTTCGTGTGGGCGGCGATCATGATCGCATTCCGGCGGACCAGCGCACGCGCATCTTCGAGCCCTATTCACAGGTCGGCAAGCATGTGCCTATCGGTCATGGCCTGGGGCTCGCTCTGGCAAAGCTGATTGTTGAGGTGCACGGTGGGACCATCTGGGTAGAGGACATGCCCCGAGGCGGATCGGCCTTCGTCATCGAGCTTCCTTCGAGCGGGCCGCCTCCGAGGCTGCGCACGGACTGATGAGCACGTCGGCGTCTTGGTCGCGACGACGGGTGGCTGCCATTGCCACGGTGTTTGCTGTGTTGGCGGCGGCGCAGGTGGGCTGGGGCGGCAAGGTTGAAGATCTGTCCAAAGCCCTCCTCACCGATCCCAGCTTCAAGGTGCGCGTACAGGCGGCGCTGCTCTTGGGCAAGCTGGGCGAGAAGGCGGGGACTGATGCGCTCATCAGGGCGCTTGACGACGAGAGTACGTCGGTGCGAGCCATGGCTGCACAATCGCTGGGCAAGCTGGGTGGCGCACCAGGCGCAGCAGCGCTGAAGGCGCTGCTGGGACGAGAGCACGATTCCTTCGTCAGCACCCAGATCAAGATCGCGCTTTCGGCTCTCGAAGATCGGGAGGTCAAGGACCGAAAGATCTTCGTGACGATCGGCCCATTTTCCGGGGGCGTGAAGCTTGCCGACGCGAGCATACTGGCCTTGCTACAGACCTCGCTCAGACAGTCTCTGCAAAAACTGCCCAAGCTGACCTTCAGTTCTGAGACGCCAGCCAAGGGTCGCGGCCACGCCCCGCAGCTCGGCTTTCTCGTCGATGGCAACGTGTCACGCTTGCAGGAGGTTTTCGGTATCGGGGAAACCAGTTGCGAGATCAAACTCATGGTTGCGCGTTGGCCGTCCAAGAGCATCATTCTCTGGACCAGCGCGGGGGCAGCCGTGCAGGCGGGCAGGCGGGACAGCGACAAGCTGACTGCCCGACGGGAATGCATCGAAGCCACCGCCGGCCAACTGGGCGACAGTCTTCTTGAATTCTTCCGTTCTCAAGGGGGCTAGCCGGGATCCGGGAGGAG
>Ga0182021_10009190_pt1 | contig 11698 bp, 8 predicted proteins | sample 612E3MmetaG_FD_120493 | JGI IMG/M metagenome (GOLD analysis project Ga0182021, IMG submission 120493) | Permafrost microbial communities from Stordalen Mire, Sweden - 612E3M metaG (Illumina Assembly) | ecosystem: Environmental > Terrestrial > Soil > Wetlands > Permafrost | place: Sweden...
CATTTGGATTATCGTTGTTAATAACTGGCCAGTTATTAACAACGATAATCCAAATGTCATTCAATATTTTCTGTCCAGAACGGTATTAGGCCCCATTGAAAATATTGAATGACATTTGGATTATCGTTGTTAATAACTGGCCAGTTGGGAAACGAAAAACCGCAAACATGATGCATCGGCTGGTAAAGGCTACTGTCAATGAAGTGGGCGACAAAGCGAAGCTCAAGTTGATTCGCGGTTTTTATAAGAGAAATGTTATAACACATATGATGCTGTCCCAAAGTCGCTTTCTGATTTTAGTATATAACATCTAGCTGAAGTGAAAGCTGGGACTCATTAATCAAGCGGAAAGACGGATGCATGCTTTAATGTGAGGGATATTCTTACAACCCATGCTCCCCAACCTTTTCACCAAGCCGGTAGAAACCGCGCCCGAGCCAAATCAATGGATCGAGTTTGCTGTCATCCCGCTCCCCTTGGAATTGACCTTATCTTCGTCTACATGTTCAAGCAGGACTTCTCCGATAAACAAATCATGGTCCCCAACGTGATGGAATCCCACAACGCGGCACTCTAAATTCACCGGGCGTTCGGCGGGCTCGAGCAAAAGAAGGGCGTTTTTGTAGCAGTTTGGCTCATTTGTGAGCATTAGAAGGATTAACCTGTGCTCATGGCTGTTGCTGAAGAGTTTGGAGGGGGTGGTTTGCGTACTTCATGGAAATGTTGGAGGATGGTCGGAAATAAACTATCCTCTACTATATCACATTTGAGCAAATGTTACCTTGATCAGAATATCATCAGTGCAATTGATAGGATGGCACGCTTTTGCTAGAATTAAAAAATTAGGGTGTGATGCCTGCAATAAAGATGCCCCTAGCACTTGAATATTTATGACAATTTTTAAGCCAAAACCAATGCTCTCCGATAACGAGACAAACCACGGCCTCCGAATGATGACTCTAGAAGGCATGGTGTCCATGGGTTTCACTAGCATTACCACTAGTGGTCTACTGGCGGCGTTTGCCCTGGCCTTGGGCGCCAATAACTTCCAAATTGGCATCCTGGCAGCCATTCCGTTCCTCATGTCCCCTTTGCAAATACCTGCCATCTTACTTGTGGAGAAACTTCGCCGCCGCAAAGCTATTGCCGTGTATGCCTGGGTTGTGGCACAACTATTGTGGTTTCCAATGGCGCTCATTCCGGTTTTTACCAAGGTTCCTGGTGCTGGCGCCATTTCACTGCTTCTGGGGCTGATGGCGATCCGTAGCGTGTTCAGCGCCATCACCAACTGCAGTTGGAATAGTTGGGTTCGAGATCTGGTCCCCCAGCAAATTCTGGGACGTTTTTTCTCTAGGCGCTTAGCCTTGGCAACCGCTGTGGCCGCAGCCTTTGGTCTGGGAGCAGCGTTCTTTGTGGACTACTGGCGTGGGCAGGTGCCGGATGAGAGAGCAGTTCTTGGCTATACCTACGCATTACTTTTCGGTGCCTTCTTTCTCGGAATGGCAAGCCCAATGTTCATGTCCCGTATCCCGGAGCCGCTAATGCAAAAGACTATGGGAGAGCAGCCTTCTTTATGGAAAACAATAACCCTGCCGCTCCACGACCGCAACTTCAGACAATTGATGAAGTTCTTGCTGTCGTGGAGCTTTGCGCTGAATATGGCCCTTCCCTTCTTTGCTGTCTATATGCTGCAGTGGCTGGGACTACCCCTTTCAGCAGTAATCGGATTGAATGTCCTGAGCCAGCTCTTCAATATATTATTTCTACGAGTGTGGGGACCGTTTGCCGACCGGTTCGGCAGTAAGGTAGTTTTATCCCTGTGTGCTTCACTGTACTTGCTGGTCATCCTGGGATGGACTTTCACCGCCATGCCAGAGCGATACTTCCTGACTACTCCCTTACTCGTTATTCTGAACATCTTCGCCGGCATAGCGGCAGCCGGCGTAAGTCTGACGATAAGTACGATTGGTTTCAAACTGGCTCCGAAGACGCAATCTGCCCCCTATCTAGCCGGAGCGTCTCTAGCAACCAATCTAGGAGCCGGCATTGGACCTCTATTGGGAGGCTTACTTGCCCATTTCTCCGGCAGTACGATAAATCTGGGAATAATACACCTGGGAGTAATACGCCTTACAGGCTTTGACTTTCTTTTCGGATTGGCTTTCCTTATCGGGCTGTTAACATTAAACTTGTTGAGGGCGGTCCGCGAAGAAGGAGAAACCGGTCGGGAGGTGGTTCTCGGCGAATTACGAGCACAGACACGATCATCCCTTCAATGGGTGAGTACAATACCCGGACCAAATTTTGTTAACATGTTTCCAATGAGCTTTATAAGCCGGGTGCCCGGTGTGGACGTTGCCATTGGTGTTACTGCTTACCAGTTAGCTGATACCGCCAAGGCCATAACGGTTGCGGCATTGCATGGCGGCAGGACAGCGGCAAAAGTCACTCGGGCTCTACAAAATGGACTTAACCGGTTTTGGAAGACTGGAACTGCGCCACCAGAGCATGATACTGAAGTTGCCCGTCAGGCAGCAAGGGGAGCACTTCATGCAGTTGATGAGTCCCCGGTAGAAATTGAACACTTGGTAAGTCCGGCGATAGTCGGCATCGTATGTGCTATGTATGAGGCTCACTTAAACCCATACGACGCCCTTCGAGGTGCCGCTTACGGGATTGTGGAGGGCACCGGTGAGACTGGCATGGATTTGGCGCGTGCCGCTACCGAGGCCATTGCCGGGGCAAGGGAAACTGCGCGGACTCTGCATCTTAAAGAGGAGGAGGCAACTCAACAAGTCGTTCGGGGTGTTCTGGAGGCATGCCAAACGCTGGGTCCACAGGCAGTTGGCCTGATAAAGAAGACGTTGCCCCATGAGCTTATCGCGGAGTCTTCAGCACCTCAAAAAGAGAAAGACTTGTACAAGCCACCAAGTGACGAAGCCGTTTAGCTAACACTGTGTAAAACTGGATCGGCTTCGAACTGTGACGTCATTTGACCCTGGGCGATGGTCATCGGGATGATGGCAAAAATGATGACCTCACTGGGTAAACCCAACCAGACAAAAACTAAATTGGGGGTGTAACCATCCCTGTGTCAGAACTTGTGCCTGAACCCCCGACGCCAAAACTCATCGAAAAAACCATCACCAATCTTCCGCCTTAGGTAACAATGACGCCAAAGGGTTCCAAACAGGGAACAACGAAGCTAAAAACATGAGATTCAAACCGAGGTCGATAATTTAGAGTTGGCTGAAGAAGTACAGGATATTATTAAAAAGCATCAGAAGAAAAAGATTTGAGGCTATGATGCTAGCTCAGAAAGAGGGTCGCAATGGGGAATGTGCAACTTACTCTCCGGATTTAGCCCAAGTGCCTTGTTTAAATACCTACTACGTTACTCGCCCCGCGTTCAAACTATTACCTAAAACCGCACCAGAACTACCGCCAATCCCTAAAACTCCACCTTAATAAAATAGGGCACCCAAGGGCAAGGAAAGGGAACTTCGAGGCTAAAAACGAAATGGAAGTGGTGCGACCACTTTAATTACTATGAAGCATATATCAGAACTATCCACTATATTGACTATTTCGGCGTCTAATATAAGCTACCGTTATGATAATACCTGGGCGATCCGGAATTCAGAATTAGAGTATGAAGGTGAAAGCGAGCCTTTATGATAGTAATATAGATTAGCTTTACGGAAGTGGTTGCTCGTAAAGTCGTTCTAGTGGTCATAGGGATCAAGTTCAACCAGAGCTTCCAATGCTGTGTGAAATAGATGGAAGAAAATTAATTTACTCTCCGTAGGTTTCCGAAGGCAATAACCCTGAAGCTATAAGCATATTCCGCCAAAACGATGTCCGTTGCTTGGGATACCTACACTCGTCTGCTAAACAGCGGCATTAAACCGGAAATAACTCGTTACATGTTTCCTGAAGTACAGTATTTGCACTGGTCGAAATGCTCATGTATCAACCGGAACTTGCGGTACACGTACACAAGGCAAATTTTTGACAATACGGAGCTTTCTGCCCCTCACAGCTATACAATCGGCACTGGTTTCTGTCAACCATGATGAGAACACGACGGCTGGTTTCACCGACTGGTAATTTAATTCTGATGTTCGCTGTTTGATTTGTCTTTCCAATCCGTATACTTATTAGTTATATAGGGTTGCAGAGACAAATCAAAACTAAAGGGAGATCTCCGTGTACAGCAAACACTGGTTCAGCCAGTCCTATTAATGCGATTAATGATGATCCACATCCATTAGCTATACCGCTCTTCCCGCCATGGATCTCCGTGATTGTTGTAACCATTAGATTCCCAAAACCCGAGAATATCTTGAGCCACGAATTCCACTCCCGTAACCCACTTGGCGCTCTTCCAGAAATAAAGCTGCGGTACAACGAGGCGTACAGGATATCCGTGCTCAGGGGAAAGAGGCTTATCTTCATAGTTCATCGCAAAAAGTACGTCCGGTTCAAAAAAGTTGGGCAGTGACAGATTGGTGGTAAAACCGCCTGCTGCATGAATCACAACAAACTTAGCTGCTGTTTTAATTTCTGCCAGTTCCTTGATGATGGATGTGCTCGGCCCTTCCCAGTGATTATCTAGTTTTGACCATGTCGTCACGCAATGGATATCGGACAAAACCTTCACTCTCTTCAAACCGACAAACTCGGTAAAATTCAGCTGGCGCTCCTTCTCTACCAGCCCGGTAATAGAGAACTTCCATTGATTGATGTCAATCTTGGGCACGGAACCGTAATGAAGAACCGGAAACTTATTGGTCAACTTCTGACCGGGTGGCACACGGTTGGCGCGTGAAGTGTCTGGGCTACGAATAATATTATCTTCATCCATCATCGTTCTCCCAATCTCCCGCCGAATGATACTGCGCTCTACGGCAGTTAAACATACCGTGATGGTACACTGCTATTATACACGCGCAGTGCTTCTCTTCCAATGAACTCAACTATTTGATTACATGGCAAACCTCACTTACCGGTTTACGGTCTTTGGTGGGGTTTTCTGCCTATTATGGTACCGCTAAAAGTCACGTTGATCTAACACGAATTCAAGGTATTATCGATGGGACTGTCCAACCTCAAAACCCCGATGTTTGCGCTGATTTTGCCGAAAGATTGCACAATGATGCTGAAATGGCGGGCATAAGGTGTGCGTATGTGAGCATCGATTTGAGCGGCTACACAGATCCCAACCATCTCGGAATCCCGTCGGACACAGGACACGCTTTAAATGCCTTTCAAACGATTGATAGAGGTCTAATCTATGTAGACGACACGAATTCTCCTGGTCCGGCTAGATGTGTGAAGACAGTTAACGCCGCAGTCGGGCAAGAATACCAACCTGTGAGTTTGTTCCCTGAAGCAGGTTGGGGCGCTTGGAATAGTATGGGAACCGTTACCGATATGCAGGTCACTTGGGATGGAACTTGGAATAATTAAAAACAGCCTATGGATTTTAAAAGAGGTTGGGTTCTGATGCTCTGTGCAGTGTACAAAACGGAGAGGGCTGACTCCCGCTAACTATCAAATTATATTGCCAGGTCTACCTATCCGGCTGCCCTGCCTTTATAGATTTTGAGATAGTGCTTTTACTCTCAGAGGTTTTCACTTCTTTCGTTTTACCTAGCGAACTTCACATCATTTTCACCTTCATGCAATATTTTGGCGACGAATGAAGAACCCATGAGATTATTAAAGCAACTTACCCGTGAGTAGTAATTAAGTATGTTCCTTTTATTGGAGGCGACGAGTGGATTTGAACCACTGCATGAGGGTCTTGCGGGCCCTAGCCTTAACATCTTGGCGACGTCGCCTTTAGTCCGTTTATTGTTGAGTTTGATTTTCCGTAATGTCCAGGATAATAGGTGCAACCGCATTGTATACAAACATGTTTACCATTGCGTTCCTGATACATGTTCCCACCGATGCATCGTGGGCAACGTCTCCATATTTGACGTTGGTCAAAACGATTAGCCACTCCTATTACATTTGTCTTAGCAGTTCTGTGGGAGTTTGGTTCATTTGTTTCTATGGCCATAATATGCCTTCCACAGCCTCTATTATTTAGGAAAATTAGCGGACACTCATTTTCTGAGTGCCCACTAAATATCCTAAAGGAGGAATATGCTGCCTTTAATTTAATCCTGATTCTCAAAATGAAGTACTAAATCCAATAATAAGACGCCTCGTTCCACCGGTCAAGATCAATTAAGCTTAACTAAATTCATTAATCTTCTCAACATTTAGTACCAAAGTACCTGGTACTAATTATAGAAAAGAGACGACTTCATCTGGATCGGCAAGCCGCTTCACCGAAGCGGCTTGCCGATCGTCACCTGTAGGTTATTGCCCTGTCCCATTGAATAAAATAGAAGCTTAGGTTTTTATTGTCTGAGACAATGCCAGCGACGGTAGGCAGACCGATGGGATGGCGAAACAACCCTAATAAACCAGGTTGCCGCTGATACGTGTAAACTTCAAGGCGTCGCGTGGAATGGTCAAAACCTGACAATGGGGCTATTTGGTGCCGGTGACACAGAACTGGTCAGCCAATATGCATGGAAACTGCTAAACGCCACTTCTTTCGCCTCCGGTGAAGTATACAGCGGCGTGCGCTTTGAAAAAGAGCGCGAAGACAACGGGTTGAACCTTCCAATGGTAATTATCAAGCAAGTAGGCATCTTGTCCGCAACCGATAAAAGCAGAAAGAGCAATAAGTCATAATTGAATGATCAGTCAGTCAATGAGAGTCTTGATACTTCAACGGCCATTGGTAGAGCAATGCGAGAGCTGATTTACGTTTTCGCACAACTGGAACGCGGGAGAATCAACGAAACGACAATTCAAAGATTAGATGTTGTAACAATAACTGGAAAACGGGTAGTACAAAAGCCATTGTCCGAATTTCGGGTCGTTAAATTAAAGGAATTGGCGACACAAGGTCTAATGGGGTCGTAAAATAGCTAGCCAAATGCACCTTAGAAAATCAACAGCTTCCAGTTTTGTCTATCAAAAGGGCTATTATCAACTGACTATTGAATATGCCAAAAACCAATGGATTCCACCAATCGGCATTTGACGTTTTATTAGTGATTGCACGTCGAGCCAACTGGCCGCTGCTACAGTCGTGGTTCAATGGGAAGACTCCAGAAAGGCACCAATCGTAAAGTAATTTTGCACCGCAGGGCATTGACCCTGCGGGCGGCCAAGAGACTTCGCCCCTTGGGAATCCCTGACCAGTTCTTTATCATTTAAATGTTATAAATCTGCAATCTTTATCGCTTTATTTTTATAACTATTTTAGTATTTGTCTGTTATCCTTATAGGATGATTAGGGAACGGCAATAAAAATTGATACCTGGAAACAACAACAAAGGGAGAGTTAAAAATGAAGAAAATGATAATAAATAGACGGAATATATATTTACTAGCCGGTATGTTGATGACATCAGTGCTATTGATTGCCGGAGCATGTAAAACTTCCAACAAATCAACGGCAACGACCGCAACAACTACTACAACGACAAATTCTGTTGTGGCTGTTACTGTAAACGTTAATACCAAAATAGGGATTGGTACTTATCTTATCGACGGGAATGGACACACGTTATATTGGACAACCTTAGATTCAGTGGGTCAAAGTAATGTCACTGGAGCTGTATTGGCTAATTGGCCCATTTTCTACAACTCAAATATCGTAGTTCCCTCATCATTAAACGCATCGGATTTTGGGTCAATTACCAGATCCGATGGAAGTATGCAAACAACGTATAAAGGAAGACCGCTTTATTACTATATAAACGACCAGGCAGCAGGATCCACACTTGGACAAGGAATCAAGGGGATTTGGTTCGCAGTTGATCCCTCAACTTCAAGCCCAACAGCTACAACCACTTCCACGACAACCACTATAATGACCACGACCACAACCGCATCACCTACATCAACCATAACAACCCCAACCAGCATAACTACTACCGCAACAACATCAACCACTTCCACCACCCCAACAACTAATACCACAACGGCACCTACTTCCACCACAACCACGTCCTATTCCTATTAGAGCCTGCCCAATAAGGTTAATAAAACTAAATAAGGGAACGACAATATAAGTAAAACTTACAACACGTTATGGGGGTTTCCCAAAGGAGGTGAGCGCTATAAAGGATAAAGATCCAGATGCCATTGATGAACACTGAATAGTACCTGATTATTGGATCGGTGAACAGGATCGGTTGGTCAAGGTTAGAACACTATAAAATCCAAGTCACTAAATACAAATAAATGCCCAGTATCAGTACAGTAATCCAAAGAAAAAAGGCAAACCTCATTGGTATCGCCAGCTTTCCAACGTGCTTTATCACTCCCTGAAATCGCAGGTTAATATAGATCCATAGGGCAATTACCGCCAATCCAAGTGAGTGATGAATTAGCATCAAGATATTAAATAATTGAGTACGGTCACCCCGATGAATATACCCAAGCATCGCGGGTAGCATAATAGCAAAGATGGACACAATCTGAGCCGGAACAGCAATTCTTAGAATTAAGCAGTGTACCTTCAGCTTACGCCTGAATCTCGCCAAGTAACCGGCAACTAACACAGTGAGCAGGAGGAAACCTTGTAGAGCCAGGTTGATAATAATAATTGTTTTTTCAGTCATAGGTATAACCCCAAGGTTCAATTTTAACATAAAATAATTAATCAATAATAGCAATATGGAAATATAAAACGAGGAGACAAAAATGAAGAAAAATATTGTATTAATACTCATCTCTTTTCTAATTGCTGCACTGTCGATTGGTTCGACAAGTTGTTCAACATCAAAAACTACTGCTTCGACATCGAGTTCAGGTAACACTGTTGACATTGTCAATTTTGCTTTTACACCGGGGACTCTAACGGTCAATGCGGGAACCACCGTTACGTGGACTAATAGTGACTCTACAACTCATCACGTGGCTGGTGACACTGGAGTTTTCGACAGCGGCAACCTGTCGCAAAATGCCACATATAGTTACACCTTCAATAACGCAGGCACTTTCCCTTATCATTGTACAATCCACACATATATGACAGGACAAGTGGTTGTACACTAAAGCACAGTGGCCCCTGTCTGAAGCCTAGCCGCTATTATTTCATGTACAAATTTCCACGTGGTCTGTGTTTAAGCGAAGAAGGATCTCCGTTAATAAAAAAGAGTGGTCCAGCGTTATTATCAAACGTTAGGCAAAAACAATGACCACCTTAGTCATTTAGTGTAGAATAAAAGCAACCAATTTTTTTTTATCCCGGTGGTTCACCAAAACAAACACACAAAGGAGGCATGACAAATGGCCGATTTTATTGAAATTGGCAAAACCAGTGATCTTACTGACGGCACAATGAAGCGCGTTTATCTGGAGGGGACCGAGATATTATTAGCCCGTGTCGATGGCAAATATTATGCTACACAAGGGCGCTGTCCCCACATGCGTGGCTTTCTATCGAGGGGTAAACTCAGAGGTACAGTGGTTACCTGCCCCTTACACGGGTCCCGCTTTGACTTGAAGGACGGCAAAGTAATTCGCTGGGTAGAAGGAGCTGGCCTAAAGTCTTGTTTAGGAAAGTTTATGTCGTTGATCGGAATAGCGGCCAAAAAAGCCAAACCACTCGCCATTTATGAGATAAAGATCGATAGCGATCGGGTCATGGTAAAAATTAGCTGAGCTTTTATAGGGAATCGTCCGGTGATGTGCTCAATTAAGTAGTAGGCTACAAAATCAACGGAGTCTAAAGTGATTCAATTCAAGCGTTCCGATGAAAATCCTGTGCTTATGCCGAATCCCGACAATGATTGGGAGGGTGAAGCTTCTTTTAACGGCTGTCCCATAGTTGTAAGGGGTAAAGTCGTTTTATTGTACAGGGCAGAGTCTTTACCCATGACCATTGGAGATGCTAGCAGGCGTATTTCCTCCATCGGATATGCTGAAAGTAACGACGGGCTTCATTTTGCAAACCGTCGCCAGTTAATCAGGCCTGAGTTTGATTGGGAGCGATTTGGTTGTGAAGACCCACGTGTAACCAAATTGGATGGAAAGTATTACGTTTTTTACACTGCATTATCCCAGTATCCCTTTCGGGCTGAAGGAATAAAAGTAGGTTTAGCTATCACCACGGATTTTAAGACAATTGAGAAGAAGCACCCGGTCACGACTTTCAATTCTAAAGCGATGGTACTCTTCCCCGAAAAAATCGACGGTAAGATCGCCGCTGTGCTTACAGTGAATACAGACCAACCCCCTGCGAAAATCGCAATTGCTATCTTTGATGATGAGAGTCAAATCTGGTCTGATAAATATTGGGCCGAATGGTATGGCGCTTTGAACAACCATATCGTCTCTTTGGAGCGTTCAGTTAATGACCAGATAGAAGTGGGAGCGCCACCAATAAAGACCAAATATGGCTGGCTTCTACTATATAGTCATATACATAATTACTTGTCTCCTCCAGTTACCTTTGGAGTGGAGTCGGCGATATTGAATCTGAATAATCCTTACGAACTGATATCACGTACCAAAAAGCCACTCCTGACTCCTAAAGAAGAGTATGAGAAATACGGACGTGTGCCCAATATCATTTTCCCTTCGGGAGCTACGGTTAAAGGCAAGGAGTTACGCCTTTATTATGGCGCGGCCGATACGACTTGTGCGGTGGCTACTATAGAATTGGACGGGTTAATAAATGAAACTCTGGGGATAGATACAAACACCGTGAAACTGGAGCGCTTTATTGATAATCCTATCCTGTCACCCAATCCCAAAAACTCATGGGAGTCCCAGGCGACCTTTAATCCCGGAGCTATCTATGAAGAGGGAAGAGTCCATTTGGTTTATCGGGCGATGTCGCAGGATAATACCTCCGTTTTCGGTTACGCTTCAACCGCCAACGGGACACATATTACTGAGAGGCTTCCCGTCCCTATATATCTCCCGCGCAATAATTTCGAGATGAAGCAAGTTGCAGGGGGTAATTCCGGTTGTGAAGACCCCCGGCTCACAAGGATTGGAGAAAATTTATACATGTGTTATACCGCCTTCAATGGTAAGGACCCTCCCCGTGTGGCCCTCACTTCCATCAAAATGACCGATTTTCTGCTCAATGATTGGAATTGGGCTGAACCGGTTTTGATTTCTCCCCCGGACGTAACTGATAAGGACGCAGCAATATTCCCAAGAAAGATTAAAGGTAAATATGTCATTTTACATCGTTTGGGAGAAAGCATTTGGATTGACTTTGTCGATAATTTCGACTTTAATGGCAACCGATGGATTTATGGTGAGGTATTGATGACTCCTCCGCAAATGCTTGGAGAGAGCAAGAAAATTGGAATTGCGGGACCGCCAATTGAAACGCCATATGGCTGGCTTTTGTTCTACCATGGGATTAGCGCAGAAGAATCTTACTACAATATACGAGCTGCTCTCCTGCGTTTGGATGACCCTTTGCATGTAATTGGGCGTACATATGTCCCTATATTGGAACCTGAGACAGATTATGAAAGAAAAGGTATTGTAAACAACGTTGTTTTTTCATGCGGAGCGGTAGTCATTGAGAACAAACTATTTTTCTATTATGGCGCAGCGGACAAAGCAATTGACGTGGCTACTCTCCCACTCTCCG
>Ga0182021_10009191_pt1 | contig 11698 bp, 7 predicted proteins | sample 612E3MmetaG_FD_120493 | JGI IMG/M metagenome (GOLD analysis project Ga0182021, IMG submission 120493) | Permafrost microbial communities from Stordalen Mire, Sweden - 612E3M metaG (Illumina Assembly) | ecosystem: Environmental > Terrestrial > Soil > Wetlands > Permafrost | place: Sweden...
AAGGATGGAATCGCCAGGGTCACAGGGCAGGAACAATATTCCGTCGATATCAGCTTGCCAAGAATGCTGCACGGGCGAATCGTCTCCAGCCCTTATGCGCACGCTCGCATCAAGAGCGTCGATGTGAGCGCCGCAATAGCGATGGGAGCCGTGACAATTACCTTCGACGATATCCCGCACGTACTCTACAACGAGCGCATCGTCACGGTCCCGAAGGCTTTGCACAAGGACCATTACGTGCTCGCCGATAAAGTCCGGCGCATGGGCGAAGCCGTCGCTGCCGTCGCGGCGGAAACCGAAGAATTGGCCGAGCGCGCCGCGCGCGCCGTCAAGGTCGAATACGAGCCGCTCCCGGTTATCACCGATCCGATCGCGGCGATGCAGGCTGGCGCCGAGCCGCTTTATGAAACGATCTGGCACGGCGACAAGGAAATCAGGGTTCAAAACAACATCGCCTGCGAGCGCAGGATTGAGGAAGGCAATGTCGATCAGGCCTTCGCCGGAGCCGACGTGGTCGTCGAAGGGACTTTCAAGACCCCTAAGATCTACCACATGCAACTGGAACCAAAAACCGCCGTCTGCAATCCGGAACCCGATGGTGGCCTTACGGTGTGGGCAACGACGCAGTCCATTCACAACGTACGCATTCTGCTCGGTCAGATATTCAACATTCCGCTCAGCAAGATCGACGTCCTGCGTGTGCCCATCGGCGGCACGTTTGGCTCATCGATCCAGATGAACTCGCCCGTTCCGATCTGCGCGGCGCTCGCGCTGAAGGCGCGCCGCCCCGTCAAGCTCTCTCTCACGCGCGAAGAAGATATGCACGACCACACCAACTATCCCTCGCAGATCGAGCTCAAGATCGCGGCCAAGAAGGACGGCACGCTGCTGGGCGCCGAGATGAACCTGGTGGTGGATATCGGCGCGCACATTGTCCAGGCGTATTCGTTCCTGGGCGTGTGCGTCGGCTGGATGGTCTCGCTGTATCGCTTGCCCAACGTGCGCTATCACGGCACGGCGGTGTACACGAACAAGAGCCCCTCGTGCGCCATGCAGGGCTTCGGAAATCCCCAGGTTACTTTTGCCGTCGAATCATTGATGGACGAGCTTGCAAAAAAGCTCTCAATAGATCCGATTGCGCTGCGATTGAAAAACTATGTGGGAATGGGAGACACATTCTGGGGTCAAGGGCCGCTCGTGCGTTCCGTGGTGCAGAGCGACGGCGTGCCTCAGTTGCTTCGGGATGGCGCGGAAAAGTTCGGCTGGTACAAACTGCAGCCTCCAACTGCGGGGCGATTCCGGCGCGGACGTGGCGTGGCGCGCGGCTTTCATACGTCGAGCGCGGGCGCGCCGCAGCCGGGGGATGTGATCGACTATTCCGGCGCGATGGTTAAGATCAACCAGGACGGCTCGGTGGATGTGATCACTGCGCTGATGGATCACGGCGGCGGGACGCTGGAAGCATTTGCCAAGCTGGCGTCGGAGGCGCTGTGTGTGCCGCTGGATAAGGTGAATATCTCGCCGGCCGGGACGCGCACGACGGTTTATGACGTAGTCACGCACGCCACACGCGGCGTATACGCAGGCGGCGGCGCCGTGTTGAAAACCACGCTAAAGGTGCGCGAGGAGCTGCTCGAGACGGCGGCGCGGTTCCTCAACGTTCAGCCGGAAGCGCTGGCGCTCCGGAAGGACGAAGTTTTAGGTCAAGGCGTTGTCTACGTTCCAGCCATCCCGGATCGTAAAATGACCATCGGCGAAATCGCGACGCGCTGCTGGACGGAGAGTTGGAAGACGATCGCCAGCGTGGAAAGCTATCGCCCGGTCAATTGCCCTCCCGCGTATGTGTCGGTGTTTCTGGATGTGGAAGTGGATACCTTTACGGGAAGCGTGCGCACGGTGCGCGCCGTGGTTGGGAGCGATTGCGGCACCGTCATCAATCCTGACCTGGCTGCGGGCCAGCTGGAGGCCGGGCTGAACAAAGGCGCGGGGTTTGCGCTCCTGGAAAACAACGAGTGGGATGCTCAGGGCCAGCTTCTCTCCAAAGGTTATATGGTGGATTCCAAGGTTCCCGGCATCAACGAGAGCCCGAGCCTCGACGGCATGACTACCCATTTTGCCGACACTTACGAACCAAGCGGACCGTTCGGCGCCAAGGGCATCGGCGAGGCGGCGATGAATCCGGTGGCGGCGGCTTACGCAAATGCGATCTGCAGTGCCATCGGCGTCCGCTTTTACGAACTGCCGATCACGCCGGAGAGAATCCTGGCCGCGCTAAAAGGAGGGACCTGTCACCCGGAGAGGGTCGAAGGTTCTCAATCCCGCAGCAGCGAGGTTTTTAGCTTTACTCAGAACGAACGGGGCGCATGAGGGCAAGATGAATGAGATGACGAATTCGCACATTCTAATCAATCAATTCGACTATCTGGAGCCCGCGTCTCTGCAGGAGGCGGTCGCGCTCTTGGCACAATACGGCAAGCGCGCCAAGGTACTGGCGGGCGGCACTGACCTGCTTGTGCACATGAAGATGGAGCGAGTGATCCCCAGCGCAGTGATCAGCATCGGCAAAATCCCGGGATTGGATCGGATTACACTTCAAGACGGGCATCTGCACATCGGCGCGCTCGCGACGATTCGTGCGATTGAGAATGACCCGCGTGTCCTTGCGCATTATCCAGCTCTTGCGGATGCCTGTGCCAGCTTCAGCACGACGCAGGTACAGGTGATGGGTACCGTGGGCGGCAACCTGGGCAATGGCTCGCCTGCCGCCGACTTGGCTCCTGCATTGATCGCATTATGTGCAGAAGTGGAAATCACCGGCCGCGATGGAGCCAGGCGCTTGCCGCTGGAAGAGTTTTTTCTTGGCCCCGGCAAGACGGTACTGCAAGAAAGCGAGCTGCTCAACGACGTTGTTCTCCCGCTGCCGAAGATCGGCACTGGGAGTGCGTTTTTCAAGATCGCCCGCGTGGCTGCCGACATTGCCAAGGCAAGCGGGGCAGTAATGCTTGTGCGCGATGGCAACCGAATTGCGGATTGCCGGATGGCCTTCGGCTCGGTTGCGCCCAGACCAATGCGTACTCGCAAGGCGGAGCAAATGCTGATCGGCCAGGTCTTTTGCAAGGAGCTCGTGGACAAGGCAGCACAATCAGCCGCCGATGAAGTCACGCCGATTGACGACGTGCGCTCGGAAGCGTGGTACCGCCGCGAGGCTGTGAGAGTGCTCGGGTGCGACGGGCTTATGAGTGCGTGGCAGCGCGCTGAGTCCGGCCGCTCCATGCGAAGTGAAGAATTACTGTCCAATGTGCCTGCGATGGCTCAACCCTCCGGGAATCGGACTGAAAGTATCGGCCGGATCGAAGCTAATGAGAAACGCTGGATTGAGCTGAATGTCAACGGACAGAAGCATCAGGCCTGGGTCGCGCCGAACGATCTGTTACTCAACGTCCTGCGCGAACAGCTGCAATTGACCGGCACCAAGTACGGATGCGGCATCGGCGAGTGCAGCGCGTGCACCGTTCAGATCGATGGACAGCCGGCGCTCGCGTGCCTCATCCTGGCGGTCTCGGCAGTGGGACGCGAGATTCTCACTATCGAAGGGTTGCAGAAGCCCGATGGCGAACTCGATCGCCTGCAGGAAGCGTTCATCGACTTGGCGGCGTACCAGTGCGGCTACTGCACCCCCGGGATGTTGCTGACTGCCAAGCGACTGTTGGTGGAGAAGCCGTGCCCCACCGAAGAAGATGTGCGGCACTATATGCGAGGCAATGTATGCCGATGCACCGGCTATGCCAGCATCGTGCGTGCCGTCATGAGCTGCGCTGAATAACTCAATACCCCCGCCTTTAGCGGGGAGACGCGAAAATGCTCGATTACTCGGGCGTTTTTTGAGAATTTTGGAATTTTGTAATCATGCGTTTCACTGATGCTGACCGATTCGAGCCCTGGAAGGGCGGAAAGAGAGTAGCCCCGGGCAAGCGCAGCGCAGCCCGGGGTTTGCGCAGTTTATGGAGTGAGCCCTGGAAGGGCGACAGATATTTCTGTCGCCCTTCCAGGGCTATTGAATTGACGGCTTGCCTTACCCCGGGCTGCGCTGCGCTTGCCCGGGGCTACTGTCTCTTGCCCCTTCGGGGCGAGGCAGCCCGATGCGCCCTTCGGGGCGAGCCAGCTTGGTGGCCCCTAGAGAGTGCTTCCTCAGGGCATTCGCAATCGGGTGGTGCATGTAAGCTCCGAATTCATACAGGTCTTACTTCCCTCGTGTCGTTCGTGGGTGAAATCCTGAAGGGAGGCGGCTATGCTGCCCGAATTTGAATTCCTAAGACCGCATTCGTTGCCGGAAGCGCTGGCGATGCTGGCCGATCAGGCTCCAGATGTAATGCCATTAGCCGGCGGCACCAACATAATTGTCGAACTTCGCGACGGGCACAGCTCTCCGAAAAAGTTGATGGACGTAGGCAGGCTGCCCGAGTTGAACGGCATCGGCCGCAAGGGTGAATACATCGTTATCGGCGGGGGCACGACTATCACCTCATTGTTGACCCACCCGCTGATTGCGCAGCACGGCCGAGCTCTTCAGGAAGCGGCGTCCATGCTCGGCAACCCGTTCGTGCGCAACCGTGCGACGGTAGCGGGCAACCTGGCCAACGCCTCACCTGCTGCCGACACGGCCCCGCCGCTCCTTGCACTCGGCGCGGAGGTCGAGTTGGTGAGTGTCAAGGGAGCACGCTGGGTTTCCCTGGACAAGTTCATGGTCAGCGTGAACAAGACCCTGTTAGAACCGAACGAACTGCTTACGTCCGTCCGCTGGCCCGTGCCAGATGCCCGCAGCGAGGCATGCTTTTACAAGATCGGGCTGCGCAAAGCGGATGCCTGCTCGGTGATCAACGCCGCTGCCATGGTGATCTGGGATGAAAGCGATTATTGCCGGCAGGCTCGCATAGCGATAGGCGCGGCCGCGCCCCGGCCAGTGCGCGCACACGCGGCCGAAGCGGCTTTGCTGGGCCAGCCGCTCACGAAGGATGTGATCGAAGGCGCTGCGCGTATGGCGGTCCAGGCCACGGAGCCGATTGACGACATTCGCGGCACAGCGGCCTATCGCCGGCGCATGGCGGAATTGATGGTGCGCCGTCTGCTGACCCGGATCGTCGAGAGCCGGGCGGCCAGGAGGGAATCATGAAGCCGGAAACTATCACTCTGAACGTCAATGGGTGCGCACATCAGGTCGCGCTCGCGCCCAACGTGACCCTGCTGACGGCGCTACGCGACCTTGGATATACCGATGTCAAATGCGGCTGCGAAAAGGGCGATTGCGGCGCGTGCGCTGTCCTGCTGGCGATGCCGGGGGCAGAGCGCGCCGAGGCAGTCAACAGCTGTCTCGTCTTGGCCTGGCAGGTTGATGGCGCCCGCATCACTACTGTGGCTGGACTAGGGACCGCCGAACGGCCTCATCCTCTGCAGGCCGCCTTTGCGGATGCAGGCGCAATCCAGTGCGGGTACTGCAGCCCCGGATTCATCATCGCAGCCAAAGCGCTTCTGGATCGCAACCCGCATCCGACCGAGCGCGAGATTCGCGAAGCCGTCGAAGGCAACCTTTGCCGCTGCACGGGGTATGGCCACATCATCGAAGCGATACAAATCGCTGCAGACAAGCTCTTGGCAGGGAAGGGAGGTGTTCAATGAGCAGGTACACCGCCAAACCTCTCCCGCCCACTAATCTTCCCAAGCTGCGCCAGATTGGCAAACCGCTGCGCCGTGTTGACGCAATGGGCAAAGCGGTCGGTTCGACGATTTACGCGGGCGATTTTTCCATGCCGCGGATGTTGCATGCCAAAGTATTTCGGAGCACTCAGTCATCGGCGTTGATCAAGCGTCTAGATGCAAGCAAGGCGAGAGCTTTGCCCGGCGTGGTCTGCGTTCTGACCGCGGCGGATGTTTCCAATCCCAAGCTGACCTCCGACATGCCCGGCCAGACCGGACAAAAGCAGCGCGCGGGTTCCGATGTGCCGGTACTGGCGTCTGAACGTGTGCGATTTTACGGTGAACCGATCGCCCTCATTGCCGCCGAAACCCTGGATATCGCCGAACGCGCCCTGAAGTTGATGGACGTCGATTATGAACCGCTGCCGGGCGTGTACGATCCGCTCGAGGCGATGAAGCCCGGCGCTCCCGTGGTCACTCCGCCCGATAATGTCGTCGGGCGGTGGCAGATGCGCAAGGGGAACGCGGATGCCGGCTTTGCGGAAGCCGATCTGATCGTCGAAAACAATTTTCGCGTGCCGCATCAGGAACACGCGTACCTCGAGCCGGAAGCAGGAGTCGCCTGGACCGACGAACGCGGCGTGATCACCATCCGCGTCTCAACACAGGTCGTGGAGCATTTTCGCAGCATTGCCCGGGCCGTGGGCGTCGCGCAAAACAAAATTCGTATCCAAGGCACAATGGTCGGCGGCGGGTTTGGCGGCAAAGAGGACATCACGGTCGAAATCTATCTGGCGCTGCTTGCCAAGCACACCAACCGGCCCGTGAGATTGGTCTACACGCGTGAGGAATCGATCTTTGGGCACTCCAAGCGCCATCCTTATGTCATCAATCATCGCACCGGTGTCAAAAAGAGCGGACGCATCACGGCAGCCGAGATCGAGATCATTTCAGATTCCGGCGCGTATCCTTATCTCAGTCCGTACGTCTTGCTCTATACCGCGGTGATGTCGACTGGCCCGTATCGCGTGGACAACTTGCGCGTGAACGCCGCCGCGATCGCCACGAACAATCCGTATACCAGCGCATTTCGCGGCTTTGGCGGCCCGCAGGCCTGCTTTGCCTACGAGCAGCAGATGGACGCGATCGCCGAAAAACTCGGGATGGATCCTCTCGAGCTGCGCAAGGTCAATTATCTGCACACCGGAGACACTACCGCGACCGGGCAGCCGATCGATACCGCTGCGTGGCTGGAGGAGACGGCTACGCGTGCCATGGAAGCGTTGGGCGAGAAGACACCGGATCATGGCGCGATCAAGGTGGGACAAGGTTTCTCTTCGTACTTCCAGAGCTATGGCCGCATCATGTGGCTGCATGACACCTCGCAATCCTGGGTCGGCGTCGAGATGGACGGGACAGTGACAGTGCGCGCCGGCGTTCCGGATTTGGGAGCAGGGCAAGCGAACAGCCTGTGCCAGATTGCCGCGGAAGTGCTGGGCGTGCCGCTGGAGCGCATCTCGATTTACTGCACCGACTCGGCGATCACGCCGCTTTCAGGCACTTCGACGGCCACGCGGCAACTGTACATGTCGGGCAACGCCACGCTTCAGGCGGCAACAAACGTGCGCAAGGGCCTGCTCGAGCGCGCCTCCAAACATTTCGAGGAGCCGATCGATAACCTCGATCTGGCGGAAGGCCGCGCGTTTGTCGTAAGCGATCCGTTACGATTCATGGAACTGGCGGACCTGGCCAAACTGTGCGCCGCCGATGGGGTGCAATTGACAAACCTGGCTATGTTCAAGGCGCCGTTCCACGATCCGATTAACCCCGAGACCGGCCAGGGCCCCGTGTTTCCGGACTTTACCTTCGGTTCGTACGCGGTAGAAGTCGCCGTGGATACCGAGACGGGCCAGATCACTGTGCTCAAAGCCGCCGCGAGCCATGATATCGGGCGTGCTATCAACCGCGCCGCGGTCGAGGGCCAGATCGCAGGCGGCGGGATGCAGGGCCTGGGTTATGCGTTGATGGAAGATCTCATCGTAAAGGACGGTGTCATCCTGACGCCATCGCTCTCCGAGTATCTCATTCCGACATGTATCGATTTTCCGACGACGAAGGTCATCGCCCTCGAATCGGGAACGGGTGTGGGACCGTTTGGTGCAAAAGGAATCGGCGAACCTTCGCTCACGCCGGCCGCGCCGGCCGTTGCCAGCGCCGTTGTGGATGCCATCGGCGTGAGAATTCATGAATTGCCATTGACCGCCGAAAGAGTGTTGGCGGCGATCGACGGATTGAAGAAGTAGCCACGAATTACACGAATTACACGAATTTGCTTTCGTGTAATTCGTGGTTGGGTCAGTTCAGATGTCGGCTTACCACTGAATTGATTTGTAAGGCTTGAAGGATCTAAAGGACGAGTTATGGAAAAGCAATACGACTTGCTTCTCGCCGGTGGCACCGTCGTCACCGGCTCAGGGATGCGTCGGGCAGACGTGGGCGTGCGCGGCAAGACGATCGCAGCCGTTGAGCCGGCCCTATCAAGGGAGGATGCGCGCGAGGTCGTGGACGCCACCGGGAAATACATCTTCCCGGGCATCATCGACGTGCACGTGCACCCGGTTTACCTGGATGACGTCGAAGCCAGCTCGCGCGTCGCAGCCTACGGCGGGACGACAACGCTGCTGCATTTCGCCTACGCTCGCACCGGGGACAGCCTGCTGCAAAAAGTGGAGGAGATGCTCAACGACGCGGCCGCACGCTCCCGGCTGGACTTTGGCTTGCATGGTGGGATGTTCGAGGCGCCCAGGCAGGTTCCGGAAATCCCGCGCGTGATGGATCTCGGCGTGCGCACGTTCAAGTTCTTTTTGACGTACCTGAAGCAAGGCTGGTACACGGACGACTATCAACTCATCAAGGCGATGGATATTCTGGCCGATCGCGGAGGCATGGCGATTGTCCACTGCGAAAACGGCGGCGCAATCGATTATCTGGAGGATAAGTACCTCAAGGGTCCGAACGCTTCGGCCAAGTACTTCAACGCTTCACGTCCAGCCGCACTCGAAGAGGAAGGCGTTTTTCGCACGATTCGTCTGGCCGAAGTCGTGGGCTGCAAGGTGTACATTCCGCACGTCACTGCCGCACGCGTGCTGCGTCCCATCCGTCAGGCGCAAGAAGAAGGGCTGCCGGTCTATGCGGAGACTTGTCCGCAATATCTCAACTTGACGCAGGACATAATCGAACAGCGTGGCGCGCTCGCCAAGATCGGCCCGCCGATTCGCTCGGCACAGGATAACAGAGCGCTGTGGGGAGGGTTGCGCGACGGAACACTTTCTGTTGTTGCTTCGGATCATGCTCCCAAGGCCAAAGATGTGAACGGCGATTTTCTGATGCAGGGCTTCGGCTCGCCGCAGATCGAAACGCTATTGCCGGTGACGTACGATGGTGGTGTAAACCGTGGACACATCAGCGTCGTCCGATTGGTGCAGGTGTTGTGTGAAAACCCCGCGCGCATCTTTGGACTGTATCCGCGCAAAGGAACGATAGGTGTCGGTTCCGACGCAGACCTCGTTGTGTTCGATCCGGCGCGGGAATTTACCATCCAGGCCGGGAACCAGCATTCGAACGTCGGGTATACGCTGTACGAAGGCCGCGCCGTGTTGGGTTGGCCGGAGATGTCTTTCCAGCGCGGCAAGCGTGTCCTATGGCAGAACGAGATTGTGGCGCAACCAGGACAGGGGCGATTCCTGCCGACTCTCGAGTCGTGTACTGAACCGCTGAAACCGTAATAGCCCCGTCTGCTCCGGAAGGGAACAGGCGAGATCAGGGAGGTGCAATTTGGGAAAGAAGCTGATGACGGGCAACGATGCTCTGGCGCTGGGCGCGTTGCACGCCGGGGTGAAGGTAGTGGCCGGCTATCCCGGCACGCCGTCTACGGGGGCGATTGCCACCCTGCTGACGATGAACCCGCCGGGCGTCCACGTCGAATGGAGCGTTAACGAAAAAGTGGCGTTCGAGGTGGCTGCGGGAGCGTCGTGGTCCGGCCAGCGAGCCATGTGCACGATGAAAATGGCAGGCGTCAACGTCGCATTCGACTCTCTGATCTCCATTGCCTACTCCGGCATCGTGGGTGGGCTCGTGATCTACGTGGCCGACGATCCTGGCGTGAGCGCCGGTATGGCGGAACAGGATTCGCGCGGTTTTGCGATCATGTCTGACCTGCCCATGCTCGATCCATCGTCTCCGGACGAAATCTATCGGCTGACCCAGACCGCATTTGATCTCTCCGAAAAGACATGTTCGCCTGTGTTTGTCCGCCTAGTGACGGCCAACTGCAGTTCATATGCCGTCGTCAATGTGAACGATGACCCGCCGTTCTGGCCGGAACGAAAGCCGGTGCTTCTCCACGACATCAACAAATTCACCAAGGCAGGCTCGGCGATCTGCATGACCCAGCACCGCGATCTGATTGCACGGCTGCAGAAGGCAGGCGAATGGATCGCAGAGGCAGGCCTGAATCCGCTGAGATTGGGAAAGTCGGGCGGGTTGGGAATTGTTGTGGGCGGCATGGTCGACTCGTACGTGGAGGAAGGGTTCGAAATTGCCTCGGGCTTTGGTTTTGTTTTAAGTGACGCGTCCCTCCTGCAGCTCAAGGCCGTCCATCCGTTTCCGGCCGATCAGGTGCAGACTCTCTTGCACCACTGCAACACGATCTTGGTGCTGGAGGAACTCGAGCCGCACATCGAGAAAGGGATTTATGTTGAGGCGCACCGTTCGGGCTACAGAGGCAGGATCGTCGGAAAACTGGATGGTGTGTTCGAGCGCATTGGCGAATACGGCGTATCCCATGTGGTAAAGGGCATCGGGGCGGCGCTCGATCTAAAAATCCCCTCCGACCTTTTCCAGGGCAAGTCCGATGCGGAAAAGTTGGCTGCCGCGCGTCCCATCACCGTCTGCGCCGGCTGCCCGCACCGCGCCACGTTCATGGCGATCAATGCGGCCATCAAGAAAGCCGGATTCAAGAAAGACGACGTGATGGTCACGGGAGATATCGGATGCACGATCCTGGGAATGAATCCCCCGTTCAACACGGTCTCGACCGAAGTCTCCATGGGGGCCAGCCTGGGCCTGGCCCAAGGTTACGTGCGCGGCGGCGTCAAGACGCCCGTCATTGCCACAATCGGGGATTCCACGTTTTACCATGCAGGCATTCCCGGTTTGCTGAACGCGATCCAGCACCAGACGCCGCTGACGCTCGTGATTCTGGACAACGGCTGGACGGCCATGACGGGGATGCAGGTCAATCCCGGCACATGCGAACAGTTCCAACAGTCCGGCGATGCCAGGTTGGACATTGCCAAGATCGTCCCCGCACTTGGAATAGATCAGTTCTGGATTGTGAAACCTTTCGACCTGGACGAAACCACGAAGGTGATTCAGAACGCAATCAAACTTCCAGGCGTCAAGGTCGTGCTGGCGCGGGAAGAGTGCACCATGCCCGCGAGGCGGCGTGGACTGGAAGCGGGCGAAGTCAGGGTCGTCGCGGAGAACTGCAACCTGTGCAAGTTGTGTGTCATCATTACCGGTTGCCCGGCGATCACGCTCGGAGAAGATTCCATAATGATCGACAATAATCTGTGCTACGGCTGCGGCCTGTGCGCGGACACGTGCAATCTTGACGCTATTCTGGTCGAAGGAGCAACAGCATGACAAATACGCCACAGAATGCGGAACACAAAACACCGATTACGTATGACATCTACCTTGTCGGTGTCGGCGGTCAGGGTGTCCTGACCATAGGCGAACTGATTGCCGAGGCGGCGTTTCGCAAAGGCATTCCGGTTAGCTTCTATCCGACCAAGGGGATGGCTCAGCGTGGCGGGTTCGTCAAGGCGCAACTGCGGCTGGGCCGTGCAACGATCGGGCCTGCTATTCCGGAAAAGGGCGCCGACATGGTCATTGCCACGGAAGTTTCGGAAGCGCTGAAGGCAGTGCGTTACATCAAGCCGGG
>Ga0182021_10009193_pt1 | contig 11697 bp, 11 predicted proteins | sample 612E3MmetaG_FD_120493 | JGI IMG/M metagenome (GOLD analysis project Ga0182021, IMG submission 120493) | Permafrost microbial communities from Stordalen Mire, Sweden - 612E3M metaG (Illumina Assembly) | ecosystem: Environmental > Terrestrial > Soil > Wetlands > Permafrost | place: Sweden...
AGTCGTATTTATTGTTGCCCAGGGCATCTTGAACACAGTTTTCGTGAATTGGATCCAGGGCAAGTATATGCAGATACATCCAGCTATTGTCATGGTCTTGCTGGTTGTCGGCGGCTACGTTGCGGGTTTCTGGGGAACAATAAATACGACTATGGCCCATAATACCTTGTCCGGCTGTAAAGCCATTGTAACCAGTAGAATTATCAGCCCTGAAACTACGGGGCCTACTATTGGAATGAATTGGGTAACCGCCGTCACCACTGCCAGGACAGGCGCATAATCCACTTTCAAAATGGCCAGCCCGATAAATACCAGGAACCCGATAATTAAACCCAGTGTTAGCTGTGATCGCAAATACCTTCCCATATTGTTACCTATTATTGTCAGTATATTAGCCGTATGCCTGGCGGCATTAATAGGTAAATAATCATAAAAATACTTCTGGAATGATTCGTAGTCGGTCAGCACAAAGAAAAGGAAAAAAGGCATAATCAGGAAACCCATGACCGTCGGCATGCTGGCAGGAACGACCGCTAAACCACCCACAATAAAATCCTGAACGAATTTGCCAACCGCCGGTCCCGTGTTTGCTACCATGGATTCAAACTGCCCGGCAAAGGCCTGCGGGAGTGAGCCGCCAAAAACCTCTATCCATCCTGTTACATTTTCCATGCCCTGTGAGATTAATCCAGGAGCTTTGTCTATAAGTGCTCCGGAAGCAGAAACCAGTGTTGCCCCTATATATATGATGAATAGTACTAAAACCAGCGCAAATGCTATAAAGACCAATATTACAGAGATGATCCTCCGGGCTTTCTGCGCTTTGCCTTTGGGCGGCAGAATGTGTTCCAGCCGGTTGACAACTGGCATCAACATATATGCAAGTAATATGCCAACCAGGAAAGGGATCAGCACCGCCATCGAGGCGACCGTCAACCATAAGACCAATGCAATAATAATGAGAACCAGGAATAGACGTGCCAATTTATTTAAAGTGCTGCTGGAAGAAGAAAACATTTCACTAACCTCGCTTTCTCAGACAGCATAAACTGCAGCTAAAAAGCATCTTATTTAATTGTCAGGACTTCTGCTGCTAATTTGCCGCTGGCATCGCAGCAAACTTTATGAATCAGTTTCCCTAGGCATTTTTGCTCGACATCGCGTCCTTTACCCTGCCCGCCGCCTTAACCAGGGTCTCTTTTGTTTCAACTGCCTTCTCTTTTACCAGACGACGCGTCGCATCACCCGATTGCGGTGCATACAGTAACCCAATAGCTGCGCCTATCACCGCGCCAATGATTAAACCTGAAAAAAAACCTGAACTCGAATCCCTATTCATCGTCCTCCTCCTTCTTTTTAAATATGTCTTTAAACAGACTGATACCCTGGATAATGCCTTGAATCATAGTCCCAAATTGAGTGACTGGACGTATCACTTCCCTATCAGCATAATCTATCACATCACCTACCTTGGCAACGACTAAATCCGCCGATTCAAGCAATGACATCGTCCGCGTATAAAACCTATAAATTATTATGCATATAAAAATGCATGCTATCGTACCTACTAACCCCCAGATGACAATCACCAGATCACGCCATGCCGCTAAATCCATATATTGACCTCCTAACCATGTTAAATTAACCGACTAAAATACTAATCTCAGATAGTAGACACCCGACCCGCTACTTACTATCTGGAATCCTGCTCTCTCAAAAACAGTGAGCATAGGTTTATTCTCATATAAAACTTCAGCGTCAAAAGCCAGCAGACCATTTCTTTTACCCAGGTAAATAAGGTAGTCCAATAACCCCGTGCCTATCCCCATTTTCTGATCTTTGTCCCTGACAGCAAATGCGACTTCCGCACTGTGAACATCCTGCCCTATGCCGTATTGCCCAATACCAACGACCTCTTCATTTTCCTCTTTGCCTATCGTTGCCAGGATTACCAGTTCCTGCGTGTAATCTATAACAACAAATTCCTGCAGCCTTTCATGCGGCATGTCCCTCCTGACTGAGATAAATCGCCGGTACAAGCTCTGATCGGATAGCGAATAGAAGAAATCCTTGATTAAAGGCTCGTCACTGATTTTTGCCGGCCTCAGGAGAACCTGCAAACCTTTTGAGGTAGTCCTGTGCACTTCAAGAGACTCGGGATACTCGCCTCTCTTGCCGGGAACAAACGCCTGGTCCTTGTATATGATGTTCAGTTTCTTGGCCTCTTCAATGAGCCAGGCACGGAATTTGGGATGTGCAATTGCTATAAGCTCCATGGCACGCTCACGCACATTTTTTCCGTGTAAATAGGCGATCCCGTATTCAGAGACTACGTAATGAATATCTCCCCGCACCATGGTTACGCCACTCCCCTCCTGAAGATAGGGCACTATCCTTGAAACGGAGTCTTCCTGCGCTGTGGACTGTATTGTAAGTATTGTCTTGCCGTTAAGAGACAGCATGGCGCCCCGCATAAAGTCGGCCTGCCCACCTACACCACTATAAAAAGTCTTGCCAAGCGATTCCGCTGTAGCCTGCCCGGTGAGATCAATCTCAAGGGCGCTATTGATAGCTACCATATTATCATGCTGAGCAATTCTAATCGGATCATTGGTATAGTCTATAGTGCGGAACTCAATTGCAGGATTATCATCTATATAGTCGTACGTCTGCTTCTTGCCCATGCAAAAAGTCGCCACTGTTTTCCCCCGGTCAATTTTCTTTCTTGAATTATCTATGACACCGAGTTTCATTAACTCCGCGATACCGTCTGACATAAGCTCTGTATGAACACCAAGGTACTTTTTAGCTTTCAAACTCCCGAGTATCGAATTCAGACGGCTCCCATATCCGACCTGGATGGTATCGCCATCCTGAATAAGCCTGGACACATAGCCACCAATTTTGTTGGCAATTTCGTCATCTACCGGTACATTAAATTCAAGAATTGGTTCATCGTAGGGAACGATATAATCTATCTTATCAATATTCAGGAATCCGTCGCCCTGTACACGAGGCATTTGGGAATTGACCTGAGCTATTACCAGCTTAGCCTGCTTAATCGCTTCGGCAACAATGTCTACGCTGACGCCAAGACTGACAAAACCGTGCCTGTCTGGCAATGAGGTCTGAACCAGCGCTACATCCACATCAACAACACCCTTGCGGAACAGGGCCGGGACCTGAGAAAGGAAAATAGGCGTATAATCCGCTAACCCTGCATTCACCGCATTCCGCGTGTTATCCCCAATGAAAAATGAGTTATGCCTGAAATTTGACTTGAATTTTTCCTGAGTATAGGCTGCTACTCCCAGGGTCCAAACCTGCAATACCTCGGCATCAAAGAATGCTTTGGGATTGGATTCTACATATCTAACCAGAGCACTAACCAGGTACTGAGGTTCTGCGCAAGCCGTACCTATAAATATCCTGTTTCCCGGGTGAATTTTCTTAAAAATCTGACTTTCATCAGCGAACTTACCAGGATATTTTTGCTTTAGTTGGTCAAGCCATGTATTACCACCCATTTCGCCCATGCTTTCCTCCGAATTACGCTGACAACAGCATACAATTCACATTTGAATTGTATCACAGAGACAACTATTACCAGAAATAAAAAGAGACCCCGCTTAATTGCGGGGCCTCCTGAGTCATTTACACCAATTGAAACTATTTAACGGCAAGAGTCTGGGCAATCTCTTTGACAACGGCCTGTGCACTGCCGCCACCAAAAGTGTTAGCTGATGCGAAAATAATTTTGTCGCCCTTAACAGTGGCCAAGGCATACCCGTAAAGATCGTAAATGCCCATAACTTTGGCGCCTATTACGACTTCCGTAGCGGCCGTCTTGCCGTCGGCAAGAGTTGTGGCCTTTGAAGAAACGATATCGACTTTCACACCGAGACTGCTAAGTGCGGGGGCAGAATCGTAAGACGCCTTTACCGCTTTGGCAACGTCATCTGCCTTTGCAATTACACTCAGGCCGGCATTATCAGCGCCCTGGGTGCTGCTGGCAGCGACAGCATAGACCTGATCACCAGCGGCATCGACTTTTACCCATTTCATGGGATATGAGAAAGATGCGCCAGATTTATCATCAGTATACGTGCCGGACTCTCCCCATGATGCGGCTTTAGGCGTTGCGGGGGCTGCTGCCGGGGGTGGAGTAGAAGTCGGGCCTCCCGGGGGCGACGGCGGGGTAGACGGCGGAGTTATAGTTGCCGGCGGGGTAGTAGTTGCCGGCGGGGTTGTGGTCGCTGGTTTGGCTGCCGGTGCGCATGATATGGCTACTAGTGCCAGTGCCAAGACAAGGATTGCTACGATGACTAATGCTTTGTTTTTGAACACTTCCTGAGTCTCCTCCTCAATAAAATTTTATAGGTTAATCTACGATCGAATTTTCGATAATCTGAGAACTCCTCTCACCTCCTTGGTTATTCTCGACAACCCCTAGTTTTGTGGCGTTTGTAAAAATACCACCCTTTTAGCCCACACTTTTCTCCGAATTGCACTTACAACAGCGTACAATTCATATTTGAATTGTATCACAGAGACAGCTATTACGAGAAATAAAACGGGGGCACTGCGCATGCGCAGTGCCCCCTCGAGTGCTTGCCAGCTAATATTTATTTGAAGGCCAGTGTGTTGGCTATCTCTTTTACAAGCGCTTTATCACCGCTCAGAGTGTAAACGAAAAGATAGATCGAAGTGTCACCCTTAGTGGCAGCAACACAGTAGCAATAAACACCATATATTGCGACCTGTGCAGATAATTCAACCTGTGCGCCAGGTGTCTTCCCATCAGCCAAAGTGACATTTTTAGTCGAATCGATATTTGCCTTGGCATTAAACTGTTTGAAAATAGGATTGGTATCCAGACCCGCTTTTGCTCCTTTCGATAAATCTGCGGCAGCAGGGAACGCCATAACAACCAGGCTGTTAGCCGTAGTCGAGCTGTCTGCAGCAGCAGAGAAGAGATAATCTCCAGGGGGTGTAACGATCCACGATTTGGGATATTGCAGCGAAAATCCGTATTTATCGTTGGTGTACGTAGTAGCTTCATATGAGGTCTTTATTGCGGGGGCAGCAGAGGGAGCAACGGCCGGCGGCGTGGTAGCAGACGGGCCTCCCGGGGGTGTCGGCGGCGTAGACGGAGGGGTAGTTGTAGCCGGCGGGGTAGTTGTGGCCGGCGGGGTGGTGGTTGCCGGTTTGGCTGCCGGTGCGCATGACATAGCGACCACTGACAGTGCCAGGACAAGGATTGTTACGATGACTAGTACTTTGTTTTTGAACACTTCCTGGGTCTCCTCCTAAATAAATTTTTGTAGGTTGATCTACGAAAGTACCTTCGAAAACGGGAGAATTCCTCTCACCTCCTTCATTATTCTCCGCAATCCCTAGTTCTATGACGACTGTTAAAATACAATAAATAGCCGGCTAAGTCAAGTATGTATACATACAAATATGTAAGTATGTTTTGAATTAGCAGGCTGATAATGTACAATAAAAACCATAATTCCCCGTTGCTGCAATATTCCCAGATATTATGGAAGGGGCCATATTTTACAATGGGATTTAAAATCGTCATAGCTGATAGCAACGCCAATTTCATGAGCATGCTGGGGCGGGCATTGCTTGATTCTGACTATGCCCTTTATCCGGCAGAATCCAAGGAGACGGCACTGGAACAGATTGCGCAGGGTGATGTGGATGCATGCATACTGGATGTGGACCTGCCGGGCGGCATTGAAGAAGTACTACAAGCATGTATGAATGGAGCCAAGCCCATAGTTGCCATGGGCATTTCGCCGCTAAAAGAGACCGATAAGCTGGTAGAAATAATGTATTATGGTATCCCTTACGTGAAGAAATTCAATAACGAGGGCGAGGCCAAGCTAGACCATATTATTGCACGTATGAATGTACTACTGCGGACACTGCTCATCTTTAGTAAGGATGGTGAATACCAGCGCGGGGTCATAGCCGGCCTGGAAAGCAAGGGGTATAAGGTATTCACGACCCAAAGCCCTGATGACCTGATGCATACTTTCATGCTGAGCGAGCCCAAAGCCGTGCTGGTATATTTCCCTGATCCTGAGGATATCCAAGAAATCTCCAAAATCAGAAAGCTCGATAACCAATTGCCAATCGCTTTAGTATTGAATAATTCGGAAGACGAGGTGGGTGAGCTACAGAACGATAAGTCAACCCGGATACTTGGCCAGGATGAAGTATCCGACTACCTTGATAAACTGTAATAAGTTGAATTATATCGTTATCGGAACACTTACAGTAACCAGCGTGCCCCGGTCTTTTTCAGACTTGATGACCAACGATCCATTAATAAGAGAAACCCTTTCCTGCATTCCCACCAATCCCAATTTACCTGCATGAGACAGGTCCCCAACGGTCTCCGGCAATTCAAAGCCCTTTCCATTGTCATATATGGAGGCAGTCACATGGGAACCAGTAAATTCAATTTTCACCTCAGCCTTAGTAGCATGGGCATGCTTGGTCATGTTATTCAGCGCTTCCTGGACAATTCTGAAGAGTATCAATTCCACTTCGGGCAGCAATCTCTGTTCTTTACCGTTGATTTTTAATTCAATGTCAATGCCGCTTTCCTCGGATTTTTGTTTCACGAGCCATGTGACAGCCGGGAGCAGCCCGAGGTCATCAATGATGGAGGGACGCAAGTCCTGGCTGAAGCGCCTGATTCCCTGTAAAGTGACGCCCAGCCTCTGCCTGATATCGTGAAGCACCGTTTTTTGTTGTTGCGAAAGGTCAAGATTATCCCTGATAAAATTGTCCATCAGCCTGGATAGAGCAAATAAGGCCTGTGCCGTGTCATCATGCAACTCACGTGCAATCCTCTTACGCTCCTCTTCCTGTGCCCGTGTAATCTGGTTGAGGTAGAAGCGCAAATTTTTTTGCATCCTCCTCTCTCCCGTCACATCTCTTCCAATATGCTGGAAACCCACAGGCTTGTCGTCTATTGTCATCAAACTTGATGTAAGCATGAAGGTCCTGCGTTCACCATCTTTTCTCAGATTCTGCTGTTCATACGGTTGGCTAAAAGGTTCTCCGTACAGCAATTTATGCCGTACTTCCCTGGCAAGTTTTAGCATGTTCTCATCCATGAACTCCGCCACATTGCTGCCAATAAACTCATTCATAGGATAGCCGGTCAGATCTTCAGCAGCTTTATTAGCCCCGAGTATCTTTCCATCAAGATCGTGAAACCAGATTGCATCATGGGCATTTTCAAACAGGTTCCTATAATCCCTGGCCGACTTATAAAGCTGGTCTGCAATTTTTCTCGCCTCTTCGTAGAGCCTGGCATTGGTAAGCGCTGATGCTATCTGTCCGGATATGGTGCTCAACAGGTCAATCTCATCCGGTAAGAAAGTACGCGGCCGGCGCATGGCTATACAAAGGGTCCCGATAACCGCGCCTTTGGATTTCATGGGAACAATTAGCATGGGATGCATCTTGTTTCGTATGACCGCCGACCTGGTCAAGCGGGGATCACTCGATGCATCCGGCACGAGCATTACTTCGCCGGTAGCCGCAACCTGACCATTAAACCCCTCTCCCAACTTCACCTTGTCCAATTCATTGGCAGTTTCGACAGATATGCCCTCGTATGCTGTCAATATCAACTCGTTCCTCATAGGATCAATGGTATATACCAGTATTACTTCAACCTCCATCACCTCTCCCACCATCTCCACAGCCGTTTCAATCACTTTTGCTGGATCGAGATATTGACTTAGTGCGTTTGAAATAGTATTCAGCGTCGCCAGTCTCCTGGCATTAGCCCTGGCTTCCCGTATCCTGGTCTGCAACTGCTGCTGAGTATTCTCCAAGGCCGATACCGCCCTTTTATAACGACGGTCATCGCCTTCTTTAACACGTTGCCAATATAAAAATACGAACCCCGCAATGGTAACCAGGGTCACTTCAAATATCGCATCACTAACATTCCCGGAATACAGAATAGCCTGAGGCAACATGACACATAATGACGCTATTATCACTATTAATGTAGGGATTATTCCGAAGACAAGCCCTGTATAAAGGGCAATAAGTAGAAAAAGATTTCTTTCAATCGTATGCCGGCTCAAATTGAAGAGGAAAACGTCAGACCTGAAACCAGACGGCCAAATAACGTCGCGGTACAGAAAAAGAGTCACTGCCACAAATAGAGCAAGGATTATCCAAAAATGGTAACGGAGCCAAATTTTAGATGGGATCCTCATGATTAAGAGCTTCACATGTAATTATGCAGGTACTATGCAAATTTTATAGCTACGGCAATTCTTCCAGGGTAAGCCAGCCTTTTTTCAGTCCGTACACAATTGCTTCTGAACGGGAACCAACTCCCAGCTTATTAAATATGCTGCGTAAATGTGTCTGCACTGTCCGGACACTAAGAGTCAGGCTGTTGGCTATTTCCATATTACTCATTCCTGTGGCAGCCAGCCTGAGTACCTCCATTTCCCTGTCGCTTAAAACCTCGCTCGATGTCTGCGTAGAAGATCCCTCCACTGGTGCTCTCAACCTGTTAAGTACCTTCTTCATGATCTTGGGATGGAGCACCGGTTCTCCAGTCATGACCTGCCTGATTGCATCAATCAATTCCTCGCCGCTGGATTCCTTAAGAAGATATCCGGCTGCACCTGCTTCCAGCAACGCAAATACGTACTCATCATCGTCATACCCGGTTAGTACAAGTATTGCCATATTAGGATACAGAGCTTTTATCTGCTTAGTAGCCTCAATCCCATTGAGCCTGGGCATAGATACATCCATGATAATTATTTGGGGTTTCCACTTTTTAGCCAGTTCTATGGCTTCAATACCATCACTGGCCTCACCGACCACTTCAAAATCGCTCTGTGATTCCAGCAATCTCCGCGTTCCTTCCCTGACAACCTTATGATCCTCAGCAAGAAGAATTGTTATTTTATCCATCACTCTCTCCATCAACGTGTGATTATATACACAATAAATATAGCATTCAAGCCACGAAGCAGGTTATTAAGCCTAAATACTTAGGTATTTTACGTTAAATTGCGCAAAGTAACTAATTCATTCACTTCTCGCAATTTAATCGTAAAGGCGCATAAGTTTTACTTTATCGGCGATTAGGCTTTGAGGCGGATGGAATAGACATACATTTTATATATTCTTTTCACAATTGTTTTTCCCACAATTTAATGACAACAATTTACCCTTGCTTGGAGGTGATCCCTATTTCCCGCGACATAATTGAAAGGCTCAGCCAGGCATCTCACTCCGCTACTGATGAGCAAAATAATTTCTGGAAAGGCAAATCTCCTTGCTGGGAAATGTGTCATTGTCCGGCCATGATCCGTGAAGAATGTCCCTCTCCAAAATATCAGTTCTTACCCTGCTGGCAAATTGAAGGAACATATTGCAAGCTTGATGATTATGGGGAGACTGGAACCGATACAAGTATATGTGAAGTCTGCCGGGTATATAAGAAATATGGTAAGGGAGAACCGATTGAGTTGAAGTTATTCGGCAGGGGAATAGACAGCTCTCTCAAATCCCTTGAGAAGGCAGCCAAACTTTGACTGATCAATCAACGTTCCCACGTCTATTAAATAGGCCGTTAAGCTTTGACCACGAGTTCGAAAAGTACTATAATACGTGTTCGGTTCGGCTTGACGATTATATAGTCTTACCAGGGGAATAGGTTTGCGAGAGCTATTCCCCTTTTTAATGTAAATATCCTGAGCTAGGAGGATTTTATGGCAAAGTCAAAGTCAACCCCTGTATCCACAGACACCGGAAGAGGCTTCGCAGGCAAGGCATTCCAGCGTATCCAGGGAATCATTGATGACACCGGCGGCCAAGCAGGAGCGCCCATCCGCGTTTTGCAGCAGGCACAAGGCGTCGTCGGTTATCTCCCGCCAACCGTGCTCAAAACAATCTCCAGGGACTTAAAGATCCCTTTGAGTGAGTTACACGGTGTTGTTACTTTCTACAGTTTCTTTACCATGTTGCCCAAAGGAAGGCATGTCATTCAGGTATGCCTGGGCACGGCCTGCTACGTAAAGGGAGGCCAACAAATACTCGATATACTCAAGAAAGACCACGGGCTTGAACCAGAGGGGATCACCCCGGACGGAAAATTCTCCCTTGAGATCGTTCGCTGCCTGGGTTGCTGCGGGCTCGCACCGGTCATTGCCATAGGCGACGACATCCACAGGAAAGTTAAACCAGGCCAGGTAAAAGATATCTTGAGTATGTACCACTAGGAGGTATAAAGAAGTGCCTAAGATAACCTCTATTGCAGAACTAGAACAAGTTAAAAAAGCAGTCGAACCAAAACTCAAAATCCGTGCTGACGCGGATTTCAGCCATTTTAAAAATGCACCCCAGATTTGTATCCAGCAGTGTAGGGGTATGGGCTGTACCGCTGCCGGCGGCGACAAGGTGACCGAGCTATTTGAAGAACTCATTAAGAAGAAGGGCATGGAGAGCAAGCTTACCATCGTCAGGACAGGATGCCTGGGCCCTTGTGAAATGGGTCCCACCGTAATCGTAAATCCCGGTGACATCCTCTACGTCAGGGTAAAACCGGAAGATGTAAAGGAAATTTTTGAAAAACATATTATGAAAGGTGAAGTGGTAGAAAGACTGGTCTACCATGATCCTACTACCGGAAAGGCAGTGCCTGAGCGTCTGAAGATCAACTTCCTGGCAGACCAGGAATTCCGCATTCTGCATAATAACGGTATTATCGACCCGTGGAACATTGAAGAGTATATCGCCCGCGGCGGTTATGAAGCACTGGCCAAAGCCCTGTATAAAATGAAGCCTGAAGATGTCCTGGAAGAGGTCAAGAAATCAGGCCTCAGGGGCAGAGGAGGCGCAGGTTTCCCAACCGCTACAAAATGGGGATTTCTTAAAAACGCCCCGGGCACAGTGAAATACCTGGTGTGCAACGGAGACGAAGGCGACCCCGGAGCATACATGAACCGTGCAGTGCTCGAAGGTAACCCTCATTCAATTATTGAAGGTATGATACTGGGTGCCTATGCAGTAGGTAATGTAAAACAAGGTTTTGCTTATATACGTGCCGAGTACCCTCTGGCAATTGAAACTTTGAGCGCAGCTATCGCACAGGCGCGCGATTACGGCTTGCTTGGCAAGAATATACTCGGAACCGATCTTGAATTTAACCTGGACATCTTCCCGGGTGCAGGCGCTTTCGTCTGCGGCGAGGAAACAGCCCTATTGATCTCAATCGAGGGGAAACGCGGCATGCCAAGGCAGAGACCGCCGTTCCCGGCTGAAAAGGGCCTTTTCGGCAAACCAACAGCCATCAATAACGTGGAAACATGGTCTATCCTCCCACGGATACTGCGGGAAGGCGCTGACTGGTTTGCAAGCGTAGGCAGCGAGAAAAGCAAGGGCACCAAGTCCTTCAGTCTCGTAGGCAAAGTAAATAATGTAGGCCTGGTGGAAGTCCCGCTGGGAACCAGCCTAGGCAAGATAGTATTCGATATCGGAGGCGGCATCCCCAAGGGCAAGAAATACAGGGCCACGCAGGTGGGTGGACCTTCCGGCGGCGTCATCCCCATCGAACATGTTAACGTGCCGGTCGATTACGACTCGGTAACGGCGCTGGGCGCCATCATGGGTTCAGGCGGCCTGGTAGTC
>Ga0182021_10009194_pt1 | contig 11696 bp, 10 predicted proteins | sample 612E3MmetaG_FD_120493 | JGI IMG/M metagenome (GOLD analysis project Ga0182021, IMG submission 120493) | Permafrost microbial communities from Stordalen Mire, Sweden - 612E3M metaG (Illumina Assembly) | ecosystem: Environmental > Terrestrial > Soil > Wetlands > Permafrost | place: Sweden...
ATTGTCGAAAAAGTGATCTTTATTATAAAGGTAAGACCTGATCCATCTAACTGAGTCAGGATTTACAGTGTTTGGAGGAAGAATAACAGGCGGCATGTCAACGGGTAGCATTGCCTTTATCAGAAGGGCAAGCAGTGATCCTTTGTTTTTATTTATCACCTCAGTCAGGTATGCCTTCATTTTGTCTTCCTGGGTTTTACGAAGTTCTGAAAGTACCCTGATCGAATCATTATTAGATTTGTTACTCTGGATCCGGCTATCGATTCTGTTTGCATCATCCTGCATGGATACCCATTTTTTCTGATAATCAATAAAAGCACTGTTTTCATCTGAACCCGAAAACTTCAGAGTTTTGAAGTAATCCTGGTAATTACAGGTGACCGAGAAAATCTGCTTTTCTGATATGAGCATCTCGAAATACTTTCGTCCGGGAAGAACTATCATATAAATTCCCTGTGGCAGAGATTCTTTTCCGGAAAAAAGGCAGTGGCCTGTTTTGTCAAGTCTGACTGAATCTTTTAAATACTGTTTATCGCCAAGATGGTAGGCAAGATAGACTGTTGAATCGGAAAGGCCATCTATTTTAAATGAAATTCCATACCCTTTATTGGCCTGACTAATAGCCAGCCCTGAAAATATAGTCAGAAGTATGGTAATGGAAATGCTCCTCATCTGAATAAAATGAATTTTGTAATAGTACAAATTTAATGAATGCAATTTCTTTGCCAAATTATATCGGATTGTTAATTGGTAAATATGTTGTATTTTTAACCCGTAAACGTTGGACAGTACACAGAATAATGATTTCAATCCTGATCCCGGTTAATAATTATGATGTTGTTGCCCTTGTGCATAGCATGAGAGACGGACTTGAAAAAGTTCCTGAGTATTGTGAGATTCTAATAGGAGATGACGGATCCTCCGTCGATTTTCGCAATAAATATCTTCAACTTGAGGGAGCAGGTGTAAGAGTAATTGTTTCTAAGAAAAATATTGGTCGAGCTGCCATACGTAATAAATTGGCACTTGAAGCTAAGGGCGATCATCTTCTGTTTATCGATGCAGATACTATGATTCAGGGAACCGCTGAAGCGTACCTTCTAAAATGGTTGCCGATGATAAATACATCGAGGGTTATCTGTGGGGGAACATGGTATACCGAAACTGCACCGGGTGATCCTGATAAGATTCTGAGATGGAAATATGGCAGGAAGGTCGAACAGCGAAAAGCATCTGAAAGAAACAAACATCCTCATTCCGGGTTCTCGACTTTTAACGTTCTTATTGATAAGTCAGTATTCTCGAAATTGAGGTTTAATGAAGAACTTAAGCAATATGGACATGAGGATACTCTGCTTGGCTATCAGCTCAAAAAAGCAGGGATCGATGTTCTGCATATTGATAACCCACTGATTCATGAAGGAATTGAATCAAACCGGGACTTTCTCAACAAAACAAAACTAGGGATTGAAAATCTGAGTCATCTTTATGACATTGTCACTGATAAAAGAGCTTTTTCATCTGCAGTCAGGATGCTGAGAATTTATAACAGGCTCTATGATTTCAGGTTGACAAGGATACTGGCCGGAATATATATTCATTACCGCGATAAGATGGAAATCAGGCTTGATTCTGCAAATGCTTCACTTTTACTTTTCGGATTCTACAAAGTCTCTATGTTCTGCACCTTCCGTGAAATTCACAAAAGGAAACAGATTATTCCAATCTTTTAATATTCTTACGACCCTATACAACTGTCAAAACTTTATTTTTTATTATCATCAATCGTTAGATTTAAGTGCGAATATTATGCTGATAAATAAATTTAATAAGCATTCGCACAATTCAGATTGGATACTGATCTTAAAAAAGTATTTTACAGTTTAACTCAGAATCAAACATCTGTTTTAATTAAACTGATATGTCCATCATATCTTCGTTCAGCTCTCAGAACAAAATCAAATCTGTCAATCATTGTACACAAAAAAAAGTCAGTGGGAGGGGAGAATTCAATGTTATTTGGATTAAAAAATCTGCTCCCTGAACCTGTTTTCAGGTCAGCCAGCTGCTTTTGAAAGTCGGGTTTGTTTCCATTAAGTCTCTCAGCTATCAGATGTGCGCAAAGAATATCTTCTTCAGCAGTAGTTTCAGCTCTGTATCCCATAGCCACAAGAGATACGTGTTCAGGCTTAGCTGCTTCAATATATTTAACTATTGCATCAGCATTAACTAAACTACCTGAAAGAAGGACAGAAGCTTTTTTTGCATTTACTAATCCGCTTGTTCCGGCTGTTGTTGTATGAATGACTGTTTTTCCTTTAAGATTTGCTTTTAAGATTTCAGTAGGACTGTTTCCAAAGTCGAAACCTTCAATTTTCCTTTCCTCGCGTTCACCCACTAAAACAGAATTGCTATACCTTTTCTTCAATTCAAAAGCAGATTTTGGATCGCCAACAGCTATATATTGAACTGCTCCTGAATCAAATGCGTAACATGCAACTGAGAATGCCCGGAACACATCAATTATTACGACTACTCCCTGAGCCTGTTTTGCACCACTGACGAATTCAAGTATTTCAATTTTCATTCCAGGTGATAATCATGGAGTGAAAGTAATAATTATTTTTTTAATTGGTTTTCGTATATTTGATCTTAGTAGTTCTTAATAATAAACAAATTATAGTAAAATCATAGGATGGTAAACCCTGTTACCTGGATAATTGAAAAGGTTAGAAAATCGAATGACTATATCTGGCATACTCCCATTTCAGAGTTATCCAGGCGCAAACTTATGCTAATAAAGCAGGTTAGGATTGTTGTTCTAGCAGCCCGAGGATTCTCAAATGATAATGTCCAGTTAAGAGCGTCGGCATTGACATTATATTCAATTTTGTCCGTTGTACCAGTTATAGCGATTGCCTTTGCTCTGGCGAAGGGATTTGGACTTGATCAGAACTTTCACGACCTCATAATTGCAAAAACTAACGGCGAGGACAAAGACCTAATTCTTAGGCTTCTTTCAGTTGCACAGAATGCTCTTAATAAGACAAGTGGCGGATATATTGCCGGGGTAGGAGTAATTGTGTTAGTCTGGTCTTTGATGTCTTTATTAAGCCGTATCGAAGAATCTTTTAATCATATATGGCAGATAAGAATTTCACGCCCCTGGTACAGGAAATTTACTGATTATCTCACGATTATGCTGATTGCACCAGTTTTCGTTATTCTTTCGGGCAGCGCTACAGTTTTCATAAGCACACGGCTCAATGATTATATATCAAATGCGGCTATTTTGAGTTTTTTTAAACCTATTATTTCGTTTCTTATACAGTTTTCACCCTATTTTATCTGGTGGCTTACACTTACGGTTCTGTTTATTATTATGCCAAATACAAAGGTAAGATTCAGATCTGCTTTGGTTGCTGGAATTATAACAGGAACAATAATACAGATAATCCAATGGTTCTACTTTGATTTGCAGTTCGGCATTTCAAAACTCAGCACTATCTATGGAAGTTTTGCCGCAATCCCTTTGTTGATTATATTGTTGCAAAGTGGTTGGATAGTCGTTTTGCTGGGTGCGGAAATTGCTTATGCAAATCAAAATGTTTCCCGGTACGAACTCGAGTCGGAAGCATTAAATATAAGCCATCACCAGAAAAGAGCACTTTCCCTGATGGTGATGAATCTTATAATCCGGAATTTTGAAGTTGGGGAAAGACCATTGAATTCTGAGTCAATTTCTCAGAAACTCAAAATTCCTGCCAGACTTGTACGGGACATAATTCAAGATTTAAACTCAGTGAACCTAATATCTTTTGTCCATAGCGCTGATGAAAAAGAAAGATTTTTTCAACCTGCCATGGACATAAATTCAATATCAGTAAGTCTGGTTGTGGCACGGTTGGATAAAAAAGGTAAAGACCAGACAATCTTTTTAAAAAACAGCGAGTTTGACAAGGTCCATTCTATACTTGCAAAATTTGACAAGCTTATCTCAAAATCAGACTCAAATATTCTTATTAAAGATCTATAAAGCCTATTACCTCTTTCTGCTTTTCTTTTTATAATCAAGAACAAACTGGATGAAATCGGTATATGAATCCCATTTATGAAAGAAATAGTGTGGTAACGGCAGGACAATATGTTTTGTTCCTTCCTGTTTTGACCAGTACTCTTTCAGGTTTTTTGCAGGAAATACACGGTCTAACTCGCTTGTTACGGCATAATCCCATCTGAATCCGGGCTCTTTTTGTTCCATCATCCTGTTATACAACCATCTGAGCTCGTCCTGAAGTGATTTGACATTTCTGTGAGGTATCCTGTCACTATTGAGTTTATAGGTTCTTTTATCTCCAAACATACGGAGATAAAATTTTTCCATGTTCTCTTCAGTTATATTATTTAAAGTTCCTTCAAATATGTTCAATGGTATTCCATATTTATCGTCTGCCGGAATAGGCGTACCGTTCACTGCAATGGTGATATTGGGTTTTATACCTGTCTTGGGTGAAAGGTATTCTGCAGCCCATACTCCGAGGGACCAGCCAATAAGCGTAATGCGGCTATAGGTTTTCATCTCGGGTAAAACCAGTGCTTCATCTGCTGAATAATTGTAGAAAAGAATAAAATCGAAATCATCCTTGCATAATGGAACAAAAACATTTTCGTCCGTACCCCAGCCTCCGTACACAACAACAAGCTGATCATTCTTTTCCCTTCTCCTGATATAGGTCTTCATAAATAGTTATTCAAATATTTAAGATAAGAAGGACCCCCTGATTTTTCCCCTTAAAAGTAAAGTCTTCAAATATAGTCTAATTTTTATTAATGACTTAATTTTAAATAGTCGGTGTAAGTAAGAAAATGGTAACCATTATGGGTAAAAAAAAAGAGGAGAAAGGGTTGTTGTGAAAATCAGGAGCGGGCTTTATTTATTAGATAATCCCTGTGTCTACTGTCTGATAAAAGGAAAGAACCTGGTTAGCTGGCGCCAAACCGAAAGTTCCAAAATGTGAAAGTCAATGTCTGCAATACAATCCTGTTGATTCTCACATCTCAACCCTTGCTCATCTCCTCTTCTTATATAAATAGTATGAGCTTGGTATCAAATTTAAACAGAAAATAATTATAATCCAAAAGAAATTCATTGATTTTTTCAATAATTTTCATTTGATAAATTTTCGACCTGAAACATTGTAATTCTGACCTAATATTTTCGTTGATTTTATGTAACTTCAAGCTGAAAAAAGAGATGATTATCAAATATCAAATAATGATGAAAAAAATTGTAAAATATTGAGCCTCATTGCTGAAATATTGCTTAAATTTGATAATATACCTAATGAAAAGAACCAATTATGTTAGCCGAGTTAGAAAAAATACCTTATGATGATGGTGGTGGTTTCAGGGCAATCTACCTGAATGATCATGGAGGGTTCTGGCATTTTCACCCCGAATTTGAACTGATTCTGAATACAAAAAGTTACGGGACAAGGATTATTGGTGATAATGTTGAGTTGTTTGACCTTTATGATATGACATTCATTGCAGGTAATATTCCACATTGCTGGAACTACTATAAGAGCGAAGGGAAAGTGCCTGAAAACCATGGTATTGCGATTCATTTCAATATAGAATCTATTGGTGAAGCGCTTTTACGTCAACACGAAATGCATTGTATAAGAGACCTATTTATTGAAGCTGAGCGTGGTATTGCTTTTTCAGTTCAGGATGCGAGGAACGCCGAACCATATCTTATTAATATGGTAAATAGAAAAGGTATAGATAAAATGATAGAATTCTTCACTGTCCTGAAAATAATGTGCAATGCAGAAAAACGCAGACCCCTGTGCTCCGAGAATTATAAAATAGCTTATGATGAACGGGGAAACAAAAGAATGACAGACGTTTACAACTTTATCAGGGAAAATTTTTCCAGGTCTATCACCCTGGTAGAAATAAGCAGAGTAGCCAATATGAGTCCCTTCGCATTTAGCCGGTATTTCAAGAAGAACAGCGGGGCTGGATTTGTAGATTATGTGAATCAGGTCAGAACAAATAAAGCCTGTTATCTCTTACGTGAAACGGAATACCAGGTTCACCATATTGCTGTTGATTGCGGTTTTGCCAGTATCTCTAACTTTAATAAACAATTCAAAAAATCTGTAGGCATTTCGCCTAGTGATTACAGGGAACAATATAACTCATAGATTATCAAACATATCCTTCTTCTATACTGCTTAATCATTATCACAACTAATGAAGCAATAATCCTTGTTGTGAAAATTGAAAAATAATGTATTTTTGCATCCTGAAACCGGTTCCGTAGCTCATGCCGATAGCTATCGGCAGGATAGAGCAACAGCGGATGAATGGAGTAAAATAATTTATTTGGTTCCGTAGCTCAGTTGGATAGAGCAACAGCCTTCTAAGCTGTGGGTCGGGCGTTCGAGTCGCCCCGGAATCACAAAAAGACACTTACGGGTGTCTTTTTTCATCATATTCCAGTTTCTGCGCAACTGTAAATTCTTTTCCGCATTGCGTGCAACAATAGACGGTCAGGAACGCCCCTGCATAATAGATTTTTTCGAATGCAGGATGTTCGCATGGCTTATTTCCCCATTCTTCTGTAAGTTTTTGCAGACTGTAGTATTCCATACTTAATGATTTTAAATATTTTTATAAGTCACCATGCAATAGAGGCACAAACCTTACCATTGCAAGTTTTTGCTTATCGATCTTGCCGCCCTTCTTTGTAGCAAGTACGAGCTGTTGAGCAGAGGAAGGAGATCCTATTGGCATCACCAGTCTGCCATTTTCAGCCAGCTGGTCTATAAGAGGTTGTGGAATATGATCATCAGCAGCAGTCACAATTATAATGTCGTAAGGGGCATGTTCTTTCCACCCTTTATAACCATCACCAAGTTTGGTCACAATATTCTTATATCCCATCTTTGCAAGTCTTGCTGTTGCCTGTTTCTCAAGATCAGAGATAATTTCAATTGTATAAACAGTATCTACAATTTCAGCCAGCACAGCTGCCTGATAACCTGACCCTGTTCCTATTTCAAGAACCTTTTTCCATTTTGAAGGTTTGGCAATTTCAGTCATATAAGCCACAATGAATGGCTGAGAAATCGTCTGATCATGACCAATTGGCAAAGGATTATCCTCATACGCACGATCCATATATTCAGAAGGAACGAACAGGTGTCTCGGCACCTTTTCCATTGCTTTAATTATCAAGGGATTTCGTATACCTCTTTTGATAATCTGGTCATTAACCATTGCCAGCCTTAAAGATTGATACTTATCAGCCTGAAGTGATGCCAGTAAGCCAAATGTTATTAAAAGGCAAAAAATTCTCATCAGAATGTCAAAATTTGAATACGAAATATACTAAATTTTTTCAAGATCTTTTCAAATGTTAGAGCAGCAGAAAAGCCGATATTTATCTGTATCCTATAAGATGAAGAAATCCTTTCCCCATGAATTCAATAAGGTTTCCAATTGGGATAAAGTTTGATTTTGTAATAACACTTAAAATGATTATTCCAAAAAGCAATAGACTACCATATTTATATATATAATTGTAGACAATAGGAAATCTTCTTAAAGGAAGTAATAGAACGTGGGAGCCGTCGAGAGGTGGCAATGGGATCAGGTTAAACACAAATAATCCCCAGTTAATGTAAATAGCATAAAAAGTAATTTCTGTAACAATCGACACAAAGTTATTATACCCTGATGTAAACAAAGGTGCTGTAAATGTCAGAATCACTGACAGGATCATTGCAGTTAACGCATTTGAAAATGGTCCTGCAAGGGCAATTTTTATAACATCGGTTTTTGGGTTCCGGAGGTTCTGTTCATTAAACTGAACAGGTTTCGCCCAACCAAATCCGGCGATCATTAACATTATAAAGCCATATGGATCAATATGTTTCATGGGGTTGAGTGATACTCTACCCTGATCTTTTGAAGTATTATCGCCGCACCAATGTGCCACCAGCGCATGGCAATATTCATGCACTGTCAAACCAAGTATAATACCCGGCAAATATTTTAAAGTACGGGCTAAATAGATCCAGATCGAATCAAAATTCTTCATTAAGAGTGATATTGAAGGTTAGTTACCCTAAACGATTAATTAATAAATCAGACAGAAAAAACATTTACAAAATTACATATTAAAATAGTACAACCTGTATTTTAAAAAATTCCAACAGATCAAATCTATCGATTTTTCTGCTTCATCTTCGTAAAAATCTCTTACTTTACAGAAAATGATTTTTTATGAAAAAAGTATTGATTGTCATTCTTTTTTTCCTTACAATAATAAGTAAAAACCTCAATTCTCAATCTATTCAGGATACTTCAATTTATCTCATTACCTGTTCACCCGGAACAGAAACATATTCGATATACGGCCATTCTGCTATACGGGTTGTGATCTTACATCTTAATTCAGATATAATTTATAACTGGGGAGTATTTGATTTCAATACGCCAAATTTTGTCTGGAAATTTGCAAAAGGACGACTTGATTATCTTCTGGATACATCTGAATTTCAAAGATTCATGCCAGAATATTTTTACGAAAAGAGATCCGTTTTCTCTCAAAAGATTAATCTTGAATCTTCCGAAAAACGAGTTTTACTTTCACTTATTCAGGTGAATTTGTTACCGGAGAATCGATCCTATAGATATGACTTTTTCTATGATGATTGTTCCACAAGAATCAGGGACCTTATTGAAAAAGCAGTCGGTACAAAACTGATTTATCCTCCGGAAGAAAAGAGAAGGATGCCAAGTTTCCGGGATCTGGTAGGAGAGTTTCAAAAAAGTTATCCGTGGCTTAAAATGGGAGTAGACCTCATTATGGGGACGCCGGGTGAAGTCAAGGCAAATTTTCGTGATATGATGTTTCTTCCTCTATATCTTCAGAAGAACCTGACAATGGCCATTTTAAATCGTGACCACAAAATGACACCTCTTCTCAGCTCAAGAGAAACTCTCCTAGAATTTGATCCTCAGGTAGTAAAAAAAAGGTTCTATGCTACACCAATATTCATTTTTACCATTCTTTTTATCATAATTGTTGTTCTTTCAGTTTTGTTTAAAAAGGGTAGAATCATTAATATTCTTGACATATTTCTATTTGCAGTATTCTCAGTGCTATCGGTATTTATGATATTTTTTAATTTTTTTTCTGATCATCTGCAGATGAAATTGAACCTTAATCTGGTGTGGTTTAATCCTGCAGTAATTGTTTGTCTCTTATATCTTATCTTTCGAAGGAAGGGGGAAATATGGTTTAGGATCGTCTTTTTTCTTGCCTTAGTTTTTTTGCCACTGATCATTATTTTCCCTTCGGCAATTAATAGTTCATTTGTTCCTGTTATTCTTATACTAATTCTGAGAAGCTCTGCAAGAGGTAATTTTGCATGGAATCCATTTTCAGTTAATGAATAAGTTTTGACATCAAAACTGTTATACCATTTGTAAGGTTTGTGATGATCAATTGCACTATTTAACAATATTTTAACATACCTTAACTACTTCTTTCAGAATTGCAGGTTTCCTTTGCATTATAAAACTTTGAGTTATTGGCAATACGGTTAATCGTGCCCATTTTATTATATTTGTCACATTAAATTTTTCTGCAATGGAGCAAACCACAGACATCAGACTTCTAAATGAAAAAATTGAAAAAGAGAGTGCATTTGTTGACATAATCAGGATGGAAATGAATAAGGTGATAGTCGGTCAGAAACATCTGGTCGATAGCCTGATGATTGGCCTTCTGGCTAATGGACATTTACTTCTTGAGGGAGTACCTGGTCTCGCTAAAACCCTGGCAATTAAATCTCTGGCTTCAATTATTGATGCAAAATTCAGCAGGATCCAGTTCACACCCGATCTTCTCCCTGCCGATTTAATCGGCACAATGATATATAGTCAGAAAAAGGAGGAGTTTATTGTGAAAAAAGGACCGGTATTTGCAAATTTTATTCTGGCTGACGAAATAAATCGGTCTCCTGCTAAAGTTCAGAGCGCATTACTTGAAGCAATGCAGGAACGTCAGATAACGATTGGAGAGACAACCTACAAGCTAGAGGAACCGTTCCTTGTTCTGGCAACCCAGAACCCCATTGAACAGGAGGGAACATATCCATTGCCAGAAGCCCAGGTTGACAGGTTCATGCTGAAAATTCTAATTGGTTATCCGACTATGGAAGAAGAGAAGAACATTGTGAGAGAAAACCTGTCAAAAGTGTTCCCAAATGCAAATACTGTTCTTAAAGTTGAAGATATTCTGAGGGCAAAGAACACTGTAAGAGAAGTTTATATGGATGAAAAAATTGAAAATTATATTCTGAATATAGTTTTTGCAAGTCGTAACCCTGAAAAATTTGGTGTTCCCCAGTTCAGGAATATGATCTCCTATGGTGCTTCACCACGGGCATCTATCAATCTGGCTCTTGCATCAAAAGCATTTGCTTTTATAAAAAGACGTGGATATGTAATTCCTGAAGATGTCAGAGCAGTATGTGCCGATGTCATGCGTCACAGAATTGGACTAACGTACGAAGCTGAAGCTGAGAATGTTAACCAGGACCATATTATATCAGAAATATTGAATGTAACTGAAGTTCCTTAATAATTACATTATGAAGACAATTCTAGTTTCGTTATTAATTGCTATTCTTATAAGTATTAATCTTAACGGACAAAACCTGATAGGATCAAGTGAGAAAGATGTGCGTCAGTATATGGCTGATAACCGGAAAGAGATGACTTTTCAGAATTTCATAAATAATAGCACATTTAAGTACCTTAAATATACAAACAGTGATGAAACACTAACCTTACTCTTTTTTCTGAATGAGGAATCTGTTTGCAAAAGTGTAAGGCTGGTATGTGATAAAAGTCTAAAGGCTGAAGAAATTAAGGATTTCGATTCCAGGTGTAAAAGAACTGGAGATAATCAGTGGACTGAAACTAAAAACGGAAAGAACTATCTAATTGAATTGAAGGAAGAGGAGTGGTCATTTAATATTACCATAAAGCTTAATGAATAATTAATTGAGAGGTGGAAGCAACAGAACTATTAAAAAAGGTTCGGCGGATAGAGATAAAAACCAGGGGCTTAAGCAAGCATATATTTGCGGGAGAATATCATAGTGCATTCAAAGGACGCGGGATCGCTTTTAGCGAAGTGCGTGAATATCAATATGGTGATGATATCCGCAGCATAGACTGGAATGTCACGGCCCGCTTCAACCATCCGTATGTTAAAATTTACGAGGAGGAAAGGGAACTGACTGTTATGCTGCTTATGGACGTCAGTGGGTCAGGAAGCTTTGGGACTATATCTGCATTTAAACGTGATTTAATGACAGAGATAGCTGCGGTACTCTCATTCTCAGCTATTTTCAATAATGATAAAATTGGCGTTATCTTTTTTTCAGATAGAGTCGAAAAGTTTATTCCGCCACTTAAAGGACGAAAACACATACTGCGAATAATAAGAGAACTGCTTGATTTTAAACCTGAAAGCAACCGGACTAACCTCAATGAGCCTCTTCGGTATCTTACAAATGCAATAAAAAAGAGATCTACAGCTTTCATCATTTCTGATTTTTTAGTTCCGGATTTTGAAGAGGCACTGAGGATAGCGTCAAATAAGC
>Ga0182021_10009195_pt1 | contig 11696 bp, 14 predicted proteins | sample 612E3MmetaG_FD_120493 | JGI IMG/M metagenome (GOLD analysis project Ga0182021, IMG submission 120493) | Permafrost microbial communities from Stordalen Mire, Sweden - 612E3M metaG (Illumina Assembly) | ecosystem: Environmental > Terrestrial > Soil > Wetlands > Permafrost | place: Sweden...
CCGTTAGCTGCACCACATATGGAAGCCCTCATACTTCATTGTAAAGAGCAAGGAGAATCTGTCGGTGGTGTGGTTGAAACTGTGGTATTAAATCCACCTGCTGGACTTGGTGATCCTGTTTTTGAAAAACTAGATTCTGATATTGCAGGGGCACTCATGGGAATAGGCTCTGTTAAGGGAGTTGAAATTGGTATAGGATTTAAAGCTGCTGAAATTAAAGGCTCCCAAATGAACGATGAATTTTATATGGATGATGGTACAATAAAAACAAAAACCAACCATGCTGGGGGCATTCTTGGAGGTATATCAACTGGAATGCCTATTATTACTCGTATGGCTGTTAAACCCACACCATCAATATCTCAAACTCAAAAAACAGTAAATCTTGAGTCGATGGAAGATACAGAAATTAAGATTAATGGAAGGCATGATCCTTGTATCTGTCCAAGGATCACTCCTGTTGCAGAGGCTACGGTTTCCATAGTCATAGCAGACCACCTTATTAGGGCAGGTTTTATTGATCCGTGTAAGTTATAGTTGATTAATTAGAAATTTATCTGATATTTAAACCAGAGGGATAAGAATGGACTGGATAGTAGTTGCAAAGTGTGATGGATGTAAAGAAGAAAAAACCTACGAAGTATCAGGAAATACAGTTCCCTACTCAATTGGGGATGAAATTGAACAATGTATTTGTGGTGGACAGTTTATTGTAGATGAAATTTTAGAGGTAGGCTGAAATAGAAGAATATTATGAAATAGAATTTATGACAACATTAACATATTAAAATAAAGAAAATAAAGAAATGGAGTTATACTGTGTAGTAAGCAGTAGCTGCTCCATATGGTGAAGATGTACTTGATGTGCTGAGATTTTTCCCACCTTTTTCTATAGAAACTGTTAGGGTTCCAGAGCCACCTTCTGTTTTGCGGGCTGAAACTGTTACAGGACCAGATACACTACCTATATTAATTGCTTGATCTCCAGTACCTGATGTGCCACGATATGGGAAGTTACCGCTTATATCAGCAGCCCAATTACCAGAATACTTTACAACAATATTAACATCACTAGAATTAGACACGTTTGAACTAGAATTGGTTGAATTAGACATGTTTGAACTGGAATTGGCTGAATTATTCGAGTTATTATTTGAAGTACATCCAGATATCACTACAACTAAACAAACAAGAGCTAGTAGCCCTAATTGCATTCTTTTAGACAACTTCATTATTAATACCCCATATTAATAAGTTAATATAAAATTTAGCTTTCATACATAATAATTTTTCGATTCATCATTTTAAATTTAGTGAAATATGGAATTTCTAATAATTAATATGCAATAAGCAATGTTTAGATAATATCTACTGCTCTAGTTATGTTACCCGAGGATATATGTCCCGTTTAACATAAGAGGTTGAATCGATAATATAATACCAAATTTTGGACTGATATATTTAGTGTATGTTGTTTCAGTGAAATTCAAGTGCTAGATCGGTAAATAAAGATATTAAATCATATTTCTTTTCATTTATAGTTTATCTCTATTCCATTCTTTAAAAACACCAGGGTTATAAAGAATCCTTAATCCCGTAGTTAATAGCCATAAACCAACTAAAACTCCTAAAAGCCATGGGTAAATAGTTAAGAATAGTCCTACAAATAGAATTATTATACCATGATAATGTCTTTAACTCCACAACGATTATCTCCAGACTTTGAAAGAACTCTAATAATACCGGTGATTATCAAAAACAGACCAATTACCCAAATTATGAAACCTATTACCCATGCAAACAATGTGGGGTTGAATATGAATACAATTCCTAAAATCAGGGCAATGATACCCAATATTAACACAGAAATTCCCAAAGTAGCACCTTTAATTTCGCCCATTTCAGATATTCCGGCTAATATAAGACCAATACCCAGCATAAGGACTAAAAATCCAGAAATAACTGCAAATGGGACTAATCCTAAGATTGGGAAAGCTATTACAATTAATCCAAGAATAATCAAAATCAATGCAATACCCATTTTTTACATATAATTTACCTCCATTTTTTCACTAAAAAAATTTAAATATAAATTTATACTTTATATTTAACAAATTTTACCTTTCTTATCAGTATTTTCAGAATGATGGTTATGCAATTTCTATGATTGTTATAACAAATTTGATTATATATTTTAAATATATATTAAATGGGTGATTGAAAATGGTTAGTCTAACAATTAAGGTTTTATCTATTGTGATTTTATTTATTATCGTATTTAGCATTGATTTTTTATTCTTTAGGCATTTATTCTGGCAACGTCTAATAGTCAATATTGGAATTGTTTTAGTGTTTTTTGTGATATTTTATAAATATATTAATAAATGATTTTTTTTTATGGGTTAATTTAGAAATTAAAGGAATATAATAATTAATTATTTTAGTAGTGTTAGAGATATTTTTTGATTTTTAAACCTGAATTATAAGATTTTTAGGTTAATATGGAATAATAATGTTAATTTCAACGAAAAAAGAGAAAAAAATAAGAAATTAAAGTGTTCTAAGGATAAATAAAAGATTATCCTCCTGACATTAGGCTAACAAGACCACCAATGATTAGTAATATTGCTGCTATCCAAGCATATATATATATATAAATGCTGGAATTAACACAATGACGATTGCAATAATAATACCAAGTACCAACATCGCACCACCACTCATTTGTGCAGTTCCATTACTTCACCCCCAATTTTTGATATCTATTGCCTTAACTTATTCATTTCCAATTATTATTTTGATTTTGAGTTATTAAATATTTTACGATTTTAAATTAAAGGGTTAAAAATTTTAAATATTGGTAAAGGTTAATACCTTATGAGAGTTTTTAGTGTAAATTACATCAATTAAATAATTAATCTTTCTGGGATCCTGATATTAGGATTATTCCTATTGCAAATGAAATAAATGCTCCAGGTATATAAAAATAATACAATAAACTAATGATCAATATAATTACACCTATTATGCAAAATATAATTCCTAATCCCAACTTCAGCTTACTTCTCATGTTATCGTTGTATTAAGATTTTTTTTATTTAAATTTTAATTTTCAACCCTAATAATAAATATTTATTAAGAATAATAATAAATTGATCTGAGACTTAATTTAATTCTAAATTCTGTAAAGATATGCATAAAAAGTACATAAGATGTGATATAATGGACTATGATGGGATTTTAATTGAGTTGAATTTTTTAATCGAAAGATTAGATGGCGTGATGGACATAATGATTGAATCTACTAAAGAGGTTATAGATATAGGAAATGTAAATTTTGAATTAAAAAATGTTATTAATAAATTAGATATTGTTATAGACAGCTTGGAAGATTCAAATGAAAAATTTATGCTTGAAACTGCCAAAGACCATATCACTTATGCTAGTGTAGATATATTAGACGAGGTGGATATTTTCAATAAAATTAACAGATTAGGAATAGCTAAAAGTATTCTATTAGACATTAAAACTAAATTTAATGGTGAAGTATTTTTTTAAATTTTTTATTTTCTTTTTTCTCTTTTAAATATCGTGCAATTACCTTGCTTGAGCAATCAATCAAACTATAGGATTTTAGTTGAATAATTGATACAGCTATTCATATCTCTCTTTAATAGGTTTAAAAATTATTATAGAAATCTTTATAATAGTAATTACTACCAGTTATATACATGACTTAGAGTCATACATAAAATTCTTAGTCATAAATAAGATCTAATGTCATTGTTCATAAGGTGAAATCGTATGTCACTTGGAAAATGGAAAGAAAGAGAAAAAAAACAGCGTAGAAATGATATTATTAATACTGCTAGAAAATTATTTGCTGATAGAGACTTTGATGAGGTCTCAATGGATGAAATAGCAGAAAATATGGGTCTTGGTAAGAGTACACTTTATCTTTATTTTAAAAATAAAGAAGCATTGTACTTTGCCATAGAGTTACGTGGTATTCAAATTTGGGTTGAAATGGTTAAAAATGAGGTAAAAAAAGGAAATAATGGTTTAGAAAAGTTAATATTATATATAAATGCAACCAGGAAGTTTTCTAATAAATATCCAAATTGTTTAAGGATGTTGTATTCTCCTACAAATAATAAAAAACAATTTGATATGAATAAACTGAACACTAGTGAAGAATTCCAAGAAGTAAGAGGATTGTTTAAAGAACTAATGTTCATAGGAATAGATTCGATACAAACAGGAATAAATAATGGTGAAATCAGGCCAGATGTTGATCCTGTGGAAGCAATTATCCTCCTATCAGTGATCATCAATGGTATGGTGAATATGGGGAGCTGGAGTAAAGAAATATTGGAAAGCAAAGGAATTGATGAACAGAAATTCACAAATGCTGCAGGAGATTTATTTCTACATATGTTGTCAAATAATATTAAATGAGTAAAGATTAAGGCAAAAATGAATAAATAGAGGTGTTAATTATGGAATATAATGAATTAGGAGAACAATTGATTGATTTTTTAAAATTGGAAAATGAACCAGTAGCTATAAAATGGTCTGTAAAAGAGCCAAAAAATGTTGAAAAGGAAGAATGTAAATCAAGTTTTTGCACAAAGCTTGAAAAAGCTATGAAAGGCAAAATGTTTTATTCAACATTAGAAGAAGAGGGATGTATGGGTGGTGCAAGGTATTCTGGACTTAAAGATATGCGTGAATACCCTGCAAATGTACAAAGCGGTGCATTTATGGTTCCAAGGGGTTTATATAAGGACATTCCTGCAGTGCAGCGTTCAAGGAAAAATGAAACATACATAAACCCTGGCATTTTTAATGCAATTATTTTCACTCCTTTAAATAAGGCAGAGTTTGAACCAGATGTGATATTTATGGTTTGTAATGCGAAACAGGGGATGGAAATACTTCATGCAAATGCGTATGACTCAGGAGAACATGGGCTGGGTGCTGACGCAGTTCCTGTATGCAGTTCAATGGCTGCAACTCCTTATATGACCGGAAAAGTCACTTATGGTTTCGGTGATGTTGCAGCAAGGAAAAACATGGATATTAATCAAGAAGATATTATGGTTAGTATTCCTGGAAGCAATTTGTCTCGAATAGTTTCTAATTTAGGAGAGATGCGAACTAAAATGTTCTTTAAGGAATAATGATTTTTTAATTAATTATTATTCTTTGGAAAATCAATAAAATGAATTTAAATCCATCAGCGAATCTTTAAAAATATTGAGATAGTATCTGTAAAAATTGACCATAAATGATAACTATGAATAATGAAAGCCATTATGAACTTGCTAAAGATCAAATAAATTTAGTTATGTTGGGATTAATGTTAGGGCTGCTTGTAGCTGCTTTTGATTATTCAATAATGGCAACAGCTATGCCCAATGTTATTAAAAGTTTACATGGTATGGGATATTATGTATGGCCATTTACATCTTACATGTTGTTTTCAACTATTGCAATAATCCTTTTTGGTAAATTATCAGATATTTACGGTAGAAAACATGTTTTAATTGCAGGGATCATCATATTTGTTATAACTTCGGTCATGTGTGGTTTTGCAACCAATATGTTTGAACTGATTATATTTAGAGGACTTCAAGGAATTGGTGGTGGAATTTTAATATCCCTCCCATTTATTGTGGTTGGAGAAATTTTCAGCCCCCTGGAACGAGCTAAATATATGGGAATACTTGCATCAGTATTTGGGCTTGCAGATGTTTTGGGACCAATTCTTGGAGGTGTAATTACAGATACTTTTGGCTGGAGATGGGTGTTTTTTATTAATGTTCCAGTTGGGATGGCTGCCATTACCATGATTCTTTATTCGCTTCCAAACTTCAAATTGCCTGATGTTAAAAATGTCATTGATTATTCAGGAATCATAACCTTTACATTAGCTTTAAGTTCTATGTTCCTTGCAATAACACTTGCAGGAGATCTAAATAAATATCCATTAGCTGAGATAGCTGGACTCCTTGTGTTTTCAGTAGTAATGTTTACTTTATTTGTATTGACTGAAAAAAAAGCTTTAGAACCTATTTTGCCATTAAGTCTTTTTAAAAATTCAATATTCAATATATCATCATTAGAAAGTTTTCTAGCAAGTGCATTGATGTTTTGTGGGATAATTTACGTCCCATTATTTGCACAGGGAGTTTTAGGCATGAGTGCTACAAATTCAGGGATCATTATGATTCCTATGCTTTTAAGTCTTACAATAACATCAATAATCACTGGAATAATCATATCAAAGACAGGGAGATATGAAAATCTGGTTATTGTCGAATTTATTATTACTGGAATAGGAGTTGCGCTTCTTTCTACAATGAATGCGAATACACCATATTATCTGTTGTTAACTTATTCAACTGTCTTGGGTATTGGTTCAGGAATGGCCTACAATATTTTCAATGTAGCAGTTCAGAATGCATTTACAATACAGAAAATAGGTATTGTAACAGCTTCTATGCGGTTTTTTAGAAATATAGGTATTATAGTATTCGTTCCAATATTTGGATTTATAATGAATTTCACTTTGGGAAGTTCAACTGCGGTTGCTTTGAGTAAAACTCAAGCTTTGGTATTTTCTATCCAGAATATTTTTATTGTAGCTATTTTATTAGCGTTTGTAGGGTTCGTTGTTGCGTTTTTCCTTAAAGAAACACCTTTAGGTGGATATATCCCTGTAAATCAAGAAGAAGTTTATGAAGAGAGGATAGAAAAGGCGAAATAACGTTTTTTATTGATTTTAGTCCAATGATCAAATGGATTAAAATTTTCTTGGATTTTGTTTATTACAATAACATTAATTAAAGATTTATAAATTTTATTTAATAAATAAGTCCATATTAAACATCCCTATTCTTCCCCTAAACCAAGGATAGCTTCTTTTATTAAAAACTTTAAATCCAATTTTCTCATACAGCCTTTTAGCGCCTAAATTGTCCAGCGCAACATCCAAAACTACCCTTTCACATCCTTTTTTGCGTGCCAGATTTATTCCTTGGTCCAGTATTAAACTACCCACTCCTTGCCTTCGGAATTCTTCATCTACTGCTACACCAGCCAAGTAAAAATCACTTTTTTCTAGGTGAGACAAGATCAAACTATCTTTTAAATCTATAAGTAAAAATCGAAAAGCATCGATAAGATTTAAATTTTTAAAATGAAACTTCAATTCTTCTAATATATGATGATTCCCCATAAAATACAGAAGGATACCGATAACCAACTCATTTTGGGTTACAACATAGATGTGTTCATGACCCAAATTGTTATTTCCCAACTTTATAAGTTTTTCAAGGATTTGTGTAGTGTTAGATTTATTTCGATAAAAAAAATTGAATATATCCCGATCTGTTTCGTATAACAACTCAGCAACTTTATGAGAGCTGTGTTTTTTAAGATCCAATTTTTCAAACTTCATTTTACCCACTTATTTTAAATGATTTTTATACAATTATTCTTATTTTTCTAAATATATTGCTTAAATATGAAATATTTTGACATTAGATCATAATAGCCGAAAAAATATCAATATTATAATTCTCTTTGATTAAAAAAAGAAATTGTTAAAAATTAAAAAATTGAAAGAAAAAAATAATTTCATTTTTTCTTTCTAGCTCACGTGAATAATAGGCTATGATGCATTTCTCTTCTTTTAAATTCATAATTACCAATCCTCACTTTTTTTACTTATTACATAGATTGAAATGATAATTATTTTACATTGGGAATTGATTTATACTGAGATTATTCCCGAATAAAATTTGTGTAGACAGTTTCTTCCAAGAGTGGGAGCTGAACACCAGCCTTTGTGCCAGCATCTTTGCACTTTAAAAACCAGGCCATATTCCTTGCAAGCACGCGCATGGTCTGTAACCCTTCCAAATCTTTTTTCAGATCTGGTTTTGCTCCATGAACCATGTTACAGTAGCGGGAAGAAATAATGGGCATCTGTGAGATGATGAAATACTTATTAAGCTGATCAAAAGTGGCAGTAGTTCCTGCTCTCCTTGCAGAAATAACTGTTGCCGCTGGTTTCAGATAAAAAGACTGTCTACCTCCTACTAAAGCAGCATAGAAAACACGATCCATAAAAGACGTAATAGCCCCGCCTGCTGCAGCATAATGCATAGGAGAACCGAAAATAAATCCATCAGCATCATTTGCAATGTCAAGAAAATCGTTAACACTATCATCAAAGGAACAATGTTCTAATTCAGCGCATTTCATGCAAGCAATACACCCGCAAGTGGTTTTGTCCCTATCCAGAAAATTTCTGTGTTGATGCCCTCTTCATTCTATGTCTTTTCTACCTCTTTAAGGGCAGTATATGTACAGCCTTTTTTATATGGGCTTCCATTTACCAATAATACTTTCATTCTCATTACCTCACTTTTATACAAAGAATATTTTGATTCTATCTAATTTATCATTCAATTTCAATATTTATTCATGCTTCATAAAATATATAACCCGAGTTAATTCAATACCTGTGACTTATGTTCTTCCAAACCAGTTAATTAAGAAGTTTATTATGCATAAATTGTCACAAGAATGTTATTAATATTATTTGGATATTTTATTAACTTAGACATTTTTATCATAACAGCTTAATATTCACTTGTATTAAAAAAGAGATATTAAACAAATTATTAAAGTGTGTTGCCAGTATACCCTATACCAACCAGAAGTGACAAAAAAATTTTTTGAACCTCAAAAGTTATAAAATAAATAGTTCTAATCCTCGATCTTCATTCAATCACTATATTCATCTTTACTTATTTTGATTTTTTTCGAATAGTTTTTAGGTATTTTTTGGCCTTCCACCAAGCTGTTTGGTATCCAAAACTACATTCAAAATATATCCACCAGTGGCCTTCTCTGCCCAGTAGTCTAACTCCATGCATGTCTGGGAACATTTTTACTACTCCTTCCTTTGATTTGCAGGTTATACATCCTGTTTTATGAAAGAGTTCATTAACTTTTTTATGGTGCAAATTTCTGTCCCTTTTATCTTCGGAGTTGTGTCGGCCATGATCAATTATTCCACTGCAAGCATGGCACCAACCACAAGGTGTGAAACCGGGCCATCTGTAGGGATTTTATGGTCTTCTCTCATCAAGTCTATGGCACTGCAACCGGGACTATGTAACTTTCCAGTATTGCTATTTCCAATTAAAGATCAAAGTTATCAGGAACTGGTAATACAGTTTGTATGATTTTTTTCTTAGTATGCATATATTCACCTTATTTTATCAGTAATATATTTAATGCTACAAGTATTATTATGTAATTCGTCCTATATAACTATTTCGCCTAAGGACCTTTATTTGTTTTATTAATACTAAATAGTAATTTATATATGTTAATAATGATTTTAAATACATATTATGTTTTTGTGACGGCGGCGCTTGCGCCGACGGAACTTTGCATCTTTTATTCTTAATTAAAAAAACAAGACATCTGGATTAAGTGGAATAACCACATTGAAAGAATTCATTCCAAAGGATCCATCAATACATGAAGAACTAATTAATTTTTTTATCAAAGCTTTAGAAAGTGTTAGTTAACAATTGTCCGATAACTCTAAACAGCTCAATATTATACTTGATGATGTGCAATGATCATCCGAACCTGATTTCATACTTTTAATGGATTTAATTAGGAATTTACCCCCAAATATTTTATTAACATTTTCATTTAGATTAGAAGAATCAAATAAAAAAAATTATAATCAATTGATTCAAGAATTGATACGACTTGATTATGCTGAAATACGAATAGGATCTATGAATTCAGAAGATATAAAAGAGTTTGCAACACGCAGATATAATATGAAAATCAGTGATTTAATAGCAGATTATTTAAATATGACTATAGGTGAACCACTATCATTAGTTAGTACTTTTAACATTATAACACGAGAAAATTTAGAACCAAATATTGAAAGTTTTGAAAAAATATTACCAGAAGCTCTTAATCCAGTAAAAACAATCTATTATAGTTTAGACGATAAATCTCAATCCTGGGCTAATTCCCTTTGTCAACTCTATCCCCCAATGCCATTATCGGTTATTGGGTGTATGCTTAAAGAAACAAAATTAAGCAAACTCAAAGATGAACTAGATCAAAACATTGCTTTTAGACGAATGAAAAAGAATGTTATGATTTTAGTCATTCATCATTGCGTGAATACTGTAGGGAAGAATTACCACAAATTGAAAGGATAAATATGAACTCTGAGGCTGCTGCTTGTTTAGAAAATCTCGAAAAATTAAAAGTCCTCCCTGAAAATTATTATTATTTTTCAATTCCTGAACATTTGTTTTTTGGAAATGAATATGAAAAAGCGTTTATGCCTAATCTTCAACTAGTTGTTACATTCTTAAATTCATTTGATTATAATAACGCTTTAAATGGGATTGAAAGGTTGATTATCTGTACCACAGAAACCGAAAATAAAGAAATGTAAGCATTAGTTCTTAAACTAAAGGGAGAAACTCTAGAATTTATTAATTACTATAATGAATCATTTGAAGTATATCAAAAAAGCTTGGAAGTATTTCACGAAATCAATGACCAAGAATGGGAAATTTCTATTCTTGATAGAATGGCTAGAATAAAAAAATATTAGGAGACTTTAATGAAGCTTATAAATTTTACAAGAAAGGTTTAAAGATAAATAGAGATTTGCAAGATGTCCAAACTGAAGGTAGACTACTAGGGGAAATTGCTCAATTAAATTTAGTTTTGGAAATGAAGAAGAAGCTTTAGATTATTACAAAAAAAGCATGAATATTTGCCAAAAAATAGGTGATCATGAAAGTGAAGCAGTAATATTAGCAGATGTGGGTAGTGTCATCGAGAGAAGTGGAGATTTCAATGAAGCGTTAAAATATTATGAAAGTTCGCTTGAAATTAGCCAAGAAATTAATAATAGGGAATTACAAGCTGGTATTCTTGAAAGTATGGGAACAAACAAATTGAATTCTGGGAATCTGATGAAGCATTAAAATTTTTTGATGAAAGTCTGAAAATTAGCCAAGAACTTGATAAATACAAAGAAGAAGCCTATACACTTAGACTTATGGGTTTTGCTAATGAACAAAACGAAAACTTTTCCATAGCATATGAATATTACAACAAAAGTTTAGATATGTATCTGGAAATTGGTGATTTTGAAAGTGCAGCTTCAACTGCAATGGATTTAGGAAGATATTTTGAACTACAAAATGAACATGCTTTAGCACTGAAAATTTATAATAATGCTTTAATGTTAAGTAAAGAAGTAAAAAACAAAGAATTAGAAAAATTTATTTTAAGAGCCATAGAATCAGCAGAAGAAAAATTAAGTTAAATTTAACAATATAATTTTGATTGATATTTTCGATTAATTAAAATATTTAAATGAATTAATTTTTATTTTCTTCATACTTACTAGAACAATAATATTGTTTGATAATTGAATATTGTAATGGTGGATAAAATTTGAAGCAATTAAAGTAATTTTAGTCATACTCTTAATATCAAGTACTGTGAGCATTGCCGGCTGTACAAATTCAAATAATAATCTTTCTAATACAGACTCTATTTCAAGTAATAATAACTCTTCTAACAGCCAATCAAACTTAAATAACAATCATTTAACAACC
>Ga0182021_10009197_pt1 | contig 11695 bp, 9 predicted proteins | sample 612E3MmetaG_FD_120493 | JGI IMG/M metagenome (GOLD analysis project Ga0182021, IMG submission 120493) | Permafrost microbial communities from Stordalen Mire, Sweden - 612E3M metaG (Illumina Assembly) | ecosystem: Environmental > Terrestrial > Soil > Wetlands > Permafrost | place: Sweden...
ACTTTCCGGACTTCAAGATCAAGACTTCCTACTTTCCCGACCTGAACGTCGAGGAGACTAACTTCCCCTTGAAATGCGGACAATGGCATACCGTCACCGCGTTCCCTGACTTCACGGTGCAAATTGTCGACATGTTCGAAGACTTCGACATTGCCTATTCGTATTTCCCTGGCATCCCCTAGTCCGAATCCCGGCGGTGTGGACAACCCCGTCGCGCATGCGCGATAACAAAAGCACCGTGACTGAAAAGTTCGATGTCGTGGTCCTCGGGGCCGGAATCAGTGGGCTCTGCCTTGCCCATCGCGTGGTGCGCGCGGGGCGCCAGGTGTTGGTCCTGGAATCCGCAGGCGAGCCGGGTGGATGCGTCCGCTCCCAGCGGCAACCCGACGGGTTCTGGTTCGAGATGGGGGCGCACACTCTCTATAACTCCTACGGCTCCCTGCTCGCGATCATCGACGAACTGGGCCTGGGCGACCGCATCCTGGCACGACGGCGAGCACCCTACCGCCTGTTGGTCGAGGGCAAGCTGCGCAGCATTCCCTCGCAACTGAACCTGGCTGAACTGTTCGCCTCGGCCTGGCATGCGTTCAGCGAGCGCAAGCAAGGCCGTACCGTGGCCGACTACTACGGCAAGCTGGTGGGCCGAAAGAACTGGAAGCGCGTCCTGGCGCCCCTTTTCGCCGCGGTTCCTTCGCAACCGGCCGACGACTTTCCTGCCGAGATCCTGTTCAAGAAGCGGCCGCGTCGCAAAGACGTCCCGCGCAGCTACACCTTTGCCGGGGGCATCCAGACCCTGACCGACCGGATGGCCACAAGGCCGGGCATCACCTTGCGAACCAACGCGACGGCATGTGCCCTCGCCCGTACCGAGGGCGGCTTCGTCGTCACGATCGCTGGCGGCGATCGAGTCTTGGCCCGTTGCCTGGCTCTGGCCATTCCCGCACCCGAGGCCGCGGGCTTGCTTGCCCACCTCGCACCCGAGGCCGCGACGGCCCTGGCCCGCATTGTCGTCGCAAAGATCGAGTCCGTGGGTGTCGTGGCCGAGGCACGCCACCTGCGCCTGCCGCACCTGGCGGGCATCGTGCCGGTCAACGACACGTTCTTCTCGGTGGTCACCCGTGACGTGGTTCCGGACCAACGCCTGCGTGCGTTCACCTTCCATTTCGGCGCTGGCCAGACTCTCGACCAACGCATCGACCGTATCTGCGCAGTCACCCGCCTTGACCGCGACCAGCTCGTCTGCGTCGCTACACACGCCACGTCTCTGCCGTCGCTGTCGCTCGTTCACGCAGGAATTGCGGATGAGATCGACCGTCACCTGCCTCGCAGCGGCCTCTACATCACGGGCAACTACTTCGGTGGCCTGGCCATCGAAGACTGCTCGTTGCGCTCGGCCAAGGAGGCCGACCGACTCCTGGCTGAAGCAATCTGAGACTAGCGCGAGTAGATCACGATCTCTCGACCGCCGTCCGCTGCCTTGCGTAGCACCGCGATCTTGTTTCCACCGGCGGACCACGGGCAGGAATGCTTGTCGGGCAGCGGAATCTCGCCCAGCGCGGTCACCTTGCCGCTCGTCGGTTCGAGGCTGAAGAACGCCTGCGAGTACCGTCCTGCCTCTTCCATGTTGCCCTTCTCCGGGCGGTCTGCCACCAGCGAGAACACGACCCGGTTCCCCACCTGAACCTGTTGTAGGGACAGCACATCGTATTGCTGAACCGCCAGGCCCAGCGGCCGCACCTTCTCGCCCGGCCCCACCAGGTCGAAACCGGCCTGTCCCGCAGCGAGCACGATGACGGCGTCCAAATCTGGCTTCTCGGCCCGTTTGCGGATGTAGTCGAGGAAAGTGTCGAGCTTGGGCGGCATCTTTCCCGGCCCGGTCTTGCCGGTCATCACGTCATACAGGGCGAACTGTGGGGGCTCACGCGCGTCGCTGCGACGGTTGTACGCCCCTGGCTTCTGCACCATGGCCTGCAGGTGGCTCTTGCTGAAACCAAGGAAGGTGGCGGCGGCGTCGCCCTCGATGGTCCCGCCCGGGGTCACCAGCAGCGACTTCACCGCGATCGTGCTGCCGTCCGGTCGATAGGTCTGGATGGTGGTGCGGTCGCCGTTCGGTTGTCGCTTCTGACTGTAGGTCACGAAGGCGTTGGGCGCGCGTGACAGCTCGCAGTCGTCGAACGATCCGGTCTGGCGCTTGATTCGCCCCGCGGGGTCGACGATCGCGGCCCGCCGCGACCCTTCGTTGGACACCACGAACCAGTATCCTCCCAAGCTCAGGATCTTCTCGGGAGCACCAGAGAAGTTCGCCAGATCCGTCACCCGGCCCTTGCCCCCGGGTGGTCCCACGTGCAGTTGCACGGCTCCCTTCCCGGTAAAGACGATGTACGCCAGCTTGCTGCCCCCCTGGTCCAGGGCAAAGGCATCGTGCATGGAGGCCTCGCCGGCGCTGACCCGGCCCGCCACCTTGAGCGCTTTAGGCGCAGCCACTGCATGGCCACTGGGTGCCGCCGTGGCCCCAAACACGAATGCCAGCACCGTCGGTACGGCCGAAAGCGAAACCCGGCCTTTCACTATTTTGCTTTCCACAGTCACGGATGATACCTCCACTCACAAGGCAGGGAAACATCCTCCATTTGCTGAAATGTGGCATAGGAGAATGCTTCGTTTGCCCGCGCGAAATTTTGTGAAGCGGCTTATAATCGCGGCGCGGTCAGTTCGAGGGAGGGACAGCGGCCGTGTTGCTTCGGTGGGGTAACTCGAAAGGTCGCACGTACGCATGACCAGGCTCGCATCAACCAGGGCAAAGCGTGCACAGACCCAACCGGGCTCGGAGAGACGCGCAACCCCTGTCCCGCCTTCTGGGCGCGACACGAATACCCCAAAGCCCGGGCGAGCTCCGCGCACTCCCGCACCTGTCACCGAGGCCCTCAGCCGGGCGCAGAAGCAGGAGCTTGACTGGCTCCGCAATTCTCTCTTTCAGATCGAAGCGGTGATGGATTCCATGGCGGAGGACATCTACTTCAAGGATCGCCACGGCCGCTTCACCCGTGTCAATCACGCGATGGCCACTCACCTCGGACTTTCCGAGCCGGCGCGGGCCATCGGTCGCAACGAGATGGACTTCCTGTGCCGAGATGAGGCCGAACACCGCTGCCGGGACGACGAAGAGATCGTCCGCCGGGGACGCACTCTTGTCGACGTGGAAGAGAAGTGGCACCTGCCTGGCCGCAGCGAGCGCTGGCTGTCTACCACCAAGATCCCGCTGCGCGACTCGTCCGGCGCGATCGTCGGCAGCTTTGGGATCTCGCGCGACATCACCGAGAAGAGGCGCTTCGAAGCGGAACTGGAAGAGAAAGGGTTCTATGATCCGCTGACCCAGCTTCCCAATCGCGCCATGTTCGACAAGCGCCTGGAGCGCTTGGTGACGCGGACCCGGCACCTGGGTCCGTCGAGTCCGCTGTTTGCGGTGGCCTGGATGGATCTCGATCGCTTCAAGTGCATCAACGAGAGTCTCGGGCACGGGGCGGGCGACGAGTTGCTGGTGCGGACCGCCCGGCGTATGGAGGCCTGCCTGCGTCCAGGCGACGTCCTGGCGCGGGTGGTGGGCGATCAGTTCACCATTCTGCTCGACGATCTGCACAGCGAGAGCGACGCGGTCCGCGTGGCTGAGCGCATTCAGAACGCCATGGCGCTGCCCCTGACCGTGGCAGGAACGGAAGTCTTCACCTCGGTCAGCATCGGCATTGCGCTATCCAGTTCGGGCTACGCACGCCAGGATGACATGCTTCGCGACGCCTACACCGCTCTCTACCGTGCCAAGGCCGCTGGCCGTGCCCGCCACGAAGTCTTCGACGCAGAGATGCACCGGCGCGCGGTCGACCAGTTGCAACTCGAAACCGATCTTCGACGGGCCACTGAACGACAGGAGTGGGTCGTTCACTACCAGCCGATCGTGGATTTGCAGACGCGGGGCCTGGCTGGCTTCGAAGCCCTGGCGCGCTGGCGGCACCCGGGCCGCGGCCTGCTGATGCCCGACCTCTTCATCCCCACCGCCGAGGAGACCGGGCTGATCCGGCCGCTCGGAATGTGGATTCTGCGCGAAGCGTGCCGCCAGATGCGGGACTGGCATGACAAGTTCCACTACCAGCCGCCGCTCGGCATTGCGGTGAATCTTTCGACGCGCCAGCTTGCCGATCCCGATCTACCGGAACAGGTGCGCCGCGTGCTCGACGAGACCGGGTTGGCCCCGAGCAGCCTGACCCTGGAGATCACCGAGAGCGCGTTGATGCAAAGCCTACAAGCCGGCGCGGCGGTGCTGCAGGAACTGCACGAGATGGACGTGCACTTGGATGTGGACGACTTCGGCACTGGCTATTCTTCACTGGCCTATCTGCAATCGTTCCCGGTGCAGACCCTGAAGGTCGACCGATCATTCGTCTGCTGTATGCATGCCGGCGCCCAGCAAGCCGAGATCGTACGCGCCATCGTCGGGCTGGCCCACAACCTGGGCATGGACGTGACCGCCGAGGGGGTCGAGACGCCGCAGCAGATCGAGTCGCTGCGCGCCCTCAAGTGCCGGCGCGCCCAGGGCTACTACTTCTCCCGCCCGATGCCAGCACAAGACGCCGAACGCCTCGTCGTGGAAGGCCCGCCGGCTTTCTGGGACGAACGTTCAGCCAGCGGGAGCGTCCGCACAGAATAGCCGCTCTGCTCCCTACCAACCATCGATGACGCCCGCGTCCGGGATCGACGAGGTGAGCGGTACGGTGTCGATGCCACGCGCGCCTAGTTCGGCCAACTGGAAGCGCACCCGGGCCAACGGCAGCTTGGCACTGGCGGTGTCCACCTCGATACTGTACTCGGTGTAGCCCTGGCCACTGATGCGGCTGGGTTCATCGGCATAGAGATTGTTGTCCGCCAGGAATCTCTCCACCGCGGCCGAGCATGACACCGGCACGTTGAAGAGCAGCAGGACTTTGTTTTCGGCGTTGGTCGCGCCGTAGAGATTGAGCAGGAACATGCGCAGTAACTCGTACTTCTCCGGCTGTTCGCGAATCCGGGGATTGGCCCAGATCGAGGTCCCCGATTCCATCACCTCGTCAATGATATGCAGGCCGTAGTTCTTGATTGCGCTGCCACTCTGGGTGATCTCGAGCCCCAGATCGGCCCCGCCGTTGCGCACCTTGGCCTCAGTCTTGCCCCAGGTCTCGAAAATGAGTACGCCGCTGTCGATCTTGGGCGGCGTGCTGTACTTCTGCACCGAGAAGCGCTGGAAGCGATCCAGAAGGCCCGCGTCCTTGAGCCGTGCCTGGATCCATTCGAGGGCCAGATACGGCATCTCCGCCACCGCGGTAATGAGCGGCTTGCGCCGCGCCAGCTCAGTCAAGAAACCCCGCACGCCGTCGTATTCCTTGTCCGGCCGAATGATCCCCACCAGGCGAACGCTCCCGCGCTTGAGCGACATGACCCGACGGATCTCCACTTCTTTTCCGTACTCGTAGTGCAGCTCGAGCACGCGCTCGCGGATCCAGTCGTCGCCTGCAATGGCCACGTCCAGCTCGCCGATCGCGAGCTGGGTGGCGAATTCCTGCGGCCGGCCGTCCCAGCCGTACAGGTAGTTGACCGTGGTGAACCGGCTGGGCCCACCCGTCTCGTAGCCAGCGATCTTGAAGCCGGCTTGCTCGAGCAGCTTGATGAGATTGCCGCCCCGGTTGGGATCCGCCAGCGAGCCTGCCGGCATACCGATTTTCAGAACTGTGTCGCTCATTTTGGAAGGCCCCTATCCTGCCGGCAAACCTGTCCCCTGTCACGCTCGGCGACAAGCCTCTGGCATTCGGAGCAGCGAGCACGTCTCGTGTAGGGGCGAGACGCGCCTGACCTGAAACTACTCCGAATCCCAAAAGATCCCCATGCTAGGCTGCCCCCATGCGCGCGATGGTCCGAGGCTCGGCGCTGGCGTTGATCCCTTTCCTGACGCCGGCCCTTGCTCTGGCGGGGGACGATCCCTTGCTGCGGTTCTTTCCCACCGCAGTGCAGGTGCCTGGGCTGAAGGCGACGGGCGATGCGCGCCACTGCGGCGGCGGCGAGGAGCTGACCGCGATCTACGACGGCGGCTACCAGCGCTACGTGGAGGCGGGAGTGACCGGCGCGAGCCAGCGTTTCTTCCGGCTGCAGGGCGGGACCGTGGAAGTGACCTTGCACCAGATGAAAGACCAGGCCGCTGCCCAGAAGTTTTTGGCTTCGCTGTGTAACGACATCAAGGCGCCGGTGCAAAGTCTGCCGCTCGGAAGCCTGTGCCTCAGCGAGGGCCAGGACTCCGCGTATGGTTATCTGGTGCTGGGCAAGCTGCTGGCCATGGCTTCATTTGATCGGAGCGATCCTAAGACGACGCGGGCCATCCTGCGGGCCGTCGCGGAACGAGCCGCCGGCGCGAGGCGCCTGCGGTAGCTAGGGCCGCCAGCCGGGCGGAATCAGGCGGCGATTGGCCGCATACTCTCTCATCGAGAACTCGCCCCAGATCGGCGCGAAATAGATGGCCACGACCAGCGCCAACGCGACGAAGACCAACACCGTCTTCGGCCGCTTGCGCTCCGAGAAGGCCAGCAGGCCCCCCAGGGTGAGCAGGGCGAAGGCATAGGCCGGCAGATAGTAGTGGGTGAACGAGTACTTGTTCCGGAGAATGGTCCAGGGCGCAATCATCGCAGCCCATCCCAGAAGCGTGAGCAGGATCGGCTTGCCCACCGGCTTGCCCACCAGGAACTCCTTCATTCTTGCCAGACGAGCGCGAAGGTCTCCGCCCCCGCCGGTGCCGCGCGCGACGAACTGGATGAACGACCAGAGCAGGAACAGGTCCACAGCAATCCACAGAACCGGGTTGCCGACCGAGGAAGAGTAGAACTTGTGCAGCCCGTGCGTGCTGAACTTGACCACGACCGGCTTGTAAAAAATGAGCCAGGCGTACCAGGAGGAGTTGAGCGGATTGGAGTCGCGGTTCATCTCGACGTGTTTCTTGACCAGCCCCCTGACCAGTTGCCAAAGCGACGCCAGATTGGTGGGCTCGCCCGACAGCCGAAGCGCCAGGACCCAGACCGCGGTCTGCACCACGGGAACCACCGCGAAGAGGAGCACCGACCACAATGGCACGCGGCCGACCAGAAGCATGGTCACCACGGCCGGGATGACGATGAACACCCCGCTCCACTTGACCGAGGCCGCAGCCCCGACCAGCAAGGCGGTCACCAGCACCCCGCGCCAGGTGCGAGCGCTCACCGCCGCGAGCATGCACCAGAGCAGCAGGCTGGTGAGGATTCCGTCCATGAGCCCCACGCGGGAATACGAGATGAAAAACCCGTCAGCCGCGACGAAAGCCGCTGCCATCAATCCGGCCCGCGCCGTCCGGAAGTAGGCTTTGCCCAGCCAGTACGCCAGCACCACCGACAGGATGCCGAAACACACCGCTGGAAAACGCCATCCCGCCGAGTTGTATCCGAACAGCAGGATCCCCACCGACATGAACATCTTGAACAGCGGCGGATGATCGTTCGTGTCCTTCATGCCCAGCAGGTAGTTGTGGGCGTTCGGGACGAAGAAGGGCTCGTCAAAGGTGAAGTTGGTGGGGAACCAGACTGCGCGGATGCGAAGAAAGACACCGCCCACGATCATGATGCCGAGCAGAACCGTGGTCGCCCGCTCGGTCTGTGAAGCCGATGCCCAGGCGGCCGTCACGCGCTGCCAGGCCGACCGGACCGCCTGCGCGAACTTTGCCGTGACAGCGAGGGACGTCATTGCGGAATCACGCAATCCGTGAGAATCCCGACCGGCAGGGTCTGCTTGGCCGCATCGAACTTGTCAGTCGGTGACCAGCGCAGCGACACCGACTTGAGCACGCCCACGACGTTGTAGTTGCACATGACGGTGAATCGTTCGTTCGGCAACTGCCCGCGCATGCCGGGGGAATCCCAGAGCCCTGCTGCAAGCAAAACGTCGTTCTTCACGTTGCAATAGGGGCGCAGCAGGTGAGCGTCGTCCGGCGGAGCAGGCACGCGCGGCTGGGAGTTGGCCAGGTACGCGCAGTTCAACCCCTCCACCGTAATGTTCGACGCGCAGGCCAGCTTGTTGGCGTCTTCACGAACCAGGGTCAACTCGATGAGCTGCTTGGTACCTTTGTGCAAGCCCTGCTCCGTCTGCGCGGCACTCTTGTCGTATTTCATCCAGGCGAAGATGATCCACACGCCGAACCCGATCACGAACAGAGCGAGAAGCGCACGAAGCGAAACGTCAACCTCGTTGGGCACGTAGCGCACGACCTGCACCGTCTCACGCTCCACAGCGGGTGCCGGGGCGGCCTCCGAAGCCGGAGCCGGTTCCGAGGCCGGCGCCGGGGCCGGTTCCGAAGCCGGAGCCGAGGCCGGTTCCGAAGCCGGAGCCGGAGCGGTCGGCGTGGCCGTGGCCGGGACCGGGGCCGGGACCGGTTGCGGAGCCAAAGCGGTCGGCGTGGCCGTGGTCGGGACCGTGGCCGGAGCCGGGACCGGGGCTGGCGGCCGGAGCCAGGCGGGGGTCGCAGCAGCGACCGCCCGGACCGAGCCGGAACCTGATGACGCCACCGGTGCCGGGATCGGTGCCGAGCCGGTCGCCGCAACTGGCGCCCGGACCGAGCCGGAACCTGGGGACGCCACCGGTGCCGGGACGGGCGCCGAACCTGTTGCCGGGACGGGCGCTCGAACCGCGCCGGAGCCCGGGGATGGTACTCTCGCCGGGACCGGAGCCGAGCCCGCGGCCGCAACGGGCGCTCGAACCGCGCCGGAGCCCGGGGATGGTAGTCTCGCCGGGACCGGAGCCGGGCCGGCGGCCGCGACAGGCGATCGGAGCGCGCCAGAACCCGGAGGAGGCGCAATCGGCGGAACTGGCGCTCGGACCGCGCCAGAAACAGAAGAAGGCGCCGGGCCTGGAGCCGGGACAGGCGGCAAGCCCTTGGCCGGGGCTGGCGACGGGACCGGAGCAGAAGAAGGCTGGTCTTTGCGAGGTGGTCCCCCGCTGTGGTCCGAAGAACTCATGACGGCAGATTGTTCGATCCAACCCCGTCCGTCAACCTGATCCAATCAAACCAGTGACTGAGCGCACACAGCCGCGTTGCGCCCCAAACTCGGTGTTCTCTCCTCTCCCCTCCGCGTACTCAGCGGAGGGTGGCATTCCAGACCGACGCCACTGCAATGCTCCGCTGTTTCACCACCGCGCCAATTTGGCCAGCCCGAGCGCGTGCTCGGGCCACCAGGCACCGGCGCGCGGGCCGTGGTTGCATGTGCCATCCGATTCGCCCGGCGGCTTGACCCAGAAGAACGCGTCCACCAGTGGATCGCCGGTGTTGGTGGTGGGCGGGGTGCCAAGCGCACGGCCGTCAGGGTTGCACCAGGCCGCTTCGCCCGCGGCGTCTTGCGGCGGTCCATTGCCATTCCGGCCGGTGTCGATGATGAAGTGTTTGCCCCCGAGGCGGGCCGAAATCTCGTGGCCGTAGAGAACCAAATCCCCGGTAGCGCGATAGTTCGAGGTGTTGAGCGCAAACCCTGTGGCGTCGGCGAGGCACGCCTTCTTGAGCCGATCGGCCATATCCGCCGCCGGCAGCCAGGCGTCGTGGCCCGCGTCGATGTACACCGCTGCCCCCGGCGTGGATTCCAGCGTGTGGACCGCGTAGCAGATCATGTCCAGGCGTGCCCGCTGGTCAGCCGGTGTCAGGCACCTGTCCATCAGGCCCAGCGCGTCCGGCTCCAACACCACCACGGCGCGCATCGAGCCGATGCCTTTCTTGGCGCGGTCGATCCACGTCTTGTAGTGCTCGGGCCCGATAGCGCCGCCCCTGGAGTACTGCCCGCAGTCACGGTTGGGAACGTTGTACAGCACGAACACCGGCAGCGCGTCCGAACGGGCGTGGCGGCGCACGTAGATTTCCAGGTCGTAGTCGACGCGGCCGTTCCAGTCGCCGAACCAGGCAGCCGACGGCTGTGAAGCGAGCTTGTCCATGGCCGCGGCATCCGCAGGCCGTGAACTGCGCCACACCTCGGCCTGTCGCCGGGCATTGGACATGGGTTCAACCATGAAGCAGGCCCCGGCAAACGGGTTCTCTCCCTTGTGCCGGGCCGAGGTCACCGACTGGCACGACGAGCCCGCCGCGCCAGAGGCCGGAATGGTCTTCGCTTTGGGGGGCAGAACGCAGGTGGCGCCGGCCAGAAAGACAAACGCCGCTTTCATCGTCCATGACTTCATGACGATGAAACTAGCAGGTCACACTGGGCTGGCTACGCCAGCGAAGCCGGGAGCTTGGCGAGCGCCGCCGCGCTATCGGTCTCCGCCTCGGCAAAGAATTCGGCGCGGCCCTGCGACGAAACACCCACGCCCATGTTGTAGCCCTCTTCGCCGTGCAAGTGGATGTCGAGCCCCTCGTGTTCTTGTTCGGCGCCGACTCGCAAACCGACGACCGCGTCGACCAGCTTGAGCAGCACGAACGTGCCCACCACCGCGTAGCCGATGCCAACACCCACGGCGAGTAGTTGCTTGCCAAAGAAGGCTGCGTTGCCGGTCAAAAGACCGTCTGCGCCCGCCGGATTCCACACGCGCAGAGCGAACACACCCAGCAGGATGGTACCGACTGCGCCACCTACCCCGTGAACGCCAAAGGCGTCCAGCGTGTCGTCGTATCCGAGCTTGCCCTTGAGCATGACACCGCCGTAGCACGCTAGACCCGCGGCAGCGCCGATGGCCAGCGCACCCATCGGCCCGACAAAGCCCGAGGCCGGAGTCACCGTGGCCAAGCCTGCGATGAAGCCCGAGGCAAAGCCCAAGGCCGACGCCTTGCCATAACGAAGCAGGTCCACCCCCAGCCACACCATGCCACCCATGGCCGCGGCCAGTTGCGAGTTGACCAGAGCCAGTGCCGCCACCCCCGAGGCAGCCAGCGCGCTGCCGCCGTTGAAACCGAACCAGCCAAACCAGAGCAGACCCGCGCCCAGGAGAACCATGGTCAGGTTGTGGGGCAGGATGCGCTCGCGCGGGTAGCCCAGCCGCTTGCCCAGTACCAGGGCAAAAACCAGGGCCGAGAAGCCCGAGCTGACATGCACCACGATGCCGCCTGCGAAGTCGAGCGCGCCCAGCTTCTGCAGCCAGCCGCCGTCAGCCCACAGCCAGTGAGCCAATGGATCATAGATGAGCGTGCTCCACAGCAAGGTGAAGAGGACGTAGGCCGAGAACTTGAGGCGCTCGGCAAACGCGCCCGAGATCAGCGCCGGCGTGATGATGGCGAACATCATCTGATAGGCCATGAACACCAGGTGCGGGATCGTCATGCCCGGCCGCGGCTCCAGGCCTACACCGCGCAGGAACGCGAACGACAGGCCGCCGATGACGCCGCCCTGGTCAGGCCCGAAAGCCAGCGAGTAGCCGAACGCCACCCACTGCAACGTGATGAGGCCCATGGCCACGAAGCTGTGCATGTAGGTCGACAGCACGTTCTTGGGCCGCACCAGTCCGCCATAGAAAAGGGCCAGCCCAGGCACCATCAGAAGCACGAGGGCAGTTGAAACCAGGAGCCATGCGGTATCGCCGGAATTCATGTCCGCCAGGTTGCCTATGGCAGAATTCCAAGAAAAGTCCTTGTTGCGCTGGCAAGAGAGAATTTGCCCTGCCGAGACGCCAGCGAAACCGAGACGTG
>Ga0182021_10009198_pt1 | contig 11695 bp, 9 predicted proteins | sample 612E3MmetaG_FD_120493 | JGI IMG/M metagenome (GOLD analysis project Ga0182021, IMG submission 120493) | Permafrost microbial communities from Stordalen Mire, Sweden - 612E3M metaG (Illumina Assembly) | ecosystem: Environmental > Terrestrial > Soil > Wetlands > Permafrost | place: Sweden...
AAGTCCTCGGCTGACACCCAGCTGTCGAACGTCGACGCGCTGATCAACCAGGGCGCCAATGTCCTGATCATCCTGGCCCAGGACGGGACCGCCATCAAGCCCGCCGTTGCCAAGGCCCTCGCGGCCGGCATCCCCGTCATCGCGTATGACCGCCTGATCGAAGATCCGGGCGCGTTCTACATCACCTTTGACAACGTCCTCGTCGGCAAGCTTCAGGCGCAGGCTCTCCTCGCCGTCAAGTCGTCCGGCAACTACGTCGTCATCAAGGGCAACAAGGCCGATGCCAACGCGGACTTCCTCCGCTCGGGCATGGTCCAGGCCGGTCTCCCGGATGTGGGCAAGACCGATCCGGCCGGCAAGCTCGTCAACGTCGGCGAGACCTACACCGACAACTGGGATCCGGCCAACGCTCAGAACGAGATGGCCCAATTCCTGACCGCGAACAACAACAAGATCGACATCGCCTTCGTTGAGAACGACGGCATGGCGGGTGGCGTGATCGCCGCCCTCAAGGCCCAGGGCCTGGCGGGCACCGTTCCGGTCTCCGGCCAGGACGGCGACGCAGCCGCTCTGAACCGCGTCGCTCTCGGCACCCAGACCGTGGACGTCTGGAAGGACGCCCGCATGCTGGGCGACGCCGCCGGCCAGGCTGCCATTCAGCTCTGCGCTGGTACCAAGATGGCCAGCATCACCACCGACAAGTACGGTGCGTCGGCGATCTTCAAGTCGCCGGGCGGCAATAACCTCAACTCCATCCTGCTCAAGCCGGATGCGATCACCAAGGCCAACCTCAATGACGTCCTCAGCGCCGGCTGGATCGACAAGACCACGCTCTGCCAGGGCGTGACTGCCGGAGCCGTGACGGGCTGCTAACAGCTCGACAAAGCACGTAGTCAATCTGCGCGCCCTGCACCCGGAATCCCGCGGTGCAGGGCGCGTAACATTAGGCGGAAGGTTTCTGGTTCCAGGCCAATCGCGAGGCTGACGATGACGCAGGTTACCGGAGACGCGCAGGCAGCCATCCCAGGAGCACCTCAGCCGCGGTGGGCGGCCTTGACTCGGCCGATCAGCGCTGCGGTCAAGGCTCTCCAGTCGGGCGCCAGGACGGTGGAAATCGACCTCCGGCTGGCCGGCATGATCATTGCGTTGATCGCCATCTGGATCGGCTTCGGCTATGCCTCCAATGGACTGTTCCTTACGCCGCGCAACTTCTACGACGTCTCCGTTCAGAGCGTGCCCGTGGCGATCATGGCCATGGGGATGGTCCTGGTCATCGTTTCGCGCAACATCGATCTTTCGGTCGGCTCGATCATGGGCCTCACCGCCTACATGGCCGCCATGACCCAGCGCATCTGGCTGACCGAGGACCTGCATCTCGCATATGGCTCGTGGGAGATCTGGGTCATCGCGCTCCTGGTCGCGATCGCCGTTGGCGCCGCCATCGGAGCCATCCAGGGCAGCCTGGTCGCCTACGTCGGGATCCCCGCGTTCATCGTCACCCTGGGCGGTCTCCTGATCTGGCGCGGTCTCATCTTCAAGATTCAGCAGGGCCAGACGATCGCCCCCATGGACCAGAACTTCGCCATCATCGGCGGCAATCTCTCCAGCGGAAGCGCGATTGGATCCGCCGGCGGCGCGATCGGATTCTGGCCGACCTGGATAGTCGCGATACTGATGTGCGCCGGGATCGCGTATGCGCTCATCGCCAGCCGGCGCAAACGCCGTGAGTACGGGTTCCCCGTCCGCCCGCAGTGGGCCCTGGTGACATTGATCGTGGGGGCCTCGGCGGCCATCCTGTATGGCGCCTGGGTCCTGAACAACTACCCGCTGCCGCCGCTGCTGGCCACCCAGTGGGCCAAGGCTAACGGCGTCACGGAGCCGGCCGGTGGCCTGATCATCCCGGTTGGCCTCGCCGCCCCGGTCCTGATCCTGCTCGGCGTCGGGCTGGTGATGGGCTACCTGGCCACGCGCCGGCCGTTTGGCCGCTACGTCTTCGCCATCGGCGGCAACCCCGAGGCGGCCATTCTCGCCGGTATCAACACCAAGCGGGTGATCCTCGGGACGTTCGTGCTCTTGGGCATCCTGTGCGCCCTCGCCGGGTGCATCCAGGCGTCCAGGCTCGACGCCGGCGTGACCAGCACCGGAACCGGCTACGAGCTCCTCGTGATCGCCGCGGCCGTGATCGGCGGCACGTCATTCGCCGGGGGCAGCGGCACGATCCAGGGCGCCGTCCTGGGCGCCGTCCTGATGCAGTCGCTCAAGGCCGGCATGGTCACCGTCGGCCTGGACTCGCCGATGCAGGACGTTGCGATCGGCAGCGTCCTAGTCTTCGCCGTCGGCCTCGACACCGTCCTGACGCGGCGCGCCAGGCGATAGGCCAGGAGCAACAGATGAGCATGCCAATGCCTGATCTCGAGGTAACCGCGCCAGCGCCGGTCGGCGGCACGGCATCCCTGGTCGAGCTGCGCGATATGTTCGTGGCATTCGGCGGCGTGCACGCCGTCCAGGGCGTGACCGTGGATCTGCGCGCCGGCGAGGTGGTGGGCCTGGTCGGCGGCAACGGCGCCGGCAAGACCACCCTGATGCGCGCCCTGTCCGGCGCTCGCCCGGCCGACTCCGGGGAGATCCTGATCGACGGGCGGCCCGTCTCGATCCCGAACCCGAGGGCGGCAAAGGCCCTCGGCATCGAGACCATCTACCAGAACCTTGCCCTGGCCGAGAACGTGGATGCTTCCGCCAATTTCTTCCTCGGACGCGAACTCAAGACCCGCACCGGATCGCTCGACGACGCGGCCATGGAGTCGGCCACCCGCAAGGTCATCGGGCGCCTGAACCCGCACTTCAAGAACTTCAAGACGCCCGTCATGTCGCTCTCGGGCGGCCAGAGGCAGGCCATCGCCATCGGCCGGGCCGTCCATTTCGAGGCGCGGATCCTGATCATGGACGAGCCCACCGCGGCCCTCGGTCCGGCCGAGACGGTCCAGGTTCACCAGCTGATCATGCAGCTGAAGTCCGAGGGACTCGGCATCTTCCTGATCAGCCACGACATCCACGACGTCTTCGACCTGGCCGACCGGATCAGCGTCATGCTCCACGGCAAGCTCGTCGGCACGGTCAACAAGACCGAGGTGACGACCGACGAGGTCCTGGCCATGATCATCATGGGCAAGCTGCCCACCGAAGTGACCCAGACGGACCTGGCCAGCCTCCACGAGTGACCCGCGTGTCCGGGGCATAGGCCCCTCGTCAAGGCAGCAGCCCGTCCTGCTTAGGCCCGGCGATCGCCCTCAGGCCGAATCGCCGGCCGGCGGTCCGGAGGACTCCCGGACCACGAGCGAGGGAACCAGCAGCCGAACAACCGGGGTAGTCGTGCCATCGTTGTCGATTGCCGCCCCCACTCCAACCGCGGCCATCTCGGCCCTCGGCTGCCGGACCGTCGTCAGCGCCGGGTTGGTGTACTCGGCCATGGGCAGGTCGTCGAAGCCCACGATCGACACGTCACGCGGCACCGACATCCCCATCCGATCCGCGGCGTGCAGCGCGCCGATGGCGAGCGCGTCGGTCGAGGCGAGGATGGCCGTCGGCCTGACCGGCAGCCTCATCAGCGCCTCGAACGCCGTTGCGCCACCGCCCAGGTTGTTCTTGACTTCCCGGACATAGCCGTCGGGAACCGGCAGATCCGCCTCGGCCATCAGCTCCAGGAATGCCGCCCGCCTCTCGCCGATGTCGCCCAGCAGCCGGCCTTCACTGAAGCTGCCGCCGATGAAGGCAAGACGCTCGTGTCCGAGGCCCCGAAGATGCCTCATCAAGGCCTCGATGCCGGCCCGGTTGTCGACGCCGACCGTGGAGATGCCGGACACCGGCTCGGACCCCAGCCACATACCGACAACGTTGATGTTTGTATCGCGGAGGTCCTCGAGGAGGCGCGGCTGGTCGCTGGTGTCGCCCAGCAGCAGGATGGCGTCGCAGTGCCTGGTCTCAAGGACGGCCCGCAGGGCGATGGCCTCGTCGGTTCGCCCGTGGGCATGGCCGAGAACGACGTTGTAGCCGCGCCGGCTTGCCTCGACCGAGATGGCGTCCACGGCGCCGGCGAAGAACGGGTCGGTGATCTCCCGGACTATCACCCCCAGGAGCATCGTGCGGGCCCCCCGCAGGCCCCTGGCGAGCGGATTGGGCCGGTAGCGCATCTGGCGCGCGACCTCGAGCACTCGCTCGCGCGTGGCCGGGTTGATGGGAACCACCGTCGGCGCGCCCGTCAGGACGCGCGAAACGGTGCTCTGCGAAACACCGCTGGCCCTGGCGATGTCCTGCATCGTCGGGATCCGGGTCGTGCGGGAAGACGGCATGAAAGGAGTGCCCCCGGCTTCTGCAGTCACCCTCGACCCCATCGGCCCTGGCATCGCAGGACCTCGAAGACTGCATGCAATCGAATAAAGCATACCATTGCCGGGCACCGATGACCCGCGCTGGTCGCCATCCACCCTTCGGCCACCGGCGACGCGGCCACTCGCCGGTGCGGGCCGTGAGGCTGGGCTACAGCCCCAGGACCTGCCTGACGGACTTGAGTCCCGCTACGACGTTGGTCACGTGCTCCTCCAGCGGGACGCCGACCTCCTCGGCTCCCCTGGCGAGCTGATCCCGCGGCACCTGCCGCGCGAAGCCCTTGTCCTTCATCTTCTTCGTGACGGCGTGGGAGTCCACCTCGTCGAGGCTCCGGTTCGGGCGGACAAGGGCGACCGCGATGACGAAGCCGGTCATCTCGTCGCAGGCGTAGACCGTCTTAGCCAAGAGCCTCGTTCTCGGGACGCCGGTGTGATCGCCGTGGCCGAGGACCGCCTCCACGACGGCCTCGGGGTAGCCGAGCCGGCGCAGCTCCTCGGCGCCCTTCATCGGGTGCGACTCGGGGAAACGCTCGTAGTCGAAGTCGTGGATCAGGCCGGCGATGCGCCACGTCTCGAGCTCGGGCTCGACGATGCCGAAGCGGTTCTCCGCGTACCAGGACACTGCCGCCTCGACGGCGAGCCCGTGCTTGCGCAGGGCCTCGCTCGGGGTCCACTCCTGCAGCAGGCGCCACGCGTCTTCACGGGTCGGGTTGATCATGGAAGCCTCCTCGGCGGAGCGTACCACCGGCCCCGCTCACGGCGGAGCGCCTGGCCGGCCCCAACCGTTCTCTATGGCGCCTTGGGATCGAAGTAGCGGCAGCGAGGCGCGACAGGACAGACGTCGCAGTCGGGTCGCTGGGCGTGGCACGTCCGGCGGCCGTGCGTGATCAGCGAGACGTGGGCCTCGTACATCTGCCGGGGCTCCAGCATCGCCAGGTAGTAGTCGTGGGCGGCGTCGGGATCGGCCCTCGGCGGTATCAGGCCGATGCGGTGGCTGACCCGGTGAACGTGGCGATCGACCGGCATCAGCGGCGTGCCGAACGAGAACAGCAGCACGACCGAAGCCGTCTTCTTGCCGATCCCCGGGATCGCCGCAAGCCAGTCGCGCGCCTCCAGAGGCGGCCTCTTCGCCAGGAAGTCGAGCGAGTAGCCGCCGCCGTTGGCGAGGAGGGCGCGCAGGGCGGCCTGTATTCGCGGCGCCTTCTGCGGCGCCAGGCCGCCTGGCCGGATGACCTCGATCAACTCCTCGAGCGGGGCGGCGTCCACGGCCGCCCAGTCGGGCGCGGGCAGGTCGGGCAGGCCGCGACCGCCCCAACCGGCGAAGGCGCGGGGCTCGGACGAAGCGCCGGCGGGCGCGGGAGCGGAGGGATAGGCCATCCGCAGCGAGGCGAAAGCCGCTTCCGCGTTCGTGTCCGCGCTGTTCTGCGAAAGGATGGTGAGGACCAGCTCGCCGGTCGGGTCGAGTCGACGCCGCCACTCGGGCCGGCCGTTGGCCTCGGCGAGCGTGTCGAGGACGAAGCCGATGAGCCCGGGGCGCGACTTCGCCAGGCGGCGTGCCCACGAGCGGGCCGCGGCCTCCGGGCTTGGGCGCTTCCGGCGAGCCGCTGACCGGGCCGGTGCCCTGCCGGGGCGTCCGGCTGCTCCGTTCGTCGTTTCCGCGGCGCCCTTCCGCATCGGGCTCATGCCACCGGCTCCTTCGCTGCGCTCGCATGCCGCGCTGCCCGACGAATCCGTACTCGCGGCCCGAGCTCCAGCAGGCCGGCCGCCCGGGCCGCGGCCGCCGCGACTATCGGCGCCGCGTCGGCCATTGCCTGCTCCAGGGTTACGGGGCCCGCGACGACGGGCATCACCACGGCGCCGACGGAGGCGAGGGCCGCTGCCCCTTCGGACGTGATCGAGCCACCGACGGCAAGGCACGGCACGCCTGCGGCCGTCGCCCGCCCGGCCACTCCCAGCGCCGTCTTGCCGAACGCGGTCTGGGCGTCAATTCGCCCTTCGCCGGTGATGACCAGGTCCGCGCCAGCCAGGCGCTCGTCGAAGCTCGTCTCCTCCATCACCACGTCGATGCCGGGGACCAGCTCGAGCGACCGGAGCCGCGGCGCCAGGCAGAGCAGGCCGAAGCTCGTGCCACCGGCCGCTCCCGCCCCGGGCACGTTCCGAGCCCGCACCCCGGAAGCCGCCTCCAGCAGGTCGGCGAGGCGCGCCAGCCACGCGTCGAGGATCGCCACGTCGTCGGGCCACGCCCCCTTCTGAGGCCCGTAGATGGCCGCTGCCCCGCTCTCGCCGAGGAGCGGGTTCGTGACGTCGCAGGCGATGCGCAGCTCCAGGTCCGCCAGGCGGGAATCGAGGTCCTCGAGGTCGACTGCGGCCAGGTCCGGAATCGGTCCCGGCAGCTCCGGCCCCGAGTCCCGGTACCGGGCTCCGAGAGCACGCAGCAGGCCGGCCCCGCCGTCGGTCGTGGCGCTGCCGCCCACCCCGAGAAGCACGTGTCTGACCCCCGAGTCCAGGACGGCCGCGAGTATCTCGCCCGTTCCGTCCGTGGTCGCGGCCAGCGGCGAGCGCGGCTCTCCAACGGGAAGCCTGGACAGCCCCGAGGCCTCGGCCATCTCCACGACGGCCCGGCGGCCGTCGCCGGACCGCAGCCACCTGGCCGTCAGCGGCCGTCCGAGCGCGTCGTGGGCTGGAGCCTCCTGCCACTCCCAGCCCTCGCCGGCCGCGACCGCTTCGAGCAGCCCCTCCCCGCCGTCGGCGAGCGGAGCAAGGACGATCTCGTCATCCGGTCGTGCCGCGGCCCAGCCGCTCGCCAGGGCGCGTGCCACCTCCACCGACGACAGCGATCCCTTGAACGAGTCCGGTGCGAGCAGCACGCGGAGCCGGTCGTCGCGAGCCGTCATCCGGCTGCTTCCGGGCGCGGGGATGGAGACCCTTCCCGGCGGCGCTTCTCGAGGTACTCCGGGATGCGGACCATGGGCGGCCGCTCATGGTCGGCCAGTTCGATCACCTCGAGGCTCAGCCTGCCGGGGCCGGAGCGCGGCAGTTTCATCGTCGACCCCAGGTCGGCGAACAGGCGGGTCTTCGAGCGCTCCTCCAGCCGCTTCATGATCGCCTGCAGTATCACGAAGCTCATCCTGGTCAGCCCCTCGAGGTCCTGGTTGCGATGGACCCGGCGCTCCAGGTCGACCTGGCCCAGCGCTTCGAGGCCGGCACACTGCGCCACGTCGATCAGATGGCCGATCTCCACCGCGTAGCCGGTGAAGAACGGCAGCGTCTCCAGGAGGCTCCGGCGGCCGGCATACTCCCCGGCCAGGGGTTGGATCAGGCCCGAGAGCTCCGGGAAGAAGAGGTTGATCAGGGGCCGGGCCACCAGCTCGGTCACGCGTCCGCCGCCCCCCTCCTTGAGCACGCCGCCCTCGACGATCGGACGCCTGTAGTAGCCCTTGACGTACTGGAGCCGCTCCTCGGTTATCAGCGGGCCCACGGTTCCGTAGACCATGCGAGGGTGCCAGTTGCGGACGTCGCTGTCGGCCCAGGCCACGATGTCGCCGCTCGTCTCGTAGAGGCTCTTCCAGAGCGCCTCGCCCTTGCCGCGGAAGCTGCCGTAACGGGTGAGAACCTGCTGGTGGACGGCCACCCGGGCGCCTTCGGCCGCGGCGATCTCGCGCGTCCGGTCGGTCGAATCCGAGTCCATGACGAGCAGCTCGTCCACGAGTTGATGGCGCTCCACGAGCTCCTCGCGGGCACGGCGCACGATCTCGCCGATCGTGGCCTCCTCGTTCAGGGCCGGCAGCACCAGGCTCACGCTCAGCCCCGCCTGTTGCTTCAGGGCGACCAGGCGATCGAGGTCGCGGAACTCGCGATGGTGGAAGTTGGACTCGCCGAACCAGCGATCGACCAGCAGCGGAAGAGCCCGGGATTCGTTGGCGGCACGCTCGGCGGCCGCCAGCGTCTCGGCCCGCTGCTCGAGCTTCTCGAAGGTCTCGCGACCTATCTCCTCGCGCGTCTTGACGATGATGACCGTTCCCGTTGCGCCGGCCACGATGGCTTCCGGGAGCGCCCCGAAGAGGAACGTCTCGCCCGCGCTGGCCCCGGGGCCCGCCGATGCGCCCATCACCACGGCATCGGCCGACTCGGCCTCGCGCAGGATGGCGGTGCGGACGTTCCCGGCCTCCCGGACCTCCGGCTCGACCTGTCCATGGGCGTGCTGGCGGATGAACCGGGACAACGCCCGCTCGGACTGGGCCCGTATACCCTGGGCCGTCCCTGCCGGCAGCAGGTGCAGTGCCACCACGCGGCCGTCGTTGTGGCGGGCCAGGGCGTCGGCAAAGTGCAGGGCCAGCTCAGCGTGCGGTCCACCCCGGATCGGCACGAGGATTCGCTTCAGCTCCCCAGAACCACCCTGCTTCACGACCGCGATGTCGCACGGTGGATCGCGCACGACCTCGTCGATCGTCGTCGAGAAGACCGGCGACGAGCCGCCGCCGTCCCTTGGAGCCGCAGGCCGGCCGCCCCAGCCGAACACGATCAGGTCTGCGTCCATCTCCCTGGCCGCCTCGAGGATCCCCTCGGCAGCCCGCCGACCGATGCGGACGACCGGGTGGATGACGACTCCGTCGGGCGCGTAGTCCTGGACCCGCTGCAGCAGCCGGCGCGCGTGGCGGGCCAGGGTCGCCCCTCCGCTGAGCGGCGTCCCCTCCGGCACCTCGACGATCCCCAGCACGGTCAGGCTGCCGGCCCGGCGTTCCATCAGGCTCGCCCCCAGCCGCACCAGCTCCTGGGCGGTCAGGGGGTTGGCCACCGGGATGAGGATCCGGCCGGGAAGAGGGGAGTGGGTCATTGCTGCCCGGTACCCGCCCGCCCGGCCGACCTGCTGCGGCCGCGAGGATTGGACTTCGACCGGCCGCCGGCAGGCCCGGCAGACGATCCGGCGTCTGCAGGCGGCGGGACGCCGTGGGCATGCGTCGCAGCGGCCGCTGCCGTCCAGTGCTCGACGAGGTACGGCTTCTGGGCCTCGAACTCGCGGGCCTGCCGCTCCACGCAGTCCTCGGCCTGGTCGTCGGCGAGACGGCGCGTCTCGATCACGAGGCTCGCCACCCGGCCGAAGTAGATGGGTACGAACGCGGCCATCGCCTTCTGGACCGGCATCGCCCCGAAGCCTGCGGCAACCAGCAGGTCGTACACCACTCGCGCCCACAGCGCATCGGGGAAGTGGAACGCCGCCACGGCGTCGGACAGCTCGTCGGTGGAGGGCCGGCCCGGGCCGCTCGACCCCTCACCCGACTCGCGGTCCGGGCCGAACCTGTGCGCGGCGCGCTCGGCGAGCGGCCCCGCCTCGGCCGCCAGCGCAATCACCGCGGCCGAGCTCTCCGGCGCCAGGAGCCGGCGCCACGCATCCGAGAGCGTCAATGAGCCGGCGTGGAACTCGCTCAGCAGTCGCAGCGTGTCCACCTCGACGGGCGGTGGCTCGGCGTATCTCTCGAAGCCGTAGACGGGGACGTCGTGGCTGCCGTGGACGCCCAGCCACCGATCCGCGTTGTCGCGAGCGAGGGTGAACAGCGTGGCCACGACCTGGCGGAACATGGGGCCCAGGTCCGCGCCCGGGTCCTTGGGGTCGTGGATCTTGGCCCCCAGCCGCGTCTGGCAGACCGCGAAGCCGCCGGTGATGGCCGTCGTCGTCATCCAGATGTCTATGCCGAAGCGGGAGACATCGGCGTTCCAGTTCTCCTGGGCCAGGTAGTGGCTGATCAGGTCGCCGCTGATGCCGAAGTCGCCGCCGATCGGCTGCCGGATGCGATGGCCGTACAGGGCTCTCGTCAGCGGGTAGGTGATGGTGTTGGTGATGGTGCCGTCGTACTTATGGCGCAGGTACAGCGGTGTGACGAAGTCGTAGCCGCCCTTGAGGATCGGGCCGGCCAGCAGCTCGATCCACTCCGGGACGATCGACCGCAGGTCGGAATCGACGACGACCAGGGCCTGGACCTCGAGGGCGGCTGCCATCTCGAAGAGCATCCTCAGGGCGGCACCCTTGCCGCTCACGCCGTCGACCTCGGGGTACGTGAGACTCACCCGGGCGAGGCGGTTCCGCGGGTGCACCAGCAGGATCTGCTCGACGTAACCGGGCGGCTCCGTGTCGACGACCACCCGGCTCGTCCCGTCGGCGGACCCGGCGTCGGCGTTGACCAGGACCGGGCGCAGGTCGGGGAAGTATTGGGCCAGTCCGGCCTGGGATGCGCGGACGACATGGCCGATGGTCGCCGCATTCCGGAAGCTCGGAATGCCGACCATGATGTCGGCGCAGCCGAGCCTCGCGATCTCGTCGCGAATGGCCGGGCTGAGCGCGCTGGACGGCATCGCCGCCACCGTATCACGACGGAGGCGCTCGCGGCGCGGGGCTGTCGAGCCGGCAACGCGGCTCCCGGAGGGCCGCGGCGGCAGGCAACGCGGGCGGAACGGGACGGTGAACGCGACCGGGCGGCAGATTGCCGAGGTTCGGTCGCCGCTACCTTCGCGGCAGATTGCCGAGGTTCGGTCCTCGCTACCTCGGCGGCATCCGCGTCAGCGACCAGTCGTCGTTGCGGGCACCCGGCCGGTAGCGGCTGTTGGCGCCCTTGTAGGCGAGCTGCGTGAAACCCAGGCCGCGCCAGGTGCTCACGAAGGTGCCGATGGGAGGCCGGACGAAGGGGGTTACCCGAACCAGGTCGCCCTGGCTGATCGCGCTGTCGAGGAGCCGCTTGCGCTCGAGCAGCGGCACTTCCAGCAGGCTCGAGTCGTCGATGCTGAGCAGGTCGACGGCCACGAAGGCCACCGGGCGGTCGGGATCGAGCCGCCGCGCCGGCCGGTCCGACCTGCCCCGCCGCTTCCCGAAGAACATCTGGCCCATGATCTCGGCGCTGCCTGGAGCCTCCGGCCTTGCCACGGCGACCCCTTCCGTGGGCTGGGTCGGCTCCACCGTCAGGTGGCCGTCCAGGATCATGGTCCCGGCCAGGGCGGACGCGGCCAGGGCCTCGGCCACCTCCGCGAACTCGGCGGTGCAGTCCACGCCCTCTTCGTCCACGAAACGCGCCCGGCCCTGCGCTATGTGGGCTATCACCCGGACGCCGCCCCAGCCGGGCTCGACGAGGAGGTCAGCACGATTGTGGAAGCCATGGCCGAACTCCTGCGGCCGCCAGTCCTCGGGCCCGGCGGGCGGAGCGGGGGGCGGGTCGCGGCGGGGACCTGGCATTCTCGATCGTTAGGCCGTCGTGGTCGCGTAGCCAGCCGGGTGGCCCGTTCGCCAGGCCCATGCCGAGGCGACGATCTCTTCGAGTGATCCCTGC
>Ga0182021_10009199_pt1 | contig 11695 bp, 10 predicted proteins | sample 612E3MmetaG_FD_120493 | JGI IMG/M metagenome (GOLD analysis project Ga0182021, IMG submission 120493) | Permafrost microbial communities from Stordalen Mire, Sweden - 612E3M metaG (Illumina Assembly) | ecosystem: Environmental > Terrestrial > Soil > Wetlands > Permafrost | place: Sweden...
AGAACTCTATTATTAATAGTGATGGGTTTGTAGCTAATACCCTTACATCACCTTACATAATTCGGTCTCTTGCTTTTAGAATAAACCACTTTATTGTGTAAATCAAGAGGTTTTTTAAAAATAAAAATAATATTTTACGGCCATTTACCTCTTGAAATCCGATTTTTTTGTGCTATATTGAGTACCTTGAAAAAGTATTGCCGTTTTGCACTCAACTCTAAGCCTGAACATTTTATTCTCTTTTAGGGTTTAATCCCGCATTTCCCATATCAAACTGAGACTTAAGCAGATTGCTGGATAGTTTGTGGCATAGCCATTCTTCTTAGTCTGGAGTATATCACCAAAACCAGTTCAGAAAAAGGGCAATACAGAATCCAGTATTAGAATACCCTGCCCATCTATCTCCCTCTAATTAGGATTGTAACCAATAGATGACACCCCTCTATTCTTGTAGATATATAGTGCTCAATTAAATCATAAATTAACGAAAGTATTATATCTCCATGAATGGGGGGGCTCGTATTCAACTTAACTAAATTGCATAATATTCCAAATTCACGCAACCGACTAAAGAGCGTAGATAATCTATATCCTCCTGGTTTACAATGTCCCTATCATGCTTTAATGCACTCGCCATTGCTAATCTTTGAAGGTGTTTCTGTAATCGAAATCCATAAACCCTCTCTGGATTATTTACAGATGAGATAATGCTATTCAAACCAGACGCAAGTGTAATTAAATCGGCTGATTGTGGGGACTGGAGTCTTATTTCAACATCTTCATCTGGTAAATGTAGCCTTACGGGTTCATCAACAGCATAGTCCCTATTTGCTATTGACCTATGAATGGATAACTGCGTACCTGCGTTATATGTATAGGAAATGGGTAGCATTCTAGACATGAAACCCATTCTAGCCCAATGATGTCTGCCATCATGCAAAATACCCTGTGCAATGGTGGTTATCAATCCACATCTTACAGGTATTTGAGTCTGACCAGCATCTTCTATACTTTGCACACCGACCCGCTCGGCATATGTACTTATGCTTATGACACCTTCTTCAATTAGAGAATTTAAGAACGCCACAAGGCTATGAACAGTATCCATCCCTCTGCTCATTGGCTTAATAAAATCTGGGATTATTAAATGTCTAATCTGTCCAGCAGTTATTGCTGCCCGATAATCACGCATGATTCCAAAAGCCGTACAATCCGTAAGTACCACTAGCCTTTCATTAGAAGCATATTTCATGACCATGCTGGTCTTACCAGCTTCGGGTGGGGCAGTTAACATGGCACTAACGGGTTGTTCTCCCCTAATGTGCCCACTCCATACTACAAGTTCTAGTAAATTCGTTATGTTGTCTATGCCTATCATTTGACCCTCCCTTTTATTTTCTATAGACTATGGTAACAAAGACCCTATGTGTAAACCATTACATAAAAAGGTGTAAAAGCATGAATACAAGACCTGTTGGGAAAAAAGCGGAACCAACTATAGAAGAGTTGGAGTTCATCTATTCACAACTTGCCAGGCTTTCAGACCAGGAAGTTCTGGAAGAGCTGGAAGATACGGAGTTTCCTCCACGAAGTCTAGGCTTTCTTAAAAGAAGAAGAAGGGAATTTAACGCAGCGAAAAAAGTTCTTCAGGTTCAGCTTGCCAAGGAAATTGACCCACTTGCTGCAAAACGAAGACAAGAGCACTTTACAAAATTGGCTGGCATCTCTACTTCTCTACTTGCTAATGACCTGCATAGAGTGATAGAAGGGGGTACTTATACTCGTGCTAATGCTTCTGGTGAACCAACAGAACCAAGGCAGGTTGAGTATACTCTAGTCAGCGGAAGTGATGGTGCTCCTTATAAGCTAACACACGAACAACTTTCAAACCAATTAATGGCAAACATTGAACTTACTGTTCACGGATACACCAATTTGTTCTTCTGTTCTTGCTTTCTGCCACATCTAATGAGTGAGTTGTCAGTAGATGCAAGGACTACAGACTTCTGGGTTATGGCAAGAGAGCAACCATATCAACTAATAGAGACTTTAAGACTTCTAGCAGAAAGGAAGACGTTCAAAGGTACTTGCCCAGTGTGTAAGGACTGGAGTTCTAGTTAATTATTCGGTCAATATTGATATAGTTTCCTTTGGGTATAATATTTGTCCAGCCCCAAGAGCAATGAGTTTGGGTTTTTTGGTAATTTGATGAAAGCCTTTGGTATTGCTTGTAACGAAAATGTCGCCCTCATTTCTAATATGACAACACAATGCCAGTACATCACACTTGGCATTTCGCCATCTTTTCGTGTTTCGTTCTTCGCTATAACTAAACTTAATTTTGGGGAACATAATTTGATGTATATCTCGTTGAAGCTTTTCTGTTTCTTCATCTCCCCAGGTGCACCAATCCCAATAAGTCACATCCCAAATGCCAGGCGGTTTTAAAATCTTAACATCTTCCAATCCTACATCCCTAATCATTTGTTGGAACTCAGTGAAGTTTGAGGCATATTTCCCATTTGTTTTCCGTTCGGAGGCACTGATTGCAGATACACTTAATTCAATCCTCCCCCGTTTGTGCATAAGAACTAACTCCCTGATGTAACAAGCTGATTCCCGCTCCTCTTCAAGGTCTATAATACAATTTGTATCCATTGTAACTTTTATCATCTCTAGTGCCTCATACGATAAATATTATATCTAGCTGTGGTTGTATAATTCATGTTTATTTGAAATTTAATAAATTTCGCCACTCTTTGTCTCGGTAGTAAGATTTTAAACTATTCTAAATCCACATCCAATCTTATCAGTTATTAAAGAATTATTGTTTCTTGATATTATACCTGTATACGTGTATAATATAGATATGTACAGCGTTAAAGAAGCAGCCCAGAAACTAGGATTAGACACCAGTCAAGTCAGGCGTCTATTAGCTAAAGGTGAAATCAAGGGAGTCAAGTTAGCCAGGGATTGGATTGTGCTAGAACTGACTTATAAAAGAAGAAGGAAACTCAAGGCAAAAAAGAAGGCATAGTCAATCCATAGTTAAAACATAGTCAAACCATAGCAGGTTAGATACAAGGGTATAGGAGTGGAGGTCAAAATGGAAAGGCAGACATGTTATGCCTAAATAGTATAATAAAGATACCAATCCCTAGACGTGAAGAGGGTAAATTGACTTGACAACAGGTAAATTCCAACAGTCTGAACTAAAAAAGGGAGCAGAAATGGTTAGACAGAAATCTCTGAAGTAGCTGGTAAGAGTACTTGAAATTGAAATAGGCTAAATCAACATTAAAGCAGGTTCACCTAAATAAACTGATTAATAAAGGAGGGCAAAATGCCAAGGAAGGACACAAAAGCATATAGGGCTTACATGAGGGAATATATGAAAGCCAAGAGGCAGGGATTAACAGGGATTAACAAACTTGAACAAGGATTTGAAGCTAAACAGATGGTGGGCGGTATACGGCTCGAACGTACGACCTTTGCGATGTCAACGCAATGCTCTAACCAACTGAGCTAACCGCCCATGAACAACGCAATATCAATGCTACCAGATGATGCTGTTTCAGTCAAGAAAAACGGCTGTTATGTAAAGTATCCCGTATGTTCCTTCCCTGCAATAATAAAAAATAGCTGAGCATATTACCCCAGCCTGAGATTGCTTCTCCTGTAGCGGAAGGATCGCAATGACGATAGGATAGTCGAACAGCTAATATTTGTTGACTGTAATGCACTGTCGTGGTATCATAATCGAAAGCTGAAAGATAAATTTGTAATACAGGTTGTTAAAAATAAATGTCAGCGCTGACTGACCTGAATAAAGAAATTGCCCTCTGCCGGCTGTGTGAGATTGCTAAAACACGCACTAAATCTGTTCCGGGGGAGGGAGCCGAGAATGCTGAGATTATGTTTATCGGCGAGGCTCCGGGCTGGAATGAAGACCAGCAGGGCAGGCCATTTGTCGGAGCGGCGGGACAATTCCTTAATGAATTGCTGGCTTCCATTAATCTCAAAAGACCGCAGGTATATATCGCCAATGTCATTAAATGCCGCCCGCCGGGAAATCGCGACCCCCTCCCTATCGAAATCTCTAACTGTCAAAAGTGGCTCGACAAACAGATTGAATTGATTTCCCCAAAAATCATCGTTACCCTCGGACGCTATTCGATGGCTAAATTCTTTCCCGGGAAAACCATCAGCCAGATACACGGCACTTCCCAGACACGGAATGGCATTATCTATTTTGCCATGTACCACCCTGCCGCAGCGTTGCACCAGGGCAATTTACGCGAGACACTGAAACGGGACATGTTAAAACTCCCGCCGCTGTTAGCCCAAGAGAAAGCATTAAAAATAAAAGCTGCTGAAGAGGAACTTAACCCGGAACCGCGGGTACAACAATTAAGTATGTTTTAAAAGGGAGGCACCATGCCGGAAAAAGAAATCATCTCCCTTGAACAGGCACAAATGGCCGCGGAAAGATTTATCGAGGGAAAATTCAAGAAACTGAAAAAAATCGGCGTGGATAAAGTGAAACTGGGTTCCATTGAAAGCCTCCTTATCTATGATGTGGCAGGTGTCGCCACGATTGGCGGTGGATTAATCAGCAAAGGCACCGAACTTCCTTTTAAAGTACAGGTCTCGGCAGTCGGCCCTACAGTTGTCGGCTACGACTGGCAGAGATCTACAAATAAAACCTCGCAGGAATAAATAATGGCTAAATCGAAACTAAGAATTATCCCCATCGGCGGGTTGGGCGAAATCGGTAAAAATATGATGGTGATGGAATACGAGGACGACATTATCGTCATCGACGCCGGTTTGATGTTCCCTGAAGAAGAAATGCTGGGAGTCGACCTCGTTATTCCCGATATTTCCTACCTGTTGGAAAACAAAGCGAAAATCAGAGGTATCATCGTGACCCACGGGCATGAAGACCACATCGGGGCAATGGCTTATGTATTACCGCAACTCAATGTCCCGGTTTATTCCACGAAATTAACGAATGGTCTAATATCAGTTAAGTTGAAGGAACAAAAAGCTCTGGCAAATGCCGACCTCAGAATCGTCCCGCCCGGCGGCAAGATTACCTTAGGGAAATTTAGAGTAGAGTTCTTTCCTGTTTGCCACAGCATACCAGATGCGGTGGGTTTTATCATCACTACCCCGGTCGGAACGATTGTGCATACCGGCGATTTTAAGCTGGACTATACACCTGTCAGCGGCAAGCCGACTGACCTGTCCAGATTGGCGCAGGTCGGCAGTCAAGGTGTTCTACTCTTGCTATCGGATTCAACTTATGCGGAGCTGCCTGGCTACACACCGTCGGAAAGAGTCGTGGGAGAGTCACTAGACCGGATTATGGCAGAAGCGCCGGGGAGGGTGATTATTGCTACCTTTTCATCATTGATTTCACGCATCCAGCAGGTGGTTGATGCCGCCGGCAAACACAGCCGGCGGGTCTGTGTCATCGGGCGTAACATGACCGAAATCGTACGCATGGCACTTGATTTGGGATATCTAAAAGCTCCCGGACATATACTGGCGCAAATTGATGAATTGAAAGGTTTACCACATAATCGTATCGTATATGTCACCACCGGTACACAAGGAGAACCCACTTCCGCACTGGTACGTATCGCCAACCGCGACCATAAACAATTACACATTATCCCCGGAGATACGGTAGCAATCTCGGCCACGCCGATACCGGGAAATGAAGCGGTGGTGGCACGGACAATTGATAATCTTTTTAAACAGGGCGCGCAGGTGTTGTACAATAACATCACACAGGTGCATGTCCACGGACACGCCAGTCAGGAAGAACTTAAACTGCTTTTGAACATTGTTAAACCGAAGTACTTTGTGCCCGTACACGGTGAATACCGTCACCTCAGCCTCCATGCCAAATTGGCGCATTCGGTGGGTATTCCCAAAGAAAATACGTTTGTGATGGAAGACGGCGATGTGCTGGAAATTGACCAGACTACTGCCAAATTAGGTGACCGGATTAACTCCAGCAATGTTTATGTCGATGGACTCAGCGTCGGCGATATCGGAACGGTGGTCCTGCGGGACCGGCAGATGCTTTCACGGGATGGTATCGTGGTTGTGATTATTGCAGTAAACCGGCAGACCGGCAAACTGGTAGGGCGGCCGGATATCGTTTCGCGCGGTTTTGTTGACCCTCAGGGATACGCGGAAATGTTGGATAAAAGCCGCGATATGGTGGTACAGGTACTGGATCACAGCGGCGCACGTCCCGCGGAATGGAGTTTCGTCAACGCCAAAGTGCGCGACACATTATACAGATTTTATTATGAGCAGACCAAACGTCGCCCGATGATTTTACCGTTTATGGTCAAGGTATAGTGATAAGAAGGCAAGCAAATGGCTAAAAAAGCGAGGACCGCCGGGGGCAAGAGCAAGGGAAGGTCACTTCTGAACTGGTTGTTCTGGCCGGCTCTAGTAATATTAGTCGGCCTGGCAATTATCGTTACTCGTTTCGCGGTTACCAACTGGTATAATTCCGTTTTTGAATCAGTGAAAAGTACTTTCGGTTTGGGTATAATCTTCATTGCGCTGGCGCTGCTGATTTTGATTTTCCTGTTTTGGAGGGGTCACATTCTGTTTCTCTTCCGGAATTGGAACAAATGGCTGGGCGCTATCGCCCTCGTTTTTGCCGCCTGGGGCATACTGGCATTTGCCAGCCATAGTGACCCGAATGCCGGCGGCAGGTTCGGTCTGGGCATCATTGGAGCACAAAATTTCCTGGGGGCTTTGAGAATTTTCGGCATTTTGTTGCTTAGTGTTTGTTTTATTGCCCCCCAGCTCGTTCTTGCACTGGGTAAATGGATTGTAAGAAGCATTAAAAATGCTATTGCGAAAAATCGGCAGAAGGCTGCCATGAAACCGATGGTTTTCAGAGAAATCACACCGCCAAAAAAGACCCCTGCGGTTGACATACTTTCAACAACTGAGCCGACTCCCGTCAGGGAAAAAAAACCAACGTCAAAGGAAAAGGAACCAGCGGCTGTTCCGGCGACAAGGGGTTTACGGCAAATCGCGCAGGATGTCTGGAAAAAATACGGACAATCCGCTGGCGCCAAAGAAGTTGACGGCTGGCGATTACCGCCTATCGATATTCTGGATGATATCGCCGAAAAAGAGATCGGGCAGGCTGATAATACACTACGAGCCAGAAAAATTGAAGAGGCTCTCAGAAGTTACGGCGTAGGGGCCAAAGTTGTCCAGATTAACGCCGGCCCGACCGTAACCCAATTTGGCGTGGAGCCGGGCTGGGATATCAAAACGAGAGAAATTAAAGAACGCGATAAAGACGGCAACGTTCAGACCAGAATCGAGGAGGTTTCCCGCACCAGGGTTAAAGTGGATAGAATCACATCGCTCGCTAATGATCTGGCGCTCGCTTTAGCGGCTTCTAGTATCCGTATTGAAGCGCCGGTGCCCGGTAAGGCAATTATCGGTATCGAAGTGCCTAACACTGTATCTGCCGCTGTTAGTTTACGCGGTGTCATCGAGACAAGTGTTTTCCAGAAGCTGGCCGTTAAATCCAAATTGACGGTGGCACTGGGGAAAGGGGCCGGCGGAGAAGCCGGTGTTGCTGATTTGACAAAAATGCCGCATCTGCTCATCGCCGGCGCTACCGGCAGCGGTAAAACCGTCTGTCTTAATGCTATTATTGCCTGCCTGTTAATGCAAAACACTCCCGATGAACTGCGCTTTATTATGATTGACCCCAAGCGTGTCGAATTAACACCTTATAACAGCATTCCGCAACTGGCAGTCCCCGTCATCGTTAGCATAGATAAAGCAATTGAAGCTCTGCGCTGGCTCAACCAGGAAATGGACAACCGTTATCAGGAACTGGCCAGGGCCGGCGTCCGCAACATCGAAGGCTACAATAAGAGCCGCAGCGGTAAAAATAAGATGCCTTATTTAGTGCTGGTTATTGATGAATTGGCCGATTTGATGATGGCCGGCTTCGATGAAGTGGAGCATATTCTTTGCCGTCTCGCGCAGTTGGCACGCGCCATCGGTATCCATCTCATCGTGGCCACGCAACGTCCTTCCGTGGATGTAGTGACTGGCCTGATTAAAGCGAACTTCCCCACACGTCTCAGCTTCGCCGTCACTTCTCAGGTGGACTCACGCACGATTCTGGACTCAGTAGGCGCTGAAAAATTGCTCGGTAAAGGCGATATGCTGTATGCTCCGACTGATGCCGCCAAACCAAAACGTTTACAGGGCTGTTTTGTTGCCGATCCCGAAATCGAAAGATTGGTTTATTTCTGGAGTAGTCAGAACTTCGCTGAAGTTACCCCACTAAAGATAGAAGCCATGCCAGCGAGCTCTGTTCCCGGCAGTCACGAACCGCCCAAAGATGCCCTGTTGGAAGAAGCCAGGAAAATAGCGGAAGCGCACGGCGGCCAGATTTCGACATCTTTCCTGCAGCGAAAACTACAAATCGGTTACCCGCGGGCCGCAAGGCTCAAGGAACTGCTGGACGAGGAATTGTCGAAGGAAACCCAGGAGAGCCCGCCTCTATCCTCCGAACCAACTCCTAACGATGAAGAAGAACCGAAGGAAGAGGGGCAATAACGTTTTTTTATACCCATACCGACGAAAGTCCCTTAGGTACTTTGCGAAGCAAACTTACAGTATCCAGCGGGATGATTTAGGATTATTAATGAAGAACGGGCAGAGACGCCTGTTCGACTAGGCTCCGCATTACAGACGGAATGAATATGTACACCCTCACCCTAACCCTCCCGTACATTTTGCTTTAAAAGTAAAAGTATTTCAGCTTGCGAGCTTCAAGGAGAGGGAACTAAGGTTGTCATTTTTTCATGCGTTTCAGGACGGCGTCGCGGTAGATTTTAACGAGGCCTTTACCGGACTGAGCGATACGTTCCTTCTTCTTCCACAGTTTACGCTCACGACCTTCCTGCCGAGTTTCGGGGCTATTATCGAAATTAGCGTCTGCCATACTTCTTCATCGCATTCATATCTATCGGGTCAAGATCCTTCCGCAACTCAAAAATCCGGTCGCGGATAAGTGCCGCTTTCTCAAAATCAAGGGCTTTAGCGGCGATTTTCATCTGCGCCTCAAGTTCTTTCACCAGGCGGGCAACACCTTCTCTGGTGGCCGGAGTTGTAATATAAGGTGTCTTGGTTTCAGCTTCTGCTTTGACGCGTTCCGTAATATCTCTGATGGCTTTGATAATGCCCAGCGGCGTAATGCCGTGTTCGCGGTTATAATCTTCCTGGATGTGACGGCGGCGTTGCGTTTCGCTAATCGCAGCCTGCATTGACCGGGTAACGGTATCCGCATACATGATAACATGTCCATCGACATGACGGGCGGCGCGGCCCATCGTCTGAATCAAAGCGCCTTCCGAACGCAGAAACCCTTCCTTATCGGCGTCAAGAATGGTCACCAAACTGACTTCCGGCAGGTCGAGGCCTTCGCGCAACAAATTAATACCCACCACCACGTCATAAACCCCCAGCCGCAGGTCGCGCAGAATCTCCACCCGTTCCAGGGTATCTACCTCCGAATGCAAATAGTGTGTCTTAATATCCAATTCAATCAGATAGTCAGCGAGCTCTTCCGCCATCCGTTTCGTCAGCGTAGTAATCAGACAACGTTCGCCTTTAGCTACCCGGGCTTTGACCTGCTCCAGTAAATCATCGATTTGCCCCTTGGTCGGCTTGATTTCTATCGTTGGCTCCAGCAGGCCTGTTGGTCTGACCAGTTGCTCTGCCACCTGTTTACTCTGCGCGTATTCGTAAGGCGACGGTGTCGCGGAAACGTAAATTACCTGATTAACCCGCTGTTCGAATTCATCATAATTCAGCGGACGGTTATCTTTCGCCGAAGGCAGACGGAAACCGAAATCAATTAACGTTTGCTTACGGGAGAGGTCGCCGTGATACATTCCCCTGATTTGCGGTAGAGTCATGTGCGATTCATCGACTAAAAGCAGGAAATCTTTAGGGAAATAATCCAATAATGTCCAGGGTGCGCTGCCGGCCAGCCGTTCGGCAAGGTGGCGGGAATAGTTTTCCACTCCGTTGCAATAACCCGACTCCTGCAACATTTCCAAGTCGTAATTAGTGCGCTGCTCCAGGCGGGTGGCTTCCAGCAGCTTATCCTGCGATTTCAACTCGGCAATCCTTTCCTGTAATTCCTGTTCGATGCTTTTAATGGCCCTTTGCATCTTTTCATGAGATGTGACAAAATGCTTAGCTGGGTAAATATCGATGGCATTAAGTTCGGTCAGCAATTCACCCGTGAGCGGGTCGATTTGCACAATCCGCTCGACTTCATCCCCGAAAAATTCAATTCTCAGTCCGATTTCTTCGTAAGCCGGCAAAATTTCCAGCGTATCGCCGCGGATACGGAATTTGCCCCGGCTGAAATCCATGTCATTGCGTTCGTACTGCATATCCACAATCTGGTGCAAAATCCTCTGGCGATTATAGCTTTTTCCTTTTTCCAAGTTCAGCACAAAACCCAGGTATTCTTCCGGCGAACCGAGCCCGTAGATACAGGACACCGAAGCTACAATGAGGGTATCCCGTCTTTCAAACAGGGCACGGGTGGCAGCGTGACGCAGTTTATCAATCTCATCGTTTATATCGGCATCTTTTTCGATGTATAAATCCTTCTGCGGAACATAAGCCTCCGGCTGATAATAATCGTAATAAGAGACGAAGTACTCAACGGCATTGCTGGGGAAGAACTCTTTAAACTCGGCGTACAACTGGGCGGCGAGGGTTTTGTTATGACACATCACCAATGTCGGCCTTTGTAGCCTCGCCACGACGTTTGCCATAGTGAAGGTTTTACCACTGCCGGTCACGCCCAACAATGTTTGTTTATTGTAGCCTTTTTGCAGACCTTCAACAAGCTTATCCACCGCCTGCGGCTGGTCGCCGGTCATCTGGAAATCGGAAACTAATTGAAACTCCACTTCAAACCACAAATCCTGAGCACTAAGCTTTAAAATAAATCCGAGTAAATAACCCCACAGCAAGCTGTGGGTCATTGGGGGAAAGAGAGCCACCCCACAAGATTACGGACTAGGCTGCTTTCATCCCGCCAGCAAGCTGACGGGTATTCAGCGGAAATTTTTATAAAATGCCCCATCTATCTCTTCCCTGAAGGGGAATAGATATTTTTAAAGGGGCTGAGCCCCTCTCCCACAGCTCTCATACATCAGCCTTTGGCTGAGTACCTTCGGGCTTGGGGACCTCGTAACTCAAGCCCTGCTTAAGTCGCAAATTTTCGTGTCACAGACTAAAACAAGTGTTCTGGTATATTCAATTAAAATTATATAACAGCGGCTAGAAATCAGCAATTAGAGATTAGGGTGAAGTTTTCTTATGATCGGAAAAGAGTATTTTATGGAATAATCATTCAACGCCAAACCCACCCATTACCAAGTAAACAATGACAGCAAGAACGAAGATGAATCCTAACCCAGCGGGAACCCAATACGAATTGATATTAAACATAAAAATCACCATGCTACCTACGATATACAATCCTCCGCACCAGATAAGGACATTATGAAATCGTTCTCTTCCAGTTTTCATTTGCACTCCTTAAAATTTTAAAAGCGAAGTTTGGGATCACTACATTTTATTAACGTATTAT
>Ga0182021_10009201_pt1 | contig 11693 bp, 4 predicted proteins | sample 612E3MmetaG_FD_120493 | JGI IMG/M metagenome (GOLD analysis project Ga0182021, IMG submission 120493) | Permafrost microbial communities from Stordalen Mire, Sweden - 612E3M metaG (Illumina Assembly) | ecosystem: Environmental > Terrestrial > Soil > Wetlands > Permafrost | place: Sweden...
CATCATCACCGGTATGGCAGGTGGGGCGCAACTATCAGTTGTTTCGCTACCAGCTTGGATGCAATGCATACGGAAAGTACCCGACAAAATTTAATGGCGGTCTGTTCACCTATGACCCATCTTTAGTCAGTAAGAGCCTACCCTATACTCCGGATCATCGCAACTGGGGCGGTGGAACCTTTACAGCCCAGAACCAAAGACTGGTTTATTTTCCAATGTTCAGGAGCGGTGATTTTGATATGCTGCCTTCCCAGCTTAATTTCTATCTGCAGGCTCTGCGGAATGCAGAGATCAGAACAGAATTCTACTGGGGTCACAAAGGGGCATCATTTACGGAGCAGATCGAACAATTCGGATTACCGGTGGCTTTCGAGTATGGATGGAATCGTCCTGAAGATTTTCCGAAAGGGGTTGAATACAACAACTGGCTGGAATACCTTTGGGAAACCCAGTTTGAATTTTGTCTGATGATGCTTGATGTTGAAAAGTATTCTGGTGAAGACATCACAAAATATATCCCGGTCATTGAAAGCTGTCTTACATTTTACTATGAACACTACAAACAGGAAGCGCTCTCCAGGGGACGGCAGGCGTTTGACGGCGACGGACATCTTATCCTTTACCCTACATCTTGTCAGGAAACATATAAAATGGCATACAACTCGACTACAACTATTGCTGCTCTTACAACAATCTTGTCCCGTTTGCTTGAATTACCGGATAAGTACCTTACCCCGGAAAAACGTTCTAAGTGGGAGGAGATGCTTAAACGGATCCCGCCAATCGCTTTCAGGGAAATGGAAGGCCATAAAACCATATCTCCAGCCTGGGTCTGGCAACGTATCAATAATCAGGAAATACCTCAATTATATCCAGTCTACCCCTGGGGAATTTACGGCATAGGAAAGCCCGATCTGGAGGTTGCAATAAACACCTGGAAATATGGTACTGACAGACCGAATCAGAAAAATTTTATCAGCTGGCATCAGGATGCTATTTTCTGTGCACGGCTGGGGCTTACTGAGGAGGCTGCTGCAATAACCATTAAAAAACTCCAGGACTCGGAACGGCGGTGCCCCACTTTCTGGGGACCTGGCCATGATTATGTGCCGGATCACAACTGGGGAGGTTCGGGCATGATAGGCCTTCAGGAGATGCTCATGCAAACAGTCGGGGATCAGATCATCCTGTTTCCTGCCTGGCCTGTGGAATGGAATGTGGATTTTAAATTGCATGCTCCAAATAGCACCACGGTTGAGTGCAGTTATAAAAACGGAGCAGTCGTAAGGCTGAAAGTTTCTCCGGAATCCAGATCAAAAGATATTGTAATATATAATAAAAAGACAAATTAACCATGAAAGCTCGTAAATGGAGGAGTATAGGGCACCGTTGAGGGCAGGGCAATTCTAATGTACCACTCATGTCTTTCAGATATCCTGCAATAATTTACCGGCCCTCTCGTGCAATATTGTGATTATTAGCATAACATTAAAATGTGTCATGAATTTTCAAAATAATGAAAAACAAATTATGTTTAATATCAGATTGCAGCAGGATCAAATCAGTTAACAATGCAAAAGGAGGAGATTGGTGTTTTATTTTTGGTTTACTATTTCTGGTCTTTTCTATTAATCTGAACGGTTCTGAGAAGACTTTGTCCAAAATTGGCGATCAGTTGAAGACATCAGATTCCGTTTCCTTTTCAATAATATTTTCAAACAATAAACTAGGGCCCACTGATGTTCCAGTCATTCCTTCGTTAAGCAGGAAGACCCCGTATTTTTTCGGTGGAATGATCGGGAGAGCAACTAATGAATCTGATTATCAACCGTATATTGAGGGTTCTTTTATCAAGACAAACGGCAAATCGGAGCAAACTTATGTAATAACGACAGGTGTCTGGCGGCTTCTGGTCGGAGATAAGCCTGTTATAGGTTTAGACCTTCGGAATACACGGGGCTCATATGCCGGACCGGGAATTTTACCACATTTGGGAGTTAAAGGTAAGATAAGGCTGCTAGTAATCTGCAAAGGACATGAGAAGTATCTGGAAAATTTCACAAAGATCACAACAATTTTATCAGCCGGAGAGCCCAGGTGGATATGTGAAGATAACTTGTTAAATGTGAAAGTTACTCTTACCGCACATGCGTTTCTCGAAGATTTCGGATGTGCCCTGATAGCACAGGTTGAATCAAAAAATAAAGATAAGGTGGAACTGGACTGGTATTATGAAAATGCAAACCTCGTCAAAGATGCTTCGGACTATACTGAGTTCAGCTGGGATAAATATACCAGGATCTTTGTTGGCAATACCAATAAAACTACCAGCTACAGCAGTGGAATTTCCAAATCGGTACTGGATGTGAAAGGCGGAAAAACCAGCCTGGATACCTTAGTATGCGTTTGGGGATATAGCGATTATGATAAGGATGAAGTAAAAAATGCCTATAAACGTTTATGGTTCCGTCCCTTCCCGTCAAAGGAATGGTCGGATCAGATGCAGAAAAACTGGTTTCAGCATTGGATTGGCAGGGGATTGGAACCGGAGGAGAAGTTTAAAAGCGTAATGAAAAACCCGGGTGTGCCCGTAACACAATCAAAAGCATTCTGGCAATCCATGCGTAGCAGGGTACGTGTAAAGACCGGAGATGCCCGGTTCGATAATGCTGTGCAAAGTCTTGGCTCCAGGCTGATTTCGAATTTTGAATACCCGGGTTATCCCCATGGGAGTAATTACATGAAATACGGAAAAATTAACAGCGGATTGTATGGTCACGATGCTGCAGGATTTCATGACGAAGTTGCTTCTACACTTAAATTCATTACAGGTACACAATGTGTGAAAGGACGTATGCGGTATATTATGCCGGATTTTCTGATCAGCCAGTGGGCTGAGGAGATGAATCCTTATTATATTGATCAGGTATGGTATCACTACAGGTGGACCGGAGATAAAGACTTCTTGTATGAGATGTGGCCATCGGTAAGAAGGGCACTTGAACATTTAATTACTACCAGCGATCCTGAGCATGACGGGTTTTTTACCGGATATTATGAAAGCTGGAACGGGGATGGAAAAGACAGGGGCGGAAAGGGTTCATTATGGACAGGAATGGGGGCCAATGCTTTGCGAATCGGTTTCAATATTGCTACTCTATTCGAAGATGTGGATTGGAGCAGGGAAAAACAGGCAAGCATGAATGCCCCTACCGACTGGGATTTCAGACTGAGGTATAAAAGGCTGCTCGATAAGGCCGAAATGGCCTATGAAACGTTGTACAATAAAAGAATAGGATCTTATTCTTCAGGCGATTGGGAAGGTGACCTTCGTAATATGCCGGGCACCGAAGAGAGTAGTTATACTATCTGGCGTGGCTTGGGTAACCCTCTGCGCAATTACACTTCCATGAGATTTATCAGGGATAATTATCACGAAAAAGCCGGCAATGGAATCTTTGAGTTCTGTAATAAAGACTGGCCGGTCCAATGGAGTAATCACTATGACAGTTTTACCGATGCCATGAGCTCAATAGCATCAGCGGCAGCTGCAAATGATATAAATAATTTCTGGCCTATGTTAAAAACTGCTGCCGAAGGTGTATATACACGGCCGCAATGTACAGTACTCGCAGGCGGAGAATCACAACTCAGCCTGGAAAGCGACCAGATGTTCATGATGGCGGTTCTGGACAATATCTTCGGTATAAAGCCATATTTTGGAGAAAACCTGTTAGTAATAAGACCCTCTTTTCCAGATGTATGGAAAAACCCTGAAATTGAATTACCGGATGTTTCCTATAAATATGTTATTGAAAATAACGAGATTAATCTGACAGTCAAAACTCCCGTGGACCGTATTCTACAGGCTGAAATTCCTGTAAAACAACCTGTAGAGGAAGTTACCGTAAACGGAAAAAAAGTTAATTATGAGATCAGGAAAGAAGTAAACTGGTGCCGGATAATTGTCAGATCAGATGCTTCATCTCAGCATGAAATAAAAGTTGTTCTGGCTCCTGCCAGTTTTGCCGTCGCGGGAAGTGGCAACTGTATAGTGAACAGGACCACGTCATTTAGTTTCAAGAATGTTGAGATAGTAAAAGTTGAAAATCCCCAGATTGATTTCGGATCTGTAAGTATAAAGGATAACATTATAGAGGTCATTCCTGATAAACCCGGGAAATTTACATTATTTGCGGAATTAAAGAATGGTAATGTTTCGTGGTATCAGCCGGTTGAGCTGGATATTAAGGATCCCTGGTCAATTGTTGAAGAATACCAGGCGTGGAGCGGGGATGCCAGGACCCCTACAATTTTATTATCCCCAAATATTAACAATGAGAAAAAGATTTTACAATTTCAGCTGGCAAACCATAGTACGACAAAACAAACCGGAGAAATGGTGGTAGAACTCAATGGGCAGTCTATCTCCAGAAGGGTTACGTTACTCCCGGATCAATCCAATAAATTTGATATCCCGCTCAATAATGTATGGGAACAACTAAGCCCTGGTTCAGTATCTTTTCAGGTAAAGTTTAATAACGATGTAAAAATATCACACGCCATTGATTGGCAATTGGAGGCAAAGGAGCTGCCGCTAAGGAAAATTATTCCTCTCGATATTCGAAAATATTATAATATCAGCCTTGGTCAGTTATACGGAAACAGCTATTTCAAATGGCGTCATGATTATACCGGAGCTGCTGTTGGTGTGGACTGGAGAGATACTCTTTACATCGATCAGCTGGGTTACAAACTTTTTGTTCCTCCGACAGCCTCTGTAAGTTACGGTACATTACCCGAACAGATTAATCCATCATGGCTCGACATTCCTTCAATTCCCGATACGCTCAGATATCCTGTTCCGTTTCCCGTTATCGAACATAAACGGGACAGTAAGAATCTGATTGCCTTGGTAAACGGGGAAAATAACCGGGAAATACCAAATGAAGCAACCATAAAATTGAACGTTCCTGTTACAGCTGAGAAGATATATATGTTAACGGCAAATCTGACCAAGACATGTAAAAGCTACTATCCGGCTGCGGAAATCGAAATTATTTATGAGACGGGAAAGTCAGTTATGACTCAGTTAACCCCTCCATATACCATGCCGTCTGTTATTCAGGCATATTGTCCCAATTCTTTCAGAATACCTCTGGGAATTCTTATGAACAAGCAGATTCAATGGTGGGAAGGTCCCGGGATTTCAGTTACAGACCTCGTGGCCGATCCATCAAGAAAGATAAAAGAGATAAAATTCAAATGTGTTACGACTGAAACTGTTCTTGGGATTATCGGGATCAGCCTAAGAACGCGGGATCCGAAAAGGAACCAGATTAAGGATCCCAACACTTCACTTTATTGATGAACTTCGTAAACTGTCTGTGTGGAATGAAAATTGGATCACGAAAAAAAAAAAGTCTGGAGAGAAAATTAATGTGATATTTGAGAATAGTTAAGCAAAAAATAAAAAAGAGAATAAGTTATGAACGCACTGGAAAGAACAAGGTCGGCAATAAGGGGTCAGAAAATCGACCGGCTGCCTTGCTTCCCGATCCTCATCGCACCCGCCTGCCAACTCACAAATGTCAGACAGAGTGATTATTCACAGGATGCTGACGTGATGGCGGATACACTGATCAGAGCAAGGGAAATTATCGGGACTGATGGTATCTATGTCTCCCGTGACAACTGGGTATGTTACGAAGCTCTTGGAGGGGAGATGACATTTCCGGAAGATGACGAGCCAAACGGTAGGGGAGTATTACTTAAATCAGTCAGCGATTTCAGGAAACTTAGTGTTCCCGATCCGGTATCAGCTCCGGGCATGAGTACAGTTCTGGATGCTGCCCGTAAAGTTGTAGATGCGGTTGGCAATGACTTCTATATACAGGCAAATATAGATTGCGGTCCCTTCACGATGGCGGCTATTCTTCGTGGTACACAAAACTTCCTGCTGGACATAGTCACTGAGGATGAAAATGAGGTACATAGTTTTCTGGAGTTTTGTACAGAGGTCGTCATAGCTTATGGCAGGGCGATGATTGCCACCGGGGTGCATGGGATCCAGTATGGTGACTCCACAGCCGGACTGATCAGCCCTGATCTGTATGAAAAGTTTGTTCTTCCTTATCAGCATAGATCGCTCCGGAAACTTGCCAATCCGTTTACTGATCTCTGGGTACATATATGCGGTGATAGCCGTCATATCCTTAATTACCTTAGAGATCTTGACTTCCAGGGTTTTGAGGTAGATGCAAAAGTTAAGCTGGAAGACGCGCGTCAATACCTTGGCAGCAAAGCTCTTAAGGGTAATATCGATACTACTTTTCTCCTGAGAGAGAACGAAGAATCGGTTTACAAAGCAACTGTTGAGATGCTTAAAAGAGCCAATTTAAAAACAGGTCTTGTGGTTTCTCCCGGATGTGGTGTCCCACGGATGACCCCTCCTGAAAATTTACGCGCCATGATGAGAGCCTGTGAAGATTATAAGCTTTGAGGAGCGAGTAACAAATTATAGAAATGTATATTTGAATTTAATGATATGGGAAAGACTGACAAAAAGAAGAGCAGCATGCGCTATATAATTTTTATATCTGTTGTTTCGGCTCTGGGCGGCATTTTATTCGGTTACGATACCGGCGTTGTGTCAGGCACCATTTCACAGGTAACCGATCAATTTGCTCTCGATACTATTCAGAAAGGCTGGTATGTCAGTTCTGCATTGCTGGGTTCAATTATTGGTGTTGCCTGTGCTGGTGTGTTGAGCGATTATGTAGGAAGGAAGCGCACACTTATTATTTCAGCACTTCTCTTTACAATACTGGGTATTGGCTGTGCAGTTGCCCGCAGCTTTTTCGAACTGGTCTGTTACAGGATTATTGGAGGCCTGGGAATTGGCATGGTATCCATCATCTCTCCATTGTACATATCGGAACTATCTCTTCCGCGGTACAGGGGGCGCCTCGTTTCCATGTATCAGTTAGCCATTACAGTGGGGTTTTTAGCAGCATATCTTATGAATTACCTATTGGTACATTTTGGACAGACTTATTTATTTGAAGGTTCGTTGCTCCATAAAATATTTAATACTGAGGGCTGGCGTGCCATGCTGGGGATGGAAGCCGTCCCTGCCATTCTTTTTCTCTATGTGCTTTTTTATATCCCGGAAAGTCCCAGATGGCTGGTATTAAGAGAAAAAGAATCTCACGCAAGGACTATCCTCAGTCGTTTATATGCAACTGAAAATGAAGCAGAACAGGAGTTGAATAATATAAAAAGTGTAACTGCTGCCAAAAAAGGGTCGGAATGGAAATATCTGTTTCAACCGGGGATTTTTAAGATTGTCCTTATCGGCCTGAGTATTGCAATGCTCGGTCAGTTTATGGGAATCAATGCTGTAATGTACTATGGGCCTGCAATCTTTCAGGAATCCGGAATTTCCAGCGGAGACTCATTGTTTTACCAGGTATTTGTAGGTTTGGTCAGTGTCCTGACTACAGTTCTTGCATTATTAATTATTGATAAAGTAGGCAGGAAAAAATTGGTTTATTGGGGTGTCAGCAGCATTTTTGTATCCCTGATTGCAATCGCTTTTTACTTTGAGTACGGCAAAGCACTTGGAATTCCCACAATCGGATTACTTGTATTATTTCTGTTTTATATATTCTCATGCGCTATCTCTATAAATGCTGTAATATGGGTACTGCTTTCTGAACTGTATCCGTTAAAAGTGAGGGGTGTTGCAATGTCGATAGCCGGATTTTCCCTCTGGACTGGCAGCTTTCTGATAAGCCAGCTTACGCCATGGATGCTGCAAAGACTATCTCCTGCAGGAACATTTGTTTTATTTGCGCTGATGTGTATTCCGTATATGCTTATTGTATGGAAGTTGATTCCTGAAACAGCAGGTATATCTCTTGAAGAAATAGAGAAAAATTGGGATTGAATAATTATTTAATTTCGATTTATATGAATAATACTGATAAATTGTTGACAGGAAAATCAAGGGCGTATAATGCCATGCTTAATAAGCCGACAGATATGGTAAGCGTTCCCCCGGCCATAGATATCAGCTATGCTTCTTCTTTATCTGGAAAAACTATTGGTGAATGTTTCATCAACCCCGTGATCCATGCAAGATAAATATCTGATCGTTCCCGTGCTTACAGGTCCTTTTTGTCAGTTGGTATTTATATCATATAATGAGCTTGTCGAACATTGTAAAAAAATAATTAGTTTTGGAGGTTCCCCGTTTGTATTAAGTACAGGATGCCCTGTAGCCGGAGATACACCCAAAGAAAATATTGATGCAATGGTTGCTCCCTCTTTTGCTGATAAGTTACAAATTTAAAAATAATGTGAAGTGAAGATGATAAAAGTATTATTTTGTTGTGCATTAGCATGCTTTTCAATTAAAGGAAATGGTCAGGGAACGGAAAAAATTGTTTCGATTCCGTTGCCTTCCAAGGCACAATTAAGATGGCAGAATTACGAAAAGATAATGTTTGTACATTTTTCTGCAAACACATGGCAAACTCACCGTGGTTTACTAAATGAGTGGGACGATCTTTCCACCCCGCTGAACCGGATAAATCCTACGGAACTTAATACTGATCAATGGTGTGAGGTAGCGAAAAGCTGGGGTGCAAAAATGATACTCTTTGTTGCCAAGCATGTGGGTGGATTTTGTTCATGGCAGACTAACACGACTGAATACGGTATTAAAAATACTCCGTGGAAAAACGGTAAAGGAGATATACTCAGGGAATTGTCTGAATCCTGCAGGAAATATGGTTTGGATTTGGGGATATATGTTTACCCGGGAGACCCTCACTGGGGAGCTGAAGTCGGAAGCGGAGGTGTTACAAAGGATCCCTCCAGGCAGGAAGATTACAATAAGGTTTATCGCCAGCAAATGACTGAGGTACTCAGCAGGTACGGTGAGATAAAAGAAGTCTGGTTTGATGGAAGCTGCAAAATTCCCGTAGACGATATTCTACAGAAATATGCTCCGGATGCTGTTGTATTACAAGGGCCGATGGCCAGTCTGAGGTGGGTAGGTAACGAAGACGGATATGCACCCTTTTCCAATTGGTATACCCTTGCCGGTAAAGACCTTAAGACAGGAGTTGCAACGGCAATTCAGTCAGATCCGTTCGGAGATGCCTATGCTCCTGTTGAAATTGATGTGCCATTACTCAAGAACAAAGGGCACAAATGGTTCTGGGCTCCAAATACAGATAACCTGATATTGACTAATGAGCAGCTCATGAATATGTATTACAAATCCGTCGGCAGGGGAGCTGTGCTTCTGATTAATTCGACCCCTGACACGACCGGATTAATACCCCAATCACATGTTGCAGCATATAGAGCTTTTGGCGAAGAGATAAAAAGAAGATTTGATAATCCGATTAAAAATTCAAGCGGAGAAGGAAACTTATTGGAGATGAAGTTTTCAGCACTAACGGAGATTAATCATGTCATTTTACAGGAAGACCTTACCAGGGGGCAGCGGGTTCTTGCCTTTACTATTGCAGGGATGGATTATAAAGATCAATGGGAGCCGCTATATGACGGGACATCGATAGGTCATAAGAGGATTTGTTATTTTAATCCTGTCAGATTGAAGAAAATCAGAGTTACCATTACCAATACAAAAGCAGAACCGCAGATAACAAATTTCGCTGTATATGATATTAAAGGAGTAAACCCGGAACCTGAGAAAAGAAACGATCGAGCCGGTTTTTATGACGGGATAGCACGCATGAACGCGACAGACAAAAAAGAAGAACCGGGGATCGAAATTGGCAGGTGGGGTACAAGTTCATTTAATGATAATGAATGGAAAGAGATGAGTTATGATCTGACTAAATATGTAACCAGGATAGGTCAGTATGAAGTCATATTTGTATCGAAAGCTGAAGCCAAAGATTCCGGGCTTGAGTTCAAAGACTGGGAAGTGGAGATGTACGGGGGAAAGGCAAAGAGTTCAATAGAGTTTCTTAAAGGAACTTCCACATTCAGGATTACACGTTCACAACAGACTCTTGATGAATATCCGACAAAATTAAGAGTTAAAATTAAAAGCAAATTACCGGAATCGACAGGTACTGTCAGTATCAGGAGATTAACATATTAATTTTTAATAATAAGATCAGTTATAAATAATCTTATGAACTGCAAAAATAACGTTAACTTAACCAGGGGAAGAATTTGTTTCAGAGAATTTCCACATTATATTCACTTTCCTAAATTAATTAATTGATATAGCAATGAAAACCAAAAAAACACTGATCATAATAAGTTTGACTGTATTTTGTAGCTTTTATGCACGGTCAATTGATAAAGGCTCTGAGAAATTTCACGGATTTATGATCGATGCTCCCAGGACAGTCGAAACTGTGGAATACTATTTCCGGTTAATTGATTTTTGCAAAGGAGAAAAGATAAATTCAATAATTTTCCGCCTGACAGATGATCAGGGATCAGCATTCCTATTTACATCTCATCCTGAACTGAAGATGTGCGAAGGAGCTTTCACTGCCGCGGAATTAAAAAAGCTGGTAAACTATGCGCAAAAGCAGGGAATAGAAATGATCCCTGAGATCGAATCATTTGGTCATTCAAGGTACATTACACAGTCAAAAAGATATAAGTTTCTGAATGATGGGCCTGAAGGTGCAGATTTTAATGCTGTTTGTCCTGTAAGTGACAGTACTCTGAAATTAATGAAGGATCTTTATACTGAAGCTGGTACCGTTTTCAATAGTCAGTATTTTCATATCGGCTGCGATGAGGTTAACTGGGGAGCCGGTGAGATGTCAAAAGCTGCATTGTCAGTAAAAAGCAGACCTCAGATCTGGGCAGAATATATAAATAATCTGAACGGGTTACTGAAAGCTATTGGCAGGAAAACAATTATCTGGGGAGATGTACCAATATACAAGGAAAAAGAAGTTCTGGACCTGCTGGAGAAAGACATTGTGCTGATGGACTGGAATTATTGGGAAACTGATACAAGTAAAATCGACGGTGTAGCTGATCTCATTCTGAACAAAGGATTTAAACTGATTGGCTGTCCGGCAATAAACTGGTGCAGATGGGGGCCACGTATGGGTGAATTACAGTTCAAAAACATTAATGCATATGCTGAAGTTTATGGCAAACTTAAAAACCCAAACAACCTTGGATTAATTCTCTCAAACTGGGTGCCGGCCCGTTATCTTCAAAACAGCCAGTGGGATACATATTCAATAGCAATTGAAATTATGAATAATAATGGCAATTTTTATTATTTGAATGCAATTCCTGCGTTTATAAAGAATCATTTTGGCGCCAGATATGATGCAAATTGGGAAAAGATTTACAGGATACTATATGAGAAGATACCACAATGGAACTGCGGACAAAATGATAGTTTAAAATTTTCTCCCTGGTATTCGGAAATACATATTAAAGATATCATTTTGAAAAATAAGCAATTAAAAAACAATTTCAGTGAAATAAAAAGCCTGTTGTCACTTTACAGGGATAGTGTTACCAGGAATAAAGACGATTTTTCAGGTTTGCTTTTAACAGTAGATTTTATTGAATTTAACTTTAACAGACAGAATGACCTGCTGACCTTTGCAAAATCCGGAAAAACTGATTTGAAAACAGTTGAAACATATTTAAATAAAGTAGCC
>Ga0182021_10009202_pt1 | contig 11693 bp, 10 predicted proteins | sample 612E3MmetaG_FD_120493 | JGI IMG/M metagenome (GOLD analysis project Ga0182021, IMG submission 120493) | Permafrost microbial communities from Stordalen Mire, Sweden - 612E3M metaG (Illumina Assembly) | ecosystem: Environmental > Terrestrial > Soil > Wetlands > Permafrost | place: Sweden...
CTGGATGTGACCCGCTTCGCGCAGCGGGAGCAATGGCGTAAATCAAAACGGGAACCGATCTAGCGCGAAGTTGGCGGCGGCTGGTTGAGAGACTAACCACGGAGACCGGGCGATACGGAGAAGACAGTGCAAATCTCCGCGGCCGCGTGTCTCCGTGGTTTATTTTCCAGCGCGAGGTCGGCGCTAGCGCGAGGTCGGCGTGGGCCATACTGACTTTTGGAGTGGAGCCTTTAGGCGGATTCCGGCTGAAGCCTCGAGTCCGGATCGTAAATCAACTTGGAAACTGCTCTAGTGCGAAGTCGGCGTAGGAGATGAACATGCAACCTGTGCTTGCCATTGGTACCGCCGCGCTCGATATCAAAGCGCGGCTGGCGCGTGCGCCGCTGCCGACCACGGATGTGCCCGGCCGGATCACCATCAAGGCCGGCGGCGTCGCGCGCAACATCGCCGAGAACTTCGCGCGCCTCGGCGTGCCGATTGCGTTTGCCGGAATCATGGGCGATGATTCGCAGGCCCGTCTGTTGATCGAACTGTCGCGTGCGGCTGGCCTTGACGTTCATCCTCTCCCCCGATCGGCTCCTGCGCCCGACGATCTGTATCGCCTCAAACTACCTGATGTTCTTCCCACCGCGACGCTCAATGTTGTCCTTGGCCCGGATGGGCGGCAAATCGCGGGAGCATTTAGTGGTGATATTCTCGATGCGCTGCAGCCGCGCGATCTGGATACGCTGCACGAATTGATCGCAGCTGCGCCCGCCATCATCTGCGATGGCGGTTTACCATTGGACGTGTTGATCGCGTTACGAGAGAGGCTGCCTGAAGAGGCGTTCTTCTGCTGCAATCCCGGCTCGATGGCGCTGGCGCCCCGTTTAGAACCGCTGCTCGATCGGGTGGATTTGTTAACGTGCAATCATCTGGAGGCGCAGGCGCTGACGCAGGTGAAAGTCGATGGCCCGGCCAAGTTGATTTCGGCGGCGTTGATCCTGGTGAAGCAGGGCGTGAAACGCGCGGTGGTGACATTCGGCGCGCGCGGCCTGGCCTATGCCGATGGAGAACGCAGCCTGTATCAACCCGCCCGGCCGGTAAACCTCGTCGATGCGACGGGGGCAGGGGATGCTCTTGCGGCGACAATGATCGAAGCCCTGTTGCGCGACGAGCCGATCGGCGTGTGCCTCCAGCGTGGCCTTGCCGCGGCGGCTCTCACCTGCGAGTCTGAAGACACCGTCGCGCCGACCATGTCCATGGGCGCCATCCAGCAGCGAATAAAACTATCCACGAATTCACACGAATAACCACGAATCTTTTTATCACAGCGGGGAGGTGTAACCGTGACTGAGTTGCTGTTAAAATCTGTCGAAATCAAAGCTATCGATAGGCTGACGGGCAAAGACGAAGCGCAGCTGCTCAACTATTTGCAGGCTACTGGCCTGCATGTGGGACTGCTCATCAACTTCGGTCATCCTGATAAGCTGGACTGGCTCCGTCGAGTAAAATAGACCAGGATTAGAGACGATTCGTGGAGATTCGTGGATCAACAATATGCCCGAATACCAGCTAACTCCCGATAACTGTAGTGTTCGCTAACATCTTGAACACCAGAACAGACGTTTCTGCGCCGTTTTCAAGTGCGATCCCTGGCATTCGGCGGGCGGCGGACTGTTCAACATGTTAGCGAACAGTACACTAACTCCCGATAACTGGCGACACTGGCCGCCAGAATTCTTCGATCGGGAAGACCCCGCGCCCGACGAACAGTTTTACCTGGAACCGCGCAAGGTGGTGCACCTCGACCTGTACGCGCTTCAGGCCGTCACCAATCTTTATCGTGAGCTGGTTGCCACCCCACGGGGTCGTGCTCGATCTGATGAGCGCGTGGCGCTCGCATCTGCCGACCGAGGTGAAGTATCAACGCGTGATCGGCGTGGGGATGAACGTGGCAGAGCTGGCCGATAATCCAGAGTTGGACAAATTCATCGTGCACAACCTCAACTCTGGCGAACGATTGCCTTTTGAAGATAACGTGTTTGATGCGGTGTTGTGCGCCGTGTCGTGCAATACCTCACGCGTCCGATCGAGACATTCATCGAAGTGGCGCGCGTCCTCAAACCCGGCGCGCCGTTTATTCTGACCTTTTCAAATCGCTGTTTCCCTACCAAAGCCATCAACCTCTGGCTGCACACAGACGATCAAAACCACTTGCAGATCGTCGCGCTGTATTTCCTCGCCAGCGGCCAATGCGATAACATCGTGTATCAAGATCGATCGCCGGGGCCGCAGTTCGATCCGCTGTATGCGGTGTGGGGCCGGAAACGTATTGTGTAACGTGGTCGCCGCGTCAGTGCGCCTAGATCGAATTCCGTTTTGACTTACGCCAATGCTCTCGGCCGCTCTGCGTGGCTACACGCTCTGCGGCCACAGCCTGCTCGCGGAGCGTGTAACCATCCAGCAGGAGCGTAAACCTTTTAGGAAGTTGCTCTAACGTGTCAGCACTGGCAGGAAAATGTCGTGCACCCTTTGTAAAATGATAGCGTCTTGTGGTTGCAGATCGATCTGCTGCACGGTCTGACCGTCGTTGTAGCGTGCCGTGCTGACCCACTTGAAGGCATCGGCGACGACGAGGCCCTCGCCGCTCGCGCTAAGCACGGCGTGGCCGGACGTGCCTGCCTCAAAACGATACGTGCCCAGATCGCGCCAACCGATCTCGCCTTGCGTTTCATCCAACGTCACCGTCGTTTCACCATCCGCATGGTGGATGGTGATGTCGACCGCGCTGCTCTGCGTGGCGGTCGGGACTACCCAGGCCAACACTTGATAAGTGCCGCCGTAGAGCAAGTTCGGTTGATAAGTGACGGTCGCCAATGGATTGGGGCCGAGCGTGGTGTAGACCGTGCTGCCAAATTGCGAGAAGTTGGCGGCTGACTTCACCCAATTGCCGTTAGCCAGTAGGTCGTTGTCGTCCAGGCGTGCCTGAAACAGTGGGGCCTGGCTGCCGTTTAGTTTGCGATAGAGGCCGGGCAGCCGCACGGTCTGCGCGACGCTGCCCGGGTTGATCACCGCGAGGCCGTGCTCAAACGAACGCGCCCACGCTCCCGCTTCACCTTCCTGAAACTGAATGTCGTCCAGCCAGATTTTGCCGGTCTCGCTGCCCACCTGAAAGACCAGACGCAAATCATTGCGGGTGCGCACCGATATATCGGTCAGGCGAAACAACTGCCACTGCGGCGTGAGCGTGGCCTGCACATGAAACCCGGTGCCCACCCACGGCGTAGGATCCACAATCAATTGAACATCGATCGGATGTGACGCCTGCGTGCTGCGTCCCCAGAAGGAGACCGTATATTGGTGATTGGCTACGGTCGATTTGTTCAACTGCCTCAACTCGACGTTGTCCGCTCCATAAGTGTCGGAGATGACAATGTGTGCCGCCGCCGTGCCCCCCAAGCCACCGGTTTCGGATACTTTGAAGCGCGCCGCCGCACCGCTGTTGGGATCGATCCAACCGATCCAGTTGTTCAGACCGTCATTGAAGCTGCCATTGATTACCTGATCGGCAGAGTGCAGCACACCCTCCAACTTGAAAGGCGCGCCGCCCGGTTGGCCAAGGTAACCGCGGGAGGGCAGGGTACCGGTCGGGGGTTGGGTTGAGCCGCTGCTGCCCGGCACGCCATACTCATCGTACCACCACCGATCGCCACGATCGTAATCGTAGACGAAGAGGCCATCGCCCATCAACGCGGTTGCCAAACCGTAACGCATGCGCGAATAACTCGCCGCAGCTTCAGCGCGCATGGCGGGCGGCATCTGATCGGTGTACAGGTACGTGAACTTGCTGAAATAGAACAACTCCGGCGAACCGGCGATGAACGTCGTGTGCGGCGTGACCCCGCTGCCTGCCCAGGTGCGATAATCTTGCATCACGCCCGCCCATGTAATGGGCGCACCATCGAGCAACCCTGGCACTTGCGTTTCGAAGTAGCGGCCGTTGATCCACGGCGCGTAGACCAAAGTCGCCGCATCATTGCCCATCAACACGGCATATGGCAAACGCGCGCGCACCTGCGTGAGAAAATCTTTGACGCCGGCTTGATACGCGGCATTCACTTCATCCGCTGTGTCCGCCTGTCCATTCAGATCACTATCGATGTCGGAGCTAAGCCAATCGATCGTGTTGTGCAAGCGATCCCAATAGAGCCCATCGTAGACCAGATCCGCGCCCCAGTTTTGATCGAGCGAAAGATAAGCGTCGATGCTCATGTTCGCCAGGATCGTGCGGCAATACGGCACGGTCAAGTTGTACATTGGATGGTTCCAGTACGACACGAGCAAGATCGATCCCTGCGTATTGCGCAGCAGACAGTTGTAATCCGGATCGCCCGGCTGGCTATACCACCATTCGGTCGCCGGCGAATCGATGCCCGGCACGCCATACGTCGCATGCGTCGTCAATAGCACCTTGGCGTTGGGGTTCGCCGCTCGAATGTCATGAGCTTGACTCGCTTGATTCAGCCCGCCGAATACAACATGCAGATCGAAACCGGCGACGAAGTCAGCACCCGGATTGGTGGTGAAGTCATTCCACAGATTGGCGAGGCGCGGATAGCGGCTTGACCAGGGGCCGAGCACGCGCACGTGCGTCTGCCGTTCTGTGTTATCCGGGTCGCGGCCCGTCGCCACATCTCGACAGCGCACGTAGAAGCGCCGATCGGCCAACGCGGCGACACCGTTGATCGGTGTGCTGTGAGATACCGATCCTTGTCCTGCTTGGAAATCGTGCGGCATGGAGACATACAGCGTCGCGGTGATTTCACTCCAGCGGCAATTGGCTGGCGCCGTGGTCGTGAGACTCAAGGCGAATGAGAGCGTTCCGTAGGGCAGCAGCCCCGTGATCGGTTGTAGCTGGCCCAATGGCGCGGGTTCCGCCGGAGCAGAGGGAGCGATGATTCTATCGTGAGGCACGGGTCGATCACGGCATACTGCTGCGACCTCGTTCGCGGTGAGCGCGCGGCGGCTCAGGCGCACATCGTCCAGGGCGGCATCGAGCGTGTGTCCATCGGCGTCACTGCCCAGATAAAACAGGTTGGCGATTCCGCTCAAAGCGCGATAGTCTCCTGTCACGGTCTGAGCGCAGTCATAGGTCACGGCTATGCGGTTCGCGCTGGCCGACCACGTCACTGCCAGATGATGCCATTCACCGGCTCGCCAGTTAGGAACCCGTTGACATGTCCCAGGAAATAAGCGGCCTTGATTGCGCTGGTTAAGGGTCACACAACCGTCGTCGATTTCGACCGACAGCTGATTAGCGCGATCGATCGCATACGAGAACAAAGGGGAATGATCACGATAGGCGGTGGCTAAATCATCGCTCGGCCTGATCCATAGCGTCAGACTGCCTTCATTGGGATCGACGTTGCCTGCTGCGCGATAAGCTAATGTGCTGTTGGCATCACGATTGAACTCGACCGCCCGATCGAATCGACCCGCGACGAATGATATTCCGTGGCTCTGCACGGGGGATTGACCATCCAGACTGGTGAGATTGCCATCCAACGGCCAGACGTGAATTTGCGGCACAGCGAGATCGGTCAACACCGTTTGGCTGCGCAGTGTTGTATCAAGCCGGACAGCAGTCGAAGCAGCGTTGACCTCAGATGTTGAAAAGGGGGGCGTGTAAAAACGTGGCTGCGCCTGAGCCACACTCACTACTACCAACCACAGTAGAGCGAGGAGAATCGTCGTCGTGATGCGTTTCATATAATCACCGCCATGGACTTGAGGCTTCACGCAATCGCCTCATGTGCCGACCGTCAAGAATTTTCGCGGGCATTATACATTGAGATGTTGGCGTTGGTGGCGCGAAGCGCGGTTGGGTGCAGGGTGGCTTTTAGGCTGCCCCCTCAGCCTTGATTTGCTTCAATAGAGCTAACCGATTTAAGTTTAGGCCCTTTCCCGTTCGCCCCAGCGTGATGAAAAATTCACAGCCTTCCGTTGGATAGAAAACACATTCCTGAAACGGCGATAAGCCTAAACCATGCAAATCATGGATCAGCAGTCGAAAGGAACTGGGTGTAAAACACCACACATGGAGATCCAGGAAGGTCTGCTCCTAGAGCACCTGCTCCATTTTCTGGCGTGCCTCATGCGGCGTGTGGATGAATTGATACTCACCTCTAGCCCGACGATCCCAGACAATCCGGCCCCCTTTTGGAGACAACATTCAAGTAATATTCATAGACGCTCCCCGCCGAGGGGCGTGTGCGCTTTTCAAAATGGGTATCGAGGATGGAGGCTAAGCTCGTCAAGGGGCGAAAGTGATCGAAGCAATAGCGACTATCCGATACTGCCAGCGATAGCACCCCGTCCGCTTTTAAAATGTGGTCACAATTCTCGAGGAATCCAAGCAAGTCGGGCGTATGTTCAATGACATGCGACGCAATGATCCAATCGTAGAAGTGGCTTCGCCCCGTCAGTTCCTCATACGGTTTGCCGTTCCAGACGTAATCGACGTGCTCGATGTTTTCCACCGGGGCCTGGTGTCCCTGATAGAATGCCACCAATTGTTCGCGGTTCATCTGATCGATGACATGCACCTTGTAGCCGGCTTTTTTGGGAGCCACGGGGTTGTAACTGGGGCCTACTTCGACGCCATAACCGCCCTTGTTGACGAGCTTCAGAATTTTGTCTTCGCGCTTCATGGTCATTCTCACCTTGGCGTTCAGAATCTTCAGAAAGCACCCTGCGAGTCGTATCTCGTTTACTCTTCAATCGCCACTCGTCAGCCTCACCCACATTCGTAGCACTTCCGCCACGCTCCACGCTTGCGCCACGCAGCCGCGCGGCAGATGCGGCGCATCGCCGTAAAACACTTCGCTGATGCTGCCCGCACACAGATCGTTCAGGTGCTGCGCGAAGGGGCGCAGATAATTCAGCGCCGTGTCTCGATCGTGATAGACGTTGTAATGCGCTTCCACAAACGGGCCGATCAGCCAGCTCCACACCGTGCCTTGATGATACGCACCGTCACGCGCATACCGATCGCCGGTAAAGACGCCTTCGTAATCTTCGTGCGTCGGCGCGAGCGACCGCATTCCGTACGAGGTGAGCAGCTGCTGCGCGCACACCTCGATCACCGATCGCGCAGCTTCGGGCGTGAGCAGATCGGGTTCCAGGGACAACGCAAAGAGTTGATTGGGACGCAGTGAGGAATCGCTGCCGTTGGGCCCGTCGATCACATCGTAGAGGTAGCCGCCCTCGCTATACCAGTAGCGCCGCTGGAAACTCTGCGTCGCTTGCTCGGCGCGTGAGAGATACACCGTCACATCGTCGGCCTGGCCGGCGTGTTGCGCGAACTTCGCCATCAAGCGCAGGGCATGAATCCACAACGCATTGATCTCTACCGGCTTGCCGATGCGAGGCGTCACCACCCAATCGTCCACCTTCGCATCCATCCATGTCAACTGGGCACCGGGTTCACCGGCATACAGCAGGCCATCTCGATCGACGTGAATCTGGTAACGTGTCCCTTTTACATGCCACGCAATGATGTCTTTCAACACGGGGTACAACTCGCGTACCAGCGACCCATCGTTGGTGGCCGACGCCACCGCATCGATCGCGTGGAAGTACCACAACGTCGCATCGACCGTGTTATATTCCGGCTGTTCGCCTTGATCGGGAAATCGATTCGGCAGCATCCCTTGATCGACAAAGGCCGCAAAGGTCTTGAGGATCGTCTTGGCGACATCGTAGCGGTTAGTGGTCAGGCACAGCCCCGGCAGGGCGATCATCGTGTCGCGGCCCCAATCGCTGAACCAGTGATAGCCCGCGATGATGGTCTTGCCGACAACGGTTGGACTCGAGGCTTTAGCCGGAGTGGATGGCTGGCTTGGAGCACCGGCTGAAGCCTCGACTCCAGAGAACTGGCGATTGACGATGAACTGATCAGCCGCCAGACCCAGCTGCTGAATCCAGTCCGGTTGCTGATCAAGACCGGATTGGACGATCAGCGCCCGTTCGCGCTTCTGTTCGGCGTCCAGCGCAACTTGCCAATCGAGCGCCGCCGACTCCGGCGCGGCGTCTTCTTCGGTCGTGGCCACCAACGCGATCGTTTCGCCGGGCGGCAGGGTAACGCGGAATGTGCCCGCGGCGTATAGATCCTCCACGTCGTCGAGGCCGCGTTCCGTCTCGACGCGATGCTTGAAGTGGCGGTACCAGTGATCGATCGGCGTGTACTTGCCGCGCGCCACTTTCACGAAGTAAGGTGTCGCGCCATCAAACGCGTCGACGCGCACGGTCGTCCCGTCCGGCTGTAGCGCCACACTCGGCATCCAATCGCCCTGCGTTTCGTTGTGATGATCGCGGTAGGTGATGAGGACTTTCAGATCGAGATCGATCGGATCGTGGCTGCGGGCGTGCGTGTAGGTGATAAACGTCGTGTCGTGACCATGCACCATCCAGAGGCGCTTGATCAACTGCGCCTCGGCCAGTGCGAACGTCCAGGTGGGAATGGAGCCAGCGAGGTGGAACGACTCGATCCACTGATAGGCGTGTGGATCGATCGTGTCGTCGTTCCATTCGTTGGTGTCGAGTTGATAAGGGGTGCCACGCAGATGCGCCGTCGCATCGATCTTTGCCACGAGCAGGGTACGGGCCACAGGCGCTTGCAAAGCCGCGACCAGCACACCGTGATAACAGCGCGTGTTGGCGCCGGCGATGGTGCCGCAGGCATAACTGCCCGTGCCGTTGGTCACCAGCCATTCGCGCCGCAGCGAATTTTCCAGATTGCCGCAGATGTCGCGCCCGAAAATAATCATGGGTGCCCTTTCGTAGAACAGGTTCTTCCGAGTTAAACGGGATTATGGGCCATCGAAGAAACCGGGTTTCTACATTCCAAATGGAATTGAACGACTAACGCGGAGAAACCCGGTTTCTGCCAGGGCTTTTCTCGTAAAGATCGGAAGACCTCTGGACTGCATAAACCACAAAGACACGGATTCACAGAGTAAAAACAACTCTCTGTGTGTCCGTGCCTCTGTGATTAGCTGAACTCTCGATCGCGGTTAGGTCTTCAAGATCGAGTTGTCGCCGCCAAAGCCATTGGGAACGTAGTCATCGGCGGCCCAGTCGTTTTCCCAGCGCTCGTCATTGATCCAGTACTTGAACTGGAAACTCTGATCGACGGGCAGGTTCAGCGAAACCGACCATACTCCGTCTTTCTTGCGCTTTTTCAACGGCGTCGCGGCTTTGTCCCAGTCGTTAAAATCGCCGACCACGGACACAGCCTCCGCGCCGTTAGCGGGCAGCTCAAACGTCACTTTCACCTTCTTGCCGCTCGCCACAGGGGTTTTCTTCAACATGGTTTTCTCCTCCAACACAAAAATATGACCCAAGCAGACGCAATTATAACCGAATTTGCGAGCTGCCGGGTAAAACGATGGTAAAGGGAATTTAATAAACCAGACGGATTAGCCGACCAGTGTATGGATATGCTCCACCAGAGCGGGCGTGTCGATGCTCTTTTCGATCACGACATCCGCGCCACAGTCAAGCGCATTCTGCTCATTTTCCGGGGTGTCCACATATGAGGGCAAAATGACAATGCGTACTTCCGGCGCTGCTTGCCGGAGGGCTTTGCAGATCAACATGTTGAAATGGGTGATGCGGCTGATGCCCAGAATGACCACGTGCGGCTGTAGGGCCAATACCTCCGGCACGAGTTCGATCAGGCAGTCATGCCAGCCCACCACCTCAAACGAGCGATCGGCGCTGAGGCGCGGCCCGAGCGTCTTATACACGATCGGGTTTTCGCACATCAGTGAGATGCGAATAGGCGATATGGTCTGCGATGAAGGCGTATTCATGGCAGACAGAATACAAAAATCTGCCAGATACGGGCAGTGGCAGATTGCACTTAGGCGGGGTGATCAATGACACGGATTAAGGTCAGCCGCCTTCGCAACAATTCCTATAGTGCAGTGTGCCACAAGCACAACCATTGAGCTAGTGCAGTTGATCGGGCGTGAAAGGGGCTTTGCTCACCCGATCGGGTAATGGCATAGATCGTCGTCCGACTCGTGGCAAAGACTTCGGCCAACCACGTCAAGCAGCCCACGGCCGCCGCCCCGTGGGCAAGTTGACGACCACGCCGCTGAACAGTCGATCGGCCAAGCCCAGATCACTCCGACGGTAACCCGGTAAGTTGCTCGGGTTGGCTGGCAGCATCTGCTAGACCGATTCGATCGGCTCCGGCCAAGTCCCTCTGGTGAAGGGTGTTGAACTCTGCCCATCGCGTGGCAGCGACGGGGTTGATGAGCATGTGTACGTCACGATCGACGAGGTACGCCGATTGGCGGCCATCGAGATCCCTAAGCCTAAATTTCGCACTTTAACACCTTGATAGAAAATCAAAATCAGGATTGCACGAACGACAAGGTTTATTGACAAAGTGCAAGCCATCTGGTAAACGGCTTTCAACAACGAGCAGGTCGGTCGTGGTGAAATCGCGCGGAATGGTTGAAGCAACCTGAACAGACATACATCCCGCGCTCAGCAATGCACATAGAAAAAGTACAGGATTCCAAACCTTTGGTGTCCATGCATTTTATGCACTCCTACCGATGTTGCTGACTTTGTGAGCCGTCAAAAGCGTCCACTAGATAGGGCCATTCAACTGCCAGTGACATGAATTTAGGAATTGTTGGCTCACCAAGGCGCATATTGGGATGAGCAGCTAACGCTGCCTTAAGAGAGGCAGATACTCTTTGCCTTTCCAAACTTAAGGGCACAATACAGTTCAGCGCGCAATAAAGGCCCATTGATAACTCAAGGTTCCTGAGATTCCTCTGTCCATCGTTATTTGTGCAAGATGCAAACCGGAAAACTGTCCAAACAAACACCCCGTTATTGCACCTGGATGGCCGTATGTTTCCCCCGGACTAGAGACCATGTCAGAACCATCGAGGTAAAGGTGAGTATTATTAAACAGCAGCCGCAAAATTCCACCCTACCCCTAGCAAAACCCTTGAAAAACAGGCCGTTTTTGAATCGCCCGTAGCAGCCTTAGGGTGTAATTTTGCGGTTGCTGTTATTAAATAGCGATTGTTCTTCCTCCTGCGTTAGAGGCCCTAAAGGCGGTGTCCGCGTATTGAATGTCACACAAATTGCTTCGTTTGACCCTTGATACTTTGAGCCAGGTGCAGGGCTGACTTTATAGAGAAAGGCCGGAAGCGGCGCTGGATTATTCAGCATCCATTCGGCCAATTCGGTCGATTGCTGCCCCATAAGATTAGCTCGCAGAAATGCGGCACCCACAATAATGAGTAGACTAATACCGATCGCAACATATAGAATGCGTTTGGAGTTTTGCTTCCCCCGGTCTATTCGAGATCGTACTTCTTTCATCTTAGTCCTATGCTCAAGTAAGTTCTATGCCTATTGGCCTTGGTAAGATAAGGGCTGTAATACCTCGCGCGCAGGAACAGCAACTTAATGTAAGTATCGGATTGCACGCAAGTATAGGCGCGATGGGGCGGCTGGTCAATCGGGCAACAAAAACCCGATCGAGCCACACGCCCGATCGGGTTTTGCATCATGCCTCACGCATCTTGCTCAATCCCACTTGAATTTCCACACCGCCACACCGAACATCACCACCGCCATCGCCACTAAGACCGCGCATTCCGGCAGCACTTCGGCGA
>Ga0182021_10009204_pt1 | contig 11692 bp, 10 predicted proteins | sample 612E3MmetaG_FD_120493 | JGI IMG/M metagenome (GOLD analysis project Ga0182021, IMG submission 120493) | Permafrost microbial communities from Stordalen Mire, Sweden - 612E3M metaG (Illumina Assembly) | ecosystem: Environmental > Terrestrial > Soil > Wetlands > Permafrost | place: Sweden...
CAATAAAAAATTCTCTATTCACTTTAATCTGCAGCAGTGATTCACTTTTTTAAAGATTTATTCTGGTCATTTTTATTATCCAATATTTCCGTCGGGATTTTTAAAAAAGTTATTGCTTGAAATGACACAATACCCTTCTTTAATTCATGGCGTTTCTACAGGGTAATTTTTTTAAGGATCAACCCGTTTTTAAAAATGGTAATCCCTCCACCACTCTGGGATACAACGATGCCGACTGCGTTGGTGACCTGGGTCATTGCAGCGACCGAATTGTGACGGGTCCCCATCCCCTTCGGGAGTGATACGTTACTGGTATCGACCGTGATGTAACGGCTCTGGGCACGGACATATCCCTCTCCATCGATCACAAAAGCTCCATCGAGCTGGGCGAATTCCTTGATATTTTCCTTGATGTCCTGGTTGGTGATAATACGGGATTCGGGTTTCTGCCCTTCAAAAGCGTTGAGCGATATCTGCCGGGATTTTGCCATGACATTTTCAGCATCGCCGATAAGGAAGGTTGTGCCAACGGATTTACCCTCTCTTCCTTCGATCGAAATTTCCGTAGAGATATGGAATACCGCGTCAAAGACTTCTTCTTTCACATCAGTGTCTGCAACCACGATATCCTTCCAGGTATCAGTACTTATCCGGACCTCTCCTGTTCGTTTTCGATCGGTAATATCGTTCCCGATACAAAGGATTTCTATAATATGGCCCTTTTCATCGCGGATTGCTTTATTTATCCACGCTATCCAGACCATGTCGCCATTGCGACGTATATTCTCACTGACATTGACCGCGTATCCTTCAGCATTAAACCCGAGATCATTTGCCATCATGGATAAGTCATGACCGGTGTGTGTTTTTGTAGGAACGATGGTGCCGATAACATTCTTTCCAATTACCTCGTCACTGGTATAATCAAAAAACTGCAGTGCAAAATGGTTAAAAAAAGTGATGTTCCCCATGGTATCCATCCTTATGATAATGCTCTGGGTATTCTGGATGACTTCACGGTATTTTGCCTCGCTCTCTTTGAGGGCATCGGAAATTTTTCTTTTTTCCGATATGTCGGTTACGACAAAAGTACCCCCCTTACCAATATCCCGGGGATCAACCACCTGGACCTGCAGCTGGCAGGTAATGCAGGATGCATCCTGTTTCACCAGCCTGCATTCTGTCCGGCTAAAACCCGGGGAATTGGCGGCGAGCTGGAGTTCCCTGCAAACCCTGTCATAATCTTCAGAACTCTTAAATATGCTCTGCATCTCTTTTCCCACTAAAAAAGAATCGTCATGGCCCAGCAGTGCTGCGAACTGGTGGTTGACCCATCCTATAAGGTGGTTATGCACCTGGAATATCCCCAGCGGCGTGGCGGAAAGAATGGCAGTAAGCTGATCATTCTGTGCCTTAATTTCCCGTTCAGCTTTTCTGCGGAGCATTGTCTGTTTGATCAGGGTGACCATTTCCAGCAGGTGCGGACGGATATCCCCGCTCCCGGGGAGCCGGATCTCAGTACCTATACTGACCTCCTGTACTGCAATCTTGTTATTACCTCTCCTGCACAGCAGGATAACCGGTGTTGTATTTCCCTGCGATTTGAGATATTTTAAAAATTCTATTCCTGTCATGTCTGAAACAAATTCGATACCATTTACCTCGGGTATCTGTTCATAGCTGACGATAACATCATAAGTGCGGCTTTTGACTTTTTCGGTTGCCTGCTTTATTGAATGTGCATTGTCGATTCTGATATCTCCCGCTTTTTCCAAAAATGAACGGATACTGGAAAAAAGGTCGGTATTGTCATCGACAAACAAAACAGAAATCATATATCTCCCGGGGGAAATCGCGATTTATTCACTCATATGAGGTGGATAGTTTTGCGATAAATAGTTGTCCGAGGCCGGGTAACCCGGAAAATTTTTCCCCGGTGAATAAAAGGAATAAATCCATATTGACAGGTAAAGGGTTCACACGGGTTCCGAAGACAGCCCGTCATCCGGTTCATCTTCAGGTTGTTGGGGCTCTTCGTTAATCCCGAACATCCACCACCCAAGGATGAGAATAATGGGAACACCGACAGGAATGGCAAATCCGCCGAAGAACCGTAACAACGCTGATAAGCCAAAGGAGATACCGCCTGTGATCGTAAACAACGATGCTCTCTTGAGAATTGATGATCTGTTATCGAGATTTGCCCTGATGATTACCAGGAACCCGATAATGATAAGAATGCTTCCGGTTGTCCAGAACAATGTGGCAAGGACGGTATACAGCCCGGTTGTCTGCCCCATAAAAATATAATTGATATCCTTATAACCTAAAATAAGGCTGTTTCCATACGATGACTGCTGATAACGGAAGAGTGCCCATTGTAAATCGACAATAATCCATTCTCCCCACATGTAGATATTCAGCGGGATCAGAAAAAGGAGCCCCTGGAGGATGAGCGAAATCCGGTATTTGTTCATAATCAACAGTTATATGAGAAAGACCGGATATTGAGCATATCGAATTAAAAACAAAAAGTTCTTGCGACAATAAAGGAAATTTCTCTCAAACACTCCTGGTTGTTCTCAAATTTTACGGCCGGGAGCTTTTGCCCGCCTGTTTTTCTATCCATTTTTCTTTTTGCATTGAGGGATAATACAAAGCGGGGCTCTCTGAAATTGAATTGAATACCTGAATAATACCCAGTCAGGGTGCAGGAATTTCCCCCGGTCGTTTTTTAGAATTTATTAAAATATATTAAAGTGAGACATTTTGTCTTTGAAATAGAATCAAAAGGGCAAAAATTATTCAGTATGCTGGACAATTGCCAGCTGATACATCCAGTCCATGAGCGGATGACATTCTTCGACAATACACTCAAGCTCACAACAGATACAGGGGATCAGTTCATCCCCGGCAAGCAGATCGGAAGGATTCACCGGCATCTTTTTTGCACGCAGGAGGAATGTCTTAATCCCCTCTTTCTTGAACTCGGTTCTCTCAATAACCCCGGCTTCTTCAAGTTTTTTGACAATCCGTGAACATTTACGGCTGTCAACCCCGAGTTCTTTCCAGAGTTCGCTCTGGAGGATACCCTCAGGTTTCGACTGGATAAGTTTCAGAGTTTCGTCAATAGGATCTGTCACTTTTGTCCACCTTTTGTTTACATAACCGGTGCTATTGTAAGAATATTATTACCCCTGATCACGACAGTACCAAGGCTGCGTCCCCGCTGGTTGTCAATAAATTCCGTCGTTTCTTCCATGTGGATGTTCAGGTACTCATCCACGGCCACCAGACGTCCCTGAAGTTTCCGGCCTTCGTCTTTGATTTCGACAGATATTTTTGCATCTACAAGCCCGAACACTTTTTTTATCGGCAAAACAATTCCGTTAACCATCTGCCCTAATTTGGGATGCAAGACAATTAAAGCTTGCCCATCATCACCATCCGGAAAAAATCACCATCGGGAAAATTCGCGGTTATTAAATAACCCGGGTACCCGTCATTTAGAAATTTCTCCGGAACATTGCAGAGTAAAAAAAAGGGTACAGTGTTATTTTAACCCCAATTTTTTAACGAAATCTTTCGATATTATCGCCCGGATCAATAATTTTGACGCTCCAGGGGCTTCGTCAATGCCTCCGCCCCCGCCGCTGTGGCGACCCCCACACAGCGATAGATCCGCCTACAGTTTTCACAACACGAAAAAGTTACCGGTAAAATCACTGTTACTTTTTCCTTTCAGTTTTGGTTACAAAAAAATTTCGAAAATATCGTCGTAGAAATTAAAAGATTTAGGGGCTGTATTAACACTTTACATAAAAAAAATCACAAAAGATCAAAAAAGAACAACATGATCAGGGAGGGAGCGGTTCCCAACGTTTCGAAAGTTCCTGTTCAACTCTCGTGTGAGGAGGCTGCTCCATCTCTTCTGCGATCCGGTGAGGTTCGAAGGGACCCTGTGCACGCATGGTATCCGCGAGTTCGTTGCAGCGGTTCCTGACCCGATCGAACGCCGGGTCATCGAACATATCCGCGGGCCCGACCAGTTTGCCGTTATTGATCTGAAAACCAAAACAGGTGACCCGGGAAGGGCCGTCAAATCGGGTGCAGTTGGCCTCGCACAGCCCCACCGGCATAAGCGGACCCCGGTGGGATCCCCGCATCCAACCGGCGACTATCACCGGTGTACAGAATGGATCGAGTACTTCTCCCACGGCAGGAAAACCATTCTGGGCGCGGACGATCATTACCGGGTCATCGTTGCCGATATACCTGTCTGCCAGCCGGTTTACGGGCCGGGCGCTCGTCGAAGCAGCAATGTCCCCGTCACGGTTGAAAACGTGTTTTATTACGTACCGGGAGGGGTCGCCAATGAACGCGAGAAGGCTGTAGATCTCTTCAGGGCATCTGAACCGGATACTGCGTTTTTTTACAATATCATGGACTTCAAAGTCAAATCCCCTGTGCATTGCAGGGTCGGTAACCAGGCCGGGTGTGTTGAAAGGGTCGGCAAAAATCTTGTACAGAAAGAAGTTCCATGCTCCCTGGCTTGTCTTGTCTGCCATGAACACAAGAACCGGATCACTTTCACTTTCCTCAAATTCCATCTCGGCAGCGCCCGGACCAGGACTACTTGCTTTTCCGGAAAATGTGTCCGGGGTGATATCCTGTCCTGCTCCTTCGAGTTTCTGGCTTTTTGCTATCGCCGTACATTCTGTGAAGGTATCCCGTGCGAGCTTGTGCACCTTTTCACTGTCCACACCATGAGTGTGGGTCATAATCAATTCGATGTCGTCACCGCAATGGGTGACAAAGGAATCAATGAGCAGTTTACCTTCCTCATCCCTGAGGATCTTTGCTGCTTTCTCCAGCAGTTTCGGGTGGGTACGGGAGTGTCCCGGGAAACTTCCAACATCCGCCCTGATAATGGAAATTGTGGTCTTTTGCATGAGAAATCACCCTACAAAATCTCGTCAGCAGAAAAAAGGTACGGTGAATTACCCGGAAGCTTTTCTCACAAGTGTTGCTGTTCCATATGAACTGAAAGCTTTGAAAAAGACGAGACTCTCGGCATAGGCCATCGCCTGGATCGCCTGTTCGGTATCCTGTTCTACCGCGTACAGCTCCTTAAAAAATTCCTTTATCGCAAACTTACAGTTTCCATCAAATACCTGGCTTTCTTTTTTCCCGGGATTTAAAGGACTGTACTTCTCCAGCGTCCAGTCCCTGATATTTTTATACAACGCCGGTTCATACACTTTGAGGGTAGAGAAAACGACATCCTGCCAGAATGTTCCGACATTTCCCTTCATGATATCCCCTTTGGGGAAATGCTGGTTGATAAGGTCCCGGGGTGTACCGGTAATCCCGTGTTGGGCAATGCCCACCTGCAGGTTATTCTCCCGCAGTGCACGGGCAACAGCCTTCGTCTGGGGGATATCGATTGAAAGCTGTTCAATCACATTTCCTTTTTCGTCATATACGTGCCCGTGGGTGCTCCCGTTGGCAATAGCCAGCACATGGGGATGTACATCATTTTCCTGCAGGGCCTTGATGAACGCAACAGCTTCTTCAGGCTTTGTCAGGATTAGGCCGTGATTATCTTTCCTCCCGATCTCCCCTACTTCCACTTCCAGGCCAAAATCCTTCCCCTTCATCCTTTTTTTGATGTAGAGAGCAAGCTCCGATGTGGCAATGATATTCTTTTCCAGCTCTTCCCTGACGTTTTTCCCTTCAAAATTGAACAGGTGAGAGGCATCGATGGCAAATGAAGTATATCCTGCATCGATCTGGGCATCGATCAGCTGTTTGGTTCCGGCGATTTCCGGGGAATCTCCCGTCTTTATCGTGATATGATCTGCATGGAGAGCCCAGGTACCAAACCGGGTTGCCTTTGCTGCCTCACCTATCTTTTCGGAAAAATCCTTGGGTGTCAGGCCGGTATACCCCCCTTTCAGATCGCATTCAGACCGGGCCAGTTCCATGAATACTGCAGAGTCTGTGTCTTTTGCGGCTTTGAAAATTCCTTCAGCGACAGTCGTAATCCGGGTATTGGCTGCCATAATGATTGTTTTTTTGCCGGCTATCCCCCGGAAAATTGCTGAACCGGGGATTGGACCATACTCATTTTCTTTCATAAAAATGATCACTCCTGTATTATTATCCCTCAAGCATAAACTTTTCAATCAGTCTGATCTCTTTTTTGCCTCCCACGTAGATAGGAGTGATCTGGTCGATTGCAGAGGGGGTTATTCCTAATATATCCTCCCGGCCATTACTGATTGCTCCCCCGGCTTCGGCGATGATCTTCCCCATGGGGTTTGCCTCATATAACAATCTCAGTTTTCCTTTTTCTTTACCTTTGAACCCGGGATAGGTAAAAACGCCCCCTTTATGGAGGATCTGGTGCACGTCTGCGACAAAACAACCGCTGAAGCGGAGTTTATAACCTTCCTCTTCGAGAGTTTCTATCCACTGCGCGTGGGCCGGGAGGTAATCCTTTCTCTTTGCGCCAGGAGCGTATATTTTTCCGCCGGGGATCCTGATATCCTCCTCTTTTAACACGAATTCCCCGGTCACGTCAAGGACAAATTCATGAACCCCCTTTCCTGTTGTCAGTGTCAGAATCGTAAGAGGCCCGTACAGGACATACAGGGCCGCAACCATCCGGGCACCTTTTTCAAGCACGTGACCGGGGTAGATTCCAATGATCGAGCCAACACAAAGGTTCACATCAATAAGGGATGAACCATCCAGAGGATCTATCACAACCCCGAAATTGTTTTTCGGATCTTCAATAGTTATCAGCTGTTCCTGTTCTTCCGTAGCGATATAATGGACAAGGCGGGACTTTGAAAGCCCTGAAACAAATATCCCGTCAGCGATCTTGTCCAGAGCCATCTGCTCTTCGCCAAAGGTATTCCTTGTCTGTTCACATGCCTGTGTTTTTGTGCAGGTACTGAAAAAACCGTTCTTAACATCCTGAGCCAGTGTGCTTAAAAGGAGAATTAATTCTGAAAGGTTTTTTTCCGTTCCCGCATTGGTAAGGAATTCTTTGAGTATCATGGTATTACCTGCCTCTGCCTTGAAAGAGCGTAACCTCTGGATTATCAGGTCGGATGCCCTGATTTGTGTAGTCGTTTGATCGCGAGGTTTATCAGGCTTATCATGCTCCCGGAAAAAACAGATCCGGGGTATTGATGACCGGTGCTTTGAGCATGACGATTTATTATACTTTTTTATTAAATTCTGGAGCTGCTCACAAGGATCGTCTTCCGTATAAGAACGACCTGGTTACCAGGTATCACGGTTCATTTAGAAATTTCATAAAATTGTCCTGCTTCTTTAAAAAAAAGTGGTTTGAAAAAAGGGCCGGTAAAAGGAAATTTGCATAAAAATATATGAGACGCCTGCAGAAATCCGGTTCCGGAAAATAGTATTCTTCCTTTTTTTTGGTGAAGAAAGATCTCGTTTCTCCTCTAGGGCGATCAGGCAATCCAGGCAGGATAACGATGATGATTCCTATCAATGCTGCAGGACCATTTGGAATCTGTTGCCCCCGTGGTTCTCGTTCCAAAATTGCTCGTCATCCGGACAATAAGATGGGAGACCATTTCTTCCACCTTCCGTTCATATCCCGCGGATCTTCGAATATTTTTCTTTTTGCAGATTATTTTTTATCTGTTTTCTTGTCCAGTTCTTCGGTCAGTTTTGTGATTTCTGTAAAGTCTTTCTTTCGCTGATAGGTCGCTTTTCTCAGGATGCCAATAAGTGTTTCATCAGATTTTTTACGCGCTATTGCAGCCCGGCTGATTGCAGATAAGGCCTTGTCAAGTATAGCGCGCTGGTCCAGGTTATAGAGCATCTCCCAGGATTGCTTCTCGGATTTCTCGAGGGCATCCAGGTCAAGGGATCCCCTCACCTTGTATATCGCGGCATCAAAGTGAGCGGCGGTCAGCATCACGTTCTTGATCGCATCTGTCCTTTCCTGTTCGTTGCTGGTGCCCATCAGGACGATGAAATCACGCATTGCTGCCATCTTTGCTTCCCGTACAAGGGCTTCAATGTCAGCCCCGACGTATCCCTGAGTCTTTTTTACCAGGGCTTCAATGTCGATATCCTTTGAAAGAATATTTTCGGTATCTCCTCCGAGGAAAACTTCAAAGATTTTTCTCCGGCTTTCCTCATCCGGTGCAGGGACATAGATGTGACGTTCGAGACGTCCCGGGCGAAGAAGTGCTTCATCGAGCATATCCGGGCGGTTTGTTGCCGCAAGGATTGTCACATTTTTGAGTTCCTCCATGCCGTCAAGCTCCGTAAGAATCTGGCTGACAACACTTTCAGTTACGTGCGATGATCCCTGGAACGTTCCCCGCCTGGGCACAAGGGCATCGATCTCATCGAAGAAGATGATCGAGGGGGATGCCTGCCGGGCCTTGCGGAAGATCTCCCTGACTCCTTTCTCTGACTCCCCTACCCATTTTGAGAGCAGTTCGGGGCCTTTTACTGCAATAAAGTTGCACTCGCTCTCATTTGCCACTGCTTTTGCCAGCAGGGTTTTACCTGTTCCGGGGGGGCCGAAGAGCAGGATACCTTTTGGAGGCTTGGTCTGGAGCCTTTCAAATACTTCGGGGAATTTAAGCGGCCATTCAACTGCCTCCCGGAGTTCCTGTTTTACATCCTCAAGCCCGCCGACCTGCTTCCAGGTAACATCCGGAACTTCGACCAGCACCTCACGCATTGCGGAAGGTTCGACGTGTTTGCGTGCCTGGGCAAAATCCTCGTTGGTGACCTTCAGCTGGTCAAGAACTTCGTTGGGGATATCCTCATCGATCTTGATCCGGGGAATCACCTTACGGAGCGCATGCATTGCTGCCTCCTTGACGAGAAGTGAGATGTCAGCTCCGACAAAACCATGAGTAGAATTTGCAAATTCTTCGATTTTTACATCATCGTCAAGCGGTACGCCCCGGGAATGGACCTGGAAAATCTCCAGTCTTCCTTTCTTGTCGGGAATGCCAATCTCGATCTCCCGGTCAAACCGCCCACCGCGCCGGAGAGCCGGATCGATCGAGTCCGGCAGGTTGGTTGCGGCAATGACAATAACCTGGCCCCTTCCTTTGAGCCCATCCATCAGGGAAAGGAGCTGCGCAACGACACGCCGTTCAACTTCTCCCTGGACTTCCGCCCGTTTGGGTGCGATGGAATCAATTTCATCGATGAAGATTATCGCCGGTGCATTCTGTTCGGCTTCTTCAAATTTTTCCCGCAGCCCTTTTTCGCTCTCCCCGTAATATTTGCTCATGATTTCAGGACCGGAAAGGGAGATGAAGTGAGCATCAACTTCGTTAGCGACTGCTTTTGCAATCAGTGTCTTCCCTGTCCCCGGGGGACCGTACAGAAGAACACCCTTGGGAGGCTGGATACCGAGCCGCTCGAAGATCTCCGGGTGACGCAGTGGGAGTTCGATCATCTCACGCACAAGCTGAAGTTCCCGTCCAAGACCTCCAATATCCTCGTAATGAATGTCAGAGACTTCTTTTTTGCCTTCTTCTGGTTTATATGGCTCCTCTTTGAGTTCGATGTCGGTTTCCTCGGTAACAATTGCTATCCCCTTCGGGAGGACTTTGGCAATGACAAGGGTTATGGAATTCCCGATTACATCGATCCTCTGAACCTGGCCTTCAAATACCGCCCGCCCCCGAAGGAGTCGTGAAAGGTACTGTTCACCCCCGACAAGCCGTATCGGTTGCGTGGGCTGGATGACCACTTTTTTTGCATACTCTGCTTCGGATTTCCTAATCCTGACCTTCTCGTCGATGCCCGTACTCAGGTTACCCCGGATATTTCCGTCTATCCGGAGCACAGCATACCCGGTATCCTGCTGAAAACCCGGCCACGCAATAGCAGCTGCTTTCTTTTTTCCCTGGATCTCAATTACATCCCCGGAAACCAGGCCGAGCTTCTTCATTATCTCAATACTCACCCGCGCGATGCCCCTCCCTGCATCCTCGTGCGCAGCTTCTTTTACCGTAACTTCTGTAAAATCCTTATCCGTCATCGTAAATTCTTCCCGAATCTCTATGGTTTACCATAAGTTAGTGTTAATTACTCTATAAACTAACTCTTGGGTGCCGTCCTGTCCCGCATCCATTTTATCATAGCCTTCCGTTATCATTGCACTGCCGAACGAACTGGCTGGCATCCTCATCCAGAACATTATCCAGAACACAAATTTTTTTTTCTTAATCCAAATCAACTTTACTTGTTTCCATAACAAGCCGGATTTCATTCAGATTTCAAAAACAGAGTCTTTATCTCATCCTTTCAGTAACCGGTATGGTATGAGTATTATTCATGATGCCCGCCGCGGTATCGTAACTGATGAGATGAAGACAGTCGCTGAACAGGAAGGAGTCACTGAAGACTTCGTCCGGCGGGGAATTGCAGAAGGTCACATTGTTGTTCCCGTCTCTCCATACCGGAAAGTCAGGATCTGCGGTATTGGAGAAGGCCTCCGCACCAAGGTGAACGCTTCCATCGGTACATCGACGGATATTGTCGATATCGGGCAGGAACTGGAAAAAGCCCGTCGTGCGGAGCTTGCAGGTGCAGATACCCTCATGGAACTTTCGACTGGCGGGGATTTTATTGAAATCAGGAAACAGGTCATCGCCAGCACAAAACTTTCCGTCGGGTGCGTGCCTTTGTACCAGGCATTTATCGAAGCCGCACAAAAAGACGGTGCTGTTGTCAATATGAAAGAAGATGACCTGTTCCGTATTACTGCCGAACAGGCAAAACTCGGAACAAATTTCATGGCCATCCATACCGGCATCAACTTTGAGACCGTCAAGCGCTTAAAAAACCAGGGCAGGCACGCGGGTCTCGTTTCCCGGGGCGGGGCATTTATGACCGCGTGGATGCTTCACAATGAGAAAGAAAATCCTCTGTATGCTGAATTCGATTACCTGCTCGAGATAATGAAGGAGCACGAGGTCACTCTCTCGATGGGGAATGGTATGAGAGCCGGGGCAGTTCATGATGCGACTGACCGGGCTGCCATCCAGGAACTTCTTATCAACGCCGAACTTGCTGACAAGGCGCACCGGGAGGGCGTGCAGGTAATTGTTGAAGGACCAGGACATGTGCCTATTGATGAGATTGCTGCAAATGTCACTCTTATGAAACGTGTCACCAACAACAAACCTTTCTATATGCTCGGACCAATTGTGACCGATATTGCGCCAGGATACGACGATCGCGTCGCTGCAATAGGTGCCGCAATTTCATCATCACTGGGGGCCGATTTTATCTGTTATGTTACCCCGGCCGAACATCTTGCCCTCCCGACCCCCGATGAAGTGTATGAAGGGGTAATCAGTTCACGGATCGCTGCCCACGTGGGTGATATGATAAAGCTCAAAAAGACCCGTCAGGCTGATCTCGAGATGGGACATGCTCGCCGCGATCTTGACTGGGAGCGCCAGTTTGCAGCTGCCATAAACCCTTCCCGTGCCCGGGCTATCAGGAAGGAACGGATGCCCGCAGATTCTGATGCCTGTACGATGTGCGGAGATTATTGTGCAATAAAAATTGTAAACAAGCATTTTGCTTTCTGAATTGTCAGAATATTTTCAGGCGTTCTTATTTTTTTGGTTCAATGAACTGTTCAGGAATGTTTCATAAC
>Ga0182021_10009205_pt1 | contig 11692 bp, 8 predicted proteins | sample 612E3MmetaG_FD_120493 | JGI IMG/M metagenome (GOLD analysis project Ga0182021, IMG submission 120493) | Permafrost microbial communities from Stordalen Mire, Sweden - 612E3M metaG (Illumina Assembly) | ecosystem: Environmental > Terrestrial > Soil > Wetlands > Permafrost | place: Sweden...
CAAGCCTGGCACTGTTTGGCGGTACCAGCAGTGAACCGCGCCAGCCCATGGCGCGCCAGCGCGCGCAGACTTGGCAGTCTTGGCCCTTTCTGTGAAGCGCGAACCTCAACACGTTGCCTGCGGTGAGCGGTTGGAATCCTGGTCATTCATCGCCGGGAGGATGTCAAAAGGATGCCGTCCGCCCGGAGGGGGAGTTCTCAGTGAGCGAGTTCTCGGAGAGCGCTCTCTCAGCGTCCTGGAGCGCGTGGGCGGCGCCGATCAACGCCAGGTGTGAGAAGGCCTGCGGGAAGTTGCCGGCCATGCGGTTCTCGACCGGGTCGTACTCCTCGGACAACAGGCCGACATCATTGGCCAAGGCTACGAGCCGGCGCATGAGGGCGTGCCCGTCCCGGAGGCGTCCGGTCATGGCATAGGCAGAGACCAGCCAGAAGGAACAGGCCAGGAACGGGTACTCATCGCCGGGCAACCCATCCAGTCCGGTCACCGTGCGATAGCGCAGCACTAAGCCGTCGTGAAGCAGTTCCTGTTCGACGGCGCGAACCGTGCCGAGGAACCGGGGGTCGTCTGCGGGCAGGAACCCGACGCTGGGCAGTAGGAGAAGTGAGGCGTCGACCTCGGTGGTGTCGTAGTGCTGGGTGAAGCAACCCTTCTCCTCGTTGTAGCCGCGGGACATCACCTCCGCATACACCTTGCTCCGCAGCTCGCGCCATTTCTGGACCGGGCCCTGCAGCCACTGCTGCTCGACAGCCTTGATGGCCCGGTCGAAGGCCACCCACACCATGACTCGCGAGTGCGTGAAATAGCGCAACTGGTTGCGGAACTCCCACAACCCGTTGTCCGGTTCCGTCCAGTGCTCACACAGGTTCCTGAGCAAGGCCAGCTGGAGCGCCCATGACTCGGGGGAGTCTTCAAGACCTTGCTGGCGGGCCAGGTCCAGGGCAGCCATCACCTCGCCCAGGACGTCCGTCTGCAGTTGTCCAACCGCTTCGTTGCCGATGCGAACAGGACGGGAGTCTGCGTACCCCCCCAGATGACTCAGCTCCTTCTCCGGCAGGTTTCGGGACCCGTCGACGGCATACATGATCTGCATGTCCTCCGGGTCCCCGGCAACCGCACGCAGAAGCCAGTTTCGCCACAGCGTGGTCTCGTCCTGGTAGCCAGATCGCAGCAGTGCCTCAAGGGTCAGCGAAGCATCACGAAGCCAGCAATAGCGGTAGTCCCAGTTGCGAGGGCCACCGAACTGCTCTGGCAGTGAGGTGGTTGGAGCGGCCACGATGCCCCCGGTCTCGCGGTCAGTCAGCAGCCGCAGGACGAGCAGGGAGCGCACCATGGCATCGCGGTAAGGCCCGCTGTAGTCGCAGCGCGCGGCCCACTCCTCCCAGTGAGCAACGGTCGGTCCGACGCCTTCGTTGACGCCCAGCGGCGCCGGTGCACTGTGATGTGACCTGAACCAGGTCATCGTGAAGGTCATCCGCTGACCCGCTGAGACGTCGAACTCGTCCTCGTGACGGGTGCCGACAGCATGGGGTAGACGTGACCCGCGCAGGACCACCATGTCTGGTCCGGCGATGGCCGAGATCACCGCGCCGGCACCGATCTCGGGGCTGTCCGCCCGCCGCATGACCCAGGGTCGGACCTTGCCGAAGTCGAAGCGCACGACCCACTCGTGGCGCATGCGCAAGGTTCCCCTGACCCCCTCGACCCGGCGCACAATGTCTGCCCGGCCTTCGCCCAGCGGCATGTAGTCCGTGACGCGAACCATTCCGGTGGGTGTCTCATGGGTGGTCTCGAGCACGAAGCTGTTACCGAGGTACCTGCGTGTGGTCCTGGCCGGCCCTGTCGGCCCCAGCAGCCAGTGACCGTTGTCCCGCGTGCCCAATAGTGCCGCGAAGCAGGCGGGGGAGTCGAACCGGGGCAAGCACAGCCAGTCAATGGAACCGTCCTGCCCGACTAGGGCCGCGGTGTCCATGTCGCCGAGTACGGCGTAGTCCTCGATGGGCAGAGCCATCACCCCACCGTATGCCGTGTCGTCAGCGGGTGCACATACTATGGCGGACGTGCATGAAGTGACGCCCAGCCCTGCCCGGTATCAGCACGACCGCCTTGTCGTGCGCGGAGCGCGTGAGCACAACCTGCGTAACGTTTCTGTTGACCTGCCGCGGGATGCCTTGATTGTCTTCACTGGGCTCTCCGGTTCGGGCAAGTCATCCCTGGCCTTCGACACGATCTTCGCCGAGGGCCAACGCCGCTACGTCGAGTCGCTCAGCGCCTATGCTCGCCAGTTCCTTGGGCAGATGGACAAGCCGGACGTCGACTTCATCGAGGGGCTTTCGCCAGCGGTATCGATCGACCAGAAGTCGACCAACCGCAACCCCCGCTCGACCGTCGGCACGATCACCGAGGTCTACGACTACCTGCGGCTGCTCTTTGCCCGGGCCGGACGACCGCACTGCCCGGTGTGCGGTGAGGCGGTCACTCGTCAGAGCCCTCAGCAGATCGTCGACCGGCTCTCAGAGCTACCCGAGCGCACCCGCTTCCAGGTGCTGGCGCCCGTGGTGCAGGCTCGCAAGGGCGAATACGTGGACTTGTTCAGCGAGCTGCAGACCAAGGGCTTCTCGCGTGCGCGAGTTGACGGGGAAGTCATCTCGCTCACCGAGCCTCCCACCTTGGAGAAGCAGAAGAAGCACACCATCGAGGTCGTCATCGACCGACTGGTAGCCAAGGGCGATGACTCTGGCGCTAAACGTCGGCTAACCGACTCGGTGGAGACCGCGCTCGGTCTGGCATCCGGGGTCCTTGTCGTTGATTTTGTGGACTTGGACCCCAAGGACGCAGGGCGCGAACGGCGGTACTCGGAGAGGATGGCCTGCCCTAACGAGCACCCCCTGGCCATGGACGAGATCGAGCCTCGTTCTTTCTCTTTCAACTCACCGTTTGGTGCCTGTACCAAGTGCACCGGCCTGGGCGTCGAACTCGAGGTGGACCCGGACCTGTTGATCCCCAACGAGGATCTGTCGATCAGCCAGGGCGCCATTGCGCCCTGGGCTCAGGGATCAGGTTCTGCGGAGTACTTCCTGCGGCTGCTGGCCGCCCTCGGTGAGGATCTGAAGTTCTCCCTGGACATGCCGTGGAATTCTTTGCCGGACCGGGCCCGCGAGGCGATCATGCACGGTCAGGACTACAAGGTCCACGTCAAGTACCGCAACCGTTTTGGCCGGGACCGTTCCTACACCACCGGATTCGAGGGCGTGGTGCCGTTCGTCAAACGGCGGCACTCCGAGACGGACTCCGAGTGGTCGCGTGAACGGTATGAGGGCTACATGCGCGAGGTGCCGTGCCCGCAGTGCGATGGGGCACGGCTCAAGCCCGAGTCGCTGGCCGTCCTGGTCGGAGGTCAGAGTATTTCCCAGATCTGTGCCCTCGCGATCGCCGACTGCGCCAAGTTCCTGGCCGAGGTCGACTTCTCCTCGCGTGAGCGTCAGATCGCTGAGCGGGTCATCAAGGAGATCGAGGCTCGTCTGGGCTTCCTGCTCGACGTCGGTCTTGACTACCTCTCGCTGGACCGTCCGGCCGGCACCTTGTCCGGTGGCGAGGCGCAACGTATCCGGCTGGCAACGCAGATCGGCTCCGGGCTGGTCGGCGTTCTCTACGTCCTGGACGAGCCTTCGATCGGTCTGCATCAGCGTGACAACCACCGGCTGATCGAGACGCTGACCCGACTTCGGGACCTGGGCAACACCGTCATTGTCGTTGAGCATGACCAGGACACCATCAGCATCGCCGACTGGGTGGTGGACATCGGCCCGGGGGCTGGGGAGCACGGTGGCAACGTCGTCCACTCAGGCTCGGTCGCGGACCTGCTGCAGCATCCCGACTCCATCACCGGTGCGTATCTTTCGGGTCGCGAAGAGATCGCTATCCCGGCGGTCAGGCGCCCGCAGGACGGGCGGGTGGTCACGGTGGTCGGGGCTCGCGAACACAACCTCTACGACGTGGATGTCAGTTTTCCGCTGAACAACCTCGTTGCGGTCACAGGGGTTTCGGGTTCCGGAAAGTCGACGCTGGTCAACGACATCCTCTACATGGTTCTTGCCAACAAGCTCAACGGCGCTCGGCAGGTGCCGGGTCGGCACAAGACCGTCGAGGGCCTGGAGCACCTGGACAAGGTCGTACATGTCGACCAGGGGCCGATCGGGCGGACCCCGCGCAGCAACCCCGCAACATACACCGGGGTCTTCAACCACATGCGCAAACTGTTCGCAGAGACGACCGAGGCTAAGATTCGCGGCTACCTGCCCGGACGTTTCTCTTTCAACATCAAGGGTGGTCGGTGCGACAACTGCTCCGGCGACGGCACGATCAAGATTGAGATGAACTTCCTTCCTGATGTCTATGTGCCGTGTGAGGTCTGCCACGGCGCGCGCTACAACCGTGAGACGCTCGAGGTGCACTTCAAGGGCAAGACCATCGCCGACGTCCTGGATATGCCGATCGAAGAGGCGTCGGAGTTCTTCGAAGCGGTTCCAGCCATCTCGCGCCACCTGCGAACGCTGGTGGACGTTGGCCTCGGTTATGTCAGACTCGGCCAGCCCGCACCCACGCTCTCCGGCGGAGAGGCTCAGCGCGTCAAGCTCTCGACCGAACTACAGAAGCGCTCGACAGGCCGGACGATCTACGTCCTAGACGAGCCGACCACAGGCCTGCACTTCCAGGACATCAACAAGCTGCTTGGGGTGCTGCAAGGGCTGGTCGACAAGGGCAACACCGTCATCGTCATCGAGCACAACCTTGATGTCATCAAGAACGCCGACTGGATCGTCGACATGGGTCCAGAGGGTGGCAACGGCGGTGGCCGGGTGATTGCTGAGGGGACTCCGGAGCAGGTCGCACTGGTCGAGGACAGCTACACCGGGCAGTTCCTTGCGCCGGTACTAGCCCGAGGAAAGCGCGCGACGAGTCTCACTGGCGCCAAGGTGACCACGTCGAGCGCCCAGGCTCTGGCAGTGAGGAAGAATGCGGTCACGAAGAGCGCAGCCAAGAAGACCGCGGTAAGGAAGAGCGCAGCCAAGAAGGTGGCCGCACCGAAGACGCTCAAGGCCAAGGGCCGACCGTAGGGCTTCTCGCTCTGGGAGCACGTAGACACTGGGCGGTCAGTCTGCAAGCAGTCGATGACGAGGTCGAGCCGTTGGCTGAAGAAGGCGATCATTCCTGCGACGCTCAGGGCGTCATGCATTGGGCGGGGTAGCTCCATGCGATGTCTGGAAGGCGACGGCCCGGCAGCCGAGCGGTTCAGTTAGTGCGCCACGGCTTTGTACGCGCCGACAGCGTGGCTTCAGAAGGCACCGGCAGAGCCCAGACGGCGGGGTGAGCACGAGTGGATCAGCCAGACTGGGTTGTGCCGATCGGCCCAATGCCCGAGCTCTTGTTCGCAGTGACCAGCGGGGCGCTGGCGTCGGTGACAGGAACGGCTTACGAAGGCACGACACACCCGGCTCCCAGACCGTCAGAGCACGCTCGCAGGGCGCTACGCCACCTGACATTGCGCCGACCCATTGGGCCATTGGATGAACCCGCAAGTGGCCCAGGGCGCCCGTCATCAGTGCGTTCATCCGCACGGCCACGCCATCATCCTGTGTGTGTTGCCCTACCCGCATAACACCTATGGGAGGTTCCTGATCTCGGTTGTCGCGTGTCGGCCTGTCAGTCTTCGCCGAGGTAGGCCTTGCGGACGGCATCGTTGACGAGCAGGTCTTTGCCCGTGCCTCGGATAGCGATCTTTCCGACTTCCAGGACGTAGCCGTGGTCCGCCAGACTCAGCGCTGCTTGAGCGTTCTGCTCGACCAGGAGAATTGTGGTGCCCTGTGACTGCAATGTCCTGATCGTCTTCATGATCACCTTCATCATCAGCGGCGACAGACCCATCGATGGTTCGTCCAGCATGAGCAGCTTGGGCCGACTCATCATGGCGCGTCCCATCGCCAGCATCTGCTGCTCACCACCAGAGAATGTTCCGGCCAACTGGGTGCGGCGCTCCCCCAAGACCGGGAAAAGGTCGTAGGCCGCGTCCAGGTCCTTCTTGATGCCGCTATCTTTGCGCGCGAAGGCGCCCAGGTTGAGATTCTCCTCCACTGTCATCTTGGGGAAGATCTTTCGGCCTTCGGGAGAGTGGGCCACCCCCAAAGCCACGATCTTGTGAGCAGGGACCGCGTCGATTCGCTTGCCCTGGAACAAGATCTCGCCGCTCTCGGGCCGGATGAGTCCTGAGATCGTGCGCAAGGTCGTGGTCTTTCCTGCGCCATTGGTGCCGATCAGGGTGACAACCTGACCCTCCTCGACCGAGAAGCTGATCTTCTTGACCGCGAGGATCTTGCCGTAGGCAACTCTGAGGTCCTTGACCTCGAGCATGGCCGTCATGGGGTGTCCTGTTCATCCTGGGCGTCGGTAGCGTCATCATTGCCGTCGGCGTTCTGGTCATCCTCATCGTCGATGCCCGTGCCGATATAGGCCTCAATGACCCGGGGGTCGGACTGCACCTCGTCGGGGGTTCCCACTATCAGGGCCTCCCCATGCACAAGGCAAAGCACCCGGTCACACAGGTTGAAGATGAACCTCATGTCGTGCTCGATGACCACCACCGCCAGCCCGGTGTCCCGAATCTTGAAGATCAGGTCGCTGGCCTGACGGGTCTCCAGTGGGTTCATGCCCGCCGTCGGCTCATCCAGCAGGACGAGCTTGGGGTCCGTTGCCAGTGCCCGGGCGATCTCCAGTCGACGCTGGGTCCCATATGGCATGTTGCGCGCCAGGTGCTCGGTGTATTGGCCGAGGCCGACGAAGTCAAGCAGCTCCTGGGCCCGTGCTCGGGTCTCTGCCTCTTCACGCCTGAACTTGGGCCCATGCAGGATCGAGGTGATTGCCCCCGACGAGGTGCGGCAGTAGCGGCCCACCATGACGTTCTCCAGCGCCGTCATGTTGGCGAACAGCCGGATGTTCTGGAAGGTGCGGGCCATGCCGGCCTTGACCACCGCCCGAGGCTTGGGGGGCAGTTCGACCCCGGACAAGCGGACCTGGCCCTCAGTCGGCTTGTAGAGCCCGGTCAGGCAATTGAAGAAGGTCGTCTTGCCTGCACCGTTGGGGCCGATGAGTCCGAGGATCTCGCCCTCGTTGACAGTCATGCTCACCTTGTTGACGGCGGTCAGCCCGCCGAAGCGCATGGTGACGTTCTCTGCTTGCAACAGGGGCACAGTCGCCGACGGGCGGGGCGCCGTGGCTTGCGTGGTCAGCGTCATTCCTGCGCCTCCTCAGCGATGTCGCCCTCGACCCGGACGGCAAGCTCCTCGTCCTCCTCGTGGAACTCCAACTGTCGTCGTCGACTGGCCACGAGGCCTTCGGGCCGAAAGCGCATCATCACAACGAGCAGCAGACCGAATAGCAACAGGCGGTAGTCCGCGAAGAACCGTAGCTTCTCTGGCAGGAGCTTGAGAATCACCGATCCCACCAGGACGCCGACGATAGTGCCCATACCTCCCAGGACGATTGCCGCAAGCAGGAATGCGGACTCCAGGAAGACATACTGGTCCGGGGTGACTGAGACGTCTACGTGTGCCTTGATGGCCCCTGCCATCCCGGCGAGGAAAGCCCCAGTGGCGAAGGCAAGCAGCTTGAGTCCGAAGACGTTGACGCCCATGGCCTCTGCAGCCTTCTCATCCTCGCGAATCGCTACCCAGCCGCGGCCGATACGGCTGGTGTTGAGGCGATGGAACACCAGGATGATGAACGCGAGCAGAAGGAGCAACAGGAAGTAGTAGTTCGAGAACCGGCTCAGCGGGATGCCCAGGAGATAGTGGGTGTCGCCGAAGTTGAAGGTGCCGAAGGCCAGGTCCGGGATGGCAGGGATGCCATTGGGGCCGTGGGTCAGGTCGGGGCCGTTGTTGCCGTCCAGGTTGAACATAGTCAGGCGGAAGATCTCACCGAAGCCGAGCGTGACGATTGCCAGATAGTCACCGTTGACCCGCAGGGTCGGCGTGCCGATGATCAGGCCAAGCGTGGCGGTAAAGCAGGCGGCGATGATGACGACCACGAAGAAGGGTGGTTTCCATCCAATCGTGGCGAACCCAGATGACGAGAGCGTGGCCCCGACATAGGCACCCGCGCCAAGAAAGGCGATATACCCGAGGTCGAGCAGGCCGGCCAGACCGACCACGATGTTCAGGCCCATCGCCGCCGAGGCGAAGACCAGGACCTGAGCCGCGATCGACATGTTGGCGTCGGAGCCCCCTTGGGTGAGCGGGAAGCAGAACGCTACCGCGAACGAAGCCAGAATCAGCTCGCGCTTGCGCCGCAGTGAGACGTGTCCAAGCCAGGACAGAAGTCCCGCCCTGATCGCACCGATCGCCATGGCTGTCACGAAGACGAGGAACAGTATGAACACCCATGCATCGGCCAGGCTTAAGGCGTAAGCCGTGCCAAACAAGAGCCCAGACATGATCACGACTATGACCAGGATCTCGACCCAGCCTGGCAGTTGGGCTTCGGCCAGGTTGCGGGTCTTGCGCCTCACGACCAGCCGTGAGGCGGCAAAGAGCAGACCCGCTCCGACCAGTGAGATCCAGCAACCCGGCTGCACGTTGATCAGGCCACCGGCTTCAACGGTGATCGCCACTACCACCATGGTCATGAACAGGAGGGTCCACATGGCCAGGCCGTGGAGACCTTTGGCGGTGTCGGCCCATTGGCCGAGGGAGGTCAGCGGACCCTTGCGTGCCAACAGCAAGATGACGGCCAGCAACCCGAGCGCGATGGCCATGATCTGCAGCCCGCCGGGGTTGAAGCTGAGGGAAAGATCTCCCAGGACCGCTGGGTCATAGCTCCAGGAGAGCAGGGACCCAAGGATGAGCAGACCGGCACCGGCCAGGCCCAGTGGCCAGGCCCTGGAGCCGTACTTCGCAATAACGGCTGGGGGAAGAGAAATGATCTTCATCATGCGCGGTCCGCCACTTTCTCACCGAGGAGGCCTTGCGGGCGAAATACCAGTACCAGGATGAGCAGGATAAAGGCCCAGACGTCCTTCCAGGGGCTGCCACCGAACTGGCCGGGGATGTACTGGGTCGCCATCGCTTCGACGACGCCCAAGAGCAGGCCACCAACGACGGCACCCGCGACATTGCCGATGCCGCCCAGGACAGCCGCGACGAACGCTTTGAGACCAGCCAGGAATCCCATATGAAAGTCGATGTTGTGGTTCTGCAGCCCCTGGGCCACGCCAGCAACCGCTGCTAGGGCCGCACCGACCGCAAATGCGACCACGATGACGCGGTCGACGTCGATGCCCATCAGACGAGCGGTGTCCTGGTCCTGGGACACCGCCTGCATGCCATGGCCCATCTTGGTGTGGTTGATGAACCACCACAGCAGGATCGAGCACACGACCAGGGCGCCGATGGTGAAGATCGCCTCACGCTGGATGGTCACGCCGCCGATCACCAGGGCCGGCCCGGTCACCACATCGATCTCGGGGAAGGGAATGAGGGACTTCGCGTCGGGCAGGTTGAACGGGTTCCAGTTCGTGAACGGCACCTGGTTGTAGTTCAGCCTGACGAGTTCCTGAAGGAAGACCGAGATGCCGATGGCGGTGATCAGCGGAGCCAGTCGCGGGGCGTGCCGTAGCGGCCGATAGGCGAATCGCTCCATGAGGACTGCGGTGACCACTGATGCAATGACCGCGCCGATGATCATGACCGGCAGCGTCCATAAGGCGGTGCTCCCGTTGAAGAGCACCAGAGAGGTTGTCAGGGCACCGAAGGCCCCGATCATGAACACCTCGCCGTGGGCGAAGTTGATGAGCTGCAGGATGCCGTACACGACGGTGTATCCGACTGCAATCAGCGCGTACAACGATCCCAAGCTCAGGCCGTTGATGAGCTGCTGGATAAAGGTATCCACCGTGTGGGCTCCAGTGATCAGATTCGACACGACCGTAGGGGTGGGCTGCTGCCCACCCCTACGGTCTTTCAGGTTCGAGTTACTTAAATGCTTTGGTCTGGACCGGCGCCCACTTGAGGCTCTCGACCTTGTAGACGGTAAGGACCCGACTGGTGGTGTCACCGTACTTGTCGAAGGCGACCGGGCCGGTCACGCCGGCGAAGTTGACCTTGCCCAGTGCGTCGATGGTGGCCTGGCGGACTGAGGCCACGTCTGTGGCGCTCTTCAGCGACACCTTCAGGGCATTGATGATCGCGTTGGCGGCATCGTAGGAGTAAGCGCCGTAGGCGGCTGCGGGCTCCTTGTAGCCAGCCGCGGCGTAGTCGGCGAGGAACTTCTTGCCGGCGGCGAGTGAGTCGGTCGGCGCGCCGACCGAGGTGGCGAGGTCACCATTGGCGGTGGTGCCGGCCAAGACGATGTACTTAGGATCGTAGATGCCGTCGCCGCCCATGAGCGGGACGTTGAGGCCGGCTGCCTTCATCTGCTGTGAGAGCGGACCGGCCTGAGGGTATTCGCCGCCGTAGTAGACAGCATCAGGTGAGGTCGGCTTCACCTTGCCGATGACGGCTTGGAAGTTGGACTCGTCCGGGTTGATCGTCTCAGCATCGGTGATGATGCCGCCGAGCTTCTTGAACTCCTGGGTGAAGGCGGCGACCAGGCCTTGGCCGTAGGTCTTCTTGTCGTTAATCGTGGCGACCTTCTTGATGCCGGCCGTGGTGAACAGGTACTGAGCGGCAAAGGGACCCTGGATGGCGTCCGTGGTGCACGTGCGGAAGTAGGTGGGGTAGGTCCGTACCGGCGCGGTGGCGTAGTTCGCACCCTGGGTCAGCGACGGGTTGGTGTTGGCTGGGGAGACCTGGACGATCTTGGCACTGGACAGCACCGGCTGGGTGCTCTGGGAGACGCTGGAGTTCAGGTTGCCCACGACGCCGGCGACATTTGGCTCACCGGCAAATGCGGTGGCGGCGTTCTTGCCCACGTCGGGCACGCCCTGGTCGTCCTTGGCTTCGACCTTGAGAGTCCAGCCGGGGATGGCGCTGGCGGCGTTGGCTTGGCTCACGGCGAGCTCCACGGAGTGCTGGATACCCAGGCCCAGAGCCGACAGGTTGCCGGACAACGGTGCCATGATGCCGATCACTGCAGTCTTTCCACCGCTGGACGGGCTGCTGGTGCTGCTGCTTCGGGAGCCACACGCTGACAGGGCAAGCGACGCAACGAGCAGCGAGGCGCCAACCTTGAAAACCGAACGCTGATACACGTTTCCTCCTGTAATTGTCATCGCCCAGGTAGCATCCCGGACCCCCGCGAATGCCACGGCAGGAGTGAACCTTAACCTCGCGGCAGGTCGGGTGGGCAACTTCAGAGGGTTGTGTTGCAGGGTCGTTACCAGTGCGCTGCAGAGTCGTTACCCGCAGAAGGAGTACGGGTCGGACAACGAAAACGCGCGAAACTGGCCCAAATCGCCCAAATCGCCTGACCGGAGCCGGCGGGCCGGGTGCTGGTCGGGTTGAGCGGTGAAACCTCAACGCCTTGGCTACCTCTGGTCAGCCGCAGACTTACCCCGTGGGTCAGCACATGGTAGTCAAGCAGAGACGGTGCAAGAAGAACATGGACACGGTTAGTCAGTGATCGGCTCCCCACCACCGACGGCCGGGCAACAGCTGGCATCGACGGCAGGACGGTCATCGCCAATGCAGGCGTGGTCGGTGTGGGC
>Ga0182021_10009206_pt1 | contig 11692 bp, 7 predicted proteins | sample 612E3MmetaG_FD_120493 | JGI IMG/M metagenome (GOLD analysis project Ga0182021, IMG submission 120493) | Permafrost microbial communities from Stordalen Mire, Sweden - 612E3M metaG (Illumina Assembly) | ecosystem: Environmental > Terrestrial > Soil > Wetlands > Permafrost | place: Sweden...
AACCTCCCCGGGGCAAGCCCCGGGGTATCTAACGGATGGAAACCTACCGGTTTCCTCAGTTAATTTCACTTACGCCAAGCGGTAACCGCCCAGCAAGCTGGGGCGGAATTATCAAGTTAAATTGTTTTTAACTAAAGGGGCTGCCCGCAAAAGGCGGCCTCTTTTATTTTTTCTAACAAAAAAATAACGTAAGGAAAAAATTTTAATAGAGCTAAGCTTTATTTTCTTTTTACTGCTTGTGTTTTTACCGGCTGGGCTTCAATCAAATTCATTAACAGCGAATAATCAAATAGTTCATATGCCTGCAGTTCAATGCGTTGATAAATATTCTTTGTCGTCTTATTAAAAAGGATACGTCTTTTCAGAGCGCCCGAGGATGAATCCCGATGGCTTGCGCTCGACGGTGGTTACAAGTGGAATCTTTGCCGACATCGTTGCCTTTCATCTCCGTGCCCGATGCCATCATCGAGCCATCCCTGGGCTTGTGATGCGTGGTTCCTGGCGGCGCAGCCGGAAGACAAATCCGTTGAGCCTTCTTTCATCGACGGGAGATCCATCATTATAAACAAAGAGCATCGGAATTTGCCGCTGGTGCTTCAGCAGGCTTTCGGCTATCAGGGCCGGACCGCAGCCCCATGGTCCAATAATCACGATGCCATCGGAAATCGCCTCATCCCAGCTGTGGACGACGCTTCCCACAGTAATAGGTGCTTCGCCGCGTGGGTGCCGGTTGATGATCGGCTTCGCTTTTTCAAGCATTTCCGGAATATCAGGTGAGGGCAGCCATGGATTTTTTTCCCTGGCGATTCTGTAGAAATATTTTCGAGACTTCCTCATTATGAACTTCATCAATGCATTTTCATAAGTTCCTTGAGGCAGGCTGAACAGCTCCGAAGAGCGTTCTTCAACCAAGTACTCCGCCAGTACCCACAGCGGCTCCACGATAACCCGAATTCCGCGGGCATTGAACCGCCGGATGATTCTGTCGCTTCCGAAATCATCTAGGCGCAGATAGATATCGCCGGTAAGGAAAATCGTCCTAACAGAGCTTTTCTCCAGACTACGTTCGCGCATGGCCGCAAACTGTGCCGAGGCACGACGGATAAGTTGTTCAAAATCCTCGGAGGCCTTAAACTGTTCATTGAGACCGGCAAGAACCCTTCCAACAGGTTTCTCCATACTGATTATTCCAGAGATCCCTCCTCTTCTAACAGGTTTCTCCAGCGTCCTTATCAATTCATCGCAATATTCCTGATAAATCCGGTCAACTTCACCAGGTTCGGATTCATATGGGCGGTGATATGCAGCAAACTGGTTCAGCAGGTCCCAGATCATGGTACCAGTATAGAATCGAGCAATTAATCCAGGACATTCCTTCTCCGGAGCGATGTGGCGCAGTGCGACCCGATCGGAAAGTCCCATATTGGCTATAGAGATTTGATCCTTGATGGAGAAGTTGCAATTGCGACAGGCACCGGCGCCGGTGATCTGAAGCAGTACTGTTCGTTTTTCAGGCGGGTTGTCATCGAGGTATTTCCGGAAAGATCCCCAGATAAACTGGTAAGCGACACACTCCTTTCCGGAACAGTCGCTCCGCCCTGCTATCAACGCTGCCTCTGATGCAGGAACTGAAGGAACCGCGTCATAACCCCGTGACCTGTAAACGGCTGCCAAAATCGGACCTATCTGGTCGGACATCGAGAAGGCCACGAATTTTGCATCCTTTTGCGACTCAAGCGATGGACGTTCAAGCGGATCGAACAGTTTTAGTCTTGCCGGTTCGACAGATACCGGCCAACCATCGTGCTGGCGGACCGTGTGCAGGAATGCCTGGATTCTCGTCACGAAGCCCGCAAAGCCGCCGTGCCCATCACTCTCCAGCGCCGTATGCGGGTAACCCTCCATGAGAAGCCGGAAGAAATGTTCCGTGAACGATGCCGGCCCGCAGCCGAACGACGACAGGAGGAGAGGGAACACGTCTCCACGTTCCATTGCCGAGAGCGCGACACGGAGCGCCCGGTTTGCATCTTCCCAGACGATGCGTTGAAGCGGATGAATATTTTCCGGAAGAGGGTAACAATCCATCGGCAAAGGGAGCACACCGTTCTGACGAAGAAGGTCGGGAATGCTTGCATTCACTGCGCGGTCGTATATCACATGCAGAGAACCGGCAACGGCGATTACCGGAATCCGGTGTTCACGCCCATAGTTCAGAGTCTGCTGGCCGATTTCCGCAAGCGCGCTTTCATACTTTTGCTGAACTTGCGCCGCGCGGCGTGCTGCCGTCGTTGCTTTATTCTTATCAACACCCAGCTCACGGGCAAGCCAACTAAGGCGCCCGAGCAGCCGCTTGTTCAACAGGCCGCCTTTCAAATTAAAAACCGGCTTGACGAACTTGATTTTCCTGCCGCGTGCTTTCAGCGCCTGGTCGGCCATATCAGCCATGCCCTGTTCCATAGGACAGGTACGGCCACCATCGCCTTCCCGATCATACAGGTTCAGGAATTTTGGAAATACAAGCGTACCGACATCAGCATCCGCCACCGCATGGGCGATTTTGGTGGGTGCGCAGGAATCAAATGAGAAACAGCGCTCTTCACCACGTGCCAGAGACTTGCCGTCGGAGCGCAACACTTTTACACGAAGCCCTATTTCCGACAGGAACGTCACTATCCAAGGGAGGTATCCATTCAGTGCTCCGACATAGGGAACTCCCACTACACGGCTACCCGAGCCAGCTTCCCAGAAATCTTTCAGCAGTGACATTCTCTCTTCGAACGCGTTAGGTGCTTCCTTGGGGAGTTTCCTCGACCCGACTGACGAAATTTCATATTTGGGACAGGCTCCTCCGGACAGAACTGTCTGGTCTTTGCCTCCGACGGAGACAACTGTTTTATCGATGTGGCACATGGTTTGACACTTTGAATCAGCACAGCGGAATTCCTCTCTAACCACGATCCGGGCGTCAAGAACCAGACTCAAATCGAAACTAGCGGCTTTAAGGATGCTCTCCTCGCCAAGTTCCCTGATAGCACAGAGCCCGATTCCCCAGGCTCCCATTGCGCCAGGATTGTATGGAACGATTACTTCCCGTCCGGTGACAGAAGCAAGTGTCCAGGCCAGCGAAGGTCCGCTGGCCGGTTTGCCCTGAAAAAATATCCTTTCGCCAAATGTCCGCGCCCCCATGACTCGATTGATATAGTTATAGATGACCGAATACTGAAAACCGCCGAACAGGTCTTCAATACTAAACCCTTCATTGTGCGCTTCAGCAGCAGCTTCAGCAACAAAAACGGTACACATCTGGCCAAGATCCGGCTGGCGCTCCGATTTTTGAGCCATCTTGGTGAATTCTTGCACATCATGCACGCCGTAGAACACAGCCTGTTCTTCGAGGAACGAACCGGTTCCGGCACTGCAGGCCTTGTTCATGTCGCTTTCTATGATCTGGCCATCGACAATCTGAATAAATTTGGCATCCTGTCCGCCGATCTCGACGATGGAGAGGTTTTTGCCTTTCTTATCATCACACCGGATAGCAGCAGTAGCATGGGCAACTATTTCGTTCAGCACCACAACCTGTTTGGCAAGCAAAGGGAACACCGCGCGAAGAACCGTTGCCGCGGCTTCGCGTCCTGAACCGGTCAAGGCAATAGCCCGGACATCCGGCTTTGTCTGTTTCAGGATTGCCTCAAGCAGCCGCGATGTTGCATCGACCGGATTACCGCGGGTGCGGTCGTACACATCCAGCAACAGTTGACCGGTTCTAACAGAAGTCAGTACCGCTTTACTGCCAGTGGACCCCAGATCGAGTCCGAGAACTGTTGGTGTGGTGGCTGGATCTTCATTAACTTCAAGAGCTTCCTGATAGGTGACTTTCGACGCCGACAGTTTTGCGGGAGGGTGAATGCCAAATCTTTTCTGCCTGGGAACAATGAGCTTGTTTGGATCTTCTGGCAGCTTGGTGATATCCTCTCCCCGGCACTGGTCAGCAGCAAGCATGGCCGCGCCTAAAGCTTCGAAGAGTTGCGGATCCGAAGCCACGTGGACAGTGTTGCCAGCCAAATTTTGGAAAGCCCGTACAAAAGTGACGAGCCCTGCGCCGCCACCGATAAGATAAACAGGACCATCTATGCGCACTCGCGACAGAAGTGACGCCACGTTGCGCGCAACCGACTCGAAATAACCCCTCATGAGCTGGTCGGTCGGTTTTCCTTGATTACCAAAGTGTGTCATCTCGCTCTTGGCGAAGACCGAACAACGGGCTGTAATAGGGATACTTGCGGACGCAGCTGCAGCCAGCCGATCCGCTTCTTCAAGTCCTAGTCCGAAGCGGCTGGCAATTTTGATTATTGTTTCGCCCGTTCCGGAGGAGCATTTATCGTTTTCAATATAGTTGACGTGTCCCTGCTGGTTTCTGGTGAACACGGAATATCCACGGGCGCCGAGACTCACTAGATTGATCGGTCCATTAAGATCGTTCCTCATCCTCAGAGCCGAAGCGACACAGGCGTCTTCGGGTAGTTCGGAAATAACCGGGGCAATCAATTCGTCGGAATGTAAACCGGTGGCAGCAAGAGCAGCGCATGAAGCGATATGCTTTTCGTTATACCACTCCCTGAAGGCATCGAGTGGATGTCCATTATGAACAACTAAGCGGGAATCTTCCAAAACCAGTGCGCCGTCATCGCCAATTTTAAGCAGGACGAACTTAGCGGTGGCTTTGCCCAGATCACAGCCGGCTACAACAACTTCTCTATCCTGATTTTTCGTGGAAATCTTTCCACCCTGTTTCGAGTACCCAGCTGTCACTTTTTACTCCAGACAAACTCGGCTACGTTTGAATAAATCATAATGACAATAACTTCCTTTTTTTGAGGTGGAGGGTATATGGAACATCTTCCAGTGAGTCAAGGAATTTTTGGCTGCAAAAAAAATTGTGCACAAAAATGCATACTTGGCAACAACTGATTCTGATTATCCTTTTAACTTGTTTAATCGTATCTTGAAAAATGTAATCTGAATAAAGTTTATTTTCTTCTTACTGCTCGTGATTTTACCGGCTGGGCTTCAATCAAATTCATTAACAGCGAATAATCAAAGGTTTCGTATGCCTGTAGTTCAATGCGCTGATAAATATTTTTTGTCGTCTTGTTAAAAAGAACATGTCTTTTCAGAGCGCCCGAAGATGTATAGCGCTTTACCTGTTTGCCATCCGATTCACTTTCTATTACATCAATCAAGTCTCCGTTTTTTTCAAGGTACCGGCAGACAGTTGATCCGTCAGTAAGATAACCTTTATTTTGGATTTTTCCTTCGGGCGCTAAAAATATTAACTTAATATCTGCAATCATATTTGTCGCGAAATCTCCTGTATCAAAAGGAGGCAACGCGCGGTTTACTTTAATAGCTTCCCGGCCTGATTCTGCATCAAAAAGCACCATTCCTTCCGCTGTAACAATGGCGCAAGAAACAGAATCGGCAGAAGGATTGGCCAGAGTTACGCCAATAATCGCACTTTGCATGTCACCGGCTACATGGGCTTCTATGGTGTGTACAAACCGATATTTTTCTTTTAGAAAAGGATAAGGACATGCAAAATTATTTTTATCGTCTGAAGAAACGGGTGAATCAATTACCGGCAGCGTCTGACAGGAAAAGAGGAAAAAGATAATTATTAAAAGAGGCAATCTCTTCATTGTACATCCTGAAAGACAGAGGAGTTAATCACCTCATTGATTTTCACTTTATCAAAATTTATCTGCGTGAAGTTACCAGCGCCTTCAATAATTTTTACAGATTTAACAACGCCTCCTTTTGGAGAAAGAGTAATTTCTATTTTTTCAATCATGCCGGCCATGCGTTCTCCAACAGGAGTAAGAGTTATTAAGGTATTTGCCTTTTTACTGACGGCTGCTTTAAATGAAGGATTTTGATCGAATTTACCACTCATCCAATCAGCGACTTCTCTTAATACAATTTTCATTGCCTGCACTCCGCCCGTTTTATCTTCGACCATTTTTCCTTCGGAATATATATAGCGCTTAGTGTCGTTTTTATTGGCAATGACGATGCTTTTTAATGGCTTGAAATATTCCCAGCGGATAGAATTTGGAGCGGCATAAAAAAAACAGCCTTCCGAAACCAGAGGCTTGGATAAAATTTTCATGAATTTCTTCTGTATGAAATCAGCTTGCAGCGTTTTTATTTTTGCCGATTCTGTACGCAATTTCACAAAATCATTTTCTGCAATGCAAATTAGCGGGCCGAGAATAATAAAAATGCCGGTTAGAACACAAACAATAATACGTTTATTTCGATGAGCTTTTATCAACATATTCCGCCGTTAATACCGATGACCTGACCGGTTATATATGAGGCGTCGCTGGAGCACAAAAAACGAATGACAGTTGCTACGTCTTCCGGTCTGCCCAGCCGCGCCATGGGAATCATTTTTTTAATTTCAGCCACCGGCGCATCCTTGATCATGTCGGTTTCAATTAATCCCGGCGCGACAACATTAACGCGAATACCAAAACGCGCCACCTCAGTGGCCAGCGCACGGGAAGCGGCGATTATTCCGGCCTTGGCTGCTGCGTAATTTGCCTGTCCACGATTGGGCATCAGCGCCGAAAGAGAGGAAACAGAAACGATAGAACCACATTTTTTTCTTACCATTTCGCGTAAAACAGGTTTAGTGATGTTATAAAAACCCTTCAAGCTCGTGTTGATGACGCTGTCCCATTCATCTTCGCCCAAAAGCATAAAAAGACCGTCGGCAGTTATTCCGGCGTTATTTACAAGCACTTGAATATTTTTATGATGTTCAGTAATGGCTTTGACGGCATCTTTTGTCTGCGTATTATCAGCGACGTCAAACTGATAAACTTCTCCGTCTCCACCGGCTGATTTTATAAGGTTTAATGTTTCCTGCGCGGCTGTTTCGTTGGACTTAAAGTTGATGATTACAAAATATCCGGTTTTAGCCAGTTCCAATGCTGTGGCGCGGCCGATGCCCCGGCTTGCACCTGTGACTATCGCTGTTTTTTTATCATCCATTTTTCAATAGCGCTCCTTAAAAAATAATTGCTTTATTATCTTCATTCAGGCGCAGAGCCTGCAAGGTGGCAGTGGCCAGAACTTTCTCGCCGGTTTTAACGGTTCCCTCCACGACGCCATAATTATCGAAAGAATATTTGCTTTCCAGCATGATGACTAAATTTGTGTTAACCGGTATTTTCTCTTCATAAAACTCGGCATTTTTGATGCCGACAAGCCATCCTTTGATGCCCGATTCGCCCCGTTGTTTTCTTTTATAACCTTCAATAATGGCCGCAGTCTGAGCTATGGCTTCAATTAAAACCAGTGAATTTGCCGCTTCTCCGTCATAAAGAGGCCAGTTAGAATTTACAATAGCAGTACTGACAGCGGAATTTTCTTGTATATCAAGAATTCCGCTGATAATTTTTATTTTTTCTCTATGTGGTATTAAGCTTTCAATATCAATGTTAAGCATAGGCAATTTTTTAAAAATCTCTTTATAAACTAATGAAAAAACCTCACAGAAGTCAATAAGAATTGTAACTCTTTTTTATAATAAGTGATTTTTTTCTTTTTTTACGGTAAACAGGGCAAAATTAATCTGATTAATTATTCAAAAATATGACTGATGCAAAAAAATATTCTTTTATAAAGTTATATGAAAAAATTATGACACCGTCCAAAAGTGTTTGCCGGAAAGAATATACTTTTTCCGGATACAGTTACGGCGATGTATATGCTTTAGCAGTGGGCATAAAAAAAACTTTATCGAGGCGTGACGGGAAAAAAATTCTTTGTCTTTGCACCGAAAACAAAGCGGTTACCGCCGCTTGCGTTCTTGCGTCACTTGCCGGCTCCTGTAAATTAATTTTACCTTATTCTTTTTCTGCTCATGCTATGGCGGAAATGTATTATGCAACTGGTTTTAACTTAGCGATAGCCGATCATCCTGAAGAGATGCCTGCTGGAGTGGAAATAATCACGCCGCTTCCCGATGCGCCGGAAAAAATCAACTCTTCAATGACATGTAATCCAGACGAACCTTTTTTAAGTCTTTTTACAGGCGGTTCAACCGGCAAGCCGAAAATCTGGTCTAAATCTCCCCGCAATTTATTTGCTGAAGCTTTTTATTTAAAAAGAAAATTTGCCTTATCGGATAAAGACCTTTTTGTCGCTACCGTTCCGCCCTATCATATTTACGGCCTGCTTTTTTCAGTTCTAGTGCCTTTTGCCTCTCATGCACGAGTGTTGCCGGACATTTACACATTTCCCCAGGAAATTATATCCGTAATAAACAAACATAATGCCTCCGTCCTGGTTAGTGTGCCCATTCATTATCGAGTTTTGAAAGTTGATAATTTGTCAGCTCCTTCCCTTAACGTGGCGTTTTCTTCTGCAGGCGCGCTAGACAGTTCCGATAGTTTATATTTCTATAAAAAAACAGGATTGGAAATAACGGAAATCTATGGTTCTACGGAAACCGGAGGTGTCGCCTCACGTAATGTCAGTGAACAAACAGACAGCTGGAAGCCTTTCGATATAGTATCATGTAAATTAAAAGACAAAAGACTTCTAGTTAAATCAGATTTCACCTCACCGGAAATGGAACAAGATAAAGAAGGTTTTTCACTGACCGGCGATGAAGTTCGGAAGGAAAAAGGAAATCGTTTTATTTTGCTGGGAAGAGCAGATGGAGTTGTCAAAGTTGCCGGGAAAAGAGTTGATTTGCTCGATGTGCAGAACAAAATAAAAAGACTCTCAACGGTCAGCGATGCTTTTGTTTTGGCGCTGCCGACAGAGAAGGGACGGGAAAGTGTTGTCGCAGCTGTTGTCGCCTGCGATTTGACGCAAACTCACTTAAAAAAACTTTTAATGGATATACTGGAACCATATGCTGTTCCACGTCGTGTTAAAATTGTTTCCTCTATTGCCAGAACATCCACCGGTAAAATTGATCGCCGAAGTATAGAAAAATTTTTTCTTTCCCTAAAAAAATAGAATAAAATTTATTCGTTTCGTAGTCTTGCCTGATGTTTTTTATGCCGAATAAACACCATAACCATTTGGAAAAACTACCGTTTTTGTTTTATATATATTGTCTTTTTTAGGCATTTGTGATAGTTTTAAAAAATATAAATCAATGTATCATGATTAATACATGGCTCTTATGAATTATATGGGATAAAGAATTAATATTTTTAAATGGTCGGATATTTTATGAACATGAAATTGCATCCGATAACTCTCAAGTTCTCCGGTAAATCATCGCATCTGGAAGAACCATTTTTAAATGAGTATTACTATATATCACTTTCCAACATCCGTGTATTTCTGATTCTTGGGGCGGTCCTATATGCGGCTTTCGGTATCCTGGACGCTGTGCTTATGCCGGCACAGATGTTTTATATATGGTTTATTCGTTTTATTGTGATTGGTCCTGGGCTTTTCGGCGTATTGCTCATATCCTATTCTGAAGCATTTAAAAAACACATGCAGGCTGTGCTGGCGTTTGCATTTATGCTGGCCGGTGGCGGCATCATTTGCATGATCGCTGTTGCTCCACCGCTGGTAAGTTATTCCTATTATGCCGGCCTGATGCTTGTTTTCATGTGGGGCTATGCTCTGATTCGACTCTTTTTTGTTTGGGCTTCTATTGCCGGGTGGTTGCAAGTGATTTTATATGAAATTACTGCTCTATGGGTTAATCCCGCACCTTTCAATGTTTTTATTAATAATAATTTTTTCTTCGTCAGTGCTAATCTTGTGGGAATGATGGCCTGCTACGCCATTGAATTCTATGCGCGCCGTGATTTCTACATGAAAAAGCAACTGGAAAAGGAAAGAGAAACTATCAGCAGAATAAATGCGGAACTGGAAGAACGCGTCAGACAGCGGACAGACGATTACAGTATAATTAACAAGGCCCTTCATCAGGAAATAATCGGACATGAGCAGGCGGGGAAATCTTTGCGGGAGAGCGAGGAAAGATATCGCGCTTTGGTGGAAAATGCCAATGATCTGGTTTTTAGGACCGACAGAAATGGATACTTTACTTTCATTAATATTTCAACTATTCGCATTACCGGTTATGAAGAGGAGGAAATTATAGGTGAAAATTATTCGTTTTTAGTTCGTCCTGATATGCGTGAAGAGGCCTTAAAATTTTTTAGTCTCCAGATTAAAAGCGGAATAAGAAACACGTATTCGGAATATCCCGTTATAAAAAAAGACGGCAGCGAGATTTGGCTTGGACAAAACACCCAGTTAATAATTGAAGAAAGTAATGTTACCGGGTTTCAGGCGGTTTCTCGCGATATTACCGAACGAAAACGGCTGGAAAAAGAGTTGAAGGAAAGCGAAGAAAGATACCGTGAATTAAGCATTATTGATGATCTGACCCAGCTTTATAATTCCAGATATTTTTACAATCAGCTTCAAATGGAAATCAATAGAATAGAACGCCGTGATTATCCGCTAACCCTGTTGTTACTTGATATTGATGATTTTAAAGTATTCAACGATACGTATGGCCACATTGAAGGAGACCAGGTTTTAGTTCGCATCGGTCAGGTTATAAAAAGATGCCTGCGCAAAGAAGATTCGGCCTATCGCTATGGAGGAGAAGAATTCACAATCATCCTGCCCATGACAACAAGAGATCAAGGCACTGCTACCGCGCACAGAATCAGAGCAGAATTAAAGAAGGAAAATTTCTCCCGTCTGCCGGACAAAAAAGTTAATCTAACGGTTAGCATAGGACTTGCGCAATATAAAAAAAATGAAGATATAAAAGATTTCGTCAATCGTGTTGACCATTTTATGTATAGAGGTAAAAAAAGCGGAAAAGACAGGATTTGTTTTGAATAATATTTAAGAGAAAATAGTTTTTAATCACGGGTATGAACCCCCAAGCAAGCTTTGGAAGCAATTCCGCAGCAAGCTGCGGGGTATTATACCCTCCGCTTTGCGGGATTGTTCGACTTACAAATTTCAATACACTACGTTTTTGAAATTAGAGTCTCACAATAAATTGAAAGATGTTGCCTGATCCCGCCCGGCGTTGAACTGTTGATAAAACTCAAGGAGAACCTGATGCAGCAGGAAATTGAATACTTGAAAATGTTAGCCAAAAATGGAGGACCCAAAAAAAGTCAGTACGAAGAACTTGGCAATTTGTATAAGTCCGTAAATCAGAAGCGTAGAGAAGGAATTATGAGTGAAGGTGAAGTGATGAGTATCTGGCAGGCATTGCCCGATGTTTATTGCACTAAGGATACCATGCAGGGATACGCACTTTTGAAACCTCATGGCTACTCCGGAGATTTTGTCATAATTGAAAGGATTTATCAGGGTTGGCTTTCTCCTAAAGAGCATTTGGTCAACTGGGATCGTTTTTTTCATTTTCAGGCAGCTCCAAGGGCCATTGTAAACCGAAAAAAATATTTTCTTGATATTCTGAGTTCGCTCGAGAAAGAAGACGGAAAACGTGACGTTTTGAATATTGGATGCGGCCCGTGCCAAGATGTGGCGGAGTTTTTAACACAAGGTAAGTCTCAAATATTTTTTGAATGCGTTGATTACGATAAAGACGCTATCGAGTACTCATACAAAAAGGTTAAAAAGAAAGGATTTTTGAACAATATAGAATTCC
>Ga0182021_10009207_pt1 | contig 11691 bp, 12 predicted proteins | sample 612E3MmetaG_FD_120493 | JGI IMG/M metagenome (GOLD analysis project Ga0182021, IMG submission 120493) | Permafrost microbial communities from Stordalen Mire, Sweden - 612E3M metaG (Illumina Assembly) | ecosystem: Environmental > Terrestrial > Soil > Wetlands > Permafrost | place: Sweden...
AATGGTCCTGGCATCCCTCCTTCTGATCAGCCCCATATTTTTGAAAAATTTTATCGTGCCGGCAATGTCCCCAAGGGGGTGGGAGGTTCCGGGCTGGGTCTGGCTATTGTTAAATCCATCATTGATAATCACCAGGGTCGCATCTGGGTTGAATCGTTGCTGGGCCGGGGGACAACCTTTACGGTGGTTTTACCGGTCTATAAACCGTGAGCATGCCGATTATTTAGGACGGTTCTCGATCCATACCATGCAGGGAGCGCCTCCCTGTATGATCGTTAAAAACCACCTCCGCAGGAGAAAGTGCCCTACGGAGGTGTTCGCCAAAGGAGGAGACAGTGATGAGCAAGATTGAGCTGCGATGATTCGTTCTCCGTCCAAGATGATAGTCCACTTGTCGGATGGCTGATAGCGCGGAATGTCACAGATAACTAGTGATAATATTCACAATCTGACCAGCTCCTTCAGGAAGGATCGGATGCTGGCAACCGCTTCTTCAGGATTCTGATAGCTCACCACCTGAAGCAGGGGATGTGAATTTCCGGTCAGCATCTTTGAGATGGTTTGCCCTTCCCGATAGACGCATAGCACGGCTTTACCCAGGTTCAAAGCATAGGCCACCTCGAACCCGACACCATGTGAGGGTGTGCTGACCTCGGCTACCACTGCATCGCAACCACGGATCCAGGCCGTGTCCCTTTCGAAGACCTCGCCCGGGTCGGCTGCACCTTCGCGTGCTTTCACCCCCGGGTCGGCCAGGTGTGCGGTCGGAACATCCTGCCCATCAGCCAGTAATGCCCTGGTGATGGCCTGATAGACCGATTCAAATTCCCTTCCCCCCGTGATCGAGCAGGCAAAGTAGATGTTCATTTTTGTTCTGAAAAGCTGGCGAGCAGGTCGGCCTGGGGAGTACTGCCCGATTTAATGGATTTTTGAAGCCAGGTACTTCTGAAACTCTCCATCTCATTGCTGAATCGCATCCAATCCGGGACGAGCAGGGCCATCCGTACCGTTTTATCCGGAAAGAAAAACGGGGAGAGGAAAAGGTTGAGCACCCAGCGCGGCAGCGGCCAGCCATTCAGTTCCAGGACAATGGCTGTCATTTTGGAGAGAGGCCGCAGGAAATCACGTTTCCAACCGTGGTAGTTTTCCGGGGGGAATAATCTTCCCATCTCTGCGCTGGAAGCCTGTTTAAGACGCTGGTAGGAAATATTCATGCGCAGGAAGGGGGTCACCAGCCGTAGGTGGGTATCATACGGCCGGACATATGCCGATTTGCGAATGAGCAGCAGGAAGAAGGCGATTAATACGGCAAATGCACCCAGCGCAGCGGTCAGCATGGGCACCCAGGAGGCAAGCTGGGGAGCTGTATAGCCTGGCAAAAGGCCGGGTAACCATTTAAGTATGGCCACCAGCACGAACAGGACGATTCCGATGCCAAGGATCGTTCTCCACCAGTAATTGATCACATAAGTGTAGAGTTCCAGGCGGTGAGGCTGTCCCTTTTTGGGTTTGGGCATCGTTATCCCTCTTCCTCAGGTGGCAGGGGTAGGTGGCCATTTTCATGGTGTCCCCCGGAACCGGGCAGCATTCCGCTCAATCGGGAGAGCGACCGTTCCAGTTTTTCACCGCGCAGGCTGAAGGTCACATCCCCGCGGGTTCGTTCGAGGATGGCCCGGATGATATCCGTCTGGCGGCGTAATCCGTTCGTTATGGCGTCGGGGTAGTCCATTGTTACCAGGATCGCAAAGATGTCATCCATGTGGCCAAGCAGTCTTTCGGCTTCGGCGGAGTTATCCTGGCGTAGCATGTCCAGGCAGCGCCGGCGCATCTCGCCGACAGATTCTGCCAGCCCGTTAAGATAGGTATTGGGTGGCAGGTTGAGGGCTTCGGGTTCCGGAAGGGGTTCGTGGCGGATCAGGGCGCAGGTGATGCTGGCTTCTGCAAATTCCTTCAATGAATCCTGGGTATAACCTGCGTAGTAGAAGGCAGGATATTCTGTCAGGTCGGTGCGCAGGGTATCGGCCAGTTGGCGCGCTTCATCCAGGTGGGATTGCATGACATCTGTCTCGTTGCGGTGAACGGCCCGAATGGCAAGGGCACAGGCGCGCGTCAGGGCTCTTGCCTCACCGAGGGCTTTGTCCCGGGTGGCGGTCTGCGCATCGAATGTCTGGCGGATCTGTTCAGCTATTTTTTCGAGTTTGTGCATGCTGTTTCCTTTAATCAATCGGACGCGGGGGAGTGGTGAAGGCCGCGTCCGATTGAATATTATTAGGGCTCTTTGGGCGGTTCCGGGGGATGGAGCGGGCGGAAGAGATTGTCAGCCAGTGAGGAGGGACCACCGCTGGGTATGTTGATAGTCCCAAAAGTGGCCTCGTACCGCCCGAGGTTATCATTAAGCGCCTGGACGAACAACTTCAAGGCCACCGGGGACATGACCACTCGGCTCGTAACGGTCGCTTTGGTATCACCGGGCAACAGTCGGGCCAGGTCCAGTACAAATTCTGCCGGGGCATGGGCGATGCGGGCCAGGTTGGAGTAGACCGGTTGCAGGTCCGGCGGGACTTCGATCTGGATGGTGTTCTGAGGTTTGTTTGGAGGGGGAACTGCCATATGCTCATCCCTTTCGGATTAGAACGGGATATCCTCTTCAGCCGGGGCACTGCTTTCATCTGATATGGGAGCAGTACCTTGTCCACCCCCTTCGGCTTCATTGCGGGAACTGAGGAACCGCACGGTGGATGCCGAGACCTCGAACGAAGCCCGGGGAGCTCCATCCTGCCCGTTCCAGATGCGCGGGCCGCCTGTGGCGGGGTCCGCGGTCAGGCGACCTTCGACCAGCACTTTGGAACCTTTTTTAAGATACTGATTGCACGTTTCAGCCTGTTTTCCCCAGGCGGATACGCGGAACCAGACCGTTTCCTTGACTGTTTCGCCATTGTTGTTACTGTACTGGCGATTGGTTGCAACCGAGAACGAAGTGACGGCCTGGCCGGAAGGGGTGTAGCGCATTTCCGGGTCGCGGCCTACATTTCCAACAATAATGACGGTTTGGTACATGGGGGATCTCCTCTCAAGTGTATAGGTACCGCCGTGCAACGGCGGGGACAGTATGACAGTTCAATTTTACCAGAAACCGCCGTAACGCCCGCCGCTTTACCGGTGGAGAGTAGTCAGATCACAATTCCCAGCCCAGCAGCGGGATTTCCATCTCCTGCGGGGTGAGTCCGCCGTGATGCCCGCGGAAGCGTTGCTCAAATCTATCCTTCTCATACCACCAGACGGCCTCCCCGCGGTAAGGCAGGATGACCAGATCACCGGCACGCGCCGGGAACTTGGTTGAAATGATGGGACCGAAGTAGCCTTCGGCGATCAGGTCGGTCACCTTGCGGACCTCGGCGCAGCCCTCCAGCCGGTTCGAAAGGAAGGAAAGGGCCTCGTCCACCATCCCCTCCCGGATGTACAGGAAAAAATCCCTCGCCGAGCCGGCCGGAGCAAGGAATTCGCCTTCCCGGCTGCTCTTAAGATATTTCTCAACACCCGCAAAGCGCGGCTCCCGATTGAGATAAATGGTCGTCTGTGGATCGGTCTCGACCTGGCCGTGGTCAGCGGTCAGCAGGCACAGGGTTTTCCCCCCTTTTCGGGCGCTGGTTTTCTGGAATATGTTTTCCATAATCAACAGGAAGGCCTGGATCTCAGCCTCGGTCTGGGAGGAACCCGGGCCATGATCGTGGCTGACCCCGTCGATCTTATCGTAGTACAGGACAAAATAAGCCGGCGAGGCGGCCTTTTCCCGCATCTGCGACAGATTAACCAGGCCTTCGGGTAGATCGCGGTAGCTGCGGACCAGTGCGCCGCGGAACATCGCCTCCGAGTAGGTGGAGGGTGTATATTCCCGATTCTGGAGAACGGTGGTGGGTATCCCCTGTTTTTTGAGCGTCCCATAAAAGGTGGTCGCCGGATAGAGGCTGCGGGGTTTGACGCCTGCGGCTTTCAATGTATCCCGTTCGGCCGTCCCAGAGCTAGAAAAAAGCAGCGGGGCAATGACCCGGTCGAGGGTTGGTTCGTAATAGATCCACTCGAAGATGCCATGCTCGCCTACCGGCAGACCGGTATGAAGCGTGGTGAGCTCCGCCGCGGTGGTGGATGGGAATTGTGCGGTCAGTTTTTCCACCTGCCCCCGGCGGATAACCTGTTTCAGGAAGCTGGTCTCCTGGAATTGTTCAAAAAAGCGCCAGCCAAAGCCGTCGATCAGGAACAGGACAACCGCATCATATTTTTCAGTGCCAGTCAGCCAATCCCTGATGCGCTGTGGTAGTCCGGCGAATCCACCTCGGTCGTAGCGGGGCTTGATGAAATCGTTTCCCATTAGACCGTCAGCACAACGATCCCGGCAATGGTCAGCAGGGTACCCAGGACGGTTTTCCAGGTCAGCGGTTCGGCGCCAAAGATGATCCCCATCAGCACCCCAAAAAGCGGGGAGGTGAAAGCGATCGGCATGACCTTGGTCAACGGTGCGCCATTCAGCGCCGCGTAGTAGCACAGCATGCCGATGGAACCGGCCACAACGCCGCCTCCGATGACCATCATCAGGACGGCTTGAGCCCCGGCCTGGGGCAGGGTTTTCCATTGCGGGAAGGAGATCGCTCCCAGGATGACCAATGCCACCGCCGTGCGGATGGTGATGCCCATTTGCGGGGAAAGTCCACCCAGGTGCAGTCCTTTCTTTTCGAAGTAACCGCCAATTCCCCAGGCTGCGGCGGTCAGAAGGGCAAGGAGCTGAGGTTTCATGTTTATTCCTTTGCAGAGATGGGATGAAGATTGTCCAATCAATTTTACCCTGCTCGGGAGCATTGTGCGCTCGCGGGCCTGATGCTTTGTCCAGGGGAAAGGATGGTTTTTCTGCCAGATCAGCAGCAAAGGTCCCCGACCGTCAGCCGGGGACCTGGTTCATTGAGCGAGTTCACGCTGGTATTTCTCTGCGAAGAGTGCCGTCTGTCCTCCGGTATGCCAGAACAGGACGGTCTCACCTTTTTTGAAGAATCCCTTGCGGATCAGGTCGATCAAGCCTGCCGCAGCCCGTCCGGTGTAGACTGGATCGAGCAGCAGCCCCTCATATTTTGCGAACAAGGAGATCGCTTCATATTCCACCTTGGTCATGACCCCATAACCGGGTGTGGAATAATCCGCATTGACCAGCACCTCGTCAGGAGCAAATTCGATCCGTGGTCCAAGCCGCTCTGAGGTTTCCGTGGCCAGCTTCGCCACACGCACCTGCAGGTTGCGCTGCGGTTCGTCCACACTGATCCCGAGTAGTTTACCCGGGAATCCGAACACCCGCCCCCCGAGCACCAGTCCGGCCTGAGTCCCGCCGGAGGAGGAGGCGAAAATCGACCAGTCCGGGGAACATTGCAGGTGCTTCAGGTCCTGCGCGGATATTTGCTGCATCAATTCTTCCATGGCAAAAGCATAGCCCAGTGCCCCGGTGGGACTGGACCCGCCGTAAGGGACTAGGTATGGTGTTTTACCCTGGGCTGCCGCTTTTTCGAAGGTCTCCTGCAACACGGCTTCGCGTTGGGACTTTTCCGCCCAGACGATCTCTGCCCCGAATAATCGGTCGAGCAGTAGATTGGCGCTGGCCTGGAGCGGGGCTTCTCCGGTCAATACCAGGATGCAGTGAAAACCAAACTTGGCTGCAGCTGCAGCCGTCTGGCGGCAGTGGTTGGACTGCAGTGCCCCCGCGGTGATCAATGTCTTGGCTCCCGCGGCCTGGGCTTCGGCCACGAGGAATTCCAGCTTGCGGGTCTTATTCCCGCCAAAGGCGAGGCCGGTCTCGTCATCCCGTTTGACCAGCAGCTGCGGGCCCTTCAATGCTTCCGAAAGGCGAGGCAGTGCTTCGATCGGTGTTGGAAGATGTGCAAATCTTAATCGGGCGATCATTTGGCCTCCAGGTGTTCTGCCGGCGGCAGACTCGGGAAACGGACTTATCTAGGATGATTCGGGCTCGTTCTCAATATTATGCATCACCCAGGGATTGCCTGGTTTTTGCCTTCCCACGCGAGCGCATCATGGCCAGGATCCTGGGCAGGATCTGTGTGTACAGTTTATACATCCTCCGGTTTGCGGTGAAATCCCATGCGCCGATGGTGCGGTCCACGGACCCACCCAGTCCTTCCTTGAAGCGGAATACACCCCACAGTTTGTCAGCTTCATTGAATTCATTGGGTGCCCCCCACAGGTTGTAATCCCTGCAGCCCAGCTCCTTGGCACGGCGCATGGCTTCCCACTGTAGCAGGTGGTTGGGCATCATTTCCCGGTGTGCATCCCGTGACATGCCGTAAAGGTAATAGGCATGTCCGGCAAAGTAAAAAAGCGAGATGGCTGCCACGGGCTGTCCACCCACTTCAGCGATTAACGGTTCGCTGAAGGGAACTGTCTTTGAAGGTTGTTCGATCGACCCGGTATGGAAGGTTCTCCAGACGGTCTGATAATAGTCCTCTCCGCGGATGACGAACCCATCCCGGGTTGAGGTTTCAGCGTACATGCGGTACAACAGCGCCAGGTCCGCGGTTCCTGCGGCTCGCACCCGGACACCTCTCTTCTCTGCCAGGCGGATGTTGTACCGGGTCTTCTGCTTCATGCGCGCCAGCATCTCATCCTCGTCGGGGGTCAGGTCGATCAGGACAGTATTGCGGAACTGGATCTGGTCCGGTGAGAACAGCCATCCGTTTTTTTCCAGCTCGGATTGAACGGCCTGTCCGCATGGTTCTTCCCGCGCATCCACTGCTCCGGGAACCCCCACGCCCAGTTTCACATCCGGATCGATCTTCACAAAAATGGCTCCCTGCCGCCTGGCAAAAGCCTGCAGATCAGCCAGCACACCCTGGCGGAGCGGGGCGTCACCCCAGTCCAGGTTGGGACCTTTGGGAATGTAAAGTACTTTTAACCTGGAGGTAAAACCAGCGGGTGAAATGGCCCGTTCGAGGACCATCGCCGCCGCTGAAGGCTCATCCTTGGCGGCTGACCGCCAAACCATCGGTCTGGCTTTCCAGCCATATTTTTCCTTGACTTGTGCCCATTCCCAGGTTTGGAGCATGTGGGGTTGCGGCAGACCGGCGATCAAGTCATCCCAGGCCTTGGGGTTTCCAGAGAACGCTTCCATTTTCTAATCCGCTCCGCTGTTGGAAAAGCGCCAAAGATAGAGTTTGTAGAGCACCTGGATATAGACGCGATCCATGGGTGGGTAGGCGTACTGGATCGATCCCCCGAAGCCGCGCTTGAACCGGTAGACACCCCACAGACCATCCTCGCGTTCCGATTCTTCATCCTCGATGCTTGCGGTCACATCATCGGGGATCCCCCACATATCGTATTCTGTACAGCCTTTATCGTGTGCCCAGCGGATGGCTTCCCATTGCAGAGGATAGGTTGGCTTGCGGTTCCTCTCCTCGTCAGCGGAAGCACCATAAAAATAGTAAGCCTGCTTGCCAAAGGAAAAGATCATCACTGCCGCCAGTGCGCGCCCTTGGAATTCAGCCACGAAGAGTTCGCACAGCCCGGCCGGATGGAAAAGATCATAAGCCCGTTGGTAATATTCCCGCGAATGCACATTGAATTGCTGCCTTTCGCTGGTAATATTCATCATCCGGTAGAAATTACCAATATCGTCCGATCGCCGTACCACCACCTCCTTCCGCCCTGCCAGACGAATGTTGTAACGCGTCTTCGGTTTCATGCACTCAAAAAGTTCGTCTTCGCTCTTGCGCAGGTCAATGACCAGTGTGCCGTGCGGCTGGATGCGCTGGGGGCTGGGCACAAATGGTGCTTGAATGCTGGCTCTGGATGGCTGGCTGGGTGCCCAGCCATTCGGTTCGGTCTTCAAGAAGACCGCCCGTCGAGTTCTGCAGGTCTGGTCCACCGCGGACCAGAATTCCGGAGCGGGTTCCGATTCAGTCACTGGTCCCTTGGGCATATATCCGAAGGTATACCCCAGGGGTAGATGACGGAATAGGATTTGTGCACCAGCCTCTCCCGTCACTACATGCACAGCCTCCCATCCGAAAGCGGACTTCAACTCACCCCATTCCCCCGATTGCAGGAGATGGGCTTGAGGGTGTCTGGAGAGGAAAAGCCTCCATTCGGAAAGACTGATCTCAGCCATGCCGGTTTTCCCGGAGATCAGACCAGGGAATTCAATTCATGGGGAGGGTTGGCCCGCACGCTTCCATCAGGGATGGTTTCATCCAGCAGGGAGAGGATGGCAGAGGCCTCACCTTCCAGGGCCAGGTGTTGCAGTTCCGCAACGGTCTGGGCTAAGTTGACGGGGATGTTTGATTCCTCGTCTTCCACCCGAAAGATGTCGGGGTGGGGGGTTTTTTGATATTCTGTGCCTTCTTCCCACAGGTCTTCGCTCAGTTTCTCACCGGCGCGAATGCCGGTGAAGGTGATTTCGATATCCTTCCCTGGTTCGAGACCCGATAGGCGGATGAGATCCTCTGCCAGGTCCAGGATGCGGATCTGCTCACCCATGTTGAGCAGGAAGACTTCGCCGCCCTGGCCCATCGCTGCAGCCTGCAGTACCAGGTGGACGGCTTCCGGGATGGTCATGAAGTAGCGTCTCATATCAGGATGCGTGATGGTTACTGGCCCTCCGTGAGCGATCTGTCGCTTGAACAGTGGCACCACGCTGCCACGACTGCCCAGAACATTTCCAAATCGCACCACGGAGAAAGCCCTACCGGTTCGGTGGGCCGCCTCCAGCACGATCATTTCAGAGATGCGTTTGGTGGCACCCATCACATTTGCCGGACGGATGGCCTTATCGGTGGAGATCATCACCAGGCGGTCGGTATCGGCATTGCTGGCTGCCTGGACAACGTTCCGTGTCCCGATGATGTTGTTGGTTATCGCTTCTTCAACGTTGCTTTCCATTAATGGTACATGCTTGTGCGCTGCCGTGTGGAAGACCACCTGCGGACGGTAATTGTTGAAGATATTTTCCATTCGCGGCAGGTCACGTATATCGGCGATCACCGGTTGAAGGGGCAGGGACGGAAAGTTCTCCTGCAGCTCCATTGTGGCCTCGAATATGCTGTTCTCGCCGTGCCCGAGCAGGATAAGCATCTGGGGTCCCCAGCGGGCGATCTGACGGCATATTTCGCGTCCGATCGAGCCCCCCGCACCGGTGACCAGCACCCGTTTTCCGGTAAGGGCCGCACCCACCAGTTCATTTTGGATCTGGGTCGGTTCGCGGCGCAGAAGGTCGGTGATATCCACTTCACGCAAGCGGTTTACGCTTACCTTGCCGCCGATCAGTTCGAACAGCCCTGGCATCGTGCGGAAGGGCACTCCCTTGAGGCGGCAGACATCCGACACCATGCGGATGACCCGTCCGCCTGTGCTGGGGATGGCAATAATCACTTCATCCACCGGGTGGCTGTTCAGTGCCCGGGCCAGGTCGCCCAGTTTGCCGACCACCGGTACGCCGTGGATCTGGTGCTTCTGTTTGCTGGCATCGTCGTCGAGGTAGCCAATGGGACGCAAGCCGAGCTGCGGGTTGCGTTGCATCTCACGCACTACCAGTGCGCCGGCGTCTCCCGCACCGATGATCAGCACCTTGCGGGATTTTCCGCTTCTTGTCTTGGTACTGGTACTGCGTGACTCGGAGATCATGCGCAGGGAAAAACGGAAACCCCCGATCACCACCAGGGAGAGCAACCAGTCAATCGGACCGATCAGTCGCGGCACATTGACCAGGCGGATTGCGTTCAGGAGGGTGACGATACCCGTCACCACAACCGAGGCCGTCGTAACTGCCAGGCTGATGATCTTCAATTCATTCATGCTGGCATAGGCCCAAAGACGGCGGTACAACCCGAACAGGGAATACACCACAGGTTTTATCAAGAGGGCGACCAGGATCACCGCGCCGATTGCCCGGCCGTACAATGGAAATGCATCATCCAGCCGCAAGGCGAAGGCGACCACGACGGACACTATGGTCAGGAAGATGTCAACCAGTACGAGATACCGGTTGCGAAGTCGGAAAGGAGCTTTATCCTTCATTTGTTTTTCATCCATTCTATGGTTTGTTTCAGACCCTCGGTCATGGAGATCACCGGGGTGAAACCCAGCATTCTGATCGCTTTTTCCGGACAACCTGCTGACCGGTAGATATCACCTGGACGCGGCCCATCAAACCGGACCTGGGGGGCAGTGGGCGAAAGCTCGCTCAATTCCTCCAGCAGGTCCAGCAGGCTGGTCTCGTGCCCGGTGCAGATATTGATTGCCTCGCCCCCAGCGTCCGCCTCGGCAGCCAGCAGATTGGCGCGAGCCACGTCTTTGACGAAAATAAAATCCCGGCTTTGTTTACCATCCCCATGGATGGTGATCGGTTCGCCGGCCGTCAGACGACGTACGAAGAGCGGAATGGCAGCCGCATAATCCGAATCTGGGCGCTGGCGAGGTCCATATACATTGAAGTAGCGCAGGGCGGTCACCGGCAGTCCCAGTGTCCGGGTATAAAGACCGGCATAGAGTTCATTCACCTGTTTGGAGACCGCATAAGGGGAAAGCGGTTGGAGCGGCGTCTCCTCGGATGTCGGGAAAACGTTCGTGTTGCCATACACCGCTGCGCTGGAGGAGACCACTATTTTGCGGGTTCCTGCCTGCCGGGCTGCTTCCAGCAGGTTAACCGTGCCTGCCACGTTGATCTTAAAACAGATTTCAGGATCGGCTATCGACTTGGGGACCGAGATAAAGGCCGCCAGGTGGAAGATGACTTCCACATCGCGAACCGCGGCCTTCACCGTGGCTGCATCACACAGGTCGCCTTCCAGGACTTCCGGCTTTCCCGGCAGCGTTGCCAGGTTTTCGCGCCTACCACTGGAGAAATTGTCGAGCACGCGGACGCCGTGTCGAGCTCGCAGCAGTTCTTCCACGATATGGGAACCGATGAACCCAGCTCCGCCGGTAACGAGTGTGCGCATCGGTTATCTTCCTCTGAAAGCGATCACCTGGGTGAAGGTTCGCAGCAGGATCAGCAGGTCCGTCATCATGTTGCGGTGCTTGATATAGTACAGATCATATTCAAGCTTGATGGCCATTTCTTCGACCGTGGCATAATAGCTGTAGTTGACCTGTGCCCAGCCGGTTATGCCCGGCTTCACCAGCAGGCGGGCGCGGTAGAAGGGGATTTGCTTTTGGAATTCCTCGATCCATTCCGGACGTTCAGAACGCGGTCCGACCAGGCTGATATCCCCGCGTACCACGTTCAGGAACTGAGGCAGTTCATCGAGGTGCGTCCGGCGCAGGAAGTTGCCAATGCGTGTGATGCGAGTATCCTTTTCCTGGGTCAGCTGTACTTTGCCATCTTTTTCCGCATCCTTGCGCATGGTGCGGAACTTGTACATGGTGAACGGCCTGCCCCCCTTGCCGGATCGGACCTGCCGATAGATCACCGGCCATCCGCTTTCAAGCAGGATCAGGATGGCAACCAGTGGGGTGAAGATTACGCAAATGACCAGCCCGACCAATCCCCCGATGATATCCAGCAGGCGTTTCCCGGCCTCGTAAAAGCCACCCACCCGGGTTTCATCCACAAAGGAACGAATGAGCCAGTCGGATTCCAGGTGGTGAATGGGAACCCGGCCGAGAAGTTCCTCGTACATGCTGGGCATGGGAACCACTTCTACC
>Ga0182021_10009208_pt1 | contig 11691 bp, 5 predicted proteins | sample 612E3MmetaG_FD_120493 | JGI IMG/M metagenome (GOLD analysis project Ga0182021, IMG submission 120493) | Permafrost microbial communities from Stordalen Mire, Sweden - 612E3M metaG (Illumina Assembly) | ecosystem: Environmental > Terrestrial > Soil > Wetlands > Permafrost | place: Sweden...
CTTGCTGCAGAATCAGGGGCACCCGACCGGGCGCGGCGTAGCGGATGCGGTCGGTTTCGCGCTCGCGGACGACGGCGGCCAGTTGTTCGTCGGTTTCCTCGACAACCTCGATCGCGCCGGCCCTAGTCTCGGTGAGCTCCTCCAGCAGTTTCAGCGCGGGGGATGCGTCGCCCGGCGGGGATGAAACGGTGATGCGGCAGCCGACCGTCCGCGCGGCGCACACGCGCGCAAAGATCTCGAAGGCGGTGTCGGCCGGATGAATGCGGACGCGCAGTTCGCGCACTGGCAGGTAGCGGCGGAAGTTGTCCTGGCCGACGAGCTTGAAGTGGTCGTGGCTCTGGCCGAATTCTTCGCGGAAGTTGTGGGTATAGCTGCTGGCAGCGGCCAGCACGCGCTTCAGCTCGGCTGCCGGCACGGGCGAGCCTGCCGCCAGGCACTGGCGCAACCGGTCACACAACCCGGCCAACAATGGATCGGCAGGCGGTTCATCTGGAGTGGATTTACCGGCGTCGGCGAAGTCCATGAACTGCGCGACGTAGTTAGGCCCGCCCGCCTTGATGCCTGGGCCAAAGGCGGACTTGCCCGCGCCGCCAAACGGCTGGCGGAGCACGACGGCGCCAACCGTTGTGCGGTTGACGTAAAGGTTGCCCGCGCGGATGCCGGCCCGCCATTGCTCCTGCTCGCGGTCGTCGAGACTTTGGAGGCCGGAGGTGAGGCCGTAGCCGGTTTGGTTCACCAGAGCGATCGCCTCGGTGAGCTTCTCGAAGCGCATCACGCCCAGCACGGGGCCGAAGAATTCGGTCAGGTGCGTGTAGCCGCCCGGCTGCACGCCATATTTGACGCCGGGCGACCAGAGGTTGGGATTGTTCTCGAGCCGCCGCGGCAGCACGGCCCATGACTCGCCCGGCTCGAGCACTTTGAGCGCGTTTTCCAGGTCGCCGGCCGGTGGCCGGATGAGCGGGCCGATCTTGTTCTTCAAATCCCAGGCCGAGCCGGCCGCCATACTGTGGACGGCGTCGCAGAGCGCTTGCTTGAACTTCGGGTCGTCATAAACCTCTGCCTCAAGCAGCAGCAGCGATGCGGCCGAACATTTCTGCCCGGCGTGGCTGAAGGCGGAATGGATGACGTGCTTGATGGCCTGGTCGCGGTCGGACAGCGCAGTGACGATGATGGCGTTCTTGCCGCCGGTCTCGGCGCTCAAATTCATCGAGGGTTTGTCGCGCAGCATCTTCAGCGCCGTCTCAGTGCCGCCGGTGAGAATGACCGCGCTGACGCCGGGATGGGCGACCAGCTTGCGTCCCGCCTCGCCGCCGGCGCACGGCACGAACTGCAGCGCTTTCTTCGGCACGCCCGCGCGCCAGAAGCATTGGCAAAGCTCCCAGGCGACCAACACCGCGTCCGACGCCGGCTTGAGAATAACGCAGTTACCTGCGGCCAGCGCCGCCACCACGCCCCCACACGGAATGGCGATGGGGAAGTTCCAGGGCGAGACGACGACGACGACGCCTTTGGGCCGCGCCTGGAGCGTGGGCAGCTCCCGCCACCAGCGTGCCGTGTCGCGGTAGAACTCGACGAAGTCCACGCCCTCCGAGACTTCCGGGTCGGACTCCGCCAGGGTCTTGCCGCCGTTGGCGAGCGCCGCGCCCAGGAGATCGGCGCGGGCACGGCGGATTTCGTGCGCGACCTTGCCGAGCAGCTCGAAGCGGGCCGGGGAGGGCAGAGCGCGCCAACCGTCCTCGTCTTTGATGGCGCATTGAACGGCGCGCTCGAGGTCGCTCTCCGTGGCCTGGCGGTAAAGGCCCACCACGACCCCGGGACGCGACGGGTCGAGACAATCGCGCACCGCTCGACCTTCGAATGTCTCCTCGCCCGCGACGACGAGCGGGATTTGCGGCGCGTGGGCGCCGTGCCTGGGCATCCAGGCAGCGATAAGCTGCTTGGCCCAATCGCTGTTGGCCAGCAGCGCGAAGTCCGTGTCCGGCTCGTTTACGAAATGCGGCCAGCCACGCGCGACCGGGTTTGCGGGCGCGGGCGGCAACTGGCGGTTCTGCGTGCGGCGCTGGGCGTCGGACACCGTCTCGGTTGCGGTTAAGGAATCGAGGAAGCCCTTCTCCAATCGTTGCCAGTCCGGGCTGCCGGGTTGGATGCGAAAGGCGTAGCGGAGGAAGTTCTCCGGCCCGGTGTTTTCGTCAAGGCGGCGGATCAGGTAGCCGATGGCGTGGAGGAAGCTTTCCTTGCGGCACACCGGAGCATACAGCAGCAGGTGGGGCGCGAATTCAAAGAGGGCGCGGCGCTGGGGGTTGGCCATGCCTTCGAGCATCTCAAACTGGACCTTGTCGAGTTGGCCCTTCTCCTCGGCGAGCACCAGCGCGTAAGCCAGATCGAACAGATTGTGTGACGCGATGCCCAGGCGCACGGCGGCGATGTTCTCCGGCTTCAGTCCTTCCTGGACCATCCGCTTGAAGTTCACGTCCGTTTCGAGCTTGGTCTTGTAGGTCGCCTGCGGCCAGTCCTTGAGGGAGGCTTCGCAGCGCTCCATTTCCATGTTCGCCCCTTTGACCAGCCGCAGCGTGATCGGCGCTCCGCCTGAAGCAGCACGACGGCGCGCCCACTCGTTGAGTTGTTTTTGCCAGCCGAATGAATCCGGCACGTAGGACTGCAGCACGATCCCGGCGCTGACGCTCGTCAAACCGGGCCGGTCCAGCGTCCGCATGAACACCTCGGCGGTAAGACTCATGTCGCGGTACTCTTCCATGTCCAGATAGACGAACTTGGGCACGACCGAACCATCTGGGCGCTTAAAGGTGAGGCGCGCGGCGGTGCGGTAAAGAAGTTCGAGCCGTTCGCACAGCGTCGTGATGGTGTGGTCGCGCGCGAGCGCGGAGATTTGCGAGTAGAGCGTAGAGATCTTAATGGAGATGCATTCGATCTCCGGCAGTTGCAGGCCCTGCAGATTCATCTGCAGCCGATGATAAGCTTCCTCTTCGCCCAGGATGGCTTCGCCGAGGAAGTTGACGTTCATGCGCACGCCCTCAACGTGGCGCTCGCGCAGGTGGTGCAGCAGCAGTTCCGGCTCGGCGGGCAGGATGACGTTGGCGGTCTCCCGGCGCATCCGGTCCTTGACCAGCGGCACGGCGACGCCTGGCGCGTAGCCGCCGAACGACTGGAAGCCCTTCAACAGCGTACGCTGGAACGGATTGAAGAAGCGCGGAACGCCCTGCACGTCGAGAATGTGAATGAACTGGTCCACGGCGCGATGGGGCACGTTGGAGCGGAACGCCTGGTCGGTCATCTGCGCCAGCGTGGTCTTGTCCTGCGGGTTCTGCAGCATGCGGTCCAGTTCGGCCTGCTGCCGGCGTTCGGGCGGCGTTTGCAGTTCGCCTGCGCGTTGCTGGAGCCGGCGGGCGACGAACAAGGCTTTCTGGATTCTGACGGAGAGGTTTGACTTCGGGTCCGGCGTGAACTTCGCTAGGAGAGCGGTAAAATGGCTGGCTGGGTTCACGGCTGGGTTGCGGTTTGTTTCATTCACATTGTGCTCGGCAGCTTCTGCTGGCGAAAAGAGAGCAGGACCGACTGCTCCCGCCGCGCTGCCGCCCTAGCCTCAACAATCGGGCCCTTTCTGTCAACAACTGGTGAGCGGGCAGCAGCTTCGCGGGCGCACTTTGACAAGGCCACCCGGGCGCGACGGGCCGGCGCTGCTGCGGGCCGAGGCCCCGAGGGCTGCGCGCTGTTCGGACCGGCGCGCGATGATATCAGATAGGTCGCTGTGCATTTCGAGCATGGGCAGGCATGGCCTTGAATAATTCAATTTCGCGCTTAAGATCACGTTCTGACATGACGAACCGGTCAACCTTGTGAACGCCTCGCCGAAGACTCACTTTGGCTCGGCAACCAACTTGCACCTCGTATGCAGGCTGCAGTAACCAAACGAATGATCAAAACCACTGCCCCGTTCTTGTTTCTGGGGGCTTTGGCCGCATTAACGCCGGCGCAGTCTGTCGCTCCCAAGTTGCGGGCTGACGAGCCATCGGTTCTCGCCTCGACCTCGCCCCAGGATGTTGCGACGAATGAAACTGTCGCCACAGATCTGCAGCGGCGGCGGGGCTTCGGCCGCGGACTCGGTCCTCGCGTCGAAGGGATGTACCGTGCCCGGATCACACCACACTGGTTCGCCGAGAACACCCTTTTCTGGTACCGGAACGATCTCAGCGGTGGCGCGAAGGAGTTCATCCTGGTTGACGCCGCACGCGGCACGCGGGAGCGGGCGTTCGATCATGAATTGGTGGCAAAACAAATGGGCAGCGGCGATGGGGCGCGCCTGCCGGTGGAAGAACTCAAGTTCAGCCCGGATGGCCTGAGCGTCGCCCTGCTGGGCCGCTCGAACAGTTGGCTCCTGGATCTGAAATCGGGCAAGCTGCAGCCAGCGGGAGGTGAAACCGCGGCCGTGGCGGCCGAGGGGTTGCCGGCGGAACAGGATGCGCGGCCTTCAACCCGCACCGGAGCGGAAACGGAAATCACCTTTGACAATCGTCTCGACCAGGAAGTGCAAGTCTTCTGGCTGGATGACGGGGGCGCGCGCCAGCCTTATGGCAGAATTCCACCGCATGGCCGCAAGACGCAGCACACCTTCAGCGGGCACGTGTGGCTCGTGGCGGATGAACGGGGCGAAACGCTCGCTGTGTTCGAGGCGGCGGATCGTCCGGATGCGGCGGTCATCACCGGCGCGAAGCCCGAGCCGCGCCAGCCCCCTCCTGAACGCAAGCGGGAGCGGGACAGTTCTTCCAGCCGGTCGCCCGACGGCAAATGGACCGCATTCGTGAGAGACTCGAACGTTTTCTTGCGGGTTGATAACGCCGAGGAAACCCGATTGAGTGAAGATGGCAAGGAAGGGAATGCCTACGGCGGCCTGGAATGGGCGCCGGATTCCAAGACCCTGGTCGCGTGGCGGATTGAGCCGGGAGAGCACAAGGAGGTTTACCTCATTCGCTCCTCGCCGCCGGGCGGTGGTCGGGCGCAATTACAGTCGCGACCCTACGCGCTTCCGGGGGACAAGTTCGCCCGGCACGAGCTGAACCTGTTTGATGTAACCGCGCGCAAACAGGTCAAGCCCGAGTTGGATCGTTTCGAGCACGAAGAAGAGGTTCCGAGGCTGCGGTGGCGGCCGGACGGCAACCGTTTCGCCTGGCAACAGGTAGACCGGGGGCACCAGCGGTTGCGGGTGATTGAGGCCGACTGTGCGACCGGCAAGACACGAAACATCCTTGACGAGAAGAGCGACACGTTCATCTGGACGGCGCACACGGAAGGTCTGCATCTCACCTACGTCAACTGGCTCAAGCAATCGGAGGAAATCATCTACGCGTCCGAGCGTGATGGGTGGCGGCATTTGTACCTGGTTGATGCGAAGGAAGGCCGGATCAAGAACCAGATCACGAAGGGCGAGTGGGTGGTGCGCGGCATTGATATGATTGACGAGGAGGCGCGTCAAATTTGGTTTCGAGCGAGCGGCAAGAACGCCGGACAGGACCCATATTTCATGCATTGCTACCGCGTGAACTTCGACGGTACGGGCCTGGTGGCATTGACCGAGGGGAATGGCCAGCACGACATCAAGTTTTCCCCCAACCGGAAGTACTACATTGATTCGTGGAGTCGCGTGGATCAACCGCCGGTCAACGAACTCCGCAGGTCTTCTGACGGGAAACTGGTCTGCAAACTGGAGGAGGCAGACATCTCGGAGTTGAAGGCCAGTGGCTGGGAAGCGCCGGAAGTCTTTGTGGCGAAAGGCCGCGATGGCAAGACCGACATTGGGGGCATCATCTGTCGGCCGCGAAGCCTGGATCCGAAGAGGAAGTATCCGGTCGTCGAGCAGATCTACGCTGGGCCTCAGGATTCCTTCGTGCCAAAGAGTTTCTCGGCTGCGCCGAGATTCAAGTTCCTGACCGACGCCGGCTTTATCGTGGCGCAGGTGGACGGCATGGGCACGGCTAACCGCTCGAAAGCTTTCCACGACGTTTGCTGGAAGAACCTCAAGGATGCCGGCTTCCCCGACCGCATCCTTTGGCACAAGGCCATCGCCGCGAAATACCCTTACTATGACATCAGCCGCGTCGGCATCTACGGGACCTCTGCGGGCGGCCAGAGCGCTGCGGGGGCGGTGTTGTTTCACCCGGAGTTTTACAGAGCCGCCGCGGCTAACTCCGGCTGCCACGACAATCGGATGGATAAGGCTTCGTGGAACGAGCAATGGATGGGCTATCCCGTCGGGCCCCAGTACGCCGAGTGTTCCAACATCGAGAACGCCGCAAAGCTGCAAGGCAGCCTCTTTCTCGCGGTTGGGGAAATGGACGACAATGTGCCGCCGGAGTCCACGATGCGTTTCGTGGACGCGCTGATCCGGGCGAAGAAGGATTTTGAGCTGCTGGTGGTTCCGAACGGCCGCCACGGAGCCGGCGGCGAATATTACCAGCGGCGGATGAAGGATTTCTTCACGCGCCATCTGCAAGAGACCGAGCCGCCCAACCACAACACTGCGGCGGGAAGCTGACACCTCAATGAAAGTAAGACGAATGAAGCAGAAAGAGTTCATTGCTCTCCTGATCGCCGGCCTTTTGGTCTGTGCGCGGGCGACCGCCCAGGATGCGGATGCGGCGCTCAACACCTTTTTCAAGGACTACCTGGAGGCGCACTTTCGGATGTGCCCTGCCGAAGCCACGCGACTCGGGGATCATCGCTTCGATGCGCAGCTTGAAGACGTGTCGGCTGCGGCGCGCCAAGGCTGGCTCGCGCACACGCGCAAGACCCTCGCCGAACTCCCGAAGCGGGTGGATTACGCCAAGCTCTCGCGCGACGGGCAGGTTGACTTCAATATCTTCAAACAGGAGTTGACTCGGGACATCTGGCTGACGGAGAACACGCGCCCGTTCGAAGAGGACCCGCGCGCCTACGGCAACTACATCAACGACAGTGTTTATTTGCTGCTCACGCAATCCACCCTCCCGAAGGAAACCAACCTCGCCAATTGCATCGCGCGCATGAGGCAGATTCCCCGGGTGGTGGCAACGGCCAAAGCGGCGCTGACGCATCCGCCCAAGCCGATTCTGGAGACTTCCATCCTCCAGAATCGCGGCTCGATTGCTTTTTACGAAACGGAACTGTTTCAGCTTGCCGGCAACACACCGCAACGGGACGAACTGAAGGCGGCCGCCGGGCCGGTCGTGGCGGCGCTGAAGGATTACCAGCAATTCCTGGAGGGCGATTTGCTGCGGCGGGCCACGGGCGATTGGCGGCTGGGCAAACGGCGCTTCGCCCGCAAGCTCGAGCTGGTGCTGGACGCGGGCCTGACCGCCAAGCAGGTGCTCGCGGATGCCGAGGCGGAATATGCCCGGTTGCAGGGCGAACTCTATGTCATCTCGCGCCAGCTTTGGAGTAGGTATTTCCCGCTTCAGCCTTTGCCTCCGGATGACGCGGCGGGCCGGCGGCAGACCATTGCCAGGACCATTGCCGCCGTGAGCGAGGAGCACGGCAAGCCGGAGGACCTCACGAGCGATGTCCGGGCTACGGTGGACCGGATCAGGACGTTCATCGGTGACCGCCGCATCCTGCGGCTGCCGGAACCGGACCGCTGCCAGGTCACCGAGATGCCGGAGTTCCGTCGCGGGAATTCGCTGGCCTACCTGGAGAACGCGCCGCCACTCGATCCCGAGGCGCCGAGCATTTTCGCGGTCAGCCCCCCGCTGGCCGATTGGGATGCGCAGCGGGTGAGAAGCTTCCTGGAGGAATACAACCAGCACATGCTGCAAATCCTCACCATCCACGAGGCCTATCCCGGCCATTACGTGCAGATGGAGTATGCGAATCGCAACCGCTCCCTGATCCGACGCGTGTTCTCGTCCGGCGTGTATATCGAGGGCTGGGCGGTTTACACCGAACAGATGATGCTGGACCAGGGGTACGGGGATGCCGACCCGCGATTGCGCCTGATGCAGCTCAAGTTTTACCTTCGCGCCGTGGTCAACGCGATTCTCGATCACAAGCTGCACTGCTCGAACATGACCGATGAGGACGCGATGAAGCTGCTCACCGAAGGCGCGTTTCAATCCGAAGGCGAGGCGCATTTGAAGATGATCCGCGCGAAACAGAGTTCGACGCAGTTGAGCACCTACTTCGTCGGGAGGATGGCGCACTATCGGTTGCGGCAACAGATGGAGCGCGAGCTGGGCGACCGCTTCGATTTGTGCCGTTTCCACGAAGCGGTGTTGCAGCAGGGCCCGGTTCCGGTGCGGTACCTGCCGGAACTGGCGCGCCGCCATTTGAACGAGCGGCGATGAGCGCAACGACGACCCAGGACACAATCGCGCCGCCGCCGACGGCTTCGCGTCCGGGCCGCTACCCGCCGCAGATCAAGTTCATCATCGGCAACGAGGCCTGCGAGCGTTTCAGCTATTACGGGATGATGGGGATCCTGGAATTGTACCTGGTGAACCGGATGGCGATGGACGAGGCGGGAGCGACGCAGACGCTTCACTGGTTTGGAACGGCCGTGTACTTTCTGCCGCTGCTGGGGGGCTGGCTGGCCGACCGCTGGTTCGGACGCTACTGGACGATTCTGGTGATCTCGCTCTTCTACTGCCTGGGACACGGAACCCTGGCCCTGTTTGAAGGCAGCCGGGCGGGGTTGTTCGTCGGCCTGGCGTTGATCGCATTTGGGGCCGGCGGCATCAAACCCTGTGTATCGGCGTTTGTCGGCGATCAGTTCGGGCCGGCGCAACAGTATTTGCTGACGAAGATCTACGGCTGGTTTTACTGGGCGATCAATCTGGGCGCCGCCGCAGGGTTCTTCATCATTCCATGGGTTCATGCCAAGGTGAGTTACAGTTGGGCTTTCGGCGTGCCGGGGATCGCCATGGGCCTGGCCACGCTGTTCTTCTGGCTGGGCACAAAGTACTACGTCCGGCAGCCGCCCGCCCAAGAGAACCGGCTGCATCCGGTTGCGGTGATCTGGTGCGCGTTCATGCATGGCCGCGACCGGAGGCGCGGCGAACACCCCCTCGATGTCGCGCGGAAGTGGTATGCGGAGGAGGAAGTCGAAGGGACGAAAGCCGTGCTCGGCATCCTGGGGATGTTTGCGACTGTGCCGGTGTTTTGGGCGCTTTTCAACCAGGTGAACTCGACGTGGGTGTTACAGGGCAAGAACATGACGCCGTTTTACTGGCTTAACGGCGAAACGATGCAGGGGGCTGGAGCCGTGCTCGTAATGATCTGGGTGCCGATCCTGACGCTCGGCATTTATCCGCTGGCCGAACGGCTTGGCTTGCGTCCCACGCCGTTGCGGCGGATGTCACTCGGAATGGTGCTCGGCGCAGTGTCATTTTTCCTTTGCGGCTCCATTCAGTCCAGAATGGATCAGGGCCAGGTGCTGAGCATCCTCTGGCAGCTCGTCCCCTACATCGTGCTCGAGGCGGGCGAGGTGATGGTGTCAGCCACGGCGCTGGAGTTCGCGTTCAGCCAGGCGCCGGCGCGGATGAAGAGCATCATCATGAGCTTCTGGCTGATGACGATTGCGGGCGGGCATTTCCTGGTGGCGGTGTTCACGAACCTGAACAGCCGTTACGTCCACGCGCGGGGCGCCAGCGAGTTCTTCTTCTATGCGACGTTGATGCTGGTGGTGGCGGGAGTGTTCATCTTCCTGGCCACACGCTACCGCGAACGGGCACTCGTGGCGGCCCGGCCGCCGGGCACATGAACCTCGTATGGTCAAGAAACTCGAACGTGCTGCTTTGACGGTAGTTTTAGTAGCGTCCGGATTGACCGCGGAGGTGATTGTTGGTCCAATTTGTTGGGATGAATTGGAAGCGCCTTCTGGCCTACATCACCGGATCCGTTGATCAGGAACTGCAGCTGCGCAACGAATATCTGGCGACCGAGAATCGAATTCTCAGGGATCAGCTCAAAGGTCGGCTATGCCTGACCAATGACGAACGCACACGTCTGGCCGAGATCAGCAAGCGTCTTGGCAGGAAAGCTCTGTTAGAGGTGGCGCAGATTGTCAGACCTGAGACCATCCTGGCTTGGCACCGGAAGCTAGGGGCCAAGAAGTTCGACGGTTCGAAGAATCGCTCCGGACTTGGGCGGCCGCGCACTCCCAAGTCGCTCGAAGATGTGGTGCTGACAATGGCCAAGAACAACCGCACCTGGGGCTACAAACGCCTGGTCGGCGCCCTGGAGAATCTGGGCTGAATCCCTCGTCGGAGCAGGCGTTTGATTTTTTGGCCGGGCGACAGTCCTGCGTCGTGATTGCCTCGGTCTCCTGTTTCGGGCCAAAGCGATACCCTCAGGCGCACCGGCCAGCAATTGGCCGGCAGCCTGGCATATCCAGACCCTCTTGGGCGTAACCGTTGTGTCGGCTGTTATTGTTTTAAACTCCTGGCCCTCGGCATCTTTGCAGGTGAGCTCTCGGGTCAGGCAATCCTCGCAACAGCGATGGTCGCTGCAAAACTGTTCGTTAGCGTCCAGGCTAAAGTCGGTGCTATTCACCGGTCAGGTTTTCCTCCCGTCGCAGCAACTGGGCGTTGATTTGCGAGAGTTCCTCGAGCTGCTCTTGGAGCTGGCGATAGTGCTCGATCCCCTCTTTAGCTGCTCGTTGCTGACTGGGTGTCTTGAGGAGGAACTTATTGATTTTTCCAACCGCCAAGCACTGAGTCAGGTAATAAAAGGGGCCGTGCTTGTCTGCGCCATGATGGCAGTGGCAATTGGGCTTGCCACAGGTGGCCAATCGCTCGACCAGAGAGGCCCGCAGGCAATCGGGCAGGGCCTGGAGATGGGAAAGCAGGAAGCGTTTGCGTTTGCGCAGAGCCAGGGTGGATTTGCGGGTGTCATATATCTTTGCCATATCTAAGGTGAGGATAGACCAAGCGCGGCCTGTGTCAACAAACAAGAAAATGCTCAAGGATTGCGAAAATGCTTAACCGCCGGGAAACACGAGCGATCCTGGCGATTTTTTGGAAAGGTTACGAAACCGCTGTGCGCGAAGTTGCCCGGCCACGGGGCGGCGCGTTCGCGTGTCGTCATGTTCGTACGTTCCGACTGTCAAACCGCGCCAGGAAGCCAGACGGCTCAAGGACGCTCGCCAAAGCGCGCCATTGGCGGCCCCGGCCGCGGCGAAGACATCAGGTGGTCATCCTCGGTTGGTAACTCCGTTGACGGCAAGATCCCTCCCAAAAGCCATTGAGAGAACCTCCAAGCGCCAGTTGATCTGCTTTCACTTTTCTCGCCGTATCAGGGCCCTCTGAGGAGTGGTCGTCGTAGAAGCGCGCCCAGCGGTTCGTCGCTGAACTCAAACGCATGGAGGCGGAGGGAGACATGCCGCGCCTGCAAATTCTGCGCCTGCCCAGCGATCGCACGCACGGCGCGTCGCCCGGGGCGCACACGCCGACGGCCTACGTTGGCGACAACGACCTGGCGCTGGGCCAGATCGTCGAGGCGGTCAGCCATTCCAAGTTCTGGCCACAAACGGCAATCTTTGTGGTGGAGGACGACGCACAGAACGGCCCCGACCATGTGGATGCGCACCGCACGACGGCGTTCGTCATCAGCCCTTACACCAGGCACGGCGCGGTGGATTCGACGATGTATTCCACCAGCAGCATGTTGCGGACGCTGGAACTGATCCTGGGCCTGAAACCGATGTCC
>Ga0182021_10009209_pt1 | contig 11691 bp, 8 predicted proteins | sample 612E3MmetaG_FD_120493 | JGI IMG/M metagenome (GOLD analysis project Ga0182021, IMG submission 120493) | Permafrost microbial communities from Stordalen Mire, Sweden - 612E3M metaG (Illumina Assembly) | ecosystem: Environmental > Terrestrial > Soil > Wetlands > Permafrost | place: Sweden...
CGATCACGCTCAGGGGGGCGGCTTGGGCCTTGAAGAACTCGGCCAGAAGGCCCGCGTTCGTGTTCGAGTCGTCCCCCCCCACGACCACCAGGGCGGAAATCCCGTTTTCCAGGAGAGTGGCCTTGGTCTTCTCGAATTGCTCCGGCGAGTCGAGCTTCGTGCGGCCGGATTGGATCATGTCGAAGCCGCCCGTGTTCCGGTAGGCGTCCATCAAGGGGGCCGTGATTTCGATCCGCTTGTTCTCGAGGAGGGCCGACGGCCCGCCCAGGAAACCGATGAGCTTGTTCTTCGGGTTCGCCTTCTTGAGGGCGTCGAAGAGCCCCGCGATGACGTTGTGGCCGCCCGGGGCCTGTCCGCCCGAAAGGACGACCCCGACCTTCACGGCCTTCTTGGCGGCGCCCGAATTCCGCCCCTTGATGAACGTCACCAGGGGCATGCCGTAGGTGTGGGGAAAGAGCGTCTCGACCGCGTCCGGGTCCGCCACGCTGACCGTGGGCGGCCCCGAGCGCGGCTTCACCGACGCGGGGCCTCCCTTGAGGATGGCGGGAAGAGCGGGCTTGAACTTGGCCCGCTCCGCCTGGAGTTCGGACACGTTCAAAGACGGCATGGATCTTTCTCCTGGATAAGGATCGGTGGCATGGGCATCCTGCCCATGCACATTGAGCACGGGCAAGATGCCCGTGCCACGAGCACCTCTCTCAACGGGCTTCGATCTCGAAGGGCGTTGGGGCGATGATGCGGAGGCTTCGGGCCATGGTCGTCTCCTGCCGGCCCTTGGCGTCCGTCACGGCGAGGCGATAGACGTACTCTCCGGCTTCGACGGCCTGGCCGTGGGCGTCGCGACCATCCCACTCCACGATGTTGGGCGGCGAGCTGAAGCCTTGGAAACTTTTCACAACCTCGTTTTTGCCGTTGCGAATGCTCAGGATCCAATTGACGATCCGTTTCCGGTTGGCGGCCCGGATCTTGAACTCCGTTTTGCGCTTCAAGCCCTCGGGCGAGAAGGAGCGCGGCACGGCCCGCACGTCCACCTCGTAGCCGCCGAAGAAAACCTTCAAGGACACCTGGTTGGCGACCCCGATGTCCCGGTAGAGCATGGCGTAGTCCAGCTCCATGGTCTTGTAGCGGAACCCCAGCCCTCCCGTCAGCTCGGACTGGCCCGCCCCGAGCCGGAGGAAAAGGTCCTGGAAGAAATAGGTTTGGAGCCCGAGGTGGAGCTTGGGGTTTTGCGACATGCCGACGGTCTTCTCCACGTCCATCGTCGTGAGCAGGCGGTCCTCGAAGAAATAGGCCGCGCCGCCCGCGCGGACGTTCGTGGGGAACCGCTCGGTTTCCGTCGGCCACTTGTATTCCGGCGGGACGAGGTTCCGGACCATCAAGCCGACTTTGTATTTGTTCTCGACGATCTGATACAGCGCGCCGGCGTCCATCCCGTAGCCGCGGGCGGTCTTTCCGTCCATGGAGTGTTCGGCGACTTTCACGTTGGCGCCCAAAGCGAACAGGTCGTTCAAGCGGTAGGCGTAAGTGCCCAGATAGCCCGTTTCGCGGTCGGAATAATCCCCGACGGTGATGTTGTCGGCGTCGATCCGGTCCACTTTCCCCGAGGAGGTGTTGGCCACGGCCAAGCCGAAGCTCCCCATCGAGAACAAAGGCTGGCTGTAGGCCGCGTAGCTCATGGAGCCGCCCAAGTCCAGCGGCGAATACTGGAACATGATCTGTCCGGACCGGTACATGGCGACGCCGGCGGGGTTCCAATAGATCGAATTGATGTCGTCGGCGACGGCCGTCCAGGCTCCCCCCATGGCGTCCGGCTTGGCCCCGGCGCCCACGTTCAGGAACTCGCCCGGCAGGCCGTAGTCGCCGCCGGCGAAAGCGGAGGCGCATACGAACGCCAGCGCGGCCACGAAAGCAAAAAACCGTAATAGTGTGGCACGGGCATCTTGCCCGTGCTCTTGGCGGCCTGGAAAACTGTGCACGGGCAAGATGCCCGTGCCACGACCGCGCCGGGTCATTTCGACACCCCGAACTTCTTCTTCGACTTGATGCTCCCGTCCACCTCAAGCACCACGATGTAAATCCCCGCGGCCACGATGTGGCCGTTCTCGTTCCGGCCGTCCCAGGGAATGTCGGTCATGCCCTTGGCCCCCGTCACGTCGTTGCGCCAGACATCCTGGCCGAACCGGTCCTTGACGATGAGCCGGACGCTCTTGGCTTCGTTCAATTGGAACCGGAACGTGATCGCTCCCTCGCGCGGATTGAAGGGGCTGGGGAAGGGAAAGACCTCTTCGGGGTTGGGACCCTCGGTGACGACGTTCACAGTGCCCGGCGTCAGGCCGCCCCCCGTGGCCGTAAACGTGCGGGTCGTCTTGGCGGCGTTGATCGTGATATTGTCGAAATTCCTTTGCCCCGCCGCGAGCAGAAGGTTGGGAGTAGGAATAGTGACCAAATCTCCCGACGCGAGATTCACGGTGGGATTGAAGCCCTCCACGCGGTTGTTGAATGCGTCCGTTTGGACCACCGTGACGGTGAACGGTTGCCTCGGTTGCTGGGCGGCGGCCGTTCCGATCGTTCCCGTGGATTGGGCGAAGCTCATTTCGGTAGGGACAAACACCAAGAGTTTCGCGGCGGTGGACGGATAAACAATGAAGGGGTTGCTATTGCAATACACGGAGGTGCTGGCCCGTACGATGGCCCTGATCGTCAGCGTGCCGGCCCGATTGAAGGTCAAGAGAACCTCCCCGGAGCCGGGGATCACACTTGACCCTCCGCCGAACGTGGTGTCAGTGCCGTTCGTGGTAAAGTAGGCCGGCGACATGGCCCCGGGCTCCAACGTGCCGTTATCGAAAAGCTGAAGGTCAACGATCTGACCGGCGTCGGGAGGCAATGTGGAGGTGGACGCTATCAACTGCCAACGAATCCCGCCGTTGCCGCCGGTCGGTCCCGCCACATTGGTGGTGACGTTGACCGAGAAGGGACCGGGAGAACTCGGGGAAACACCTATGCCAACGATCGGCCCCCCCGTCGAGGGGGCGGCGCGCAGGAGGCCGGGAACGGCGAGGGCGGCCGCCAGGAGCCAAAGAGATTTATTTCGCCACGATGTCCACATGACGGTAGCCTCCTCCCTTTGAGACGGTCAGCCCGCGGGCCTCGATCAAGGCTTGGGGGATGTCCAGGGCTTTCATGAGCCATTCGCGGACCGTCCGCGCGCGCACGTCGGCGAACTTGGCGTCTTCTTCGAATACGAGCACGACGACCGGGTGCCCGTAGGCCCGGCGAAGCGAATCCTTGACCTCGGTCAGGTAGTCGGTCCCGTCCTCGGAGATCTTGATGGACGATTTACCATCGAAAATCGCCTCCGGCGCGAACGACGTCACCACCGACATCGCCTTCTTGTACCGGAAGGCGTCCACTCGGAAGGGCTTCCCCGTCCGGCGCTGGGGGTTGCCCCCTTCATCCACCGCTGAAATGGAAAAGGCGTAGTCGAAGCCCACGCGCAGGGGCTCCCCCCGCTTGCCGAACCCATCCCATACGAACGCCGGGGGCACCTGGCTTTTCCCCTTCATTTCGTAGAAGACCCCGCCGTCGGACCCCTTGATGATGAACGCCCACTCGGCGTTGTTCTTGACGGCGGCCTCCGACGGCATGAGCTTGACCTTGAGGATCGGCGGCTCGTAGATCCTCTCCAGCCACGGCGTCGCGGTCTTCCCCGAGACGCTTTTGGCCGGCAGTACGACCGGGGGATCCTGGATCGTCGGGGGCGTGAGATCTCCCAGGATGGCGTAGTCCTGGATGGCGCCGTTCACGTCGCGGTAGGGCGGCGGCGCCCACTCCACCGGGGGCACGCGGGGCTCCACCCGCAGGCGGTTCTCGCCCTGGATGATCATGTTGGAAATGTCGTCTTTCTTCTTTTCCGCGAGGGACGGAATCGCCGTGACGGCGGCCAGAAGGACCGGGATCAGTTTCCGAAATATTCCCATTTGTTTCTCCATGAAAAGGCGCCCTATGGTTTCCCCCCTCCTTCGTAAGGAGGGGGTGAGGGGGAGGTCGAGTCGGCGCCGTCGGTGCAACGTCTCTACCTCTCCCCAACCCTCCCCTTACAAAGGGGAGGGGGTAATTATTTCTTCAGCTCGAAGCGGAACGTCGCCACGCCCCATTCGTCCTCCTGGGGCGAACCGTCGTCGGGTAGCGGCACGAACGTGAACTTCATTAGGGCGTCTTTGCCCAGGGCGTCCAATTCGCTGAACCCCGACGTCTTCTCCAAATACATGTTTTCCTTCACCCGCCCCTTGGGGTCCACCCAAATCCGGTAGGACACCGTCGCCTCCAACCCCCGCTCCTCGGCCCAGCGGGGATAGGGCGGCATTTGAATGTTCTTGATCTTGCGATATTTCAACGGCCCTTCCATCGAGAAGGGGCTTTGTTTCTTGCCCCAGGCGTCTTTCTCGCCCGGGTTGGCCTTCAGCACTTCGATGGGCGCCCGGCGGGGCTTGGACAGCGTCCCCTCGCCGGCGAGGGCTTTCCCGGACAGGGGGCCCGCCGACGTCACGCCCTGGGTGATGAGAGGCACCCCCGCGCCGCCGCGCTTCACCTGGTCCAGGCTCTCGTTGGCGAGGGCGATGGGCTTCCCCTTGCGCGTTCCTTCTTCCGGCATCAGGGGCCCGCGCTTGGCCGGCAGGATTTCCCGGATGCTCGCCAGAGGGGCCAGGGCCGCCTTCTTGACGCCCACGGCGCCGACGCCCGAGGGCGCGATGGGCGCCTGGATGATGGGCGCCGCGACCGCCCGGGCCATTTTGACGAGGTTCGCCGGCGACACGAAGGACACGATGGAAGGCGCCGCCTGCTGAACCGTCGGAGCCTGGGCCGTGGACTCCGGCACGCCTTTCACCGGCTCCGGGGGCGGCGCGGGTTTCTCGATGAAGTTCACTTCCGTCAACAGGGGCCCGCGCGAGGACCGGGGCGGGCCGGCGGAAACAATCAACAAAATGGCCAGCGCCGCGTGGGCCGCCAGGGACAAGGCGAACGCCCGGCCCCAGGGCTCCTCGTCTTTGGGCAGGGCGTAGCCGTGGGGAGAGTAGAGCGCCATGCTAGAACCGGGGGTCCGTGGCGAAGGCGATGCGCTTCACCTTCGCCTTCTTGCAAAGCTTCATGACCTCTTCAACCTCGCCGTAGGCCACGGTCTGGTCCGCCCGGATGAGGACGAAATTGAACCCCGAGGCCTTCAACTGTTTCTTGAGCTCGGCGTACAGGTTATCCCTTGGGACGGAGACTTCGTTGACCGCGAACCCTTCTTTGAGCGACATGCTGACGGTGATGTTCTCCCGGTCCTCCGTCTCGGCGGCGGAAGCGCGCGGGAGGGCGACCGTCATGAGCTGCCGGGCGAAGAAGGGGCTGGTCACCATAAAGATGAGGACAAGAACGAGACAGACGTCCACCAGCGGCGTGATGTTGATGGCGTTCACGCCGTCCTCCCGCTGGTCCAACATCGTCTCTTCGTCGTCGTCGAAAATCACGCGTCACTCCATGAGCGAGATATCGGCCGCGCCGCCCCGCTTGGCCAGGTCCATGATCCACACCGTCCGGCCGTGGGTCACCTCGTAATCCACCCGGAGGAAGAACCGCCGGCCCTTGGAGGCGTTCAGCACGCCGACCAGAACGGTTTCCGCGTCGGCGTCCAGAATGGGTTTCTCGACGCCTTGGGCGTCCTCGATCCTCAAGTTGGCCAAGGTGAGGTGGGCGGTGACGTTTTCCGTGGGGGTGGTCAGGCCGTATTTCTTCAGCGTTTCCCGGCGGACGTCGATCCCGCGCAGGATGGAGAACGGCATCGTGATCATGAAAATGAGCACGAGCACCAAACACACGTCCACCAAGGGCGTGATGTTGATGCTGTTGACGCCGCCATCCCTTCGTTCGCCGACGTCCGTCGCCATGTTAGCGCGGGTCCTATTTCGCCCCGGCCCTCTGCCGCCGGCCCTTCAGGAGGACCAAGATCTCCCGGGCGGTCAATTCCATCTCAACCATGGCGGCTTTGGCCTTCCGATTGAACAGGTTGTAAAGGACGACGGCCGGGATGGCCAGGACCAGGCCGGCCGCGGTGCCCCACAGGGCCTCGGCGACGCCCGACGCCACGACGTTGGGCCCGGCGGAACCGGACAACGCCAGGGCCTCGAAGGAATGGATGATACCCAGGACCGTGGCCAAAAGGCCGAGGAACGGCCCCACGGCCGCGAACGTCCCGAAAGTGGACTGGCCCCGCTCCAGGCGCTCCCGTTGCCGAATCAGGGTGACCTTGACCAGGTCTTGGAGGTCCGGGATGTCGGCGGTTCGATTCGCCAAAATTGTGTAGGCCAGGATGCGGAGCGGCGGCTCAATCTTTTTCCGGCCCGCGTTCGGGGGGAAGGCCTCGTTGGAGTCGAGGGAGTGGAGAACCTCCTCCGTGAGCTTCCGCGCGTCCATCCGGATGGCGCGGAAGAAGCCCGTCCGGACGACGGCCAGGGCCAGCGTGTATATGGACATGAGGGCGATGAGCCCGATGAGGGCGGCCCCGTACCACGATTTAAGGCTCTGTAGGATGCCGAACGACGCGATGGATTCCATGAAGACCTCCGTTTATTCTCTTGCGACGAACTCTCCAGCCCGCCACGGACTTCTCACCGACGCCCGCCTTGCCAAATAGTCATGTAGGGGTCTATAACTATATAACTATGAACGTCCCCTCACGGGACTTGGTTCGCGGCTTCCGTCAAAGATTGGACACGCTGTTTGGCGGCTTCCACCCACTCGGGCTTGCCGCCGCTCACGGCGATCTTCTCGTAGACCCGCAGCGCTTGTTGAAAATCCGATTTCTGCTCGAACATGTAGGCCAGTTGGGCCAGACCCGTCAAGCGCAGGTCGTGCGAGGCCGGCTCCATGGATACAAGTTTTCCATAGGCTTCCATCGCCTTGGGCTGGTCTTTGAGGCCCATCCAGCATTCCGCCAGCAAGTTGACCGCCTGCAGGGCCCCCTCGGGCGAGCCCGGGTCTCGGATGTAGCGGTTGAGCGCCTCGGCCGCCGCCTCATATTTTTCCGCCTTGCGGAGCAGGAAACCCGCCGTCAACGTGGCCTCACGGACCTGCTCCTGGTTCTTGGAAATCCTGCCGAATGCCAAATAAGTCGCCGCGGCGGCCTCCGGTTGGCCCAGGTTCTCCCGGCAAAGGGCCATGTTGTAGAGGAGGTTGGCGCGGGCGTCCGCCGCCAGCTTCTTCTTCTCCGCCCATTCGAAGGCGTCCAAGGCCTCTTTGTACCGTTCCGCGTTGAAATGGATCATCCCCAGGCGGAAGGCGGCGTCCACGGCGGCGGGCTTGTCGGGGAAGTCCTTCATGAGCCCCTTGTATTGGTCCGAGGCGCGGCTGGGGTCCTCCAGTTTCTCGAAGGCCCGACCCGCGTTCAGCCGGGCCTCGGAGACGAGGGGGTCTTTGGGGTAATCACGCACGAACTGCTCCATGTGCTTGGCGGCCAGGTTCCACTGCTGCTGCTCGACGGCCATGTCGCCCAGCTTGTAGCGGGCGGCCGGCGCGAAGGGACTTTGGACGTAGAGCGTCAGGAACTCCTCCAACTTGGCCGGGTCCCCATTGGCTCCCCGGCGATAGTAGATCATCTCCAACTGCTTCTTGGCGTCCTCGATGTTCTCGGCCTTGGGGTATTTCTCAATGTACACGGGATAGACTTTGATGGCCGACTCGTCCGCCTGGCCGTTGAAATACGACTGGATCTCCTGCCAAAGGGCGAGCCGGCCGAACCGGGTGTCCTCGGGCCACCGGTCGTGGAACTTCTTGAAGAACTTGGCCGCGTCGTCGAACTTGCCCGCCTTGAAATAGACGTCGCCGATTTGCAAATAGGCTTCCTTGGCCAAGTCGTGATCGGGATAGCCGTTGATGAGTTTCGTCCATTCTTCAATCGCCGATCCGTACACCCGCTTTTGGTGGTAAGACAGGCCGATCAAATATTGAGCCTCCGGCGCGGACTCGTGCTTGGGATGGTCCTTGACGAACTCGGCCATGTTGGCGATGGCCTTGTCGTACTGCCGGGCGTTGAAATAGGAGGCGCCCCTCAAGAATTCCGCGTTGCTGGAAAGGGCCGCGTTCGCATTTTTGTCGTCGATGACCGCGGCGGCCACCTCCAAAGCCTTGTCGCGGCGGCCCGTTTCCTCCAGGCACCAGGCCAGGTGCAGCCGGGCGGCCGGGGCCAGGGGCTGGTCCGAAAAATCCATGACGACTTTCTCGAAGAAGGGCACGGCCTCTTTGTAGCGCTTCAAGTCGTAATAAGCCTTGCCGATGAAGAAATGCGACTGGGCCCGCCAATAGGGGCTGGCGGTGGAGTAGTTCCCTTCCAGGACCCTGAGGGCCGAGCTGGCCGACGTGACCAACTCGTCAGACCGCTTGGCGCGGGTGAAGGCGATGGCCATGAGCCCGAGCGAGGCCTCGGAGAGGACGCTGTAGGGATACCGGATGAGCCCCGATTCCAGATGGGTCCCCGCCGCTTCCCAGTCCTTTTTCTCGTAGAGCCAGGCCCCTTGGAGAAAGTGAATCAGCGGCATGGCCTTCGTCGAGGGGTAGGCCGCGGCGCCCGCCGCCAGCGTCTTTTCGAACGCGGCCGTTTCGCCGGCCTGCTTCTGGGCCCATGCCTCCCGGACCATGGCCGCCCCGGCCAATTCCGGCAGAGTGGAAACGGGCGCCACCTTCGCGAAGGCCTGCGCGGCCGGGATCCAATCCTTCCTTTCCAATAAGGCCGAGCCCCGGATGAAAGCCGCGTAGGCCGACACGTCGACGGGGGCGGTCCGGGCCAAAACCCGGTCGGCCGAAGCCAGGGCCTCCGCCAGGTCCTTGGTCACGAGGGCGCAGGCGGCGACCCGCAGATGCGCGTGGGGGACCAGGGCGCTGTCGGGAAAGCGTGAGAGGAAGGACTTGAATTCCGAGGAAGCCGTCGTGTAATGCCTTTTTTGGAAAAACCCCTCCGCTTTCAGGAAAGCGGCGGATTCGATGTAAGGCCCGCCTTTGGAAAATTCCAAATTTTTCAGCGCCGCCACGGCGTCGTCGTAGAGCTTGAGGGCGAAGAGGGACAGGCCCCGGTAGTAGGCCCCCTTCTCGCCGTCCAGGCCTTGCAGGACTTGGGCCGCGTCGGTGTACTCGCCCAAGTGGTAAAGGATGACCCCGGCGTTCTCCCGATGGACCGGCATGGTCAGGTGGTTGGGGTAGCCGGCCTGGAGCTCCTTCATCCGCTCGTCGGCCTTGCCCCACTCGCGCGCCTTCATGTGGACGACGGCCATCCACGCCAAGGCGTCGGGAACGAGAGCCGAGTCTTTGTGCTCCTGCGAGAGGCGGCGCCAGGCGACGTAGGCGGAATTGAAAACCCTGAGGTTGTAGTAGGATTCGCCCAGCCGGAACGCGGCGCTGTCCGAAAGGTTGTGATGAGGATGGTCCCTCAAGAAAGCCTCCAACGCGACGGCGGATTCCTTGAAGTTCCCGAGGAGGAATTCCCGCTCCGCCAGCATGTAGCTCGCGTTGACGGCTTTGGGATCGGCCGGATATTCTTTGAGGTACCGGCGCATGAGGCCGAGAGCTTTCTCGGAGGAATAGTCTTCCCGCGCGGAGCGCCGGAGGTCCGCCCACAGGATTTCCTGGGGGGTGCGGGAGGACGGAGGCGAAGCGGGCCGAATGGGGACGGAAGCGAGCAGAAACATCCCCGCGATGGAGAACCGAAGAAGTTTTTTCATATAAAACGTTTCATCCCCGTGAGAGGACGCTCCCCCCTTCCGGGAGGAGGCTCGGCAATCTAATAAGCATACGAACGTGGAGGAATTTTTCAAGGCCTTTAGAAAAAATCATTAACGTACTCGATCCCGGCGCGCCAGACCTGGGGGCTGTTCAAGCTTTGATTCAATGAAGTTAGTGCGCCGAAGACATTGAAGGCTTTCTTATCGTTCAACCGGTAGCCGAACCGGGCGTATCCGGTATGCAGAATTTCCGCCTCTCGGTAATAGCGCGGGGCGACATTGTACTGGACGGCCCCCTCCCATTTCCCCCAACGCCCCTGGGCGTAGGTCTGCGATTCCCACCGGTTCGGAAATTGCGGAAAGATGGATTTCCAAGCGTCCAATTTGTAGAAGGGGTAATGGTGGCGGGTCAGCTCCTCCCCGACGGATATTTTCCACCCGCTTCGCTGAATTTGGCCGCCGAGCCGGCCCGTGTAGGACTGCCGGTAAAGGGGACCCGACCCGAACCATTGCGAGGCCCAGGACACCCCTTCTTGGATGGAATCCTTCCCGATGCGCTGCGTTTGATCCAGCCCCGCGCTCCAGCGTTTTCCATACAGGGTGTTGTTGAACATGGAGGCCGTGGCGTTGAGGTCGTACTTCCGAAAGCTAAGGGAGTTGGTGAGGAAGAGCGAGTCGTTCCGATAGGCGGGAGTGTCCGCCAAGTCGGAACCGAGGAAATCCTCCCGAAGGAATTCCCCCGTGATCTTCCACGGCGAGGCCAGATCCAGAGTGGGAGACACCCTCGTCACGCTGCGGTTCTGGTAGCGGGTGGGGTCGCCGGCCGCCCGGTAGTCGGCGTCGATCCTTTCGTGGCTGACGGCGACCCGGGTGCCTTTGTCGCCCAACGTGCCGGCCACGCGCCGGTCGCCGGCCGTCTCCCGCCTTCCTTCCGGGTCCCTCCAACGGCTCACTCCTTGCGCCACGTCGAGCCGGCCCAGGCCTTGCGCTTGGTAGGACGCCTCCCCGACGGCCGCGTCGTGGTGGTCCGTCAAGACTTGAGAAGCCAGGGCCTTGGCCTCGGCCGGCTCCACGTCCACCACAAGATTGTCCCCGTACAAGTCCCCGAAGAGGTTGTACTCGTTGGCGATCCGCCGAACGTCGTTGTGGTAGCGGGTGGCCGACAAACCCCACGAAATGACGTGCCGGCCCCGATTCCAGCGCCCGTCCAGAGAGGTTCCCGCGAACCTCTGGTAATAGCCCACCGTTTGACTGAAGAAATCCGTGGACACGAAAACATTGAAAAGGTCCCGGCCGCCGACGGCCTTGACCTCCCAAGACGGGTTCGCCTTCCCCTCGCCATAGGCGTTGTTGGAGTGGGACACCTGCACCTGATCCACCAAGTCGAATTGATTGAAGAAGTCCCCCGTCGCGGCGTACTCCCGCGAAATCTTGACCTGCGCGCCCGGGAAACCCCACTGGAGACTCCCGTTCATGAGGCTGCCGCGAGTCCCCGTCTTTTCGATGCGCGCCCCTCCCTCCATCGGCCGGCCCAGGAGGCTGCCGCCGGTGTTGACGAGGGCGTTTCCGCTCATCCGGTCGATGCCGCGCGTGCCGGGGTCGGTCGGCGCGTTGGTGAGGAAGTCCCGTACGGATTCGTAAACGTCGGGGTGATCGGCCGGGTAAGTGGGGCCGGGGTCCTGATAGAAGAGGGCCGCCTCGTCCAAGCTCAGGCGGAGCGGCTTGGTCATATAGCCGACCACGGTCAAGGGCAAACGCTCCGGCAAGGGGCGATCCTTCAACGGCCCGTAGCGAAGGGGGACGATGAGCGCTCCGTTATCCGCGTCCCATTGGAGGTCGGCGTCGAAGATCCGCCGCAAAGTCGGGAGGGTGGCGTAGGGGACTCCCGAAAAGAGGAACACGGGGTCTTCCAGAGGCTTGTACTTTTCGTCCCTTCGATAGA
>Ga0182021_10009210_pt1 | contig 11691 bp, 6 predicted proteins | sample 612E3MmetaG_FD_120493 | JGI IMG/M metagenome (GOLD analysis project Ga0182021, IMG submission 120493) | Permafrost microbial communities from Stordalen Mire, Sweden - 612E3M metaG (Illumina Assembly) | ecosystem: Environmental > Terrestrial > Soil > Wetlands > Permafrost | place: Sweden...
CGATCAGATACCACTTGGGTTGAGGCAGCGTCTCCTTCTTGGCGAGAAACGTTTTCATGAGAAAAGACGGCAAGAGCTAGAGTCTGGCGGGAACGTGTCAACAGCTTTGATGGACAATCTCGCCGGGGCGGCCCATCCCAGTTCTAGCAACTGCTCGATGTTTCTCGTATCGTGAAGCTTTAGGGCGTGTTTTCAATTTCAGCCATGCCTGCGCCGATCCGACAAACAAGTTCGCGTTTCCCCCACGAGCACGCTAACTGGATGGCGTGATATGTCGTTCTATTGGTTCATATCGGGATTGCTGGGCCTGATAGCCGTGGGGCTGGGTGCCTTCGGCGCCCATGCCCTCAAACCCATGCTGCTGGAGCGCGGCCTGCTCGAGGCTTGGCACACTGGAGTCCTCTATCATTTGGTGCACGCGGTGGCGATGTTGGCCGTAAGCCTGCAACCCGCCACCGACACCGCGGGCGCGCCGCTTCCCGGAGCCCGCCTGTTGCGCACTGCCTGCACTTGCTGGTTGGTGGGGATCATCCTGTTTTCGGGATCGCTCTATCTCATGGCCGGCCTCGGCTGGAGTCGTCTGTGGCCCGTCACGCCTCTGGGCGGCGGGGCTTTGTTGATCGGCTGGGCTTGCGTCATGCTGGGGGGCTGGAAACGTACCACGCGTTAACCGATGCAACTGCCCGTCGATCTTCGTACCGTGCTCGACGCCGTCCGCCAGGCCGGCGGCCGGCCGCGGCTGGTGGGCGGCAGCGTCCGTGACTGGCTCCTCGGCCTCCCCCCGAAGGACTTCGACGTCGAGGTCGGCGCGCTGGATTTCGAGCAACTGCATCGTGTGCTCGCGCCGTTTGGGGCCACCGATGTCGTCGGCCGCAGTTTCGGCGTGATCAAGCTGCGGCTGGCGACCGGCGAATATGATTTCAGCCTGCCGCGCCGCGAGTCGAAGACCGGGGCGGGTCATCGTGGATTTCGCGTGCATCCGGACCCGGAGCTCAGCGATGCCGAGGCCGCCGCGCGGCGCGATTTCACCATCAACGCGATCGCCTACGACCCCTTTGCCGGCGCGCTCATCGATCCACACAACGGGGAACGTGACCTGCAGGCCGGGATCTTGCGGCACACGAGCGAGTCTTTCGCCGAGGATCCTCTGCGGGTGTTGCGGGCAATGCAGATGGCCGCCCGCTACAATCTGGCCCTCGCGCCCGAGACGGCCAAGCTCTGCCAGAGCATCGCCGACACCTTCGGCGAGCTGCCGATCGAACGCGTCTGGGGCGAATGGGACAAATGGGCCACCCAGGGCGTGCACCTGTCGCGCGGTCTCGCGGTGCTGGTTGAAACCGGCTGGCTGCGGCACTTTCCCGAGATCGCCTCGATGCGCGGCATGCCGCAAGAGCCCGAGTGGCACCCGGAGGGCGATGTTCTCACGCACACCCAATACTGCCTGGACGCCCTGGCGGAGAACGAAGCCTGGAAATCCGCCGGACCTCCGCGGCGTCGCCTGCTCTCGTTTGCGGTCCTCGCCCACGATTTCGGCAAGCCGCTCACCACCACCTACGCCGAGCGCCACGGCGTCATGCGCTGGATCAGCTCCGGCCACGAGGCCGCCGGCGGCCCCCTGGCGGAGACCTTCCTGCAACGCATCGGCGCGCCCCACGAGCTGATCGAGCCCGTGCGCGCCCTCGTGGTCCATCACCTGTTGCACCATCAAGGCTCCCGCGCCGTCTATACGGACACGCAAATCCGCCGCCTCGCCCGCCGGCTCATGCCGGCGACCATCGAAGATCTTTGCGAAGTGATGTCCGCCGACGCTTGCGGCCGGCCCCCGCTCAGCCCGCGGGAGTCGCTCGCCCTGATCGCGGTCCTCCGCACCCGCTCGCAAGAACTCGCCGTCGCGGAGATGGCGCCCCGTCCGATCCTGCTCGGCCGGCATCTCCTGGCGCACGGCCTGACGCCGGGCCCGCAATTCAAGCCCATTCTCGATGCCGCCTTCGAAGCGCAACTCGAGGGCGGGTTCGCCGACGAAGCCGGGGCGCTCGCCTGGCTGCAAAACCACCTCGCTTCCGACCCTGCCGCGCCCGCCCACCCCGCATCGCCCAATGCCGTTTGTAACGAATTATGTGACACACCGGAGGGGGCCGCCCCCTCGGGAATGTCACCTATTAAGTGACATGTAACCAAGGGCACCGCGTCACCCCAAGCCGTCGCATCCGGCAGAAAAACTTTTCCACCATGCTCCGCGCTTTTCAATGGGACCTGGCCCGGCAGGTCGAACGGCTTGACTGGCTGCTCGCCCAGCTGCCGCGCTACGCCGATTGGGGTTATCAGGAACTTTACCTGCACCTCGAAGATGCGGTCGAGTACCCTAGCCTGCCCGGCGTCGCGCGCGCCGACGCCTATTCGTATCGCGATTTCGAGCGGCTCGTCACCGCCGCCGGTCGCAGCGGGCTCAAGGTCGTGCCCATCGTCAATCTCCTCGGGCATACGCAATACCTCATTAAAACTCCTGCGCTGCGCGACCTCAACGAGCTGCGCGCATCCGACGGTACGCCGCTGGAGCGTGGGCAAATCTGTCCGGTGCATCCGCGCACGCTGGAAGTCGCCGCCCGGCTGCTCCGCGACATGGCGCCGTTCTGCACTGCGGGCAAGGTGCACGTGGGACTCGACGAATCGTTTCACCTCGGCCGGCACCCGCTCAGCCGCGCCGAGATCGCCGAAATCGGGCTCGCCGCGCATTTCGGCCGCTACGTCCAGCGATTGCACGGGCTGGCCGGCGGGCTCGGCCTGCGCCTGGGATTGTGGGCCGACATGCTCGCGCTGCTGCCGGACGCGATTCCGCTGCTGCCGCCCGGCACGATCGCCTACGACTGGTATTACTATCCGTTCGCGCGGCATCCGCGGGTGGAGTTGCGCAACTTCGCCGAGTGCAATCTGGCCACGCCGCTGCACGCGCAGGGCGTCGAATACTGGGGCTGTCCGATGAACGGCGCGTTTCGCAGCGAGCCGTTGCCCGTCTTCGGCGACCGGCTTGCCAATCTCCGCTCGTGGTGGACCCGATGCCAGCGCGTTGGCGCCGCCGGCTTCCTCGTTACTTCGTGGGAGGCGTCCCGGCTCGCCCTCGAAATGACGACGGTGATCGACGCCGCGGCCGCCTGCCTATGGCTGGAGCCGGAAACCGACCACCAGTCGGACATGTTGGCCCGCGGCTTCGAGCGCGTGTTCGGCAAGGTGGGGCGCGTTATCCCTAACGCGCCGCGGCGGCGTGGGGACACGCCGCCCTACCCGACGACAGCAACTTCCGGCCTCGTTACCTCGGCTGCTACGGCGATCCCAACCGCTACGACCAAATCATGGGCGCGCGCCGCGCTGGCGGGCGATCAATGCGCCTACGCCGGCTACGCGCGCTGGGAGATCAACGACCACTGGGACGTGGGCGCACCGCGTAACGGTCTGACGGCCTTCGAGCGCGAGGAGCGTTTCTTCGCGCGCCTGAGCCGCATCCATCACCTTTCATCCGCCCAAACGCCGCAATCGGCCGGACGACACTTGACACCTATTAAGTGTCAAACTCTTGAGGCGGCGGAGCGCATACGGGCCGGGTTCCGTGGCGCGGGTGCGGGCGCGGGGAGTGCGGCGCTGCCGCTGCCCTTCGCCGCCAGCTTGGCCTTTCGCCACTACCTGGCCCAGCGCGACGTTTTCGTACGTCATGCGGCGCGCGGCGTGTGGCAGTTGCGGCGATGGTTGGCGAAACCTGTAGCCACGAGCGTGAGTGAGTGGACTCCGAAACAAACTCCACTCGCTCACGCTCGTGGCTACATCGCGCAGCTCCGCCATGATGCCGTTGATTTCGCCGCCGCGTTCCGGGCTGGCCGGAAGGCGGCGCGTGTCATGTGGGCGCGCACCCGTGATCCGCAGCAGCGCGGACCCAACGAGCAGATGCTCGACGGCGACGCCGAACGGCTGCGCGCGTGGCGGAGTTGGCTCACCCGCGCTGCGCGGCGACCGGCCATCGCGTGGCAGGCCACGCCCGTCTGCGGCGCGTGGCAGTTGCAGTTCACCGTGCACAATTTCGCCCCGGCCCTGCAGCGTGTCGTCGTGGAACAGCAACGCGCCGACGGTGCGTGGGAGGAATTGTGGGGGCGGTACACAATCGAGTTTCGCGCCTTTGCCGCGCGGCCACGGACGAGGATCAAACGGGAATTCAGTGTCCCGGTAGGGCCGGACCTTGTATCCGGGCCGGGATTCGATTGTAGCCGGCCTCGTCGAGGCCGGTCGGCACCGGGGTCAACGACCCCGGCTACAGAAAATCTGCGCCTGGCCGTACGCGGACTGGGCCAGGTGGCAATCAGTCACGTCGAGTTGACCGATGGCGTGACGACCCTTCGCCCCATCGGCTGGCGGCTCACGCAAAAGAAAATCCTCGGTCGCCCCGCGCCGCGCGAGGGCTTCCCCGAGCTCGACCTGCAGCGCAATCGAGGGGAGGTCGCGCTGCGTTTTCCGGGCTGAAGCCGGAGTCCATGATTTTCCGAGTGTAGGGCCGGACCTTGCGTCCGGGCCGTCTTGGGCTTTCCCGTGGCCGCGAGCGTGAGCGAGTGGTATTCCATGTGTCCACTCGCTCACGCTCGCGGCTACAGGAACAGCGGCCTGCCGGCGAGCGGCAGCCCTACAAAACATCCGCCGTCGCCAAGCTTTTGGCGGGACAAGAACTCGCTCCTACAACTGCAACGCCGACTCAGAATTCTTTTTTCAAACTCACGTACACAAATCGTCCGAGACTCCAGGCGGCGTAGGTGCTTTCGTCGAAACCAGTCGTTTCCTTGCCGTTGCTCGGCGGCTGGGTGTCGAAGACGTTGTCCACCCCAAGCTTGATCTCAATGTCCCGATAGCCCCGGTAGGCGACGTACGCGTTGAGGTTGGCGATGGGATTTTCGCCCCAGCCAGTTGCCGAATACGTGGCATTGTCGTTGAAATAGGGTCCCTTGTAGACCGCCGAAACACCCGCTCCCCAACGCCGGTACTTCCAATTGGCCTGGGCGTTGCCGGTCCACCGCGGCTCGTTCCAGCGTCCGGCATAATTGACCGGACCCGCGCCCACGCCGGCATCGTAGCCGTAATAATCGATCCGGGTGGTCTGCACGCCGAAATTGAAATCGCCCCACGGCGTCGCGCGCAGGCGGTAATCCAGTCCAAAATCGAAGCCCCGGTAATAATAGGCGGCGACATTGTTGGGGGTCGCCTCCAGGTACGAAATGGGGCCGGGGTAGCCCTGCGAATTGTCGCGGATGATGCGATCGGGAAAATAGGCGAACAAATAGGCCGGCGTCGTGTACGTCACGATCGCCCGGTCGATCTTGAAATTGAAATAGTCGACCGAGAAGCTCAGCCCGCGGGTGATTTTTTCCAAGTCGAAGACCGCACCACCGTACCAGATCTTCCCTTTTTCGGGCTGCAACGCGGGATTGCCCCCGGTGATGATCTTGAGCTGCCGGGCCCCATCCTGCGGGCGGAGGGGATCGGAGTAAGTCGTCGTAGTATAGCTGATCGTGCGGGTCGAATTGAGAAACCCCAGGTCCGGCGCCTTGAACGACTGGGAATAGGAGCCGCGCAGTTTCAACCAATGAAATGGTTGGGCCAGGAATCCGAATTTGGGATTGGTAGCATCGCCGAAGTCGCTGAAGCGCTCATGCCGGGCCGCGAGCTGGAAATCCAACCCCGGATGCAGCACCGGCACATCGAGCTCGAGAAACGCCGCCCACACCGTGTGCGCGCCGGCAAACGGCTGGCCGCCGCCGGTGCCGATATACGAGTTCGTGTCCGGACGGCTCTCGATTCGCTCTTCGCGCCACTCGCTCCCCACCGCCAGTTTCGCCGCGCCCGCCGATGGTTGCTGAAAGAATCCGGGCATCGCAAACAGCGAACCGGTCGCGGAAAAATCGCCGCTCAATACCGTCGTCTTGGCCTCGTTGTTGGAGGCGACGAACAGATTGTTCACCAGCGTCTGATTGTCGGACGGGCCGAAGGGGTTGAGCGCCGTGTTCCGGGTTGTGCCATTAAGCGCCGCCTGCAGGTCGTCGGCCTTGATCTGGTTTCGCGAAACCACCTTCACCGTGTTGCGGCCGTAATCGACGCCCGACTCCCACGTCCAATCGCCCCCGAGTTTGCCCTGTACGCCGGTCTGCAGGTTTGCGGTCTTCGAGGTTTCGTCGAAGAGCCGGGGTGGGCCGAAGTTGGTGCGGTAGTTGAAAGTCGTGATGTCGGTGTTGAACGGGTTGTAGGGATTGGTCGCCGGAATCTTGAGAGTTGTACCGGCACTGGTGACGACGCTCGAACTGTTCGCCACGGCCGGAGTAAACGATTGGAGGGTGGCATTGTCCGTGTAAACGAACTGCGCGAACACCGTCAGCCGGTCAGAAAAATCGTGCCGCAGGCGGGCAAACGCGCTCCGGTTTTCGCGTTCCGGGTACAGCTGGTAGTCCCGCGCGAAATCGTAGCGATTCTCGTTGGGGGCGAGCGACGACGAAGCGTAGCGCGTGAAAACCGCCGGCGTCGGATTGGCGGTCGGTTGGCCGCCCTGAATGACGTAGTAGCCGGCGCCGGTGGACAAGCCGGCGGCGGTGGCCTGCGCGGCGGACAGGGTGACGTTGGCCGGATAGTTGGCCGAGCTGTTCTGATTCGAGCCCTTGACCGGCCCGAGATAGCTATAGTCGGTGGTCTTCGAACGGGCGTAATCCTTGATGAAATTCGCGTTCTGCTTGAACCAGGAGACATCCACCAGCAACGAGGTCTGGCGCGGGTCGCCGACGCCGATCAGCACATCGGCGCTGCGGGTGAGCGTGTCGTGACCCAGCGTGTTGCCCACCATCAGACCGGTGGCAATCCCGCGGAAATTCTGCTTCAGTTTGACGCTGATCACGCCGGTCATGGCGTCGGCGCCGTAGATCGCGGAGGCGCCATCCTTCTCGTATTCGATGCGCTCGATCGCTCCCAGCGGGATACTGTTGAAATCGAAATACGAGCGCCCGGCATCGTTAAGGGCGTAGGGCGCGGCCCGGTGGCCATCGACCAGCACCAGGAAGCGGCCGCTGCCGAGTCCGCGCGGGTTGATCGCAGTCAGGCCGCGATAGGTCTTCTCCATCTGCAGCACAGAGGGACTGCCGGCGCTATTGAACGGCAGGCTTTGCACAAAATCCCCGAACAGATCGAAGCCGCGAGCCTCGATCTCATCCGCCGTATACACAACGACCGGCTGCGGTCCGTCCGCTTCGAGCCGTTTGACGCGCGAACCGGTGACCTCGAAGGCTTGCAGCTGCACCACCGCGCTGTCGGTCGCATCCTTCGTGTCGTTCGCCGCCCGCGCTCCGGCCACGAGGCCGAGCCAGCCAAGACTGCCGGCGCCCAGCAGGCACCAATACCAGGGGGATTTCCGCGCGAGGAATCGGGACATGATTTGAATATCATCGGACCGCGCGATCCGGACCTAAAGCGAACCGATGCCAAGCGATGATCAAACAGGCGTGCGGCCGCAAAAGCAATGCCTCTCCCGGTTGTCCTCCGTAGTAGCCGCGAGCGTGAGCGAGTGGAGGAGCATCCACTCGCTCACGCTCGCGGCCACAACCCAATCGTTTGCGGGCAGTCAGGACGTAAGCGCCAGGACGCCGTCGACCAACGCTAAAAAAACGGCAGCCCGCGAGGGCTGCCGTTGAGAAACTGGCGAACACGCCAACGAGAATCAGAAGCTCTTCTTCAACTCGATGAACACATAGCGACCGACAATATCATAGGTCTGCTTGTCCGTGTTGTCCTCGGCGGACGACGGAATGAATGGCGGCTTCTTGTTGAAGAGATTGTTGCAGCCGATGGCAACCGAGACGCCGTTCAAAAGCGACCCGAGGCCCTGGCCTGCATACCGCTTGCCGATATTATAGCCGAGATTGAGATCCATCGTGTAGTAACTCGGAATCGTGTAGGGCTTGCCGTTGATCGTGGTCGAGTTCGTGTCGCTCTGCCCCGCGAAGGTGTCAGCGGGATCCCCGACCTTCGGGAGGTAGTTGGCAGTTAGCAGTGCGCCGAAGTTGCCTTTATTATACTGGAGGTTCGCCTTGATGTTGTAGTCCGGCAGCGTGTTGTTGGGGAGGCCCAGGGCATAATTCGCGTTAACGTAATAACCCGCGTAATCATAGTAGGGCGCGCTCCGGTTGGCCTTGGCTTTGTAAGAGTTCAAATAGGTCGCCAAAGTGGATACCCTCATGGTCCCGAGATTCGTGGGGAGATCGAAGCGATAAGAGGCCTCCAAATCGTAACCGGAAATCTTCTGCTCGCCCGATGGAGTATTCATGATGGTAACCTGACCAACCGTCTGCACGGTGACTTGATTGGCTGCGGTCGAGGTCAGGCGGTTGCCGTTGACATCGCGATAGCCGGGAGCGTATGGGGAACCGCTACCCAAGGCGTTCAGACTGTTCATGATCCCCTGATAGTCGATGCCACCCACTCCGTCCTGATCGATGTTGAAATAACCGATCGAAATATCGAGGCCCTTGATCTGGTGGGGCGAATAAACCATTCCGGCGGTCCAGGCCTTGGATTTGGAGGGAGGAAGCGCGGGGTTGGATTGCTCCGAAGAGGTGATCTGGACGGAGCTCAGCGGGTGGCCGGCGGTGGCCGTGTCGACCAAGGTTACTTGCGGCGAATTGCCCTGAGCCGGGCCGTATAGACTGAAGATCGACGGCGCGGAAAAGCCCTTGGCGTAGGTCGCGCGGAACGAAATATCCTTGTCGATCGGCTGCCACTTGAGGCCAAACTTCGGCACATTGGATTTGGCGCCACTGTTCAGCTCTTCGTGACGGCCAGAGACATCCAGTGAGAGTTCGTACGCCCCCGGGATTCCCTGACTTGGGGCCACCAAAGGCAGGTGCACTTCACCGAATACCGACTTGGTGTTGGTCTTGCCACCAGCAAAGTCGTCGACCGGATTCAGACCGCCCATGAGATAGCCGGACGAATAGAGTTGGTCGACATTGGCGACCAGACCTTCGCCGCGATATTCGACACCCAAGGCGATGCCGACCTTACCCGCCGGCAGACTCCAAGGAGTGCCGCGAATGACAAAATCGACGTTCTTCAGGTCAGTGCCGCCGGACTGGAAGAGCGTCGCGCGAATCGCTTTGATGGTCCGGGGGTCGTTGGATCCCGGCAGGCCGAAATAGTTGTAGATCGGAACATTCCCCTGCGAGTCCGACAGGCTCGACAACGGACGACCGTTGGAGTCATAGGTGTACCCGCCCGCAGCGGTCAGCAGCGGAACTTCCGCGGCGTTGAAGGAATAACCGTTGATCGCGTTATTTTGCAGCCATCGATAGTTGGCGTGACCGTAGTCCAAGCCCAATTCCCAGGAGAAGTCCTCGTTGATCTTGCCCCGGAAGCCGGTAACGACGCGGAAGGTGTCCTCATTGGTCGTCAAATTACGATTGCCGACATCGACAAACCGCGTCCGCACACCTCCCACAAAACCGCCGGGGAACGATGAGATGGTTTGGCTGTAGAAGTTATACGGATTGTTGGCCGGGATGATCATGTTATTGACTTCAATGCTGCCGGGACCGCTCGGTCCGGGCGCCAAGACGATGCCGGTATTGGCTTCCGCGTTATAGAGGAAGTTCATGAAGAACTGCAGTTTTTCGCCGAACACGTCTTTTTCAAAATTGGCCATGAACTGCTTGCGAGAGGTCGGATCGACCGCGTAAGTGCCAAAGCTGGTGGTATTGAGGATGCCCGTCGTACCGCCCAGCGCTATGCTGCTGGGCGTTGAGGAAATCGGGATATAAACACCACTCGCGACCAGACTGGCGAGGGTTACGCCAGGGGCATTCGGGTCCGTCTTGACCGGAGGGGAAGTGACCGAGGCTTTATACCCGGGAGCGCCGACGGCCAAGGGCGAGCCCGCCAGAAGATAGCCACTCACATAACCGGGATAACGACCGCTCATGTAACTGGGGGAACCCGCACGGCCGAGCGCCTGAAGGGCCGTCGTGGAGAGAGACGTGATCGGGCGCTGGGTGGTCAAGATGGGCGTATTGCGATAATAATTCGCCACTACCACCATCGACATCCCATTGCTCGCGGCCCCGCCCAAGACACTGTACTCTTCAGTCTTGTAGTTATGCGAGCTATCGAAGCCCTGGCGGGCGCTTATTTCAAAGCCCGTATAATTCTTTTTGGTAATGATGTTGACGACGCCACCGATCGCGTCCGATCCGTAAAGGGTCGAAGCACCGTCTTTTAGAATCTCAATGTGATCGATCATCGCCGAGGGTATCGCACTTACGTCCACGGCCGTGCCGGACGAAACGGGCGAGCCGACAACGCGCCGGCCATCGAGCAGCACGAGTGTGGTCAAGTTCCGCAGCGCGACCTGCGACTCGCCCAACGAAGAACCGTGCGAGCCATCGGAGGTATTATTTACTTCCTTGCCGATGTTGCCGTTGCCGAAAAAATACGGCGTCTGCCGGCGGAACAAGTCGAGGGTGTCGGTCGCCCCGGACATGCCCAATTGCTGGGAGTCGAGCGCAATGACGGGATTCGCCGTGACCGCCTCTGATTGCGGCAGCAGTGATCCCGTGACCACGAATTTTTCCATCTTCTGGACTTGCTCGTCTGGTTTCGAAGCGGTCTCCTGGGCGAACCCGGATACCGCGAAAAGACCGGCCATGACAAACGCTGTCATCCCGGCTGCGAACTTCCGCGAACGGAGGGTGTTCATAGTTCGGAGTAGTTGTGTTGTGTGTGTGTGCTTGTAAAAGCAGCACGCCGGTTGCCCGTAGTGCGGTTGCTTTGCCGCAATCGTAACAAGGTTGTTACCTAATCGCAACGTGACTTGGACAATTTTATGTTACCCTATTGAACGGGCGGAATTAACCGGGTGCGGCGCCGCAATCTAGTGCCTTTTGTAGGAGCCTGCTTGCAGGCGATCCGAAAAACTGGATAGGTTTCTCACTCGAAAATCGCCTGCGAGCAGGCTCCTGCACCCCAACCAAGCCGAAGCAAGCTTCGGCGCATCGGACCCATCGCGAATGAAAGTTCACTCCCGTTTGTTTGGCCTGCTTCTTCTCCTGCCCCTCGGCTCAGTTGCCGCCGTGGACCCAACTCAACTCAAGGCCGAGCTTATCAAAATGGAGCACGATTTCTGCACCATGGCCTCCGCGCAGGGCGTGCCCGCGGCCTTCGCCCATTTTGCCGCGCCCGACGCCGCGTTCTTCGATGTCGATCCGCGTGCGCACCGCGGCCCGGAGGCCGTGCGTCTCCGTATGGCGGACTTCCCGCCCAACGCCCAACTCACCTGGGCACCGCTCCAGGTCGACGTGGCCGCGAGCGGGGATCTCGGTTACACGTGGGGCCGCTACGAATTCCGGAGTCCGGGCGCCGACGGGCCGGAGCGCGTCAGCGGCGGTTTCTACCTGACCATCTGGAAACGCCAGCCCGACGGCTCGTGGAAATTTGCGATCGATACCGGCACGCCCGACCGGCCAAAACCGCCTCCGACCGCATCGGCCGATGCCAAACCGAAATCTTAACCCGGAACCATGCAGACGGAAACCACGAATAGACCTGGCGCGGCAGAGCCGCAACCGAATGAAATCGTACGGATTTTAACCACTAATGAACGCTAATCCGGAACCATGCAGTTGAAAAGGGCCA
>Ga0182021_10009212_pt1 | contig 11689 bp, 13 predicted proteins | sample 612E3MmetaG_FD_120493 | JGI IMG/M metagenome (GOLD analysis project Ga0182021, IMG submission 120493) | Permafrost microbial communities from Stordalen Mire, Sweden - 612E3M metaG (Illumina Assembly) | ecosystem: Environmental > Terrestrial > Soil > Wetlands > Permafrost | place: Sweden...
CTCAGTCGTTCTACCATTCGTGCGGGTCGGAACTCGCCCGACAAGGAACTTCGCTACCATAGAACAGTTATAGTTACTGCTGCCGTTTACTGGAGCTTGCAAAGCAAGCTTGTAGGATAAATCCTACTTCACTCACCATGATTGACTTACCAGCACTGGGCAGGTGTCAGCCCCTATACTTTGCTTTTCAGCTTTGCAGGGACCTGTGTTTTAGATAAACAGTCGCTAAGCACTCTTTTGTTGTAACCGCGTTCTTACACGCGGCAAGGCATCTCCCATAGGTTACGCCTAGATTTTTTGCCGAGTTCCTTAACCATTTTTCTCCCGATCGCCTTAGTCTTCTCGACCAATCCACCTGTGTCGGTATACGGTACGGTAAAATATGAATTTTGGCTCTTACGAGTCATAATGAAAATTTTCTTGGAAACTGAAAGCTACCAAATCAACTTGGCTCTCACCAAACCTTTCCCGAAGCTTAATTAAACACACCAATGGTTTTTCCACTTGGCACTATCTCGCTCCTTAGACCGCTCTCGCGGCTCAGCTCTTCCACTTTCGTCCTTCCCTTACATATTCACATCTTGTAGCAGAATTTAAACTGCTTATCCATCGGGCTACACCCTCTTATGAAGGAACACCCTTAGGGCCGACTAACCCTCCGCTGACTTACATTGCGGAGGAAACCTTGGATTTTCGGCGGACAGGTTTCTCACCTGTCTCTCGCTACTCATACCGGCATTCTCACTTCTGTACGCTCCAACGTGGTTTACACCACGACTTCACTGCATACAGAACGCTCCCCTACCACGCGCCTTGCGGCGCATCTTTGTCTTCGGTAAAAAGCTTAATCCTCGATAAATTTTCCGCGCCACAAATCGTCCTCCAGTGAGCTGTTACGCTTTCTTTAAAGGATGGCTGCTTCTAAGCCAACCTCCTGGTTGTCTATGAATTGTGACTTCGTTCAAAACTTAGCTTTTATTTAGAGACCTTAGACGAAAGTCTGGGTTGTTTCCCTTTTGACCCATCAGCTTAGCCCGACGGGACTGACTACCTACAAAAAATTACAGTATTCGGAGTTTGATTGAAGCCTAGGCCTTGCGGTCTAGGAATTCATTCAGTGCTCTACCCCTGTAACCACTATGCAGGCGCTATACCTAAATATATTTCGGGGAGAACCAGCTATCTCCAGGTTCGTTTGGCATATTGCCCCTTACCTCAAATCATCTCAACCCATTGCTACGGATACGAGTGCGGTCCTCCTGTGTTCCTTCGAACACATTCAACCTGTTCAAGGTAAGCTCACCTGGTTTCGGGTCTATATGTATCTCTTATTATTTCGCTCAATTAGAGCACGCTTTCACTTTGCCTTCGAAACGCAAATTTCTTAGACGAAGAGATACAAATAACTCACCGGTTCATTCTTCAATAGGCACGAGATCATACGCTTGCGCGCACTTTCTCTGCTTGTTAGCTGACAATTTCAGTTCTATTTCATTCCCCTCCCGGGGTGCTTTTCACCTTTCCCTCGCGGTACTAGTTCACTATCGGTAGATTTTGGTATTTAGTCTTGGAACGTGGCCGCCCCAGATTCCCACAGGGTTTCACCGTACCCCATGGTACTTAGGTACAAACTATCGGGTAAATAAATTTCGCTTACAGGACTTTCACCCTCTATGGTGTGCCATTCCGGACACTTCTGCTATCTATTTACACATCGAATATCGTCTGCCCTGCAACCCTCCGATAAATCGGAGTTTAGACTGTTCCCTTTTCGCTCGCCGCTACTAGGGGAATCTCATTGATTTCTTTTCCTGGCGTTAATTAGATGTTTCAGTTCACGCCGTTACCCGCCTTATCACTATTATCCCAATAAATTGGAAATGTTTATGATAGGCTCACTTTAAAAGTGGGATTTCTCCATTCGGAAACCGCCGGGTCAAAGGTTTATAACACCTCACCGACGAGTATCGCCGCTATATGCGTCCTTCCTCGGCCAAAATCTCCTAGGCATCCATTATCAGCATTATGAGTAGTTTTTCTTTTAGTTCTTGCGAACTATAAAGACGCTATTTTACGCTCAATAAAGAACGTAAAATTTGTCTTGTAAACAGCCCCGTTGAGAGCCATATACAAGACGATTCTCTTCACATGTTAAAGAGCCAAACTAAAGTATTTCGAATCTGGCTAGTGGAGAACTTCCAACTCTAGCCAAGTTCCAAATACCTTAGAGTCAACTTACGATCTCAAGTAAGCTTCCTCTTACTAGGAAGCTTGCTTCAAATAGCAAGTCAAGTGGACCTGAGGAGACTCGAACTCCCTACCTCCTCGTTGCAAACGAGGCGTTCAACCAGCTAAACTTCAGGCCCGCGCCTCCAAAGAGAGATCAGATCAAATAAAATGTTAAACAAGATATCTTGAAGCCAGACGAAGAAAAGACTAAATGTGGTTGATCACCAGAAGAGGACCATTAATACCCGCAGGTTGGTCCATCTATAATTGTGAATTTCAACATAAATCTTGGTTCTTCGTTTAGCCTAAGCTAAACTTGTACAAAAGATAATAACATAGCCTCAAAAGAGTGTCAAGGACGAGTTTGATGTGCAATATAACTATTGTCTCGTGACAATTTTTCCTGATATACTTAGTCTTCATGTTTCACCACCATTTCAAAGATCACCCAATGGCTGTTATCTTCTTAACAATATTCGTAGACCTTCTAGGAGCAGGGATTCTCATTCCCGTCGTTCCACAATTACTCGCAAATCCGAGAAGTCCGTATTATTTGCTACCACACGGTTTTTCCATGAGCCAGGGATTTATTCTTCTGGGTTTCTTAACAGCCTCATTTTCAATAATGCAGTTTATCGCTACTCCTATTCTGGGACAACTTTCGGATAAATTTGGCAGACGCAGACTCTTGGCTATTTCGCTTTTCGGAACCTGTATTTCGTACATAATTTTCGCTTTTGGAATCATTACTAAAAATCTTCCGCTTCTTTTTGCTTCGCGCATGTTCGACGGAATTACGGGAGGAAATATTTCAGTAGCACAAGCGGCTATAGCTGATGTAACAACTCCTGAGAACAGAGCCAAAAACTTTGGAATGATCGGAGCGGCTTTTGGATTAGGGTTTATAATAGGCCCTTACATCGGGGGCAAGCTTTCTGATCCGTCCCTAGTTCATTGGTTCTCAGCAACAACCCCGTTTTTCTTCGCGGCTCTCCTATCGGCAGTAAACGTAGCCTCGATTCTTCTTTTCTTCCCCGAAACCTTGAAAGAAAAAGCGCACGAACTCACCATCAACTGGACGAGATCAATTATGAATGTTTACCACGCAGCAACACATAAGGTTCTCAGAGAGATTTTCGCTACAGTATTTCTATTTAATGGTGGGTTCACATTTTTTACAACTTTCTTTAGTGTTTACTTAATAGAAAAATTTAGCTTCACACAGGGCAATATCGGAGACTTTTTCGCTTATGTTGGAATTTGGGTGGCATTTAGCCAAGTCGTGATAGTTAGACAGCTTGCTAAAAGATATTCAGAGAAAACACTCATAAGAGTGGGCTTATTCGGAACAGCGCTGTCTATCTTCCTCTTCTTCCTTCCCCACGTCTGGTGGCAATTACTTCTGGTTGCGCCAATTATGGCCATTTCAAACGGACTAACATTTGCCAATATAACTGCTCTTATTAGTAAAAGCGTCGGGCCAAGAGTCCAAGGCGAAGTTTTGGGGATTAACGCAAGCGTGGCTAGCCTTGCAATGAGTGTTCCTCCTATTCTTTCTGGCTACATCGCAGCAGATCTTTCGCCCAGTGCTCCAATTTGGGCGGGAGGATTTACAATATTAGCCGGAGCATTTTTATTCTTGTTTTTCTATAGACCCCAAACACCCGACGAAATTGAAGAGGTGGAATAGCTAACCTAAATCCGGCATTCCGCGGAGCCATTTCTCTGCTTCCAAGGCTGCTGCGCAGCCAAAGCCTGCAGCCGTAATTGCCTGCTTATACTCGTGGTCATGAACATCCCCGGCTACGAAAACACCCTCGACATTTGTTCTATAATGGTTCTCAACTTTAATAAATCCTTTTTCATCTTTAGCAATTCCTTCAAAAACGACTGAATTTGGTATATGTCCTATTGCCACAAAAATTCCGTCGATTGCCATTTGCGAATCTTCATTTGTTTTATTATTATGTAATTTAACTTTTTCAACTTTCTGATCCCCTAAAATTTCTGTAATTTGTGTGTCCAGAACTATTTTTATTTTGGGGTTTTCTTTTACTCGTTTTAGCATTATTTCGCTGGCTTTAAAGCTATCGGAGCGATGCACTAAAGTAACACTCATAGCAAAATTCGTGAGAACCAGCGCCTCCTCCATCGCGCTATCTCCTCCCCCGACTACGATCACATTTTTGCCCTTAAAAAACGGTGCATCGCAAGGAGCGCACGATGAAACACCGTGTCCAATCCGCTCTTTCTCACCCGGAACCCCTAACCATTTTGTGTCTGCGCCCGTGGCTATAATTACCGCTTTAGCTTGATACTCTTTCTCCGCGGTTTTAACAGTGAACGGACCTTTTTGTTTACTAAAATCTGCGGAAACAAAATCGCGCTCTACTATTTCTGCTCCGAATTTTTCCGCCTGTTTCCTCATCGCTGTCATTAAATCCGGTCCTTGAATACCTTCCGGGAAACCAGGAAAGTTCTCGACAAGTGTGGTTAATTGAAGCTGTCCACCCCATTTAGACCCGGCGAGAATTATAGTTTTTAAATCAGCGCGGGTGTTATAAACTGCTGCGGTTAAACCGGCGGGGCCGGATCCAATAATTAAAACGTCATACATATATTTATTATAAACAAAAAGCGCGGGGAGCTGTTAAAATTTTCGCAGGAGCGGCGATGGAGCGTTGTCGAGTCCCGAGAAGAATTTTAATAGCGATCTCAGCGCCTAGCTTGCGAGCGCTTCGTCGATTGCTTTCTTGAAATTTTCTTTTGGCTGAGCTCCAATTACAGACTTTACAGGCTCTCCGTTTTTGAAAAGCATGATTGTTGGAATACTCATAACATTATATTTGCCAGAGAACTCCGGATTTGCATCCACATCAAGCTTTCCAACTTTTAATTTACCTTCGTATTCCCCTGCCAATTCGTGGATGATTGGGTCAACTATTTTGCAAGGACCGCACCATGTAGCCCAAAAGTCTACTAAAACAGGCTCTTTTGCCTGTAGAACTTCTTGATCGAATGTTTGGTCTGTGAGGATTAAGTCTGCCATCGGTCTATCCAGGATACCAAACACTTCAAACCTTTGTCAACGACATTTGTGCGGGGAGCTGGCAAAATTTTTCGAAGGACGGCATTTTGCAGCGAAGCGAGTCCGAGAAGAATTTTAATAGCGACCTCAGCACAGTTTTCTTATTTTGTCTTGACAAGACAAGCCCCAGCTTTTACAATTGAGCAATGCCAGGCAGACGCTCATCTTCTTCTTCAAGAGTCAGAAAACCCAAACTTTCAGTCGGTATAAAAATTCCCCGCACCATTACGATCCCCCGCTTTAACATGGTATATCTATTGGTGGCAATAATTGTAGCCGGTGCTTTTGTTCTGGGATTAGTCCTGGGAGTCCTCATTACTAAAGTCCAGTATCTTGAAAAGGGAGTCTCATCGACGTCTTCGACCGCAAACACAACGGCCACAACTCCGGACATTACAACTCCAGTGGATGTGGGCGTCGGACATCTACCGACACAAGGAGACAAAAATGCCAAAGTCACGGTTGTTGAGTTCGCCGATTTTCAGTGTCCTTTCTGCGAACAGTGGTTCCGGCAGGTCGAGCCGAGCATAATCAAGGATTATGTTAACACCGGCAAGGTGCAATTTGCTTTCCGGCACTACGCCTTCCTTGACCAAAGCACAGATGCTGCCGGCCCTGAATCAACCCAGGCAGCAAACGCCTCTGAGTGCGCCAATGAACAAGGTAAATTCTGGGAATATCACGACTATCTCTACAGCCATCAAGGCCAGGAAGACTCTGGAACTTTTTCAATCGACAATCTTAAAGGTTTTGCCTCCACTCTGGGACTAAATACCGATCAATTCAACAGCTGTTTGGATGCTAAAAAATATAACAACAACGTGAGTAAAGACATGTCGGAAGGTCAGGCTGCAGGCGTTCAAGGAACCCCGGCGACTTTCGTCAACGGCATGCTCTTCTCCGGTGCTTGCCCTTATACCAACGTTAAACAAGTAATTGATTATGCACTCGCAGGAACCAAGTTCAAAATCTCCGGAGCTGACGGCTGCACTGTCAGTCCCCAGTAAAGAATAAACCTCAAGTAAAGCGGGTTACGAAGAAAATAAATAAAACTCCTAGAACTGTCAACGCCACCATTTTATAGCTACTATGCTCACTGTGTGCTTCAGGAAGTAGATCCGAGGCCCCAATGTAGAGAAGAAATCCTGCAAAAAATCCAAGATAAATCATGAGTAGATTATCGGGAATTGAAAACAATAAGGTTGAGACAGCTCCAAGTATCGGGGTTATCGCATCAACTAAGAGCAAGACAATAGCTCTTTTCTGTGTATTCTTATGAGAAAGCATTAAAGTCACAGTATTTAATCCGTCCGAGAAATCATGCGTTATTACAGCAAGAGCTACGATCAAACCGACATGTGGGCTTACCTGGAACCCAAGCCCAATTCCCACACCATCGAGAAAGCTATGGATGGAAAGACCGGAAGCGCTGATCAAACCAACCGTAGGATGGCGATGAGTGGCGTACTCGTCTTCGTGGCTTGAATGAATAAGGGCAAGTTTTTGGAGGATGTGAATTAAAAGGAAAGCCAGAACTAAAGCTATTAACGCCGGTGTTGGATCGAAATTATTTACTTTGGACAAATTGAAGATTTCAGGCATCAAGTCGAAGAAAACCACGCCCACCAACACTCCGGCAGTCAAACTCATAATTAGATGAAGCCTACTTTGATTTTTGAGTGCAAAAATTCCTCCCAGCGAAGTGGAAATAAAAGTAAAAAACGATAACAAAACAACTTCCATTATTTAATAATCTGAAAATCGATTATATCAGTATCCACTTTGTGATTCCAATCAACTTCCACATTCTCAACATCCGCCAAAAAAGGTCCTCTTTTGCTCACTTTTACCATTTCCATGACCCCATTTTCGGGTCCTTGAAATACTGCTTCTACTTTCCCATTGGGCAAATTTGTTATCCATCCCGCTACATTTAGCTTCTTTGCGTGGTATTTAACATACTGCCTAAAACCGACTCCGTGAACATTTCCTGATACCAAAATATGTACCGTCATAATGCGCTTCCTAGATATGCCAAAAGTAAGTTTCTAACAAGTCTTCCGAGGAAAATATAAAGCAGAAACTTTTTTAGAGGGTACAAGAAGAGTCCCGCAATTACTCCGAAAGCGTCAAAAATGGGATTAGGAACCGCGGCTAAGATTAAAATTAAAATCCCTCCGTGTTTATGAAATACTTCCTGCGCGATTTTGTGATGCCATTTCTGCTGATTCCAAAAGGCTTCCCTTCCCGTATATCCTATTCCATAACCCAAGATATCGCCCACAGAGGACCCCAGCGAGGCTATCAGAGCAACTAAAAACGGGTTATAAGTCCTACTTGCTGCCAGAACCGTAGCAATCAAAACAGGTGAAGGGAGAAAAAGCATGCTTCCGATCATAGAAATTATAAAGAGGCCAATTAACCCGAGCGTTTTAAACTGTGCGAATTTTTCCTGGAAAAAGAAGAGGAAAAAAGAAAGGAAAAGTGTGAGTAAAAAAGCCAGTAAATACTTTTGTTTTTTAGTTAATTTTAAGTTCACTTCTGAGGTTTTTTCTCTCCAGTCTTTAGCTCTTTTAGCTTCCACATAAAAAGCGCGCCCTTATTTTTGGCATTTGAGTCAATTACGAAAGTGTATGCTTTTTCCAAAATTGCTCTGGGATAAGTTTTGGCAAGACGAATATATAATCCGCGGTGGGAATAATCGTCAAAATCCTCAGCCAGTTTTATCCCGTAGGATTGAAATTCTCGCGAAATATACTTATCTTCCTGTGGATTGTAATCTCGAAGAATCGCTCCAATCTTCTTCACGAAGATATTATAGCAAGATTATTAGGCTTGGGGGGTCGTCGTCGCCCCTTGAGGCATCGCTGACGAGGCAGTTGCTTGTTCTGATTTTGCAGTCAAATAGTCATTCCTAATTTTCACCAATCTTTCAGTAAGATCTTCTCTTCCTGCGTTCCTCCAGTCTCTCATTTCAGCGTCTTTGTCGCCATCAAACTGCTTAACATGCTTATTAATAAGAGCTTGCTCTAATTCCAATTGAGGTGTGTTCACTGTATGATATGCGTGCATATATCCTGGGACTCCATTTATTCTTTGCCTTACAGTTTCTCTAATTAATGCAGCACTCGTTTTTCCCCTTTCAGACTGATCCCACTCAACAAGCGATAAGTCTAGTCCATCTAGAAACGCCATGGATTTTGCTGAACCTAATGGTTCAGCATCGAGATAAGCTCGCAAAGCTGCCTCTGCTCTTTGCACTCTGGCTACCTCTGGTGTTACTTGTTCAGTAGGCTGAGGTGTGGCAGGACGGGTTTCAATAGCTGTATGAACTACACTTGCATCTAATCCCGTAGATATAGGATCGTGCGCTTCGGAAAGGCTAGGAGTTGGTTGATCAGGGTTTGGACCCATTTGATTTAGCGTAAATTAATGAGAAATGTTTGTCAACTACTTTGTGTTGAATTGGTTCTGGGCGGATTCAATTCCCTTCTCTAGAGCCGTTTGGAGAGACTTGGAGCCACGCTTGAACATCGCTCGCGCTTTGGACTTATCAGATCCCGAAAAAGGCTTGAGAACAAACTCTGTAGCGTTAAATGGATGCTTGTAAGCCTCGTCACGACCTTTGGTTTCCCCTATTCCCATTCTAAATCTCCAAAACTTGTCTGTTCCCAAAGATTCGATGATAGACTCAAGCCCATGATGCCCAGCAGCAGAACCGCCAAGGCGGATTTTCATACTTCCAAGTGGCAAATCTAGCTCATCGTGGACGATCCAAATGTCATCCGGTGAAACTTTGTAATAGTTTGCAAGTAAAGAGATTGCCATTCCAGAGTTATTCATGAAAGTTTCCGGTTTGGCCAGAATCACACGCTCCGCTTCTTTCCCTTTTCCGTCGTATTCCAATGAGTAAATTTGGCTTTTTAACTTTTTTTCCTCAGACCAATTTGAATTCTTAACAGGCTCAAGATCTTTAAGAAGATGCTCGACGATCAAAAAACCCACGTTATGTCGCGTGGATTCGTATTTATCGCCCGGATTACCAAGACCTATTATTAACTTCATGAAGAGTTTAATTATATCACGACAATTACAACATAAAGCTGCAAAGCCAATGAAAACCCGTTCTTACTTGTAATAAGATTTAACCTGGTAAAGGAAATAATATCCGATTAATGCGCCTATTATTGCCTCAATTATTCCGAAAATCCTAAGAGACACTACTGAGCTTAATACACCCAATACTAAAACCCAAAACCATAGGTTCCAGCCTCTTGCTCTTTTTACTTTAAGAGGACTGAATGCTAAAAGCAAAAGTACTCCTTGAGCTAACAATAGAATGCTTGAAATGATTCCGAAAAGCGCATAGCTTCCAGCACCTGCTGCAGTCGCGAAAGGAGACAGGGCTGTTAAAACCCCAAATCCTGCAACTCCAAATAAAACCGAGAAAATACCGCCTATTAAAGCAGCCCAGGGAGCAAAATTCACTAAAAGTTCTTTTATGTTAACAGGTAAAGCCGGAGATTTTGCATAGTATCCATCGAGCATTTTTGTCCATTGATTTGTTAATGCGTCCATTTAGTCACCTCCTTTCATTTATTTATCTATAATATTTCTTTGCTTGGAAGAAAAAATAAAGAAGCACAAGTGCGATTAGTAACGAGGGTGAAAAAGCCAAAGCAGCTGAAATCATCCATAAAACCTGAGCCCAGAAAAGGAGTTTCCAACCTGAAAGCTGTTCTTTATTCAGCCTTGGAACTGCAAAAATCATGAGTAATCCTTGAGCGATTCCCAAAACATCCAGAACTAAGAGCAGCTGAAGTGCAGGAAGACCGGTGTGGGAAGTAAATGCTGAGAGAAATGGAGTTCCCACAATATCAAGAATTGAGGCGATTACTAAAAGAATTCCGAAAAGCAGGCTAAGGACCGGAAGGACTTTTGCGATGTAGCCTCTGTATGTTTCAGGTAATGAAGGGAATTTGAGATAAAAACTCTCCAGTAAATTTATAACCATGATTAAAGCTTATTAAACTTTGACTTCTAAATCAATCCCAATTGTTCTTCCTGATTTGGCTTAGTTGAAACACCCGATTCCCCCGCCTCGATTTTGACAATTCCAAATTCACCGTCAAATCCAGGTCGGATGTAAATCGATCCGTTTCTGACTTTTAAAATTGCGCTTGCCAACTTCTCTCCCCCGACTTTCTCGATCTGATCGATTGGGAATTTCAATAGAATGTCGAATTCCGAACCTAAAGTATTTGTCATTCGGTCGTACTCTGCTTTTACTTTGATACTTGCCGGAGCCACCGAAAAAACTTCTGAGATAATTTCATTCAGAGGCACCATTTTGGCAAAAGGCGGATGGTTTTTCTCGGGGTCCGTGATCCATTTCACTCCGCTTCTGCCAGTTTGGGAATGAACTTTTTCCTCTTCACTCGCTAATTTCTCCACTTGCTCCACAACTCCGACAGTCAAATTCCTTCCGCAAACCGGACACTTCGTACCCTTCTCCTTCACATCTTCTGGAGAATAAATCACTTTGCAATTTCTGTGCCCCGTGTAATGGTATTTTCCCTCCTCCGGATAAAATTCGACCGTATAAGCGATACGATTTTTGCCTTTTCTCATAATTGCGGCTTTCAAATTGTCAAAACTCAGCTTTTCAAGCTCAAAAATAGTCGCTTCGCGTCCCATTTTTATTGGAGAATGTGAATCCGAAAAAGACAAAATCGAGCGGTTTTCGAGCTCCGCAATTCTCCAGTTCATCGCCGGATCCGACGACAGACCTGTTTCTATGCCGTAAATTTGGTCAGACATTCTGCCGAAACATTCCTCAATAGAATCAAAACCTGACATACTTCCATATAAAGAAAACCACGGAGTCCAGACGTGGCAAGGTATAAGAAAACCACGCTCATCAATTTCCAAAAGCATTTCGAGAAGTTGCGGCGGTGTCAAACCGACAATCGGGCGACCGTCGGAATTAAGATTCGCTCCTCTCTTAGCGAGTGCCGCATTAAATTTTTCCGCAACTTCAATGCTTGGAGCGAAAAGTAAACAGTGAATCCTACGCGTTTTTCCGCCTTGGGAATAGATGGAAGAGACTTCAATGGAGAGAATAAACTTCGGATCTTTCTCGTCTTGACTTGAATTCAAACTAAAGACTCCATCCCCTGACTGCGTTAGATTACTTTTGATTTCCCGAAGCCAAAGAGGATGCGTCCAGTCACCTGTGGTGAGTAGATTCAACCCTTTTTGCTTCGCAAACTGCGTCATTACGGGAATCGTCATATTTTGGGAAACTGCTCTGGAGTATTTGGAGTGAAGATGAAGATCTGCTATGACTTCCATGTGCCCTCATTTTAGCAC
>Ga0182021_10009213_pt1 | contig 11688 bp, 12 predicted proteins | sample 612E3MmetaG_FD_120493 | JGI IMG/M metagenome (GOLD analysis project Ga0182021, IMG submission 120493) | Permafrost microbial communities from Stordalen Mire, Sweden - 612E3M metaG (Illumina Assembly) | ecosystem: Environmental > Terrestrial > Soil > Wetlands > Permafrost | place: Sweden...
ATATTGTCCCGTTTCGATGATTTTTAGCGCGTTGACAATGATGGCGATGGATTTAAGTGCCTTGTTAAATGCCAGATTGACGGCCAAGAAAGTGAACAGTGTCAATAAAAGAAGGGTTCCAAAAAAATCCAGGCTTTCTTCCCAGGCTTCCGTTATTTCATCCAGCGGGTTGGCCTGAATAATCAGTGTTAGTCTTTTGCCGCCCTGAGTTGTTATCGGGTGCTCCGCTTTGGGATGTCGGCCTTTAACTAGATTGATAAACCATTGCGGCGGCTTTTCCCGTTGATGCGTTTGCTGCGGTGAAAACGTGGCAACTTCTCCTGATGGTTGTTTCAGTTGTATGCTTAAATGCCGAGTTTCCTTCAGGGCATTAAATTGGGGCAGCCAGTCGGTTTCAGTTTGGGGGGCATGCGTTGCTTGTGAAAAACCGAATGTTATCAACTGCACGGCCAGATTGATGGAAGAATCGACTTCTTTGTCCACGGATTTACGTGCCTGCCAGACGGCTATCGATCCGCCCAATAGCAGTATGCACAGGGATGAGATAAAAATTCGCAGGTTGATTTGGTAGCGCAGACTCATGGGTTTTAAATATCGGCACTTGCAACGTCGGCTTGATGGCAGGCATAGTGCTCCTGCCATCTGCGCGATGGCTTTTGATTAAAAACAAATCTTTTCTGGGGATTAATGGTTAAAGGCTTCCTGATTTAGTGTGCGAATACTATCTTTTTTTCTATCTTTGGTCTACGGTTTTTCCTTCAGGGTAACAGCCACTTGATGGTAATCCAAAAAACCTGACATAACAGCCATCTTTTAGTTTGTTTAGCAACGTGGTTTTATGGATAATGTAGCCATGGTTTCAAGATTTTCAATAGATTCAAGCATTTCAACACAAGGTTTTACGATATGACAGAACTGATGAGTAGGGGAATCGAATTGATGCTTGTCGGAATGGGCATTGTGTTCCTGTTTTTGACGATGCTGGTGGTTGCGATCAATATTATGTCATCATTGGTGCAGCGTTTTTTCCCCGATGCACCAACCCCGACTATGGGCGCTACGCCAATAGTCTCCGGCGGTATTGATAAAAGCATCATTGCCGCAATTACGGCAGCGGTGCATCAGCATCGTAGCAAGCATCAATAAAGTTAAGCATTACAAGTTAGATGTCAGCGGCATTTAACCATTTTTATTTTATTGCATTTGAACGACTCACAAGGTCAATGATTAAAAGCCTATAAAGATTCTGGAGAATATTAAGAATGGCCAAAGATAAAAAAAAGCCCTTAAGCATCACTGAAGTTGTCTTGCGTGATGCGCATCAATCAATCTTAGCCACTCGTTTACGCATAGAAGATATGCTGCCGATTTGTGAAAAGCTCGACCAGATTGGTTACTGGTCTATCGAATCATGGGGCGGCGCTACTTTTGATGCTTGTATCCGTTATCTGGGTGAAGATCCCTGGGAAAGATTGCGTCTACTGAAAGCAGCAATGCCTAAAACGCCGCAGCAAATGCTGCTGAGGGGGCAAAACATCTTAGGCTATCGGCATTATGCCGACGATGTGGTCGATAAGTTTGTCGAGCGTTGCGCTGTCAACGGTATAGACGTTTTTCGTATCTTTGATGCCATGAACGACATGCGCAACATCGAACATGCAGTAAAAGCGGTACTCAATACCGGCGCGCATGCTCAAGGGACGATTTCTTATACCACCAGTCCGGTACATACCCTGGATGTATGGGTGAATCTGGGTAAACAGATTGAAGATATGGGTGCGCATTCCATCTGTATTAAAGATATGGCCGGATTGCTTAAACCTTACGAAGCCTTCGAGTTGGTTAGCCGCTTGAAAAAAAGCACCCAAATTCCCATCCATTTGCATTGCCATGCAACGACCGGCTTAAGCGTCGCCACCCTTATTAAAGCCGCCGAAGCGGGTGTGGACAATGTCGACACCGCTATTTCATCACTCAGCATGACTTATGGACATAGCGCTACCGAGACTATCGTCGCCAGTCTGGAAGGTACTGAGCGCGCTACCGGCCTGGATTTGGTTAAATTGGAAGAAATTGCGCATTACTTCAGGGACGTTCGCAAAAAATACGCCCAATATGAAGGCAGCCTGAAAGGCGTGGACAGTCGTATTTTGATTTCTCAAGTTCCGGGCGGCATGCTGACCAATATGGAAAGCCAGTTAAAAGAGCAGGGGGCAGCCGACAAGTTTGATGAGGTGATGCACGAAATACCGCGTGTACGCGAAGACTTAGGGTTTATACCGCTGGTGACGCCCACGTCACAAATCGTGGGTACACAAGCCGTTATGAATATTATGAACGGCGAGCGCTATAAAACCATTACCAAAGAAACCGCCGGTGTATTGAAAGGGGAATACGGGGCAACCCCGGCGCCGGTTAACAAGCAATTGCAGGACAGGGTTCTTGATGGTGCGCAGCCTATTACCTGTCGTCCGGCTGATTTGATCGAGCCTGAAATGGACAAATTGATCGCCGAAGTGCAGGAAAAAGCAAAAGCCGAAAACGTAAAGCTGGCTAAAAATATCGAAGAAGATGCCTTAATCAACGGGATGTTTGCTCAAGTCGGCTGGAAGTTTTTGGTCAATCGTGGCAATCCTGCCGTATTTGAGGCTGCGCCCGATGCTAAAGCTTTTGCGGCGGACAATAATGCGCCTAAAACAGCGGCTGTTAATTCGGTAACCGAAACTTATTCCGTCAATGTGGATGGCAGAAATTTTAACGTGACAGTAGGCCCGGTTGGCGCGCCACTGGCTATCCGGCCTGTTGCCGCCGAGCAAAGCCACGTTGCGCCGGTAAGCGGTGGCGGCGCAGTCGTTTACGCGCCTATGGCGGGTAACATACTGAAAATCCTGGTTGATGTAGGCAGTGCCGTTGCAGAAGGCGAGGTGGTTGTTATTATGGAGGCGATGAAAATGGAAACGGAGGTGCGATCCAAATTCAGCGGGACTGTCAGTGCTGTTCATATCAAGGAAGGCGGCGCTGTCGCCGGTGGCAACGCCCTGATTACTTTGTAACCAACGCCCACTATCGAGAGACATACTATGGAAAATTTGCTTGCACTATGGCAAAGCACTGGCCTCTACAACTTTACCGGCGGACAGGCTTTTATGATGCTGGTCGGCTTTTTGTTACTGTTTCTTGCGATTAAAAAAGGTTTTGAACCCTTGCTGTTATTGCCGATAGGTTTTGGCGCCATACTCAGCAATATTCCGGTGGCCGGTATTGCCGAAGAGGGCGGGCTTTTATATTACCTCTATTTCGGCATTAAAGCCGGGATCTTCCCGTTACTCATTTTTATGGGCGTAGGAGCAATGACCGATTTCGGCCCCATGCTGGCAAACCCTAAAACCTTGTTATTGGGGGCAGCGGCACAATTTGGTATTTTTGCGTCATTGCTGGGCGCTTTGGCACTTAACATTGTACCCGGACTGGAGTTTAGCTTAAAAGATGCGGCCGCGATAGGTATTATCGGCGGCGCCGATGGCCCTACGGCTATTTACGTGGCATCAAAGCTATCCCCGGATTTACTTGGCGCGATTGCCGTAGCGGCTTATTCTTATATGGCTTTGGTGCCGTTAATTCAGCCGCCGATTATGCGGGCATTAACCACCGAAGATGAGCGCAAAATCGAAATGAAGCAAATGCGCGCGGTCAGCAAAACTGAAAAAATTGTTTTTCCGTTGATGTTGCTGGTTTTGTCTGTTTTGCTATTGCCTTCTGCTACGCCACTGATTGGTATGTTCGCGTTGGGTAATTTGATGAATGCTTGCGGTGTGGTTGAGCGTTTAAGCCAAACCGCGCAAAACGAACTGATCAATATAGTTACTATTTTTTTAGGGTTGGCGGTAGGATCAAAACTGAGTGCGGCGGCTTTCTTGCAAATAGAAACGCTGGGCATCCTGGCGCTGGGCGCGGTTGCTTTTGCCATCGGCACAGCCGCCGGCGTTATTATGGCGAAAATCATGAATAAATTCAGTGATACGCCGATTAATCCGTTGATCGGCGCTGCGGGTGTATCAGCCGTGCCGATGGCTGCAAGGGTGGCCAATAAAGTCGGTCTGGAAAGCAATCCGCATAACTTCCTGTTGATGCATGCCATGGGGCCTAATGTTGCGGGCGTGATCGGTTCAGCGGTAGCGGCCGGGGTATTGCTGAGTCTGGTTAAATAGAAAACGGGGGCTATCCTGATTAAGCATGCAATAGACTCCTTTAATTCATCAGACGTTTTGAGGACTATACGACATGTTGACCATCCTACAAATCCCGGTTTTAACCGATAATTACATCTATCTGATTCACGACCCGGTATCAAAAGAAACCGCAGCTATAGACCCTGCGCTTGCACCACCGGTTTTGGAGGTTCTGGATAAAAAAGGCTGGCGACTCACTTATATTTTCAATACCCATCATCACTGGGATCATGTCGGCGGCAATCTGGAACTGAAACAAGAAACCGGCTGCAAAATTATTGCCGCCCGCTCGGATAGTGATCGAATTCCGGGCATTGATGTTGGCGTTGGCGACGGCGATGTCATCTCGCTGGGTTCACACACAGCTAAAATTATTGCTACGCCGGGCCATACCAGCGGACATATTGTTTATTATTTTGCAAACGAGGATGCGCTGTTTTGCGGGGATACCTTGTTTGTCATGGGCTGCGGCCGCTTGTTCGAGGGCACGCCGGAACAGATGTACCAGTCGCTACAGAAATTGCAGGCCTTGCCACCAGCTACCCGGGTTTACTGTACTCATGAATACACGCAAGCGAATGGTCGGTTTGCGTTAAGCGTTGAACCGGATAATGGTCAGTTGCAACAAAAAATGATTGATGTGCAGCAGCTTAGAGCAAAAAACCAATCCACTGTCCCTTCGACTATAGCCCAGGAAAGTGCCACTAATCCGTTCTTTAGAACCGATAGCCTCAGTATACAAAAAACATTAGGCCTGGAACATCAATCGCCTGTACAGGTATTTACAGAGTTGCGTAAACGCAAGGATACGTTTTGATAAAGTCGCCACAGATTCACAGATTATACAAAGCTGAATCTGTGAATCTGTGGCGGTCAAATTAGCTCTTAGGTCGCATGTGCGGGAACAGCAACACATCGCGTATAGACGGCGCGTCGGTAAACAACATCACCAAACGGTCGATGCCTATGCCCTCCCCTGCTGTGGGCGGCATACCGTGTTCCAGGGCAACGATATAATCCGCATCAAAGTGCATGGCTTCATCATCGCCGGCTTCTTTTTCTTCCACCTGTTTTTGAAAGCGCGCCGCTTGGTCTTCGGCGTCATTCAGCTCGGTAAAGCCGTTGGCGATTTCCCGTCCGCCGACAAAGAACTCAAAACGATCCGTCACATGCGGGTTGTTGTCATTACGCCGCGCCAATGGCGACACTTCAACCGGATAAGCGGTAATAAAGGTAGGATTCATCAAGCGGCTTTCCACGGTTTTTTCAAAAATCTCGATTTGTACCTTACCCAGTCCGTAACCGTCTTTAACCGGGATATGCAGGCTTTCTGCAACCTTACCGGCCGCTTCACGGGTTTCAAGATCAGCGGCAGTCAGTGTAGGATTAAAGTGCAGGATAGATTCCACTACCGTCATGCGGTCAAACGGCTTGCCGAAATCGTATTGTTCGCCTTGATAAGTAACCTCTGTTTGCCCCATCACTTCTAGGGCAATGCCGCGCAGCATCGCCTCGGTTAAATCCATTAAATCGTGATATTCCGCGTAAGCCTGATAAAACTCCAGCATGGTAAATTCAGGATTATGTCGCGTCGATAAGCCTTCGTTGCGAAAGTTACGGTTGATTTCAAAGACCCGCTCAAACCCCCCGACCACCAGCCGTTTCAAATACAGCTCAGGCGCTATGCGCAAAAACATCTCCATATCCAGCGCGTTATGAAACGTGGTAAAAGGGCGCGCCGTCGCTCCCCCAGGAATCACCTGCATCATCGGCGTTTCAACTTCCAAAAATTGGCGTTCAATCAAGAACTGGCGTATATAAGCGACGATTTTTGAGCGTATTAAAAAAGTATTGCGCGATTGCTCGCTCATAATCAAATCCAGGTAACGCTGCCGGTATTTGATTTCCTGATCGGCTATGCCGTGAAATTTTTCAGGCAAAGGCCGCAAGGCTTTGGTGAGCAAGCGTATATCGTCGACCTTAACGCTCAGCTCGCCGGTTTGGGTGACAAACAACACGCCTTCCGCGCCGATAATGTCGCCTATATCCCACTTTTTGAACTGCTCGTTATAAAAGCCTTCCGGCAAGGTGTCGCGGGTCACATAAAGCTGGATTTTACCGGACATGTCCTGAATATGCGCAAAACTGGCTTTGCCCATCACCCGGCGGGTCATGATTCGCCCCGCCAGTTTTACCCGCACCGGTTCGGCTTCCAATTCTTCCTTGGACTTTTCGCCGTATTCGGCCAAAAGTTCGCCCGCAACCACATTGCGGCGAAAATCGGTAGGGAAAGCGATGCCGCCGTTTTCCCGCAACTCATTCAATTTGCTGCGGCGTTGTTTGATTTGTTCTTGTTCGTCTTGTTGGATTTCTGACATGGGTTTTAAAAGTAAATTATAAATAAGGTGATCTGCATTAGAAAATCAGTAATCTATGCTCAGTTTTTGTTTTCTTCCTGAAAATTTATTCTTTAGGTACTGATCTTATTTGCCATCATCAAGTGAATTTAAGTAATCAACTAAAACATCACCATGACAAGCCGCCGGTTTGCAATGACAACCTAAAGCTTTACCGCGTAATGCCAGCAATTGTTCTTTACTGCTTTTGAGATAACCGCGCTCAAAATCATATTGATATTTTCTGATGACTTCGTCCCTGTCGCCATCAATGCCTATGGCATAAGGGTTTCCCCAGGCTGAACCTCTGCCGATATAAACGTCGTATTTTTCGGTTTTAATGTTAACGACTTTAGTGATAGTTTTATCTGGCATTCTTTAATGTCGGCCGAAGGACTCTATCCTCCGTTGTTGTGTTGGAAGTATTCTCTTCAAGTAACGTCCAGTCCATTCGATAAAGGTACATATCTTCAATATAAACCCCGCCTAACGTATTCCTGCCCAGCCTATTGTTTCCAAGTATAGCGTTGTTTCCCAACACACTGCGTTTTATCGCCTTAACGATGCGATTATTGGTATTGGATAAACGAATATCATGCAAAGAAATCACCGTTTCCTCAGGCTTAGCAGATTCATTAATATTGTTAATCCGTTTGTAGTAGTTTCTAGGCCCCTCGATTTCAATAAGTGGTGAGACTATCGTCAGTTCCCATATTTTTGCTTCGGCATCCAATACCCAAAAAGCAGCCGCTACTTTTCCATTAGATTCATCTAATCGTTTTATTAAGGTTTCACCCGCTAAAAGCATTTCGTTAGAAAACCATTGCGTTATAAATATTTCTTTAGCCACAGCAGTATTCCTGATTCATCGTCGGTAATTGCATTAAAAAGGTCGTGAGCATCTTGTTTTTCAATAGTATGTTCATAACGAGACTCTTCAGACCACTTATTAACAACAGCCCAGTTTAATTTAATGGCTCTACAACCCGCTCTTCAAACTCGCCTCAATAAACTGATCCAGATCGCCGTCCAGCACGGCTTGGGTGTTGCCGGTTTCGACACCGGTGCGCAAATCCTTGATGCGCGATTGATCCAGCACATAAGAACGGATCTGGCTGCCCCAGCCTATGTCGGATTTGGTGTCTTCCAAGGCCTGGGCGGATTCGCTGCGCTTGCGCATTTCCAGCTCGTACAATTTAGCTTTTAATTGTTTCATCGCGGTGGCGCGGTTTTTATGCTGCGAGCGGTCACTTTGGCATTGCACGACGATGCCGGTCGGGTTATGGGTCATGCGCACGGCGGATTCAGTTTTGTTTATGTGCTGACCGCCCGCACCGCTGGCGCGATAAACATCCACGCGTATATCGGCGGGGTTGATGTCTATATCGATATCGTCATCGATTTCCGGCGAGACAAATACCGAGGCAAACGAGGTATGACGGCGATTGCCGGAATCGAACGGCGATTTTCTAACCAGGCGATGGACGCCGGTTTCGGTGCGCAACCAGCCGAAGGCGTATTCACCTTCAAAGCGGATGGTGGCGCTTTTGATGCCGGCGACATCGCCTTGCGATTCTTCAATCAGTTCGGTTTTAAAGCCTTTACGTTCGCCCCAGCGTAAAAACATGCGCTCAATAATGGAGGCCCAATCCTGCGCTTCGGTGCCGCCTGATCCGGACTGTATATCCAAAAAGGCATTATTGGGATCCATCTCGCCGGAAAACATGCGGCGGAACTCAAGATCCGCCACTCTTTTTTCAAAATACGCCAAGTCAGCGACTACGGTCGTTACAGTTTCTTCATCGTCCTCTTCTACCGCCATCGCCAGCAATTCTTCGGCGTCTGCCAAGCCACGTTCAAGATCGTTAATGGTGTTGACGATGACTTCCAGCTGTCCGCGCTCTTTGCCTAAGGTTTGCGCCAGTTCGGGATTATCCCAAATCTTGGGATTTTCAAGTTCCCGTAAAACTTCGACTAAGCGTTCATTCTTGACATCAAAGTCAAAGATACCTCCTAAGGGCATCGCCACGGCTTTTCAGGTCGGTTATTTTGTTTTTAATCGGATTTATTTCTTGCATGAGGTAATTTAACCAATGACAGTCGATACCAAGCGTTTATACGGCACGCCAGTCGATGAAAGCTTTAAAAAACATTGATTATAAACCATAAGGCGGTTGTGTTCATGTAGAACTTTTTCTAGGATAAATCGGCTTTACGGTCTTACTTAAGATAAAATATGCCGCAGAACATGATCCATCAGCGAATTTATCCTTCGGAGAGGCTCCCCTGATCCCTTCGGCTATGCTCAGGAGAGCCTCGTCAAAGGATTTAGGACGAACGGCATCTGTGTTTCAAGTGCCGAAGTTATTTCATTCATGTTACTAATATTAGTAGTTTGTTTGTCTTTTTTTTAAAAACAGGTCCATTAAAACAGGAACATACAATGAAGATAGTGGCTTTGTACAGCATCAAAGGCGGCGTTGGTAAAACTTCAAGCGCGGTCAATTTGGCGTATATATCAGCCGACAAAGGCTATCGCACATTAGTCTGGGATTTGGATCCGCAGGGTGCCAGCAGCTATTACTTTCGTATCAAGCCCAAGATTAAAGGAGGCAGTAAAGAGCTGATCGCCGGAAAACGCGAGCTGGACGGGCTGATTAAAGGCACTGATTTTGAAAACCTGGACTTGTTGCCGGCGGATTTTTCATTCAGAAACCTGGATCTGGTGCTGGATGCCAAAAAAAAACCGACCCAGCAGCTTAAAAAACTGCTTAAGCCGTTGGCGGAAGACTACGATTTTATTTTTCTGGATTGTCCTCCGAATATTTCATTGCTGTCGGAAGCCGTTTTTGAAGCGTCCGATATTTTATTGACGCCCATTATTCCGACCACGCTGTCTTTAAGAACGCTGGAGCAACTGAAAGAATTCATCGCGGAAAATAAACTGGATAATCTGGCCCTCATTCCGTTTTTCTCGATGGCCGACCGCCGCAAAAAAATGCACAAAGATATTATGGAAAACCTGGTCAAAAATCATCCGGAGATTTTAACGACCGCTATTCCTTACGCCAGCGATATAGAACGTATGGGGTTGGAACGTATGCCCTTGGGCGGGTTTACCAAAAAAAGCCGTTCCACGGATGCTTACAACAAGCTGTGGCTGGAACTGATGATGCGCGCTGACGAATGATTGCCATTACGCTACTCTAACTAAACAAGCTTATAGCGCAAATGGAAGCGAAATACTGATGATCTCCATCATACAACGCGTCACTGCAGCCAAAGTCACTGTCAACAATCAGGATATAAGCAAGATTGATGTCGGTATTATGGCGCTGGTTGCGGTAGAAAAAGAAGACACCGAAAAAGATGCCCAGCGTTTGCTCGAACGCATCCTTACCTTTCGCATTTTTGCCGATGACCAGGAGCGCATGAATCTAAGTCTGAGAGATATTAACGGCGGTTTGCTGCTGGTTCCGCAATTTACCTTAGCCGCAGATACCCAAAAAGGCAATCGCCCCAGCTTTATTTCAGCCGCAGCACCGGAAAAAGCCCGGCAGCTGTTCGGCTATCTGCAACAGCTTGCGGCAACAACCTATCCTCATGTGCAATTCGGCCAGTTTGGCGCGGATATGCAGGTTGCATTAATCAATAACGGCCCTGTCACTTTTACACTGAGAACGTCGGTTACGCACCGGTAAGACCTAGTGTATATGTACTTCGCGTGTCTTTGCCGAATCGCTACGGCGCAAGGTATAGCTGTCCGCGCGCCCGCCGGTCATCGGCGTGCCATCGCTGTTAAGCAGAATGAGCGTTCCTTCATCTTGAATTTGGTATTGGCTTGCGGGGGCATCGGTACGCGGTGTTAACACAACGGTTTGGTTTTCATCATTCCAAGTATATTTTCCTTTTTCATAAAACTCCTTTGACGATTCTTTTGCGGGCTGGGTGACCAGCAGATAAAGGTTATTTTGTTTTAAAGATAGCGTTGTTTTAATCCCGTTACAATTTTTGCAAGGGAGAAAACCGTAAAAAACGCCATGAAAGTCCTGGCTTTTATCGATAGGGGCCACATGGGCCGAATGATCCGTATCTTGCTGATGGTTTTTTGCCAGCGCTCTGGCATAACCTTCTTGCGCGCTCAGGTCTGTCGCCGCCATGGCATGATTGGCAGAAAGCAGCAGGCTGAAAAAAATCAACGTCAGCTTGGGTAGGGTATGTTTTTTTTGTGCTTGCATAGTGTTCCTCTTTTGATAGTTCGGGCGGCTTATTGGGGTAGTAATAAGAATAAGTTTAACCTGTAAACGTTTCTTTTAATACCCACTGTAGCCGGAATGACGACACCATCATTAAACTTAATAAACTAAGGTCTTTAGTTTAAGTTGGCGTGTATAGGCAACATACCCTATTCGGCGGCTTTAGAAAAAAAAAACGCCACAGATTCACAGATGGTAAAACCTTTAATCTGTGAATAGGTGGCGATTTTTACACGAGGGGGATACGAAGAGAATACTTCACATCTTTATGTTGTGGATGAAGATCAGCGGTTAACGTGTATCACCGTGGCGGGCGGAAAGCCGTTGAAGTAGGTAGAGGTTGCGCCGCTGTATGCACCTATGTTTTTGCTGGAAAGCAGGTCGCCGCGATCCAGGTCGGAAGGCAGTTCTTCTGTCATGGAAATAACATCCAGGCCATCGCAGGTAGGCCCGAATACCGTGCAGATTTGGGTCGGCCCGGTTTTGAAGGCATCAAAATGATATTGGCAGTGGTCAAAAATGACGCCGGAAAACGTGTGGTAAACGCCGTCATCAATGTAATAGCATAGTTTTCCGTGCCGCACGGCCTTGCCGATGATCTTCGATACCGCCGTTGCCGTCGTCGCAACGATGAAACGCCCAGGCTCGGCAATAATTTTTATTTCCGGTGAAATAAGTCGATCCAATTCGGTGTTGATTCTTTTTGCCAATTCGCTAAAAGGCTTGACCGATTCATCATAAGGCGCAGGAAATCCGCCGCCTATGTCCAGCAGATTCATCTTGTCGTAACCGCGCTCCTTCACTTCC
>Ga0182021_10009214_pt1 | contig 11688 bp, 9 predicted proteins | sample 612E3MmetaG_FD_120493 | JGI IMG/M metagenome (GOLD analysis project Ga0182021, IMG submission 120493) | Permafrost microbial communities from Stordalen Mire, Sweden - 612E3M metaG (Illumina Assembly) | ecosystem: Environmental > Terrestrial > Soil > Wetlands > Permafrost | place: Sweden...
ACGTTCTCTGCGAGAAGAGCCGCAACCCCGAGAACCACCGTTACCCCGACTACTACGGCCTCGACGCATACCGCAAGTCGGCGTCACGATGGTTCGAGCGCAGGTTCGGCGTCGCGCTCGACCCGGCCACCGAGGTCCTTTCGCTAATGGGGTCCAAGGAGGGTGTCGCTCACCTGGCGCTTGCCCTTCTTGACCCCGGTGACATCGCGCTGATCCCCGAGCCCTCCTACCCGGTATACGCGATGGGCACCCTGCTCGCGGGCGCCGAAAGTCACTTCCTGCCGCTGACTGAAGAGAACGGATTTCTGCCGGACCTCGGCTTGGTGCCGGACGACATTGCGTCCCGATCCAAGGTCCTGTGGATCAACTATCCCAATAACCCGACGGGAGCTGTCGCACCGGAAAGCTTCTTCGTTGAGGCCATCAAATTCGCGCGGGAGCGCGACCTTGTGCTGGCCCATGACAACGCCTACTCAGAGATCACATACGACGGGTACGTCGCCCCGAGCATATTCCAGTTCGACGGTGGAAAAGACGTCGCGATCGAATTCCACTCCCTTTCCAAGACATTTAACATGACAGGGTGGCGCATAGGGTTCGCCTGCGGAAACGCCCGGGTCATCGAGGCGCTCGGCACAGTCAAGACGAACATAGACTCCGGCGTCTTCAACCCCATACAGCTCGCCGCGGTGGACGCCCTCGACAACGGCCGGGACGACCTGCGGGAAATGGTCGAACTGTACAGAAGACGCAGAGACATCCTCGTCTCTCTCCTCGACTCCCTCGGTTGGAAAGTGGCAGCCCCGCGGGGCGGTATATATATCTGGATGCCGGTCCCGACGGGCTTCGATTCCGTCAGTTTCTCAACGCATGTGCTCGACAGGGCCGGCGTTTTCCTCACGCCCGGCAATGCTTACGGCCCATCCGGCGAAGGGTATGTCAGGCTCTCTCTTACTGTCCCCGACGAACGCATACACGAAGCAGTCAACCGCCTCAAGGAAGTCTTCTAGTTGACGACAGCACCCGCCACGGACGACGAACGCGAACCGTGCCTTCTAGTCGCGGTGCAGTTGCCCGATGTCTCCGAGGAGGCGACCCTCGATTCCCTCGAGGAGCTTGGAGCTCTCGCACAGGCCGCCGGAGCTGACGTGGTAGGCTCCGTGATTCAAAAACGCGCGGCTTACAACCCTTCAACAGTCCTGGGCAAGGGCAAGCTCGACGAGGTAAACAGTGAAGCGAAATCCGCTGGCGCCGGCCTGGTGATATTCGACAACGAGCTTACGATCACCCAGCAGGACAGGCTCGCCGACGCTCTCGACTCCAGGGTCATCGACAGGACGGCGCTCATCCTCGACATCTTCGCATTGCATGCTCACACGCGTGAGGGGTCGACCCAGGTGGAGCTCGCGCAGCTTTCCTACATGCTGCCCAGGATTCGAGGCCAGGGTATGGAGTTGTCCCGCATGGCGGGCGGCATCGGTACGCGCCGCGGTCCTGGTGAGACTAAACTGGAAGTAGACAGGCGGCGGATCAGGTCGAGAATGCGGAAGCTCGAGGGCGAATTAGACCAGATGGAAGCCGTACGCATGACCCAGCGAAAACAGCGCGCCAGGGCCGGACTTCCCTCCATATGTCTCGTCGGTTACACGAACAGCGGAAAGTCATCGCTCCTCAACAGGCTCACAAGCTCAAAGGTCCTGGTGGAGGACCAGCTCTTCAGCACGCTCGACTCCACGACAAGAAGGGCCGAGCTTCCGGACGGACAGCGAGTGGTCGTCTCCGACACCGTTGGCTTCATACGCAAGCTTCCACACGAGCTTGTGGCTGCATTCCGCTCGACCCTCGAAGTAGTCAGGGAAGCGGACCTACTCGTCCACGTCGTAGACTCAACGAGAGACGAGACGCTGATCGAAAGGGTCAGGGCCGTCGAAGAGGTCCTGACCGACCTGGAATCCTCGGATATCCCCAGGATAACCGCTCTCAACAAGATGGATTCGATCGAGCCCCCTCAGCTCGCGTACCTGCAACGTTCTTATCCGGATGCGATGCCAATCTCTGCGAAGACGGGCGAGGGCGTAGACGCACTTCTCGATGAGGCGGCCAGGCGGATATCGAGTTTTCACGCCTTTACGCTCCACGTGCCGGCCGGAAGGGGAGACGTTCTATCCGCACTTTACAGGGACGGCTCCGTCAGGAGCCGCGAGCTCGACGACGACCACGTGATCCTGGTCGTAAACCTTCCACCTGATAGGCTTTCAAGGTACTCGCGTTACCTTGTTTCCTGACCCGTCAATCCATGATGGATGCGTCGTTTCTCCACAGGATTTGCAATTAATGGCAATTCTGATTTGGACCTCGACTTGAGGCTCAGAAAATAATTTTCAGTACTTTGGCCTTGTTTTGGAGTCCCACAATGCGTTGTGCTCGTTACGCTTTTTCACAAGCCCTGGAGGTTGGATCAAGATATTCATCACGTCAAAGTGTCGATAACAGCAGCCAAAACGTCGGTTTGTACAGAAATCCGGCAACCCTCGACCAAGGATTAAACCTTAAATTCATGTTCACTGAATGAGACAACTCTGTAGTTGTGTGATAGACATTTTATTTCGAAATCTTATATTGACACACAGCATGTTGTGGCGCAGAATTGCCAACAGCACAAAATGTGGACCTGGGTAGCGGTAGGCAAACAAAGAAGGATTCAAAAATCAGGAGAGGTATCCAGGGGCGCCTTAGCGGGGTAGGTCAAGACTTATGAAGTGCCCGTATTGCGGGAACCCAAAGACAAAAGTAATCGATTCGAGGTCGGCGGACGAGGGCACGGCCATCCGCAGGCGTCGGCATTGTGGCGGTTGTGGATCACGGTTCACTACGTTTGAGCGCCGCGAGAAAGCGGCGATGGTCATCGTGAAGCGCGACGATACGAGAGAACCCTTTGACCGAGAGAAACTTGCTACAGGTTTACATAAAGCGTGCAGCAAGCGCGAAGTCCCCGAAGCCGTTATTGAGAGGGCTGTCGACGAGATAGAAGAGAAGGTCATGAAGCGGCAGGAGAACGAAATGCCCGCTTCCGAACTCGGAGATATGGTCATGGAGCGGTTACGCAATATCGACGAGATCGCGTACCTCCGGTTCGCTTCGGTGTACAAAAGGTTCGACGACGTCAGTGAATTCCAGAAAGAACTCGGGGAGCTTATGCCCGGGCAGGAAGACCGAAAAGAATAGGGCAGGGCAGACGAAAGGAGCGCCAATTGACACCTCGGATTCAGGTGCTGAACAGCCAGGGAGACTTCTCCTATAACGCTGCCGGGGATGCAACGGATATAGCGCTGCAGGTTTCCACCATATCTCATGAAGAGATCAACATGTGGGACAAGCAGAAGATCGTCGATTCGATCATCCTGGAAGCGCAGGCATCTCCCGACCTCGCCGCCGAGATCGCAGACGGGGTCGAGAAATCCCTGATCGCCTCCGGGCAGACGAGGGTCACGACCAGCCTCATCCGCGAGCTGGTCGACCTGCAGCTCATGGAGCGTGGGCTCTCCCACATGCTCGAGAAGCACACCAAGCTCGGCCTGCCGATGTACGACGTCGAGAACATCATTACGCAGGCCAACAAGGAGAATAGCAACACGACCCACAACCCGGAGTCGATAAACCTCACCATCGCCGAGACGGTGCTCAAGCAGTACGCGCTCGAGCGCATCTTCACCGAGGATATCTCAAGGGCTCACTACGAGGGAGCGATCCATCTGCACGATCTCGGATTCTGCGTGAGGCCATACTGCGGAGGCCACAGCCTCGAGTACGTCAAGAAGTTTGGCCTCAAGCTGCCAAACATCACGAGCACGTCCAAGCCGGCGCGCCACGCCGATGTTCTCATCGGACACATGGTCAAGATGGCATCGACACTGCAGTCGTACTACGCCGGAGCCATTGGCTGGGAGGCGGTGAACGTCTTCTTCTCACCGTTCCTCGTCGATATGCCTTACGAGCGCATAAAGCAGCTCGCCCAGATGCTCATCTTCGAGTTCAACCAGCTCGCGGGGGCTCGCGGCAGCCAGGTCGTGTTCACGGACTTCAACCTCTACTGGAACGTTCCCAGGCACCTGAGGGATGCTCCGGCGATAGGCCCCGGTGGCATTCCAACCGGAAAGACGTACAAAGATTACGAGAAAGAGTCGCAGCTGTTCCTCAAGGCTCTCTTCGAGATATACGAGGTGGGCGACGCCGTTGGCAAGACGTTTGTCTTCCCGAAGCCGCTGCTTCACATAAGCGATGACTTCTTCAGAACCGAGGGCTGGGAGGAGTTCCTGGACCTGGCGTGCGAGGTCGCGAGCAAACAGGGCATAACGTACTTCGTGTTCGACCGCGGTGACGAGGTCACGGTCTCGCAATGCTGCAGGCTCAAGCTCAAGCTCCAGGAGGAAGACCTTCGCGAGGCCATGACCCCCGAGAAGATGCGGTTCAGCGCCCTGCAGAACATCACGATAAACCTGCCCCGCATCGCGTACAGGTCGCAGGGGTCTGACGAGATGCTTTTCAGCGAGCTCGAGAAGACCCTCGAGATGGTGGCGCGGGCGCACCTGCAGAAGCGCAAGTTCGTGATGAGCCTCATGGAACTCGGGCACGAGGGCCCCGTTTCACTCCTCTGCATGGAGAGCGACGGCGAGCCGTACCTGAGGGTCGAGCGTCTCACGTACCTTGCGGGGCTGCTGGGCCTCAACGAGATGGTCCAGTACCACAAGGGCGATCAACTTCACGAGACACCCGAGGCCCTCCGCTTCGGCCTGAAAGTGGTCGCTCATATGTCTATCGTGTGCGAGAGGCTCTCTGAGAAATACGGTATCAACATGGTACTCGAAGAGTCGCCTGCCGAGTCGAGCGGCTATCGCCTCGCAAAGCTGGACATGAAGTATTACCCGGGGCCGACCGGCCAGGTCGTGAAGGGCCAGGTGAGCACTGAGCAGTATTACTACACCAACAGCATCCATCTCGCCACGGATGCTCCGATCGATTACGTGGAAAGGGTCCAGAAGCAGAGCCTTTTCCATCCTCTTATCAAGGCCGGCGCCATAATCCACGTGTGGCTCGGGGAGCACCAACCGCCCGCCGCGTCCATACGTAGATTTGTCGAGAAGATATTTAGAGATACGAATGCCGCACAAGTAGCTTTCAGCCCCGAGTTCACGGTCTGCAACTCGTGCAACAGGACGAGCAGGGGGCTGTCCGCTGAGTGCCCGATATGCGGCTCGGAAGACACTTACGGCATAACCCGCATCGTCGGCTACTACTCAAAAGTATCCACCTGGAACAAAGGCAAACTGGGTGAACTGAAAGAGCGAAGGAGAACTTCGCTGACTGGAGGGGATAGAGATGTTGTTGAAAGTATTCGTGAAGGAAGACTGTCCCAACTGTCCGGCAGCTAAGGAAGTTGCCAACCAGTTCCCTTTCAGCAGGCTCTACGACATGGATGAAGCCGAGGGGCTTGCGGAAGCAGCGTACCACAGCGTGCTGTGTACGCCGTCGATGGTGCTGGTCGATGAGAACGAGATGGTGATCCAATCATGGCGCTGCCACGTACCGAGACCTACCGAGATCGCCAACTACGCCGCCTGATGGGAGGGCAGTCACAACCGGGTCTTATCGTGTCGTTCAAGCGGATACACCCGGAAGCGGGGGTTCCCGAGTACGCTCATGACGGCGATGCCGGGTGCGACCTGAGAAGCATGTGCGACCTCGAGCTCAGGCCGGGTGAGCGGGCGATAGTCCCCACCGGCATCGCTATGTCGATACCTGAGGGTTATGCCGGCTTCGTCCAACCACGGAGTGGCCTTGCCGCGAAGCACGGGATCAGCATCGTGAACACGCCGGGGCTTATCGATTCGCATTACCGCGGCGAGATAAAGGCAATCCTCATCAACACGGACCCCGAAGCCTCTTTCGAGATAAAGCGAGGGGACAAGGTATGTCAGCTCGTGTTCCAGAAAGTGGATCAAGCCCGATTCATTGAGGTCGATGAACTCGATGAGACGGTGAGAGGCTCAGGAGGCTTCGGCTCCACCGGGGTGTAAGACGTAATCTGGCATCAGAATTCCATATCTCATACGCCGGCCAAGATTTGCGTTACCGTAAAACCAACAAGCGCAAACATTTCTCGAGCGAGCAGCCGGGCGGGCTAAAACTGCTAGAATCTACTCGGAGGCTGAAAACATGGAAATGCGCCGGCGGGGCGAGAACCCGTTTGACGAGCCAACAAGAAAATTGAAGTCGTCTGACCCCGAAAAAATAGCGTCGCTCGCGGGCGCCACCTGGGAGCCCGGGGACGTTGGTGGACGACTGCTCCTGCCAGTGCTCGGCGGGACGTTCGAAGTCGCGTGGCCCGATATCACTGTCGATGGGCCGCCCCTCACGGCTTCCTTTTCGATGAAGCTGCTCTCATTGATCTACCTGTGCACCACCGAGGGAACGTTGCCCTCTAGAAGATGGATCGCTTACCGCGAGCTTCCCGGCGGACGCTTCTATGAGCCGGTGGTCCAACGAAGCATCGAAGCTCCACTCGCGCAGGCCTACGCCTTCGACACCACGCATTTCGCCTCCGCCGCCCAGCGGCTGGGGGGCAACTCGCTCTCACTCGGCGATGTGTCATGCTCGATACCGATGTTCCCAAACGTGCTGCTTGCTTTCATCGTCTGGCGGGGCGACGAGGAGTTCCCCGCGCGGGCGCAGGTGCTGTTTGACTCGTGCGACATAAGGCACCTGAGCGCCTTTGACCTCCGCATGGGCGCCCAGGAGATATCCTCCCGCCTGATAAACATAGGAACGGAGCTATACGGTGGTTGATGAAGGTATCGTCCTCCTGTCCGGTGGCGTGGACTCGGCCGTCTGCCTGTATATAGCGGTAAAAGAGCTCAGACCCGGGAACGTCACGGCTCTCTTTTTCCATTGGGGCCAGCGCTCGGCTCGCGAGGAACTCTCGGCCGCCCGGGCCCTGTGCGAAGCGGCGGGCGTATCCAGGTTCGTCGTGTCGGGAATAATGTTCCCGTACGAAGGCATCCTTACCGAAGAGAGCGCCTCCGTGCCACTCGACCGTACCGAGAGCGAGATCAATGAATCCGGCATAGCGCCCACCTTTTTCCCGGGCCGCAACCTGGTGTTCCTTGCTTTTGCGTTCGGCCTTGCAGGCGCGCGCGGAGCGTCCACCGTATACTTCGGCCCGAGCGCGCTGGACGACGCGGGCTACCCCGACTGCCGACCGGTTTTCGTCAGGTCCGCGGAGGCCGCTGGCAGGCTCGCGCTCGACTCTCCCGAAATCACAGTTGTCGCACCATTGCTTGAGATGACCAAGGCTCAGGTCGTGTCGATTGGTCAGTCCCTCGGCGTCCCGTGGGATCTGACTTTCTCGTGTTATGCGCCCAGGGACGGCACACCATGCGGGCGTTGCGACTCCTGCGTCACCAGGCGGGCCGCGTTCGAATCCGCCGGTATCGATCATACCGATTTCGACCAGTGATGAACCCGGCAATACGGCTTCAGCGGCATTCGAGGAAGGTCCGGCCGCGGCAATGAAAGGTCTCGAGATAAGACGGCTTGAAGACGTTGAGATTACCCTTCTGCACGACCTGACCCCTGATACATGGACTTACGACCTTGCCGGCTTCTTCAGGAAGTACTTCGAGCAACCGTTTTTTCACGCCATAGTCGCTGTGATCGACGGAAAGCTGGTGGGAACCGCGGAGGGGATCGTCAACGGCAACGTCGGCTGGCTCGGCAACGTGATAGTTGCGCCCGAGTTCAGGAGACGGGGTATTGGATTCGAGCTTGCGCGTACGATGATGGATATCTTGAGGTCTTTGGGATGCGACCTTCTACTGTTGATCGCTACGGAGATGGGGGAGAAGCTATATCCAAAGCTTGGGTTTGCCACCGGCACCTCTTACAGGTCCTTCACGGGCGGAGAACTGGCCGAACATGCAAACGACATGGAAATCAGGCCGATCTCAGCCCGCGATCTGCCGGACATCCTGGAACTGGACAGGGAGATCACCCGCGAAGACAGGGCGCTCTTCATCAAGACCGGCTGTTCCACCGGGTGGATTTGTGACGACGTGCGCTCGCGCGGGCTGTCCGGTTATTTCTTACCGGACCTTGGTGAAGGGCTGATAGTGGCATCGAGTGCCGAAGCCGGCTTGAGGTTGCTTTACGTTAAACATCGTCTGTTCGAAAGAACCACTGTGATACCCGAGCAGAACGAGGTGGCGGCTGAGTTCCTCCTGGACAACGGCTTTGAAGAGCGCACCGGCGCAAAGAGGATGTTCCTGGGCAAAGAGCTTGACTGGAAACCGGAGAAGCTGTTCAGCAGGATCGGAGGATACTGCGGCTGACCTGGAATCCGGGCTCAGTCATCGTCGTCGTCAGGGAGGATCTTGGGCATGGACAAGTCGAGGTTCACCGCACGCTTGATATAAGTGTTGAACACTATCGGTACAAGCATGATGATCGCGATCGCGATCGCGAGGTATATCCAGCTCTTTCCCGAGCCTTTGCCAACGATAAGGGGCCGTCCCGTCGAGGTGGTGTTCCCGAACAGGTTTGTGGCGGAAAACTCCGACGTCAGCACGGCCTCGGTACCGCGCACGCGACCCTCGAAGTACCTGTCCCAACTGGTGCCGGTAGCCGTCTCTACCATCTCGCTTAAATCCGCAAGCGTGTAGGTCTCGCCGTTTTTCAGATTGTCGTATTTCGCGGTCATGGCACCAAGAAGCGTATCGATATCCTTGACGTTCTTGCTTTTGGATTCATTCTCGAGCCTCAGCGAGATCGAGGCACATAGCGCCGCGCCTTTCTGAGCCTGTAACGCCCTCTCGGCCGTCCGGTCGGACGCATCGGCCAGCGATACCTTCGTCGCGGACGGGTTGGTCAGGTATGACTTGTACACGGCCGAGAAGCTCTTGAACGCGTCGCTGGAATCCGCAAGGCCCGTTTCCGCCGCGACTCGCCTCGGGTAGAAGAGCGGCAACCCGGCATGGAACCACTGTGCGTCACCACCGGCTTTCGGGACCAGGGAGAAGTTGTTCCACAGTCCGAAGAAGCCGCTCGCCGCAGCGGTGGCCGCATCTCCGTCGAGCAGCTTTCCACCGTGACATAACACCACGGACCCGAGCATCGTGCCCGACGCCGGCGTTTTGAGTCCACATCTTTTCTCTCCACACAGTACAACAGTCAGGTTACCGAGCCCGGTCCTGTCACCGAGCGTTTTTGTAAGCCGCTCGAATAGTGCGACCATCGCGTTGTCGTAAGCCTTGCGCTCGTTGTCGCTCAATCCAGAATAATCGCTCGAATAGCCGAGCGATATTGCTGTCTTCGCCGCTTTCGCCTTGATTATGTTCAGCTTTCCCCAGGCGATATAGTTTTCAAGCAGTTGAGACTGCCCACTGACCGAGAACGAACCCGCGCTGCTGCCCGCATCCCACGGCACCAGAGCGCTTTGCCCGGACGGCAACACGATATCGACCGTGTACTCCGTTGCAATCGGCTTGCCCCCCTCTGCTTTCAGAGGGCACAGAAGGACGTCACAGGCCCTGAAAACCTTTAGATCGGGTATGGATATGGCTTGCGGGGGCGCGGTGCCTCCAGGAGTCTCTACGTCGCGCGTAGCGGCGTTTGAATTAGTGAAACTGACCTTGTACGGCACTGTCACTTCACCAGCCTCGGTAGATGTGACAGCCCACCCTCCACCTGGAGATGAAGGTACCTCGACCGAATATGGAGAGTCAGCCGGTGGCAGTATCTCGACCGCTGGTGAAGACCCCTCATATGGGTACATGCCGGCGTTCTTCGATGGCGCCAGCATAACTTTTTCCCCCTGTCTGGAGTTGAACGTAATCGAGACGTCTACTGCAGATGGATTGGAGGGATCTGACTTCAACTGGTACTTCACCTTCGGTTCAGCCCCCGCGGCGGCAGGGCACAAGGTAACGACCAGCATCACTGCCAGCATCGCGGTCGCAAGCGTTATTCGAGTGGCAAAAGACCCGGGATTACGCGGATTTCCGTGCACGACAAACCTTTCGAGTATTTCCCGGTGAGTATAACAGAACCGCATCCCTGGGCGCATGTGAACCGTCGTCATCGACGGGGGAGAGGTCAAGCGCCCCTCTCCTTGGTCGCCTCGGCCAACTGGACCCTCTTGACGTACCGGAGCGACGGGACCTGGCAGATGAGAAGTATGGCGATGATCCCGACAGCCACGAGAACGATGCTCGAAGGGTTCACCACGAGGGTCAGCGTCATGAACTCGGATTGCTGAAGGCTCAGCGCATATCTGCCTATCATGATGCCGAGGATTATTCCTGGCACAATGGACAACAAACCGTATGTGACGTTCTCGATGGTGGACATCGCCGATATCTTCCATGATTCCGTCCCGATGGTCCTGATCGTAGCTATCTCCTTCTCGCGCTCAAGAATGTTAATGGTGATCGTGTTGAACGTGAGCGTGAATGCCATTATCAGTGCGAACACGAGCATGACGTAGACTATTACATACATCAGACCCATGTAGCTCTCGACCTCTTGCTTTATCTGCCTGAGGTCGATGGTCGTGGCCAGGCCCCGCATCTTCTCGAGAGAGGCACGGGCCTCCTCGTACTGACCCGGAACCACTTTCACATAGAAGCTGCCGCGGCTCGTCATCCCGTAGTCCATCAACTCCTGGGCCTCGACCCGCGGTATATACACCATGTTTCCCATCGGTTCTTCGATGAAGGGCGACACGATGAACGACATCGTGCGGTACTGGGATGTCAGTTTTACCACGTCGCCGACGTTTACACCTTTCTTGTTATGGTAGTACTGGTTCATGAGCACGTGGCGGTCCGTGAGCTGGATCTGTTTTCGGTCGGGTGTGAAGAACTCCCGCATCTTCGTTGTCGGCTCGAGGCCCATCATCACCGCATCGGAAGTAGTCCCGTTGAACGTCAACTTCACGTTGCTGGCCACGTTAGGCTCAACCTCGGCGATACCGGGCAGCCTTCTGATCTTATTAGCCAACGCGGCGTCACGGTCACCCAGGAACACGGCAACCATGTCGAACTTGTTGTTCAGGTTGAAGCCACGGTTCAGCGCGTCACCGGCCGTGTTGAGCACGGCAAGGAACACAAGCACGATCATGACCGAGAACATCAGCCCGATGATCGTGAATGCCGTGCGTCGCTTGTTCCTGAACATGTTCCTCAACGGCACCTTCACGAACATCGGCATCTTTGAAAGAGGGGGGAAGTACTTCTCGAAAAGAGGCATCTTAAACTGCTGCTGAAGGGTTTCTCCGCGCATCGCCTGGGTAGGATCGAGGCGCGCCGACGAGAGCGCGGGCATGATGCCCGCGAACGCGCAGAACGCCAACGACAGAAGCATGCCTTCTATCATGACGGACCACGTCACCTTGATGCTCACCAGCGGTATCCCGATGGTGTTCGCATAGACGCTTGTGATGACGTATGACACCGCATAGCCCAGTATGGCGCCGATGATCGCCCCGAGTATCCCTATGATCAACGCGAAGGAGAGGTAATGCATAAGGATCTGCCTTCGCGTATATCCCATTGCACGCATGACCCCGATGAACGGTCGCTGGGTATAGACGAGCCTCGAGAGCAGAATGTAGATGCTGAAGCAGGCGATGCCCAG
>Ga0182021_10009215_pt1 | contig 11687 bp, 12 predicted proteins | sample 612E3MmetaG_FD_120493 | JGI IMG/M metagenome (GOLD analysis project Ga0182021, IMG submission 120493) | Permafrost microbial communities from Stordalen Mire, Sweden - 612E3M metaG (Illumina Assembly) | ecosystem: Environmental > Terrestrial > Soil > Wetlands > Permafrost | place: Sweden...
GAAGGCGTTTGTCGTCACGCAAAAGCCGGCCGGCACGTTGATGCCCTCGATCCGCGAAAGCTCCCCCAGGTTGGCGCCTTTGCCACCGACAACCGCGACATCCGTCCGGTCGATCTCCGGGAGACCCAACACGTAGCCGCCCATCCGTTCACCTTCCTCTTGCAAAAGGGTGCTCGCCAGCGAACATGAGCTCAGTCGGCCGCTTCGTGCGATCACCAACACATTCCGACGCCTGTCGACCCATCCCGGCCCTAGTGTTGCTCAGGCTTGCCCATCGGGGAGCGGATCGGGGTACATGATGGACGCGGCCGAACGCGACACGCAGGTGCGGAATTTCGTCGAGGAAGTCTGGAACGGCCGAAACTACGAAGCGGCCGCCGATCTCTACGGCGAGAACTACGTCAACCCGTTCGGGACGGGTCCTTCCGCAAGAATCGAGCCCATCCGCCACTACCACGCCGCGTTCCCGGACTTGCACCTCGATGTCGAAGAGCTGATCGTCGCCGGCGACACGGTCGTGACCAGGCTCACATTTCGGGGGACCGACACCGGAGGGTACGTTGGACGACCTCCGACCGGACGGGCGGTCGAGGAGTGGGTGGTTGACATCATGCACTTCGAGGGTGACCGGGTCGTCAGGGAATGGATTGGCGCAGACAAGCTCGGCCTGTTCATCCAGCTCGGAGTTCTCGACGACCCTTGGCCGAGCCACATCAAGGAGCCCGCCCCAACGTGATGACTGCCCGCGAGCGCCGAATCCGGCGTGGCCGCGCGTGTCCCTCGACCGCTCCCTGATTCCGGAAACTGAAGGTCGGGATTAAGCCTCGACGAGGATCACGAGGGTCTCAGGCAACACGCCGTCGTGCGCCATCGCCTCAGCCGCCGCCTCGGTTTGCATCGCGCCTGTGAAAGCAGCCATGTCGGGAACGTCCATGAGCACTGCAACACGGGACGGGTTCTGCGGGTCGACGAACGTCCGGATGTTCGTGACACCGAGGGGCCCGAAGAGCTCCTGGCGCTTGGGCGAAGCGAGCCAATGACCCTTGTCCTTCACATCGTGGTGACCGATCACGGTAGGCATGGCTCCCCCTCGAGTTCTCGGGCCCTACGGCGGTGCCGAGCCCGGTGCGCCGATGCTATACGTACTGTGGCAAGCCTTCGTCGACAAGAGCTCTTGGCACGTCGGGCCGTGTCCCGAGTGACCAGCTCGGCTGGAATCCATGGATCTCGAGCCCGTGGAGTCGAGCTGCATCCGTCAGTAGCTGCAGGTCCTTGGGCGGCAGATTCGGCGGCGGCATCGTTGGTGACGTCGCCGGGTGACCGCAGACGCGGGTGAAGTCCTCGAATCCGGCGGGGGTGACGATGATGAGAAAGCGAGCCTGGGGTGATGTGACCTCGAACCTATGCTCGACGCCGCGCGGGCCGAAAACGAAGAAGCCAGGGCCGGCGAGGTGTTGAGCTTCGCCGAGGAAGAAGGTGAGCTCTCCATCGATGACGTACCAGGCCTCGTCTTCGTGCAGGTGGAGGTGCTTGGGTGAGCCGGTTCCTTCCGGCGCCAGCACCTCAGCTATTGCCAGCCGGCCGCCTGTCTGGTCGCCGGTGGTCTTGTAAGTGAGGAGGGCGCCGGAGAACCACAGTGCTTCGCCTTCGCCCTCGGCGACGACATAAGGGGACTCCACAGTGAGCGTCACCGTTCGCTCGCCGGGTCCATCGCTACCTCCGCGGCGGCTTTCAGCCGGGCCAGCGTGTGGCGCATACCCGCTTGCAGCTCGCGTGCTCGGTTCGTCGGGATGTCGACGACACGGGCCCAAGGAGGAATGGTCTTCACCTCGTAGGACTCGGTGATACGGGTGCCACCGTCGACGGATTCCAGCCGGTAGTGCCAGATCGTGGACTCCTTGCCGCCCTCTTCGGTGACAAACGCGAACTCGCGTCCGGGGTCGGCCACTAGGACCCGACCGGCCCGCGACCACTTCATCAATCCCCGCGGACCGCCACGGTTGTGGCCGACGAATCGAGCGCCCACCGCCGGAACGTCGGTGTCGCCGGTCCATTCGACCTTTTGGCATTCTGGGCTCCATTCGCCCATGCGTGGCATATCCGCCAGGAGCTGGTAGACGCGCTCCGCGGAAGCGGCGATGAACGTCTGCTCACTGTCTTGTCTCAACCACCAGCGGCTGCTCGGCTTGCCCATCTCGTCCCCCCTTGGTTTACGGTACGAAGGTTAGGTTATGGTCATTAGCTGGAGCTGTCAAGAGGTGGTAACGCTATGATCACGCACGTGACAGTCGCTGAACACGGGACACCCGCAACCGATCCGCCGCCTGACCGGCCGCTCGACCGGCGGGCGAGACGGCGCCGAGAGACGATCGACGAGATCCTTCGTATCGCCGCCGACGTGATGAGCCAAGACGGCGTCAATGCGCTCAGCATGGCCGAGATAGCCCGCCGCCTCGGCGTGCAGCCCCCCTCGATCTACAAGTACTTCGACTCGCTACTGCACGTCTACGACGCACTGTTCCAGCGAGGCCAACTCGAGCACCTGCAAGTCATGCGCGACGCCATGGCTGACTCGCAACCTGGCCTTCCCGCCTTGACCGCCGGCCTCGAAGCAAGCGGCCAATGGTGCCTGGCCAACCGGTCGGTTGCGCAGCTCATGTTCTGGCGTCCCGTCCCCAGCTTCGAACCGTCAGCCGAGCCATTCGCACTCAGCATCGAGATGGTCAACCTGCAGAAAGCCGCCATCGCAGACGCCATCGCCGCCGGACAACTCGGTCCAGCAGAGGTCGACCAGGTCGTCCACCTCGTTTCCGTGTTCATCGTCGGTGTCCTCAGCCAAGCAATAGCCAACGAGCCCGACCTCGAGTGGGGTCACGGTCGCTTCACTCCGCTCTTCCCCCAACTCATGGCCTTACTCCCCGCGCTCTACCCGCCCGCACCCCGACCGAACCGACCCCACCGGCGCTGACCTCATCGACCCACGTACGAGGCAGTGTTCCTATTTGCACGCATTCCGGCGCGCCAGGAACCGGTGGTACCGGCCACTTGTCTCCTCGCGCGGCGATCACTCCGTACGCAGCATCAACGCCGTCTGGGTCCTCCCGGCCACTCTCCCTGGGAAGAAGGCGACGAGGTTCGCGAGGACGAGCGCGCCGAGCGCAACGAAAACGACGGACACGACGGACACCGTGGGATCTGGAACCGCGTAGATCTCGTGAGCGAAGAGAACCCAAAGCCAGCGCCCGAGCACGACCCCGACGGGCGCGCCGACGATCGTTCCGATGACGGCGACAAGCGACGCTTGCCACGCGACGGTGGCTGCCAGCTGTCGTCTCGTAAACCCGAGCGTCTTCAGCAACGCCAGGTCTCTTCTTCGGCGACGAACGGACGCGACGAGGGTGAGGCCAAGGGCGACGATCGCTCCGACCGCAAGCCCAGACACAAGAACCGTGGGCGTCGCGCCCATGGAGCGGTAGTTGACAATCTCGGCCGGACGCTGGACCGGCAACACCACGATCGTCCCACCGCCTTGGCCGTTCGGAAGGGCGGCGAGGGCTTTGGTCCCAACGTCAGCGATCCGCTGCAGCGAGGCGAGGCCCGTCACCGGGCTCATTCCGTCTCGCAACAGCACGACCACCATGGTCGGGCCATTCAAGGTCGGATACGGACTTGTGGTGGCCCGTATCATCGCGGCCGGTTGGATCGCGTTCGCGACCAGTGCTCCTGTGCCCATCGAAGGGTGCAGGCTCTCCGAGCCTCCGATAGCAGGCATGGTCGCAGTTCCCACGATGACAAGCGATGTCGGCGGAACGTAGAACGGCGCGTCCTTCGGGGACCCGTACGACACGACCACGCGATCGCCGACGCGCTTGTGCAACTGGGCGAGCGTGGCCGACCCGAGCACGATCTGGTCGTTCGCCTGAAGCGCGTGTCCGCTAAGGATCGGCGGAGTCAATTCGGCGTGCACGCTCCCGGCCAGTATCGGCACGGTTTGGCCGTCAATCTGCGCGCTCGCAAAGCTGAAGCCAGTCCACCCTGCGACGTATGGGGAATGGTCTAGGAGTGCTCGAACCTGGGGCGGTACGTTTCCTCCCGTTGACTGTTCGAAGGCATAGCTCCAGTTCCACCCATACAGTGCTGGATGGGAAACGAGCGTTTGCAGACTGCTGCCGAAGGTGAGGGTTGCGACCACCATGAGCACCGCGAGAGCTGTGCCGAATAATGCAGAGCGGACCGGCACCGCGGTTCGACCGCGTCCCGGGTCAACGGCAAAGCCGAGGCCGACAATCGCTGGAGCCGCGAGCCCAGTGGACAAAGCGGCGCGCACGATTGTTGACCCCGAGCCTCCGATCCGCCTTCGTTGGCGCGCGAGGCGACCGGACGCTCTCCAATAGGCAAGTGCCAAAGCAAACACGCCGAGGCCGACGACCAGCACTGCGACCCCAACGCTGAGCACTTCCCAGTCGAAGGCGACACCAGGAGACGGATCAACCTCGCGCACCGCTCCGATCGGTGCAAGCGGCGAGAGCGCGACAGCCACGCTCGCGGCAAGAAATGCACCGACGACCACCGCGCCAAGCACGCCGATCAGTCCATCGGTCATCACCATCGTCGGAGTGGCCCCAAGTGCACGCAGCATGTCGAGGTCGTCGTCGACGACTCGCATTTGACGCCCGATCGCCTGGCTCGCGATGAGCAGCGCGGCGAGGGCCGCGATGGCTCCGAACACCCCGAGGGCGATCGTCTCTGGTTTTACCGCCCGCTGCACCTCTGCCTCGATGACCGACGGGACGTAAAAGTTGTACTGCGCGCCCCGCGGAATGAGACCGATGATCTCCCCCTCGACAGCGGCTAGGTCGTGGCTCCCGTGGTCCAACTGGAGGCCATAGACAACGAACGGCCAGAAGCTCGTACTGGCGATCAGAGATCGGGTGAGTGTCGGTGTGAAGAGCGCGTAGGAGACGAAGTGGTCAACATCATCATGGACGACCGCATGATCGTTGAACACGACAATCCCGACGAGCTTGGCGGCGAACCGGAGGTGCGCTTTGATCGTCGAAGCACCTGTCGTCGCTTGCGCAAGCGTGAACGCACCGAAGAGGACTGTCTCGTTGAGGTGCCAACCTGCCAGTCGTGCCGTTTCTTGATCGGTGACGAACTCGTTGTCCCGCGCCGGATCAGCCATCCGTCCCTCAACGACAGTGACGAGATCTTGTTTGAAGAACAGCCCGTTTGCACTTCCGATCGCCTGCGTCGAACCCGTGAAGAAGGCATTTGAGGTGTCGATGGTCCCATTCGATCGGACGGGACCGACGAGGAGCTCGAAATAGCTCGCGACGTGCTTGACGTAGGCAAGGTGCGACAGCTGGTTCCTAAGGTCAGCGACGCCAGAGGAGGCCGTGCTCTGGGAGGTGAACCCGACATCGATGTCGGACGGGTTGGTGCTGGCCAAGTAGGCGGGATACGAGGATTGCGTGCGGCGGGCACCTGCAACCGAGCCCATGGCGAGTCCACCGACCGACCCGATCAGAAGGACGAGCGACAGATAGCCACCCCAACGGCGACCGAGCGCGGCGCGGAAGCGGTACCAGGCGATCCGCATGACCTGTGCGCTCACGGCATCGTTGGCCTCCTCGCGCGGCCGCTGTATGCCGCGATTAGCAGTTTGGGCGAACTCGGGGGTGCATCCAAGGTGGTCAACCCATCGGTCCCCCTCGTGTTAGCACCACTCCGGTTCGGCGAACGAGGTCAGGCCAGCGGTTCCCGACGGCCAGAAGGTCTCGATCATCGAGCGCGATGACGCCAGGGTTTGAAAGAACGTTCATTTGATGTCTCAGCGAGCGGACATCGGAATTAGCATCTGAGCAGCCAGAACGTTGTGATCATGACAGCGGCGGAGAGCATGCAGGCGCACTCGCGAAATCGAGCGAACATGGCGCCGAGCGAGCTGTCCATCAATGGTACGGAGTCGCGGCAACCACGATCACGTAGCTGAAGGAGAGGCCGTCCACCTGCCAGCCGTAGCAGCCGGGCGACGTCACCCAGGTGCTCACCGGCGCGACGCGGATTCCATGTTGAGTATTGGCCGTCGGTCCCGGAGGGACTACGAGCGGGGACGCGTTCGTGGGGGAACCGTCCACGTGGATGGATCCGGACCCGCCAAGTGGTTCCCCGCGCACGACGAAGGGACCGTCGTAGCTCGGCATGGCGAACCAGAGTGTCTCCAAGGCGAACCAACCGGGTACGTCGGGGCTGCCAAGTTGCGCCTGGCCCCGGCGAAGGTTGCCGCCATCTCCTATTGCGACACGTACTGGCCCGTCGCCTAGGGCGGTCCCGCCGAAGTAGGACGTGTAGGTGGCGACCGGAGCTCCAGGCGTCGCAGGACACGACGCACCATTGCGTACGACGGGAAACTGTAGCGATCGCTTCAACAAATCGGGGACGAGGCCGTGTTCGCTACCAAGACAGACGTTGGGCTCGTTGGCGCAGGCCGTTGCGTACCTGTCGGGAACTCTCAGGCTTGCAAGGAGTGAGTTGGACGACGGGCCGTTCAACACCAGGGTCGGAAGCACAACCGCGACGATGGCGAGGGTGGCGACCGTCAGTGCAGTCGCCCGATGGATCGCCAATCGCCTCTGACCCCGACGTCGTATCGTTCTCAGTCGCTCGTCGAGCACTCCAGAGTCCGTGATTTCATGGACGGACATCGTTCAACTCCTCCATTAGGTCGTTGCCGAGAACGAGACGAAGTGACTTCGCGGCGCGATGGAGATGGGACTTGACGGCGCCGTTGCTCAAACCAAGAGCCGCTGCCGTATCGTTCTCACTGAAGTCAGCGAGGTAGCGCAGCTCGATGGCCTCGCGTTGACGTCGAGGCAGCTGTCGCAGCGCAGCGGCCAAAGCGAGACGGGTCGTGATGACGTCCTCGAGCTCGTCTGATCCGTCGGAGCTAACCAGCCTCACTGGAGCGGACCTGCGCTCGGCCCGACGTAGCTCGCCAAGGGCTTCGTTGATCGCGACGCGAAGAACCCAGGCATCGCGGTAGGGAAGCGACCGCAGTCTCGGCCAGCGTACGAACGCTCGCGTCATGGCCTCGAGTGCCGCGTCCTCGGCGGCGCTTTCGTCGCGCGAGACTCGTCGCGCCGCCCGGCAGGCACGGGGGTAGATCTCTCGGAAGAAGGCGTCGAAGTCCTGACCCCTCCGAGCGCCCTTCACACCCTTGATAATGCTCTGAAAGCCCTGATGGGTTTACCTTAGGTGCCGATTTGTTTCGGACAGCCGAACAGACGGACCTGCAGCAGTCGGGCGTGAAGCGGCATCGCGAGGATGGGTTGAGCGGCCGCGTGCCACCTTCGTGGTACCACTGGACTAATTCTACTATTACGGTATAGTTGATAGAACTAGTCAAGGCTACCGCTCCGTTGGGCTGGTAGAAGAAGCCACCGGGAGGGCCACGCGGCCATGGCGCCAACGCCTTACACGACAGTATTGCCCGGCCAGGGCGAGAAGTCGGCTCGGTCATGCTCCGTCCTAAGCGCGCTCAATGAGGCATCCGGGCGCCTGTGTCGGCCTGAGTGATATCACACGGAAAGCCGAAGTGGTGGGCTGTTTGCGCCCTCGCGGCCCTCGGGCTGGCACTGACTGTCATGCCGTTTGCTTTCCAGATGTTCTCCCGGGCTCCTCAAGGAGCCCACATGATCGCCGGTTTTCGTCCTTACATGACGGCCGCCGGTTTGAGCGGCTACCAGGTCGAGATGCGCCAGATCGACGCCGGCGTCAAAGAAGGTGGCACCAAGGTAGCGGCGGCATTGTTCGGGACGCCGGCTAAGTCCGGCCAGAGACGCTTCGCAGCCAGGTTTCCTGATTTTGTCGCCTTCGAGAATCAGTGGAGCGGGATCTATCCGGACATGAGGGGGATGCTGACGACCATCCGCGCCAACCTCGGCAACTACCAGGCTGTCGCCGCCCTCCCGAACTTCATGCTCTTCCCGTGGTTCTTCGTGGCTCCCGGTGTCATCTTGTTGGGAGTGCTTGGCCTCGGGCTTTTACGCCCGGGCTGGTGGCGAGCTAGCCGCCGGGTTCTCGTCGCCCTGGGCCTGGGACTGGTATTGGCGCCAGCTGTCTTCCAGATGTTCTCGCGCGCCCCGGCGGGTGGTCGCATGATGGCCGCCTTCAAGACAATCGAGACACACTCCCGGGTCGAGCGGATCCAGGGCTACTTCGGCGACATGGCAGTGGGACAGGGGGCGGTGCAGCTCGAGCTGATTCCGGCCTTGCAGCGCTCTGGCCTGAACCTGGGTGAGATCAGCAGTCGCTACCCGGGGCTGACAACCTTCGACAACCAGTGGGTCCACATCCTCAACGACATGACGCCGATGATCGGAGCGATGAGCGACAACGTGGGCAATTACCAGGCGGTCGCCGCCCTTCCGCCCTTCCCCCTGTTCCCGTGGTTCTTCGTGATCCCGGGCCTGCTCGTGATCGGTTGCGCCGCCGCGGGCGGTCCGAGCCGAGCGCTTCGAGTGCTTGACGCACGCTCATCCGATGTTCCCAATTCCCTAACCGAAGGAGTCAAGTGAGAAAAGTGACTAGTCGACTCGTGCCGCGCATCGTTACCCTGTCTGCCCTAGCGCTCGGAACCGCTCTGGCTTTGGTCGCCGCGGCGACCACCGTCTCAGCCACGCAGCCGCTCAATGGCCTGTTCCGCGTGGCGAAAGGCTCGTACTTTCGCATGCTCTATCCCGGTGGCGGCAAGTACTTCAAGAACCCCTACTCGAAGGACGCCAACAAGACCTATACGTTGATCATCGCCGGCTCCGACGGCGGACTGCGCACGGGAGTCTTGCAACCGGCCCCTACCCCGGCCTTCGACCATCACGGCAATTCCCTGGCCGGTCGCATCATCCAACCCACCGATTTCACCGGGATCAACTTCGGCCTTGCCACCAAGGGGATCGCTCCCGAGATCTCCGTCAGCGGGACGCGGCTCAGTGGCCAGGTCAAGGGTTTCACCGCTGAGTGGAACAAGCTCACCTTCAACCAGGGCGGTCAGGTCACGGGGTCTTACAGCGCCAAGACACACACTTATGTCCTGACATGGAAGAGCAAGATCTCCGGGGGGCCGTTCAACGGGTTCACTGGTTCCTGGTACCTGACGGGCAAGTACGTCTCTTAGCGGACACCAGAGCTTCGCTGCCCGAGCGAGCGGACACCGGAATTAGAGTCTGAACAGCCAGAACGTTGTGATTATGACAGCGGCGGAGTGCGTGGGACTGTGGTTGTCATGCCCTATCGGCGGCGGCGCCCCAGGGCTCAAGCCGGCCCTCAACGGTCATCGAAGTCGGCAGGAAGAAGGTGCCTGGTCCGCGGGGGCGTCGCGGAGAGCGCCTTCGCCGCGTCTTCGTAGGCGCGGTCGGTGGCGGTCAGCCGCTCCCGGTGCTGGCGCAGGTGCTCGTCCCAGGAGGCGACGACGAAGATCTCCTCGAAGACACCGGGTTCCTCACCGTTACGAAAGAGGCCCCACTCGGTGGCGCCCGTCCGTAGGCGTGACTCCCGAACCCGATTCATTGCACTCGTGAAATCCGTCTCCCTCTCGGCTGGAATCGAATATGTCGTCCACACCACGACTGGGCCTGTGCCCGACCCCGTCTCCACAGCGAGAACGGGATCGGGCCGGACCACGGTGCTTCGGTCCATGCTCGAGGTGTCGATGAGCGGCCAGAGGCGCGTCGACGCCGCGCCTGCCGCGAGCAAGCCGCCGGCAATGAGGAAGGCAAGGGTGAGTCCGAACGCGTCGGCGACCGCTCCCCAGGCAAGAGCGCCTAGACCCTGTGCTCCGAAGAGCACCATTTGGTAAACCGACAGTCCCCGTGCCCGGACCCAGGCGGGCAGGAAGAGCTGGAGTGACGTATTCACTGTCGCGAGCATTCCGACCCAGGCCATGCCGGCGGGGATCAGGAAAAGGACGACTCCGACGGTGGAGTGCAACAGGACCACAACGAGGAGCACAACACCGAACACTCCACCAGCCAGTCCGACGAGCCCATTCGCCGACAGCCTGGCACGCGCTCTCGAGAGCAGCGCCGCCCCGGCGATGGCCCCGACGCCGAGCGCGCCGAGCAAGAGGCCGTAGCCGCTGGGGCCGAGTCCGAGGCGCCGGCTTGCGACGAGAGGCAGCAGACCCCACAGCGCACTCGCGGGGACGAGGAACAGTGCCGCACGGAACAGGATCCGCCGAACGACCGGCGCGTAACGGACGTAACGGCCGCCGGCGCGAAGGGCGGACAAGAAGCGCTCGGGGAGCTGGGGAGTGATGTCCGCGCTCGGCCGCCAGAGCGCGACCACGAGGCCATAGACGAGAAACGTCCCCGCGTTGAGGGCGAAGACGGCACCGACCCCGAGATGTGTGATCAGAATCCCGGCTATCGCCGGTCCCACGGCGCGGGCGATATTGACGTTGATGGAGTTGAGCTGGACAGCGGCAGGCACGGCCTCACGCGGGACGAGCTCGGGCACGAGGGACTGGTAGGCGGGCGTGACGAGGACCGAACCCGAGCCGATCACGAACGTGAACATCAAAAGCAACGCCGGCGAGATCTGCCCCGCGATAGTGAGTGCTGCTAGCGCCGCACCGGCGACAGCGAGGCCGCCTTGGACTGCGATCAGCAACCGCCGCCGGTCGAGGGTGTCGGCAAGCACGCCACCCACGATGCCGAACAGCACGTCGGGCAACATGTCGGCGGTCTGGACGAGCGAGACGAGGATCGCGGCGTGGGCGGCGTGCACGAGCAACCACTGGGCGCCAACGGTCTGCATCCAGGTGCCTAGGTTGCTGACGAGGGAGGCGAGCCAGAGCCATCGGAAGACCGTGAGGCGAAGAGGAGCCCAGGGTGACGAGGCGGAGCGTCGCTGCGTCATCGCCCAGCGGAGGTCTGAACGCGGAGCCTTTCCACCACCAGAGATTAGGGTGACCCTTGTCCAGCTTGCGGCTGGGCGCGGCCATGAAGCAAGGGAGCGGAGCGTTCAGGCCGACGGCCGCCTGTGGTCTGTCGTGCATGGCCCGGTCGGTCGGTCGCAGATGGTTGATCCGGGTCGCGATCAGGTGAGGGACTCATCGGGGGGTCGGCAATGACGATGCAGACAACCAAGCTGGCGGTACTCGGACTTGGCACCATGGGTCGAGGGATGGCGAGTTCCGCCCTGCGCGCGGGCATCCCGACCGTCGTGTGGGACCGCAATCTCGATGTGGCTCGTCGCTTCGAATCGCGTGGAGCCGAGGTCGCGGCGACGGTGGCCACAGCCGTTCAAGCCGTCGACGTCGTCATCACCATGGTCACCGACGCCAAGGCAGTCACCTCCATCGTCACCGGTCTCGACATGTTGGAGGCCCTGGCCTCGGGGGCAGTCTGGGCGCAGATGAGCACGATCGGCGTCGAGGCGACCGAGGCGATCGCCGCAACGGTCGAACAGCGAAGACCCGACGTCTCGTTCCTCGACGCACCCGTATCGGGCAGCAAGATCCCGGCCGAACAGGGAAGGCTGACGATCTTTGCCTCAGGATCCGAAGCGGCGCGCCCCAAGGTCGAACCTGTCTTCACCGCCATCGGACAACGCACGATGTGGCTCGGGCCGGTGGGCGCAGGCTCCCGGATGAAGCTCGTGAACAACACCCTTCTCGCCTTCGGCGC